>Ga0209758_1005212_pt1 | contig 10205 bp, 6 predicted proteins | sample AraplaMF_Col_mMF_FD_184258 | JGI IMG/M metagenome (GOLD analysis project Ga0209758, IMG submission 184258) | Arabidopsis root microbial communities from the University of North Carolina, USA - plate scrape MF_Col_mMF (SPAdes) (version 2) | ecosystem: Host-associated > Plants > Roots > Endosphere ... | reverse complement strand
GCTACTTCCGCGACTGGCCCGCCACGCTCGACCGCCTCGCGGGCTTCGGCTTCGAGAAGCTGGTGCCCGGGCGCGGCGCCGCGCTGGAGAACGCCGCCGACGTGCGCAAGGCCATCGCCTCCACGCGAGCCTTCATCTCCGACGTGTACACGCTGGTCAACAACGGCGTGGCGCAGGGCAAGACGCTGAACGCGATCTACAAGGAAACCGTGGCCGCGCTGCGCCCAACGTACGGCCATTGGGTCATCTTCGACCACTGCATGCCGTTCGACGTGACGCGCGCCTACGACGAGGCCACCGGTCACGTCCACCCGCGCATCTGGACCGCCGAGCGCGACATCGAAATGTGGAACGAGCTGGAGGGATGACCTCCCCCAGCCTCGCCCACTTCGTGTGGCTCGGACACCCCCTCGCGGGGGCGCACCCTGCGGCCCGGCAGAGCCGGTTCCGCGGGAGCCCGCGAGGGGGCCTCGCTGCGCGGGCCGTGGTGTGGCGTTGTCTTTGACAAACGATTGAAATGAACCAGCCTGCGCCGTCGTCGTCTTCATCAGCCTCTGCTGGCGCCACACCCGCCGCCGTGCAGGCCTGGCTGCTGCTGGGAATGCTCGTGTGGGGCGTGAACGTGTCGGCGGTGAAGGTGCTGACGGGCTTCTTCGAGGCGCTGCCGCTGGCGGCCTTGCGCATGGCGGTGGCGTGCGTGGCGCTGAGCGCGATCTTGCTGTGGCGGCGCGGCGGGGTGCCGGCGTTCGGCATGCGGCGTCTTGCGGCACTTGCCGGCTGCGGCTTCCTGATGGTGTATGCCAACCAGATCCTGTTCGCGCTGGGGTTGCAGCGTTCGACGGCCACCAACGGGGCGCTGATCATGGCGCTGAGTCCGCTGGTGTCGGCGCTGATGGCGGCGCTGGTGTTCCGCGAGGCGCTGACGGCGCGGCGGCTCGTCGGCGTGGCGCTGGGCTTCGCGGGCGTGGCGGCGGTCGTGCTCAGCCATCCGGGCGCGAGCCTGTCGCACGCGGGGTTGGGCGATTTGCTGCTGGCGCTGTCGGTGGTGAGCTTCGCGGTCGGCGGCGTAGGCGTGCAGCGCCTGGCGCGGCAGATCGATCCGCTCTCGATGAGCTGGGGCATCTACGTGATGGGCACCGCGATGCTGGTGCTGCACACGCTGCTCGGGCCCTCGCCGCTGGGCGCGGCGCAGCTGTTCCCGGGTGCGTGGCCGTGGGTGCTGGTGCTGTTCTCGGGCGTGGCCGCCACCGCCGCCGGCAACCTGATCTGGAACCGCGCCATCTCCGTCATCGGCGTGGCGCGCACCGCTGTCTTTCTCTATTGGGTGCCGGTGTTCGGCGTCGCGGTCGCGGCGCTGCTGCTGGGCGAGGTGCTGACTTGGTGGCACCTGTTCGGCTTCGCCGCGGTGATGAGCGGCACGTGGCTGGGCACGCGGCCGGCAGCCGCCGCCGTGCCCAAGCCTGCACCCTGATTTCTTCCATCCATGTCCACCGACTCTCTCCCCCTGCTGTTCCAGCCCCTGCAACTGCGCGGCCTCGCATTGGCCAACCGCGTCGTGATCTCGCCGATGTGCCAGCACGCCGCCGAGCGCGGCCATGCCACGCCGTGGCACATGGTGCACCTGGGCAAGTTCGCGCTCGGCGGCGCCGGGCTGATCCTCACCGAGAGCACAGCGGTCGATCCGCGCGGTCGCATCGGCACCGCCGACCTCGGCCTGTGGAACGACAGCCAGATCGCGCCGCTGAAGGCCGTGGTCGATTTCGTGCATGCGCAGGGCAGCGCCATCGGCGTGCAGCTCGCGCATGCAGGCCGCAAGGCGGGCAGCGAGCCGCTGTGGGAGGGTGGCGCCGCACTCGGCGATGCGCGCATGGCCGCAGACGAGGAGCCGTGGGAGCGCCTGGGGCCGAGCGCACTCGCGGCAGGGCCCGGCTGGTCGGCACCGCGCGCGCTCGATGCCGATGGCATCGCGGCGGTGGTGCAGCGCTTCGTCGATGCCACGGTGCGCGCAGACAAGGCGGGCTTCGACGTGGTCGAGCTGCACTTCGGGCACGGCTACCTCGTCGCCAGCTTCCTTTCACCCAACGCCAACCATCGCGACGATGCGCTCGGCGGCAGCCGCGACAACCGCATGTGGCTCGCGCTGGAGATCGCGCAGCGCGTGCGTGCCGCGTGGCCGGCGGAGAAGCCGCTGTTCTGCCGCCTCTCGGCGGTCGACGGCACGCCCGATGGCTGGAACCTGGACGACTCGGTGGTGCTCGCGCGCGAGCTCAAGCGCTGCGGCGTCGACGTGATCGACTGTTCCTCGGGCGGCCTCACCGAGGAGACGCGCGCGCTGCCGGTGCCGCGCGGACTGGGCTTCCAGGTGCCGTTCTCCGCGCGCATCCGGCAGGAGGCGCAGGTGCCCACGCAGGCGGTCGGGATGATCGTCGACGCGCATCAGGCCGAGGCCGTGCTCGCCGCCGGGCAGGCCGATCTCGTCGCCCTGGGCCGCGAGGCCTTGCTCGACCCCTACTGGGCGCACCACGCGGCCGCGACGCTCGGTGCGGACCCCGGCTTCCAGCGCTGGCCGGTGCGCCACGGCGTGTGGCTGGCCAAGCGCGCGCCCGGCCTCGCGCGAGCGCGCGCCGAGGCCGAAGCCGCCTTGCAAATCAACGATAAGGAGACAAGCAGATGACCGAACCGACGCCCCTGCGCATGGGCCTGATCCGCAAGAAACCCGAATGGACCGACGAGGCCTTCCGCAGCCACTGGCGCGACAGGCACGGCCCGCTGGTGGCGCAGCTGCCCACGCTGCGCGGCTACCGGCAGAACCTCGTGCTCGACCGGCTGCAGCGCGGCATCGACTTCGCGCGCGGGCCGTGGGACTTCGACGGCTTCTCGCAGCTGGGCTTCGACGAGGCGAAGCAGGCCGACGCGGCATTCAACCGCGGCGAGCTCGCCGCCGCCATCCGCGCCGACGAGGAACGCTTTCTGGGCGGCCTGCACATCGTGACCGTCGCGCAGACCGAGGTGATCGCGCCGCCGCCCAAGCCCGAGGGGCTGCTCAAGCGCATCTCGCTGCTGCGCCGGCCCGTCGAGCAGTCGGAAGAAGACTTCCGCCGCGAATGGAAGGTGCACGCCGACCACGTGCGCCGCATGCCCGGCGTGAGCGGCTACCGCCAGAACGTGGTGACCGCGCGCGAGTTCGTGAAGGGCACGCCCTGCGGCTACGCGGAGCTACCGATCGACGGCATCGTCGAGCTGTGGTTCGAGAACCCCGGCACGCTCGATGCGGCCTTCGCATCGCCGCAAGGGCAGGTGACGATGGCGCACGCGCTCACCTTCCTTGCGGAGATCACGGCCTTCGTGGTGGAGGAGCACCGCGTGGTGTGAGGCCAATGAGGGCGGGCCGGGCATGAATGCGCTCGCCGCGCGGTGTCGCCGGCCATAACATCGGCGATCGTCAAACCGGAGCGGCACACATGGGGCGCACTCGCATCTTCTTCCTGGGCATCGCCATGGCCACGGCCGCATGCGCGGCGTCCGCCCAGACGCGCAAGCCGCTTCCGCCCGGCGTGGCGGGCGTGATGCGCATCGACGCCGGCACCGACTACGTGTTTCTCGACCGCCCCACCACCGTCGGCGGCGCCTGCAAGGGATGGAAGGCGGTATCGATACAGGCGCCGGGACCGGCGGGCTCGGGCACCACCAACCTCATGTGCTGGAAGGAATCGAACGGCCAGCTGCTGACGGCGACCGAGCAGAAGGTGACGCCGCAGGTCGCGCCGATGAGCCTGATCCGCTGAGGAGCAGCGGCGTCACGCACGCCTCCCAAAAAAAAGCGCCCCTCGAGGGAGCGCTTAACGACGCACGGATGCGTCGTGAGGAGGAACCGGGATCCACGGAACCTCCACATTGACTCTGCGCAGCGCCCGCCCATGCGGGACATTGCAAGGCAAGTGCGTGAGCGCCTGCCTACATCGGTACCCCGGGGCCGGCAGCGGGCGAGCGGGTGGCCCGCTCAGCCCAGCAGGCCGTGCAGGATGTTGGTGACCGGGTTCACCACGTGACTCACCGTCTGCTCGACCTGGCTGGTGATCGGCGCGACGACTTCGCCCACGCCGGAGGCCACTGCACCGGCCGCGCCTTCGGCCACGTGGGCCACTGTCTCGGCCACCGGCGCCACGGTGCCGGAAGTGCCGGCCAGGATGTCGGTCGCCGGCGCCGCCGCGCTGGAGGCCGCATGTGCCGCCGGAGCAGCCGCTTCGCTTGTCGCCGACTGCAGCACGTTGGCCACCGGGCCGTCGTCGCCGCCGAGCGAGCCGAGCAGGCGGCCGACCAGGCCGTCTGCGCCCAGCACGCTGCCGACCAGGCCTTCGTCGCCGAGCAGGTTGTTCACGATGCCGTCCTCGCCGAGCACGCCACCCAGCAGGCCGCCGGTGTTGCCGCCGCCGGTCACTCCGCCGAGCAGGCCGCCGACGAGGCCGTCTTCACCGAGGAGACCACCGACCAGGCCGCCGGCATCGCCGTTGGTGACGCCGCCGAGCAGGCCGCCGACGAGGCCGTCTTCACCGAGGAGACCACCGACCAAGCCACCGGCATCGCCGTTGGTGACGCCGCCGAGCAGGCCGCCGACGAGGCCGTCTTCACCGAGGAGGCCACCGACCAGGCCACCGGCATCGCCGTTGGTGACGCCGCCGAGCAGGCCGCCGACGAGACCGTCTTCGCTGAGCACGCCGCCCAGCAGGCCGCCGTCGCCCAGCACGCCGCCGAGGAGGCCGCCATCGCCACCGAGTACGCCGTCCAGCAGGCCGTCGTCACCCAGCACGCCACCGAGCAGGCCGCCATCGCCGCCGAGTACGCCGCCCAGCAGGCCGCCATCACCCAGCACGCCGCCGAGCAGGCCGCCATCACCACCGAGCAGACCGCCCAGCGGGCCATCGGCACCGAGGAGGCCGTCGTCGCCAAGAACCCCGCCCAGCAGGCCGTCTCCTCCGAGGAGGCCGCCGATCAGGCCGTTGTCGCCCAGCACGCCGCTGAGCAGGCCGTCTTCGCCGCCGAGCAAGCCGCCGAGGGGCGTTGCGCCAAGCAGTCCGCCGGCCACGCCGTCGGGACCGAGCAGGCTGTCGACCAGCCCGTCGCCGCCCAGCAAGCCGCCGGTGAGGCCCTCGCTGCCGAGCAGGCCGGCGAGCGAGCCGTCGCCGCCGAGTACGCCTCCGAGCAGGCCGTCGTCGCCGCTCAGCAGGCCACCCAGAAGGCCGTCGTCACCCAGCACGCCGCCGAGCAGGCCGCCATCGCCACCGAGTACGCCGCCCAACAGGCCGTCGTCACCCAGCACGCCGCCGAGCAGGCCGCCATCGCCGCCGAGTACGCCGCCCAGCAGGCCGTCGTCACCCAGCACGCCGCCGAGGAGGCCGCCATCGCCACCGAGCACGCCGCCCAGCAGGCCGTCGTCGCCCAGCACGCCACCGAGCAGGCCACCATCGCCGCCGAGCACGCCGCCCAGCAGGCCGTCGTCGCCCAGCACGCCACCGAGCAGGCCGCCGTCGCCGCCGAGCACGCCGCCCAGCAGGCCGTCGTCGCCCAGCACGCCACCGAGCAGGCCACCATCGCCACCGAGCACGCCGCCCAGCAGGCCGTCGTCGCCCAGCACGCCACCGAGCAGGCCGCCATCGCCACCGAGTACGCCGCCCAGCAGCCCGCCAAGCAAGCCGCCATCGCCAAGCAGCTGCCCGACCAATCCGTCTTCGCCGAGCACGCTGCCCACGAGGCTGCCTTCGCCGAGCAGGCCGTCGAGCACCTGGCTGACCACGCCTTCGTCGCCGACGATCTGGTCGACGAGGCCGTCGATGCCCAGGCCGATGGTTACGCCGCCGAGTAGTCCGTCGCCACCGAGCAGGTTGTCGAGGATGTTGCCGAGCGCGTCGGTCAGGTAGTCGACCTGGCCGTTCAGCGAGCCGATGAGCGCGCCGGTGAGGCCGGCGCCCAGCAGGCCGTCGACCACGGGTGTGAGCACGCCGCCGAGGTCGGCGGTGATGCCGTCGACAGTGTCGTCCAGCGGGTCGAAGGCGTTCGGATCGTCGGGCCTGAATTCGTTGCCCGCGATGGGCGAGAGCACGTCGTCCACGAGGTCGGTGAGGCCGTCGACCGTGGGCATCAGCGACGAGAGCGTGGGCGCGGAGCTCGTGACCGCGGCACTGCGCGCGGCGGCGGCCGTACCGCCGCCTCCGCCGAGGCCGAGCAGGTTGTCGAGGGCTCCGACAAGATGGTCGGCGGCGCCGTCGCCTGGGTCGAGCAGGTGGTCGGCGTCCGCGTCGGCGTCGGCGTCGGCATCCGAGTCGGCGTCCGCATCGGAGTCCGCGTCCGAATCGGCATCGGCGTCCGAATCGGCGTCAGCGTCGGCATCCGCATCCGAGTCGCCGTCCGCATCCGCGTCGGCATCGGCGTCCGCGTCTGCATCCGCATCGCTTTCGCCGATGCCCGGAACGAAGAAGGGGACCGCGCCGTCGCTGCCCCCGCCGCCGCCCAGTGCCGCCGCGAGCCCGGCGGCGCCCAGCGCGCCGAGCGCGAATTCGCCCAGCCCGATGCCGCTGCCGGCAGCGGTCTTCTTGCTCACCGCGAGCGCGGCGGCTTCGGCGTCGCTGTCGGGCGCGGTCACTTCCAGGTCGCCGGAGGCCACGTCCACGTTCACCTGCTCCAGGCCGCTCGCGAGCTTGGTCGAGCTGATGGTGGCGTCCGTGCCGCCCGTGAACACGCCGGCCAGGGGTGCCTTGTTGGTGGCCGATCCGGGAAATAGAACGTTGGCATGGCCGTCCTGCGGAACGATCACGCGGTCGCCGGCCATCAGCGTCTGGTTGCCGGACACCGGGATCGCCACGCCGTCGCGCATGACGACCGTGCCGGGTGTCGCATTCGACAGTGACCCGATGCCGGCCGGCGCCGCAGCCGGTGTTGCCGAGGCGGCGGCGGCCGCCCCCATGGGAGCGACCGGCCGGACCGTCGCCTGCGCGAGGATCACCGGCGTGGCGGCACTGCTGTCGGCGCCTCCGGCGATCGAAGAAATCGTTGTGTTGGCATCCGCCATGGCAGCCTCCTCGGTAGTGGGAGTGGCTGACGGGGCAACTTGTGTGCCGCTTTTTTGCGCAGGTGCCGGCGTGGGGCAAGGTGCGCGCAAACTGTTGATTTACATGGAGATTTTTGCCGGAGCCATGCCGCGATGGAAGCGCCGGGCGGACGCACTTCGGCACTTGTTACGTAGCGCTGTTACCTTGTCAGTACGTAACGAAGGCCGGGGCGCAAGCAGCTGCCCGGCCGCGGATCAGGCTGCGGGCCGCAGCCGCGGCGACACCGGGATGTCGCGGGAGAAGTCGCGGCGCGGTGCCGAGGGCAGTGCGTCGCGCGGTACGTCGCCGGGCAGCACGAATTGGCTGATGAGCGTGTCCAGGTTGCGGGCCTGGTCGCGCAGGCTTTCCGATACGGCGGCCGACTCCTCGACCATGGCCGCGTTCTTCTGCGTCATCTCGTCCAGCCGGGCGACGGCGGCGTCGATCTGGGCGATGTCCTGCACCTGCGACTGCGTCGCCATCGTGATGGCGCCGACCGTGTCGGCGACCTGGCCGATGGAAGCGACGATGCGCCCCATCGTGCGGCCAGCGTCGTCGGCGAGCGCGGTGCCCGACTCGATGCGCCGCACCGAGTTCTCGATCAGGCTCTTGATCTCGCGCGCAGCCGCGGCCGATCGCGTGGCCAGCTGCCGCACCTCAGACGCGACCACCGCGAAGCCGCGTCCCGCGTCGCCGGCCCGCGCAGCCTCGACCGCGGCATTGAGCGCCAGGATGTTCGTCTGGAAGGCGATGGCGTCGATCACGCCGGTTATGTCGGCCACCCTGTGCGACTCGCGCCGGATGTCCTGCATGGTGCTCACCACCTGGGACACCGCCTCGCCGCCCTGCGCTGCGACCGTGGCGGCGGCCCCGGCCATGCGTTCGGCCTCGCCGGCGGCCGTGCTCGATTGCTGCGCGTTGTGCATGACCTGCCCGAGCGCCGCCGCCGTCTGCTGCAGGCTGGCCGCGGCGCCTTCGGTGCGTGCCGAGAGTTCCGAGTTGCCGTGCGCGATCTCGGCGGCCGCCGTGCGCACGTTCTGCACCGACTCGCGCACGCGCTGCACCAGTTCGCGCAGCGCGCCCTGCATGGCGCCCAGCGCCTGCAGCATCTGGCCCGCCTCGTCGCGGGAGTGGCCCTCGATGTCCTGGCGCAGGTCGAGGGTGGCCACGCGTCCGGCTGTGCCGCTCGCGAGCCTGATCGGCCTGCCGATGCTGCGCATCAGCCCCAGCGCCAGCACACCGCCCAGCAGCAGCGCGGCCACGCTGAACAGCACCAGCGCAATGCGCGCCGAGGCGCTCAGCTCGGCGACGTGCTCGCCTGCCACGTCGATGGCCAGCCGCTGCGATTGCGCGAGCCTGGAAACGGCGGCCAGCAGCGCGGCCGAACTGGGCTGGAAGCGCTGCGCGTACACGTTGCGGATGCGCTCGGTGAGGCCCGAGTCGCGCGCGGCGATCAGTTCCTTGACGACGCCCGCGAAGTCCCTGGCGGCGGCGTCGGCCTGCGCGAGCAATGCGCGGTCGGCCTCGTCGTGCAGTCGCTGGTCGAGCTGTTTGATCAGTTCGTCGTAACTGGCGGCGGTTGCGCGGATGTCCGCCGCAAGAATCTCGCCGACCTCGGGTTCGGAGCTCAGCGCCATCGCCTTGTAGCGCTCGGCATTGATCGCCTGCAGGCGGTAGGCGTCGGCCACGATGCGCTCCGACACGCCGCGCTGCTGGATGGCTTCGCGCGTGGCCTCGTCGACCTTGGCGAGCGAACGAATGCCGATGCCGGAGCCCGCGAGGGTCAGCAGCAGGACGGCCGAGAAGGTGAACAGGAGGCGGCGACCGAGGATGTTGCGGGAGCCGGAGGAGGGGAGGAGAAGGTGGGCGTCTGATGTCACGCGCGGATTAGACCGAGGGCGTGTGACTGGTCGTTGACCCGGACCCGCGTGTGGGCGGGGCTTGCGCCGGGCCTGCCTGGGGCCGTGAAAAGCCGTTGCGATTCAACGACTTGGCGATCTGGTGGTGCCTTCGACAGGAATCGAACCTGTATCTGAGTCTTAGGAGGACCCCGTTCTATCCATTGAACTACGAAGACCGGATGGGGATGCACGAAGCGGCGAGCCGCGGTGCGCCCGCGATTTTATAGGGTTCGCGATGACAGTCCCGGCCGGGGCTGCGCCCGGCCCCTCGCGCATCACCAGCGCGGGCTTACCCCGATACGAAATCTGCAAAAAGTTGACCGCGATCAAGCCGCCTCGAATCGCCGGCGCGCACCATCGTGCCCGTTCGCATCTCTGCTCAGATTCAAGAACAAAAAAGAGCGAAATCACTACACAGGAGACAACCTGATGAAGAAGATCGCCTTGAATGTTCTGAGCCGCGCGACTGCCGTTCTTGCCACGACCACCGCCGCGATGGCGCTGGCGACCGGCGCCGCGCCCGCCTTCGCATGGGAGCCCACCAAGCCGGTGGAGTTCGTGATTCCCGCCGGCACCGGCGGGGGCGCCGACCAGATGGGACGGCTGCTGCAGGGCATCGTCATCAAGTACAAGCTGATGAAGGAGCCGCTGATCGTCGTCAACAAGTCCGGCGGCGCGGGCGCCGAGGGCTTCCTGGCGGTGAAGGAGGCAAAGGGCGATCCGCACAAGATCGTCATCTCGCTGTCGAACCTGTTCACCACGCCGATGGCCACGGGCGTGCCCTTCAACTGGAAGGACATGACGCCGGTCGCGATGCTGGCGCTCGACCAGTTCGTGCTGTGGACCAACGCCTCCGAGCCCTACAAGAGCGCGGGCGAGTACGTCGCGGCGGTGAAGACCGCGGGGCCGAACAAGTTCAAGATGGCCGGCACCGGCTCGAAGCAGGAAGACCAGATCATCACGGTCGCGCTCGAGAAGGCCACCGGCACCAAATTCATCTACGTGCCGTTCAAGGGCGGCGGCGAGGTGGCGGTGCAGCTGGTGGGCGGGCACGTGCAGTCGACGGTGAACAACCCGATCGAGGCGGTGGCGCAATGGCGCGCGGGCAAGCTGCGCGCGCTGTGCGTGTTCGACGACGAGCGCATGCCCTTCAAGGCCAAGGTCACCGACACGCAGTCGTGGAACGACATCCCCACCTGCAAGGAAGCGGGCGTGCCCACCA
>Ga0209758_1005205_pt1 | contig 10210 bp, 16 predicted proteins | sample AraplaMF_Col_mMF_FD_184258 | JGI IMG/M metagenome (GOLD analysis project Ga0209758, IMG submission 184258) | Arabidopsis root microbial communities from the University of North Carolina, USA - plate scrape MF_Col_mMF (SPAdes) (version 2) | ecosystem: Host-associated > Plants > Roots > Endosphere... | reverse complement strand
GCCGGTAGCCCGCCGCGGCGATGGTGCGCTTGGCGATGTTGAGCTGGTGGATCTGGCTGGTGCCCTCGTAGAGGCGGAACAACCGGACGTCCCGGTAGAAGCGCTCGATCGCATGGCCCTGGATGAACCCCGTGCCGCCCAGCATCTGCACGCAGCGATCGGCGACGCGTCCGCACATCTCGGAGGCGAAGTACTTGCAAATCGAAGCCTGCATCGCCACGTCCTCGCCGTCGTCGCGCTGGCGGGCGGTCTGCAGAATCAGCGCGCGGGCGGCCTGGATCTCGGTCTGGCAATCGGCGATCAGCGCCTGCACCAGCTGGAAGCCGGCCACCGGCTGACCGAACTGGCGCCGCTGGCAGGTCCATGCGACGGCTTCGTCCAGCATGCGGATGGCCGGGCCGGTGCACAGCGCCGCCAGATGGATGCGCTGCTTGTTCAGCACCTTCATCGCGGTCTTGAAGCCCATGCCCTCGCGTCCGCCGATGAGGTTGTCGGCCGGCACGCGGCAGTTCCGCAGGTGCACTTCCGACACCGGCGAGCCGGACTGCCCCATCTTGCGGTAGGGCTCGCCGGTGGACAGCCCCGGCGTGCCGCGCTCGACCAGGAAGGCGCTGATGCCGCGCGCGGTGGGGTCGGCGGGATCGGTGCGCGCCATCACGGTGAACAGGCCGGCGATGGGCGCGTTGGTGATGAAGCACTTGGTGCCGTCCAGGACGTAATGGTCGCCGTCGCGCACCGCCCGGGTCTGCAAGGCGGTGGCGTCGGAGCCGGCCTGCGGCTCGGTCAGTGCGAAGGCGCCGGTCAGTTCGCCGCGCGCCAGCCGCGGCAGGAAGCGCTCCTTCTGCTGCGGCGTCCCGTCGGCCACCAGCGCTTCCGAGCCGATGCCGGTGTTGGTGCCGACGCGCGCACGAAAAGCCACCGAAGCCTGCGACAGTTCCATGGCCGCCAGCACCAGTTCCTCGGTGCTCATCCCGGCGCCGCCCCAGGCTTCGGGGATGGACCAGCCGAAAAAGCCCCGGGCGGCCATGTCCTCGACCAGGTCGGCGGGCACCTCGTCGTCGCGCTCGACCTCGGCCTCGCGCGGGATCAGGCATTCGCGCACATGGCGCCGCAGGTCGGCCAGGGTCTGCGGGAAGGAGGAAGGGTCTCGGATCATCGCGGCCAGTCTAGGTGGGAAGACACGAGGCGCTCCGCCCAGGGCGTGCAAAGGTGCTTTGTATTCCGTGCGGTTTGCACCGGCCGCGGATGCGGCGGATGCGGCGGATGCGGCGGATGCGGCGGATGGTCGCTGGTCGGACTTCGACCCTCGGGTTTCCCACGGGACCGCTCGCGTTGTGGCGCTCCATCAAAGCTGCGAGCACAGGATCAAATCATCGGCGCGGATAGGAGCCGAGGACGCGCAGTTCGCGATGCTCCTTCAGAAAGGCGGCCAAGGCTCCCTGCTTGGCATGTCCTTCGACTTCCACCAGATAGCGATGCGTGTCCAATGTCTTCTTGCTCGGGCGCTCGTAGATCGTCAGGATCCGCACGCCTGCCGCGCCGAACTCGGCCAAGGTGCTCGACAGGGTGGCATCCGAGACAGCGACCAGCAAGGATGTCTTGTCGTCGCCGGTGGGCGCCGGCATCTGCCGGCCGAGCACCCACCAGCGGGTGACGTTGTACGGGCCTTCCTCGATGCCGTCGACCAGCGACACGAGTGGATAGATGTCTGCCCCGACCTTCGGCCCGAACGACGCCGCATCGGGCGTCACGCTGCGCGCGACCGCCTGTGCGGCCGCGCCCGCGCTGGCTGCGTCGATGCGACGCACGCGGGGCATCTCCCGCTCGAGCCACGGCCGCACCTCTTCGAAGGCCACCGGATGCGCATGGACCGCCACGATGTCTCCTCGCTTCGTCCCCGGCTTGGCCAACAGGCTGTATCCAAGCATCTTCGGGTACTCGGCGACGATGCGCACGTCGGGCAAGTCGATCACCGCGTCGAGGTAAGGCGTCGCGCCAACCGCGGAGGTCGTGGCGGGGACGCAGGCGCGCTCGATCTTTCCGTCGGCATAGGCCCTGAACAACTCGTCGCGTGACAACGGTACGAGATCCCTGGCGCCGAACAGGTCCAGGCAAGCCTGGTGCGTCCAGCTCCCTGCCGGCCCCAGGTAGCCGATGGAGCCGGCAACGGCAAGGCCCAGGGGATTTCCAGAGAGCGCCAGAACGCAGGCAATAGCATTGATGGCTCTGAACTTCAGCATGGCGGCAGACAGAAAGTTGGCGGATGCAACGTGGTTCGTTGATGTGCTCGGGCTGTGAAAGTGTTTCGCATGTCAAGGGGCTGCCGCAACACCTTCGTCGTGTGCAATCCAAGGACCCTCGCGTATGCCCACACCCCGACCGGGGCGGCATGCCGCTGTTGCGTGACATGCAATGGCAGGCCGTACCAGCACGGCACGCGCACCGGAGCATCCGGATCTTTGTCTTCCAGTTCTGCATAGCCACTCCCGGGGCTTCTCAGCGCAACGCGGCGCCTCCATCCACCGCGCAACCCCCTTGCCCTTGCGCCAACACGAAGATCGAATTGATCTCGGCCTTGATCAGTCGTCACCCCATTGCGCGGCCATGCGCGAGAAGGCGGCGATCGCGTCGACCTGCCCCTGCATCGGCCTTGGGCTGGCCGCGAACCCCATCGAGCAAGGGCCATGGCGGCCGTACAGCTCTCCGCTGCAACGAGGGCTGGCACGCCAAGCTGCCTGAGCAGAGTTGCGGCCTCAGGCGCATGCGAGCTGACATAGGCCAAAAATAGGCCAAGACCGGCTTGTGGGACAGCCGCAGGCAGTCTTCGATCGCGCCGGCCATCAGTTTGGGCCGACTGACGCCTGACGAACCTACGATGACCAGGACATCGTAGGTTGCGCTTGTCAGGAGTGCCCGGATCACCCCACGCAGCAAATCGGGCCGCACGCCCGCCAGGGTAACGTCGATCGGATTGCGATCGAGCGAGGTATGGTCGCCGCTTTGCGAGGCGCGCAGCACGACTGCCGCGAGCTCGTCGGCGCCGGGGCCTCGGATCCCCAGGCTGTCGGACACAAGCGTGCCCGCGTCCCCGCCGTCGACGTGAAGATGGCGATCCGCCGGCCCCGCAGAACGCGCCTTGTTGCGAGCGCGGCCGAGAAGTCCAGAAGGTCGCCAAAAGTCGGGGCGCGGATCACACCTGTCTGGCGGAACAGGTCGTCGTACATGCGGTCCGTGCCGGCCATCGCACCGGCGTGCGAGACGGCCACCTTAGCGCCCGCCTCTGAGCACCCGACCTTGAAGGCAACGGCGGGCTTGCCTGCCATCGCCACCCTGAGCGCAGCAGCCCGGAATTTCTCGGGACGCCGGATCGCTTCGATGTCTGCGCGATGACCCGCGTCACCGGATCGGCGAGTCAACGAGTTCAGCGAGACTGAGGCCGCGCCTCAACCAGCAGGAAGAAAGGCTCAGTTGCGGCTTCTGCACCATCACCCATGCGCGCGGTCGCGCTAGTGGCCTAGTCGCTCGGCAATTTCCGGACGGCCAAGGCTTCGCACGGCAGCGAGGTTTTCGAGCTGGGCAGCCCGGGGGCGAGCTTTGCCTTGCTCCCAGTGGTAGATCGTCTGACCCGAGACACCGACGAGCGTCCCGTAATCGGCGGCGGACAAGCCCAGTTTGGCGCGGTGCGCCGCTACACGCGACGCGCTGAAACGTCGACGTGGACCGCCTTCGTCGGACGGCGTCGCTTCGGCCGTCGACATCTTGCGCGAATCGAGCTTGGACAGTTGCCGCACTGCTTTTTGCAAAGCAGCGATTTCACGCCTAAGGGCCGCAATTGCGCTGCGGTGTTGAACGCTTTGCTTCTTCAACGTTTCGATCTCCACGCGCACCTCCTTGCGGGCTACGCGTGCGATCTCTTCCTTCAGGGCTGATGTGATACTTGGCATGGCCGCATTGTGCCTTCTGGGAGAGGTATATGGCGCCGATTGATGGCAGGGGGTCGGAGAACCTCTGAAAAATGATAGGTTTCTGGGCATCAATGCAGTACGACCAGTAGGTTGGGGGTGACGTACTCATGACAAACCGAGAGAGGCTACATTCGGCCATGGGTGGTCATTGGCCGAGGCTGTCCAAGGTGAGCATGCGGCTATGGATAGATGTGCTCGGCGCCGGCCTGTTCCCACCGCGCGAACATTGCTTCGCGATTCCTGCGGTGCTCCTCAGAGGTAACCGGGTCCTCGATGTATTGGCATTGGCTTAAGTCGAGCCCCTTGGCCCGGGCAACATCCGGCCCCCCGTGAACGATGTATCTTGGAATGACGAAACCGTTCACATCCACAGAGCCAGGCTTGGGCTTTCGTTTTTCAATTCTTGACCGGTTGACCATAGTGATTTCTTGAGCTTTGCCCGACGTTAGCGGAGCTGTTGTTATTACGGCGATTGTCGCAAAGTAGACCCTTGATAGGGCTCGTCAAACGTCGGGTTGGGGCGCAGTCCTGCCGGAATCGGCTCTGCGCGCATTGCCAGCCTCTCTAAGCCCAGAATTCGCTGACAATGGACCCGACGTCACTTTGGACTTCAACATGGTCATTATTGAAGGTCAATTGAGAGGCAGCTTTACCGGCTACAAGAACCGAGACACCGTTTTCGAGTTCTTTAGCGGAGCCCCAAAGAAGTGGATTCAGGCTGAGTACAAGTACCTGTATCACTACGCATACATGCCCCAAGCAAAGGTTGTTCAGGAGGGTGGTCGGTACATGCTTCACGTCGACGGTGTGTCAGAGTCGGTTGAGGTGCGACGGGCATGAGCACGGTCCACGACCGTGGCTCAATGGCTGGGGCGCACCGGCACGGAATGGCCCCGGCGCCGACCTGCACTAGCGAGTAGGCCCTACGACCAATGCCGGGGACTGCATCGGGCGCCGTACCATGCAACCGCTACGCCAGGGTGCGGCCACGACCAGACATTCACCTCGTCGGCCAAAATGAGCCTTGTCCAAATGAAGCGCCCGATTTCGCCTGGACGGATCGCGCTTGGCGTTAGCGTGGTCTTTGGCGTGGCGGGCGTGCTGATCACGTATGGCGTTGGCTGGCTTGGCTCGCGCTTAGAGGAGCAATGTCAGACCTATTGCGCGGCGCGAGCAAAGCAAGGTCAGATGGTGCCGGTGTATCCCAAGACTACGACAGGCTCCCGCGATGGGCCTACTGAATGTAGCTGCCGATAGCCGCCCACGGCCAAGACCGGTCAGTCACCACAATCAAGGCAAGTTGACTCTCGATGGAACGCTCAAAAATTGAATCTGCTTGGCCAAACACGCTTCGTTGGTTCCTTTCTCTCGATCTGACTCACTTCACGCCGTGGCATTTCATTCAAGATGCGGATGAGATGGAATTCGCTGCCAACGCATTTCGCCGCGAAGACCTCCAACGTGGCGAAGTTTTTGTGTTCGCGCGACGTCAAGATCGCGAACATTTTGCGGGATTGGAGCTTGAGAACGGGGCGCCTACCGACAAGGTTGTGTACTTTCACCCTGTATTTAGCAACGGCTCAACGGACTCCCCGAGAACCTGGAACATCGTTGTCGCGACGTATCCTGATGTGTTCGACTTTGTGGCCCAGTGCGTAGTCCCGGACATGAAGGAGTGGGCACTCGAAGAGGATGCAGGAGACTTGTAGTCGCGCAGGCCGGCTACAGTCGGCCACAACCAGACTTTCAAATGACCACTTCCAAGCGGATACGTTCAAAATCATGCACGTTGATGGTCACGGGCTGGGACGAACCCACTGCATGGTTTCCGGGCATGGGAGGCTACGTGGAAAGACTGTTCATGCGGTCACTACAGTTAAGCACTCCCATGTCCCGCGCAGAAGCGAAGAACGTGTCGAAGAAAATCGCCGACCGGGAAATCTTTGAGGTGTTTCTTGCTGATGACAGCCATGCGAGTGGAATGTGTCATTCCCTTGAGAGCATCGGTGGCCAAGTGTCGCTCCGCCGGGGCGCTGGATGATCAGCCCAACGTCTTTTGGGGGCCTCTTCGCGACGGCAGTGCGACCGGCCACAGTCGGCCAAATGCGATCCTTCGGGGGGAGTGCTGCCATGACCTCAAGAGCGGTCTTCGACAAGCAGGTGGTTGGCATCTCATTTGTGCTGCGCGATACGGAGCCAGCTCAGGCGAAACTGGATGTCACTCAGTACGGAAGAATCCTGGTGCAAATGCGCCTCTCACCAAATTTCGTTTCTCGCGGAACCATTCATGTCGGTCGACTACATCGCCAAGAGCGCTGGTAACCTGAACTAGGATGCCTCTACCACTGGGGCGGACAGATTCAGCGCGAGATGAAAGTTCAGCATGGTTGTGACCTGCCCGCTTTCTCCGAGACATTGATTTCTAGGAAGATGGCTCCCGCCCGAAGAGGAGCCCATGAAGAAGAGTCGATTCAGCGAAGAGCAAATGGTCACGATCCTGCGCGAAGCAGATCGCACGACGGTGGCCGAGGCTGCCAAGAAGCACAAGGTCAGCGACGCCACCATCTATGCCTGGCGCAAACACTTCGGCCAGATGGAAGCGGCCGACGTCAAGCGTCTGAAGGCCCTGGAGCTTGAGAACAGCCGGCTGAAGAAGCTCCTTGCCGAGCGAGACCTGGACCTCGAGATCCTCAAGGAGATCAACGCAAAAAAATGGTGAGCCCGCTGGCTCGGCGCGAGCAACTGGCCTTCGTGCGCGCACGGGGCCTGAGTCTGCGCCGCGCCTGCGGGCTCATCGGTATGTCACGTGCCACGCCCAGCTACGAGCTGCGCCTGCCTGCCAAGGATGCACCGGTGCTCGCGGCGATGAAGGCACTCTCGGCCCAGTATCCGCGCTACGGCTATCGCCGAATTCGCGTGTTCCTGCGTCGCAGCGGCTTCGAGCTGAGTTGGTCACGCACACATCGCCTGTGGCGCCAGGCAGGCCTGCTGGTGCCCCGCAAGCGGCCACGCAAGCGCATCGCCTCGGTGCGCCCGCGCATCCACACGCCGTTCAAGGCCAACATGGTCTGGGCCTACGACTTCGTCTTCGACACCACGGCCAGTGGTCAGCAGATCAAATGCCTGACCGTGGTGGACGAATACACCCGCGAGTGCCTGGCCATCGATGTGGCCGGGGCCATTCGCTCCAAGCGCGTCATCGAGGTGTTGTCGCGCCTGGTGAGCCTGCATGGGGCGCCGCTGTTCATGCGCTCGGACAACGGGCCGGAGTTCGTCAGCCAGGCCATCCTGGAGTGGATCTCAGGCTCGGGCATTGCCACCGTGCTCAACGATCCCGGCAAGCCTTGGCAGAACGGCACCGACGAGAGCTTCAACGGCAAGTTCCGCGACGAGTGTCTGTCCATCGAGTGGTTCCGCTCGCGCCGCGAAGCCGCTGTCCTGATCGAAGCCTGGCGCAATCACTACAATGAGGTACGTCCCCACAGCAGCCTGCAATACTTGACCCCGGCGGAGTTCAAACAGGAACTCCGCCTAGAACCGCAACCCGCCGTCTTCTAGGAAAAACTGTCTCGATTAAACCGAGCAGGTCAGTTGTATTGACCATCAAACTCCGGACCAAGAAAATTTGACCAAGACAGGTCGGGAAGAAACCGATACCGTCTGCGCTCTTCCAGTTGCCAACTGTCAGGTTTGCGCCATGTTCCGAGCGAAGTCTTCCATTTCGTAAAGTAATCCTCTCCCGCAAACGGTCGATCAAACGCTTCAACCTGATCAAGCTCAGCTTGACGTGAGTCCCCCTCAGAGAAGACATGCAGCATTGCGTACGCAGGTTGCATGGCCTCCACAAGCCGCTCGAACAACCCGGCCCAATCGATGGCTGCGTCGAACTTGTGCTTGATCACAACCCCATTGGCACGAGACGAGTCAAGCTCGGGCCGGAACGTGACCTCACCTTGTCCTGGGAGGCGTCCCGTTGTCCGCCACTTGGCCCCAACGCGAAATTGCCCTTTCTCAAGGATCGCCGACGATTTCGATCGATTTTCCGTTACACGATAGTCCAGCTCCGTCAGCCAGTGTGCGCTGAAGGCTTCACGGTTCATGATCTCGTGCTTCTTGGACCAAACGTCAATGCGTGTCGGAACGATTCTTGGAGACGTCGCTAGATATGCGTCGTAGACGATCGCTGCGAAGCTAGGCGACGAGATGTCTTCGTACGTCGTGATCCCAATACCAACTTTCGATTTCATCTGCGTGCCAGGTAACGTGATCGACTCCATCCTATCGAGTTTTAAGTGCAATCGTTGAGCGTCAGCTTCTGGCTGTGACCGGCGGCTGCAAAAGGCTCTGTGGTGCGAGGCTCCCTTCGGCTACAGTCGGCCAAGAGCGGTCCTTGGTGCCGAGTTGCCAGTCACTAGGCTTGGAGGTCGTTGAGGAGTTGAGCAAGGTGAAACTGTTCGGAACGATTGACCGAGTCGAGGGAGAAACACACGACCGACTGTTGGAGGTTGTCACTGATGCTCGCAGGTATTGGGTAAGCGCATTTGAGGACGGCTCCTACGATTCAGAGGCTCCCTGTTGGCGGATAGGACCATGCAATATGGAGGTCAAGATTTCGCTAGTTGCGTGCGTTGCCGGTATTGAGGCCCACGACGCCCTGACGTTCCAGCAACCACTCTTGGGCTCGCCATCGTGCGAGGTTCGCGCCCGCGTCACCGATGTAGAGAACAAATGGGCCTTTCGTTGTGACGCCGGCAGCGAGCACGGCGCCGTCTTGGTCGAAGTGGAGAAGCCGCATGGGCTTTCCATCGGCCAGTTGGTTTACTTCCGCGGTGAGCTTGTGGCGGTCGACGAGAGGTGACGGCGCTCAATGAGCGTTCTGTCCACCACAGCCAGACGGTCGCTAACACCGGCACAATTCGGCCAGGAGCAGACGGTCAGCGCCCATCTCCAATCCTTGAGGATCTGTCCATGTACGCTTTGAAAGTCTCAATCAATGGGCGGGAGCCTGTCACAGGCGGCGCGACCGACCTGTGTGTGCTCTCTGCCATCCTTTCCCTGACAGGAAAGCTGGGGCCTGAGGCAGCGCCGCGGCGTGATGATGGAAGCGTCGATATTGACCTGCGTCTGGGAGGCCTGACGGCACGGGCGAATGGCGCTGCGGACGAACACTTAGAGTGGTTGCGCGCCAATTTGCAGGCAGGGGATGTGGTGAGCATTCGCGTCGTCGAGACAGACCTTGCTGACCCAGTGATTTCTGGACATGAGGCCGAACGCATAGCGGACGACGAAAGGGCGTACTTCGAGCATTGCAAGAAGGCATATCTTGAGATGCGTGAGAAGTACGAGCCGACCTCTGGAGCTTAGTGAGTATGAGCTTCCACTCTGCCAACTGCCGTCTCCGGCCAGAAGCGGAAATTCATAGATGAGAAGTTTTCTTGGCACTGCGCTGCTTGTAATCTCATGCGCGGCTTCGGCTATGCCTCCGGTGGAGATGTGGAGCACTGCAACTGCGACGAGACCCTCAGACGGCTGGGTCGTGGTCCACAGATTCGCCGACCACTTGTCCTCGGACTTCAAGAAATCAAGCCAGCCCGAACGCGTCTCAATAGTCTGGCGGTATACCGGAAGCAAGGGGCTTCCTGCGACTCCAGAACGAGAGGCGATGGATACGTTGGAAGACGCCATCGAGCGCTTGGCGCCGAACAGGGCAACTTTAGCCATCGTATCGACGGGCAACAACCGGCGCACGTGGGTCTATTACACCGAGTCTGCCAGCAACTTCATCGAAGCTGTCCGAAGCGCGCAGTCTCACGCTTCGAATGTTTCGCTCGAATTTGAGACTGCCGCCGACCCAGGATGGGCCTTTCACGATTCATTCGTGCGTTCCATCCGCCGATAGCCGGTGTGCAGGATTCGCTATTGGAAAGGTGAGACGTCTGATATGGCCCCCAAGCTGCCGCCCAACGCTCCAGCACCCTGTCGACATCAACCGCCCCCAGAAGCAAGCCCCCGAGCCCCCCGCCTGCTCTCCCGAACCAGAACCATCACCCCCGAAATCAGAAAGTACACGGCCCCGACCGCCGCGTACCCCACGATCGTCTGAAGCACCGGCGCACCGCTCCCCTGCTGCGCCACGAAGAACCCACCAGCCAGCGCTGACTGCGCCCCGCTCAGCATCATCACCCACTGTCCTCCGTTGTCCTTGCGGCGGCGAACGGCCGTGGCCAACTGCAGCAGGCCTGCAA
>Ga0209758_1005203_pt1 | contig 10216 bp, 10 predicted proteins | sample AraplaMF_Col_mMF_FD_184258 | JGI IMG/M metagenome (GOLD analysis project Ga0209758, IMG submission 184258) | Arabidopsis root microbial communities from the University of North Carolina, USA - plate scrape MF_Col_mMF (SPAdes) (version 2) | ecosystem: Host-associated > Plants > Roots > Endosphere... | reverse complement strand
TCGCCATCTCGCCTCAACTTCTTCAACCTCGCGAAGTAGTGAAAAGGCGCCTATCGAGTGTCAATAGATGAACTAAAAGGGGGATTGAAAGAAAATGGTACCGCTTGCAGGACTCGAACCTGCGACCCCATCATTACCAACTCGTTTCGCAGACAGCAACTGCTCGGTGATGGTCGCCCGCGATATCGAGGACGCGCTTTATGCCCGGATCGCTGGCAAGCCGGCGCAGGGCCGCGCCTCGGAATGGCAGGGCCGCAGCCTCCTCGACATGGGGGCGGCTCTTCTGGAGGCGCGCGGCGAGCGGATCATTTCGCGAAATCGCGATCGGCTTGCGACGCAGATTATGAGCAGCGGGGCCACACACAGCACGTCGGATTTTCCGTTCGTCACTGGCAACGCCGCAAACCGCTTCCTGCTCGACGCCTATCGGGCGTCCGAGACGCCGCTGAAGCAATTGGCACGTGTCCGCAACGCCGCGAATTTTAAGGCTATGACCATCGGCCGCATGTCGGAAATGCCAAAGCTGGAAGAGGTGCTTGAAGGTGCCGAACTTACTTACGGCACGCGTTCGGAAGCCTAGGAAACCTATCGCGTCAAGACCTATGCGAAGATGTTCGGCATCTCACGGGAGGCCCCGATCAACGATGATCTAGACGCCTTCTCCGATACGCTTCGGGCATTTGGCCAAGCCGCCGCGCAAACGGAGGCGGATTTGATCGCCGACCTTTTGCTCGATAATGGCGGCCTCGGGGCCGCTACTCGATGACGGCGTCAGGGATATTTGTAAAAGACGTGACCTTTAATCCAGGCCAATTTTCCGTCCTCCGCTCTTTCCCAAGCTATTTTGGCATTCATCGGGTATGGGCAACCTTCTTGGTGAAACTGAGCTCGACGGACGCTTGGAGCACGCTCACCGCAGGGTGAGGAAATCTGGAACCCCTCCGCCAGCAGATATCGCTCCATAGCCGCCCCGTCACTCTCTGGCGGAAATCGCGCGCGCAAACGTCGTGTAAGCTCCGGCGAAACGCCTTCCTTCAAGGAGTGCCGGAGGAAATCTTCGGGAGGAGGACACCCCTGGCTCCACCAGCCTCCCGTGGCCTGTAAATTGCGCAGCAGCGCAGGCATGGGAGGATCGCACTCCCATTGCCAGCATCCCGAAAGGAAACCGCAGACGACGATCAGCACAGCGCGTATAGGCAAATGAATGATACTCATGGGCATCTAAATTGCCGCAGAGGTTGTTCATTTTGGCGTATGGTTTTCACCCAATAGCCGTAGGGGGCGGGTGAAAGGTTGCAAGGCCACGGCTCCATGGACCCGCGTGCCCCTCATCCGCAGATTTTTTTCTCGCGTCAAAAAAATCGGCAAGGGAGTTTTTCCCTACTGTGATGGAAACCCCGAAACATATAGGCGACCGACCTCGACATCACCCTACGGACATGCAGCGCCGTCTCGTCCAGGTGCTTGCCGCCCAGGGCGTGCCGCAACGCGAAATCTGCCGCGTCCTAGACATCTCCGGGAAGACGCTGCGGAAGCGCTGTCGCCGGGAGCTGAACGTCGGTGCCGCGAAGCTCGAAGCCGCGTTAATCGGGCATCTGCTCCGCCTTGCCGCTGGCGATGATGATGTTGCGTTGCGGGCGATCATCTACTTGCTTCGATGCCGGTTCGGCTGGTCGCGCTATGCCCCGCCGCCCTGCGGCTGACAGTACTTGCGTTTAACGTTCGATGTCGTCCAAATCTTCAGGCGCGATAAGCTCAAACATCCAGAATGCGACTCAAAGCCGTCAATGACAGCCGCCGAAATAGGGCGTATGCTTGCTTATCGCTGGCTAGGACCCTGCAAGCGTCAGCGACTGGGAGCGCAAGACTCCCGCCTTCGGGCGCGCCGACAAGCCGACAAGATGTCACCCTTTGCCGGAATCTCTTTTGCTCGAATCCGGTCCATACCCCTTTTTGTAGTTCGGAGCAGCGTACTGATGCCGATCATCCAAACCCGTCGCCGATTCCTGGCCGGCGCTGTAACGGTGGGCGCCGCTGGTATCGTCGGTCTTCCGGAGTCACTTCAGGCGGAACCGCTGGAAACGACCTCGGTTCGTCTGCCGCGGTGGGTTGGTGGTTCCTACTGCTGGGCAGGCGCGTACATCGCCGGAGAACTAATGCGCGCAGAGGGCTTCACCGACGTTCGCTATGTCGAAGGCGACAGAAACGTCGACCAATCGGAATGGATCGCACGCGGCGACACCGATTTTTCTGTGAACTTTCCGCCGAACCAGATCGCGTCTATCGACGCCGGCGTGCCGATCAAGGTGCTAACCGGGTTGCACTCGGGATGTCTCGAACTGATCGCCAAGGAAAACATCCGCAGCGTCACGGATCTGCGGGGCAAGAGGGTGGGCGTGGATGGTTTCAATAACTCGCGGCACGTGTGGCTGACCCTCATGGCAGCCTATGTCGGGCTCGATCCCGTCAACGACATTCAGTGGGTCTTGACTGAAAACAAGAAGCCGACGGAACTCTTTATCGAGGGGAAGATAGACGCATTTCTCGGCACGCCACCCCAGCCGCAGGAGCTGCACGCCAGGAAGGTCGGCCACACGATCCTCAACAATGCCGTCGACCACCCATGGTCACAGTATTTCTGCTGCATGATCTCCGCAACCACGGACTACGTGAACAGGTACCCGGTGTCGACCAAGCGGGTTTTGCGGTCCATCCTCAAGGCCGCCGACCTCTGCGTGTCGGATCCGGGAATGGTCGCACGGCAGATGGTCGATCGCGAGTTCGTCCCGTCATACGACTTCGCGCTCCAGACGCTGAAGGACATCCGCTACGACCGGTGGCGGGAATTCGATCCTGAAGACTCCCTGCGTTTTTATGCCCTGCGCATGCAGGAACTGGCGATGATCAAATCCACTCCTCAGAAGATTATCGCCGACGGCACCGACTGGCGCTTCCTCGGCGAGTTGAAGCGCGAGTTGAAAACCTAATCCCATTCTCTCCAGGGAGACGTGGCATGCAAGTCATCCAGAACCGCCGCCGCTTCTTGGCCGGCCTTTCGGCAGGTGCCGCCGCAGGTCTTCTTGGCGCTCCGCAATCGCTCCATGCGGAGTCGCCGCTGGAGACCACGCGCATTCGCTTGGCGAAGATCCCGAGCATTTGCGTGGCACCCCAGTATGTTGCAGAGGAACTTCTGCGTGTTGAGGGCTTCACCGAGATTGCCTATGTCGTCACAGGCGCCGGTGCGGCCCAGGCCTCCGCGGTGGCGAATGGCGAGATCGACTTTACCCTCAACTTCGTGACTAATTTGATCGTTGCCTTGGACTCCGGCGCGCGGATCACTCTGCTCGCTCCACAATACGTCGCCGAGGAGCTGATTATCGCAAGGGGAACAGACTGGCGCTTGTTCAGCGAGCTTAAGCGCGAGTTGAAGACATGAGCTGGTGGCCGATACTTCTGCTGTCATTGACGCTGCTTTCCGGGACGGCGCATGCGCATGACGCGCCGCACAACCAGCGACTGCCGATGATCGGACCGGCGCCGGATTTCACCCTGACATCGCAGAATCTGACACCCGTCTCGTTGCACGACCTCCGCGGCAAGGTGGTCGCGGTTGCGTTCATCTTTGCTTCCTGTTCCGACATCTGTCCGATGTTGACCGACAATATGGTGCGCGTGAAAGCCAAGCTGGGCCGGGCGTTCGGAAAGGAGATCGCTTTCGTTTCGATCACTGTCGACCCGGAGCGCGACACCCCCGAGGTGCTTAAGGAGTACGCCAGGAATTTCGACGCCGACTCAAAGGGCTGGTCGTTTCTGACTGGCGATCCGGCGATTGTCCATGAAGTTGGACGCAAATACGGCGTTATCGCGAAGAAGACGGCGAATGGCGACGTCGATCACACTCTGCTGACGTCGCTCGTCGATCCGAATGGCATGTTGCGCGTTCAATATCTCGGCGCTGGTTTCGACCTGGAGGAATTCCGTGGTGATCTTCTTAGCCTCATGGACGAAGCCAAGTAACGTAGCAAGCTGGCTGATCGGCTGGGTTGCGCGGCTCCCGGCGCGCGTCCAGACCAAGCTGTTGATCGCGTTCCTGTCGATCGTCGGACTGCTGATCGTGCTTGGGGCCGTCGGGTTGCAGGTGCTGAGTGGGGTCAACGCTCAGACGACCGAGCTGATCAAGCTGCAGCGCAAGATTGCCGCCTATCGCCAGGTCCAGCACGACACGACGAACCAACTCTACAGCATCTCGACTGCGCTTTTGCTTCAGGACGAAAGGATGCTCGGTGCAGCATTGCGCCAGCTCAACCAGTTTGGCTACGACCTCGACCGCATGGAGTTTGTCGCCGCAAGTGAGGAGCAAGTGAGGAGCAAGTGTTGGGCCAAGTCCGGCAACAATACAACCAGATTACCGCGAAGGTTATACGTGTCGTCGAGCTGATCCGCGCCGGGCGAACCGACGAGGCGCGCAGGATGCAGCTCGATGAGATCATACCGTCGTCCGACCGTCTCGAGCGGCTGGCCAACCAACTGGTCAACATTGCGGAATCCGACATGGTGGCGGCAATCGAGGCGACCGAAGGCGCGTACGAGACGTCGCGACTGATCGTGGTCTCCTTTGCGGTGGGCAGCATCCTGCTGGCACTCGGGCTCGGCTACATTATCTCTTGGTCATTGATCGAGCCGGTAAAGAAGATCGAGATGCGTCTGCGCCAGATCGCGGCCGGCGAATTTGCGCAACAGGTTGCCGTCGTCAACCGGGATGAGCTTGGTGTGCTTGCCAGAAATGTCAACCAGACGTCCGAGCAGCTGGGGCGGCTATATCAAGAGGTGCAGGCGCGCACGGCCGAGCTTGCGCGCTCGGTTGGCGAACTGGAGGCGCTCGGGGAAGTCAGTAAGGCTGTGAATTCGACGCTCGATCTTGATACCGTGCTGCAGACGATCGTGGCGAAGGCGGTTCAACTGTCGAACACGGATGTGGGCACCATCTATGTGTTCAGCAGCACGAGGCAACAATTCCGCCTCCGCGCGACTTTTGGGATGAGCAACGAGCTAATTGCCGCAATTTCCAACCAGCCGATAGGGCTGAATGACCCGGGTATCGGCGACGCCGCACGGCGGCGCACGCCGATCCAAGTACCTGATCTCAACGAACAAACGCCGTCTTCCGTTCAGAAGATCGTCCTCGACGCCGGATATCGTGGCGTCCTCGTGGTTCCATTGCTCAGGCCGGACAAGATCGTCGGTGCGCTTGTCGTCAGGCGCCGTAGGCCAGGTGAATTCGACGAACAGGTCGTGCACCTCATAGAAACCTTCGCAGCCCAATCGGTGCTCGCGATCCAAAACGCGAAGCTGTTCCGCGAGATTGAGGAAAAAGGCAGGGAGCTCGAAGCAGCCAGCCGCCACAAGTCTCAGTTCCTCGCGAATATGAGCCATGAGCTCAGGACACCGCTCAATTCCGTCCTGGGCTTCACCGAGCTATTGGTCGACGGGATCTACGGCGAGCTCCCGGACAAGGCGAAGGCTACCGTGGCGCGCGTGCAAGCTAACGGCCACCACCTATTGGGGCTCATCAACGACGTGCTCGATCTTTCAAAGATCGAAGCGGGCCAGCTAACGCTTGCGCTCGAGGAATACTCCGTTGGGCAGATTGTTCAATCGACTGTGACAGCGGTGGAGCCGCTAGCGCGAGCGAAAGGTCTCATGCTCACGGCGACTGTTGCCGAGAAACTGCCAATCGGACGCGGGGACGAACGCCGCTTGACCCAGGTCCTCCTCAATCTTGCAGGCAATGCCGTCAAGTTTACCGAAACGGGTGCGATCGACATTCTTGCCGATGCGGTCGATGGACACTTCGAGATCACAGTGCGCGACACAGGTCCCGGCATTGCGTCTAAGGACCAGGTGCTCATCTTCGAAGAATTCCAGCAGGTCGACAGCAGCAGTACCAAGCAGAAGGGCGGCACCGGTCTAGGCTTGGCGATCTCGAAACGTATCGTTGAAATGCATGGCGGAACCATAGAGGTCGAGTCGGTTCTCGGTTCAGGCTCGACATTCCGCTTGAAGATCCCGATGCGGGTAGAGGAAAGCGCGGAGGCGGCATGAGCAAACGAATCCTGATGGTGGAAGACACCGAGGACAACCGCCAGATTATCCGCGATCTCTTGTCCACCACCGAATACGAACTGATAGAGGCCGCGGACGGTGCTGCAGGTGTCGCCGCCGCAGCAGCTGAGAATCCAGACTTGATCCTCATGGACATTCAGCTTCCGGTGATAGACGGCTATGAAGCTGCCCGCCGTATCAAGGCCGACCCGGCACTCCGGCACATTCCAATCATTGCCGTCACCTCCTATGCATTGTCTGGCGATGAGGCGAAAGCGCTTGCTGCGGGATGCGATGGCTACCTTGCAAAGCCGTTCAGCCCGCGTGTGCTGCTGGCCAAGGTTCGCGCATTTCTTGCGTGAGGAGATGGGACATTGCACGATCCGCCACGCATTCTTGCCGTCGACGATACTCCGGAAAATCTCGAAATCTTGCGCCTTCGCCTTGAAGCGAACGGCTATGAAGTGATGACTGCCGCGGATGGCGAAGAAGGGCTTGCGAAGGTGCGTGAGTTCAAGCCGGATCTGATCCTCCTCGACATCATGATGCCTAAACTCGATGGCATCAGCGTTGTTCGCACGCTTAAGCAGGACGTCTCCCTTCGATCGATCCCGGTCATCCTTGTCACAGCGAAGGCCGATACGCGGGACGTGGTCGAAGGATTGGACGCTGGCGGCGACGACTATCTGACCAAACCCTTTGAGCACAGGGCGCTTCTGGCCCGTGTGCGCTCGATGCTTCGCCAAAAGGCGCTTCACGACACGGTCGAGAGCCAGGCACTGCGCCTGGAGGATCAGGCCGCCCAATTGGCGGCATGGAATCGTTCCCTTGAACAAACGGTGGCTGAGCAGGTAACGGAAATCGAGCGAATGGGCCGGCTCAGGCGATTTTTGCCGGCGCAGGTCGCCGACCTTATCGTCGCAGCGGGGGATGGCGACACGCTTCTTCAAAGCCACCGGCGCGAGGTGACAGTCGTTTTCTGCGATCTGCGCGGCTTTACGGCCTTCGCTGAGACCACCGAGCCCGAAGAGGTGATGACAGTCCTCAGCGAGTACCATTCCTGTCTAGGAGAGCTAATCATTCGCTACGGAGGGACTTTGGAGCGTTTTGTCGGTGATGGTCTACTTGTCGTCTTCAACGATCCGTTGCCCTGCGCTGACCACAGTGAAAAAGCCGTCTCTATGGCCACGGGGATGCGCGATGCCATTGACGAGCATTTGGAACAATGGCGCAAACGTGGCTATTTGCTTGGTTTCGGGATCGGCATCGCCCGTGGCCATGCAACCATCGGGCAAATCGGCTTCGACCAGCGCTCGGATTATGCGGTCATCGGCACCATCCCCAACCATGCCGCCCGATTGTGCGAGCAGGCCAAATCACGTCAGATCCTCGTCAGCCAACGAGTCTTCAGCGCCGTGGAACCGTTGGTCGAAGCCGTTACAGTTGGCGAATTGAGTTTGAAAGGCTTCCATCGCCCGATGCCGGCCTACGAAATTGTCCGGTGGCTTGGCTGACGGACCCTGCCAGATATGTGGTAGATCTAAAATGCTGGCTTAGGCGGCGGGAGCGGGCGTTCCAGCGAGGGCAAGCGAACGGCTACAGTGGCAAAGGCGTCCTTAATGGCTGACATGAGGGCGCAAAGCCGCCTTCTGCAGTTCTTAGTTTTGTTCTGGAGTGGTAGAAAAATGGCGCACCCGACAGGATGAAACTGGGCACTCGTATGTCATTGTTTGCGCTATCTAATAACTGTAGCGGCGGTCCGCTTTGGATGGAAACTTGCCATTTCCTTCGTCAATCTCAACGGGCAAGGAGCGCCAGAAGCGCCATTCGACGCTCACATTCTCAGTTCTTTAGTTCGCGCTTGAGTTCGTTGAGGAAGCGCCAGTCCGTGCCGCTGGCGATAATCGTCTGGGGGCTCGACTGGATCAGGCCCGCTTCCTGGAGCCGCAACGCGTAGAAGCGGATCGTATCTTCGGCGTCATAGTCGCGTCCCGCGCTGTAGGGTACGTCCTTCAGTGTCTGCAACGCATAGTCATACCGCGCAGTGAAGCCACCATCGACCATCTGCCGAGCAACCCATTCCGGTTCGGTCATGCAGAGATCGGTTGCTTTGAAAAATGCGCGCAACACGCGCTTGGTGGCCACCGGATAACTTTGGACGAAATCCGTGCTTGCCGCCAACATGCAGCAGAAATATTGAGACCATGGACGGTCCAAGGCACTGTTAACAATCACACGACCGACGCCCCGCGCGCGCAGTTCCTGCGGCTCGGGTGGAAAGCCGAGGAATGCATCGATCTTCCCCTCGGCGAACAGCTCCATCGGCTTTGCCGAAGTACTCGTGACCCAATTGATGTCGGCGCTGGGGCTAAGCCCGACCTGACTTGCGATAACGCTCAAGAACCGGTGCGGCGGGGATCCGACCGACGGTATGCCCACACTCCTGCCCTTCAGATCACGGACGCTCTGAATGCGACTGTTTACGAACAGCTCGAAGCAGCCGGGGTGCATTCCCGCCAATACGGTGATTGGGTTCCCAGCGTCTATTGAAGCGACGAAGGTTGTCACAAACGTCAGGCTGAAGTCCGCCTCGCCCCGCGCGAGGGCTTTGGTCAGGTCCGCCGATTGCACCGGGACATAACGAAGTTCGGCAAAGCCTTCTGCGCGGAGCAGCTCGCCTACAACGAACATCGGGGCCGTACAAATACCTCCGGCGGTCTTTTCAATGCGTATGATGGGGGTCTCCGGCGCCGGCTCCGCGTGAAGCGATTTGAACCCACCAACCAAGCCAGCGGCGCCGGCCACTGAGGCGCTAGCCAAAAAGCGACGACGGCTCTGCACGATCGGCATGAAAGCGTCCTCTCCGGTAAGTTCCTCGCAAGCCCAGATCTTCGCGGGGGCGGAGCTCGTTCCGCCCCGTCCTTCGCCATTGGCCTTCGGCGTACCGGGATCACCGCACCCTTGCGTATCAAGCGATGCCTGTGACGTGAAGATAATACGCCAAATCGCGAGCTGAAGCAGCAATCGAGATTGGCCTATGTCGGCTTGGGGTCATTGTCACAAGTTCAGCTGAGGACGGGCGACTTTCTGCTTGGAGTCGAAAAGCCGACCCCAGTGCCCAGTCCTGTTCTGGAGTGGTGGAGATTTGGCGCACCCGACAGGATTCGAACGCTCACGGCTTATGAGTGGTCGGCGAGACAACTGGCCTGCATGAATTGATGTCCAATCGGCAGTTGGTTACCCATCGCGTTACCCAGGGCGGAAAGTCAGACCCCAATTTCCGGTAATGCACAAGCTAAGTTATTGAAAAGAATGGTGCCGCTTGCAGGACTCGAACCTGCGACCCCATCATTACGAATGATGTGCTCTACCACCTGAGCTAAAGCGGCCCCTCGCGGCCGAAGCATACGGCCCGCGATTTGCATGGCGCTGATACAGCCATTGTTGGAAGATTTCAAGCGCCCTGTCGTGGCTTTGGCAAAAAAGAGGGGAGGGCGCCTCAGAGTGCCAGCCGGGTGCGCGCCGCCCTGTATTCGGCCTCCAGCCGGTCGACGAGTTTGGCCACCGGCTCGACGGCCTTGATCGCGCTGATGCCCTGGCCGCTGCCCCATATGTCCTTCCAGGCCTTGGCGCCGCCGACAGCCTGTTCGAAATCCATCTTCGAGACATCGGCTAAGGGCAGATTGTCCGGGTCCATGCCGGCAGCGACGATCGAGGGCTTGAGGTAGTTGCCGTGCACGCCGGTGAAATAGTTGGAATAGACGATATCGCCAGCAGCGCCTTCGACGATAGCCTGCTTGTAGGCGTCCGCGGCGCGGGCTTCCTCGGTGGCGATGAAGGGCGAGCCGATATAGGCCATGTCGGCGCCCATCGCTTCTGCGGCAAGGATGGCGCCGCCGGTGGCGATCGCACCGGCCAGCAGCAGCGGCCCCTCGAACCATTCGCGGATTTCCTGGACGAGCGCGAACGGCGACAACGTGCCGGCATGGCCGCCGGCGCCGGCCGCGACCGCAATCAGCCCGTCAGCCCCCTTGCGGATCGCCGAATGGGCGTGGCGGTTGTTGATAATGTCGTGCAGCACGATGCCGCCATAGGAGTGCACGGCCGCATTGAC
>Ga0209758_1005202_pt1 | contig 10216 bp, 8 predicted proteins | sample AraplaMF_Col_mMF_FD_184258 | JGI IMG/M metagenome (GOLD analysis project Ga0209758, IMG submission 184258) | Arabidopsis root microbial communities from the University of North Carolina, USA - plate scrape MF_Col_mMF (SPAdes) (version 2) | ecosystem: Host-associated > Plants > Roots > Endosphere ... | reverse complement strand
TCACTGGTCGCGTACAAGGATCGGCGCAATGCCCTGAAGAACCCGTACGCCCACCTGCACGAGCACGACATCACCTTGGAGAAGGTCCAGTCCTCGCCCATGCTCTGGGACCCGATCCGCTACTCGGAGACCTGCCCGTCCTCCGACGGCGCCTGTGCCATGGTGCTCACCGACCGTGCGGGAGCGGCCCGTTCACCCCGGCGTCCCGCGTGGATGCTCGGTGGAGCGATGGGCAGCGAGCCGACCCTCTTCGCCGGCAAGGACTTCGTCTCCCCGAGGGCGGGCAAGGACTGTGCCGCCGACGTCTACCGGCAGGCAGGGATCGCCGACCCGCGCCGGGACGTCGACGCGGTGGAGATGTACGTGCCCTTCTCCTGGTACGAGCCGATGTGGCTGGAGAACCTCGGTTTCGCCGCGGAGGGCGAGGGCTGGAAGCTCACCGAGTCGGGCGTGACCGAGCTCGACGGGGACCTGCCCGTCAACATGTCGGGCGGAGTGCTCTCGACGAACTCCATCGGCGCCTCCGGCATGATCCGCTTCGCGGAGGCGGCACTCCAGGTGCGCGGACAGGCGGGAGAACACCAGGTGGACCGGGCCCGGCGGGTCCTCGGGCACGCCTACGGCGGAGGGTCCCAGTTCTTCTCCATGTGGCTGGTCGGGGACCGTCCGCCGACCTCGTGACGGCATCCCCGTCACATGACCTGTCGGCAGTGGGATGCGATGGCTAGGCTGGCCGCGGACGACGAACCGGGAGGAGCACGGACGTGGCCGAGAGCACCATCCAGCAGCAGTCGCTCAAGGGCTGGGACAAGCCGGAGCTGGATCTGAGCAAGGCCGACTGGCACTCCAGCAGCCGAGGGCTCGGGGATGTCCAGATCGCCTTTGTCGAAGGGTTCATCGCGATGCGCAACAGTGGCCGCCCCGAGAGTCCCTCCCTGATCTTCACCCCGGCGGAATGGGGTGCGTTCGTGTCGGGGGCGCGGAAGGGGGAGTTCGACCTCACCTGAGCCGCCCTCGTGCGCTGACTCGTCGCCGGTCCGGAATTTCCGGACACGCGGCCGTCGCATCCACGCCGGGGCCGCCTTGTGCGTCAGGCTGGCCCCGGAGGGTGCACAGCGGTGTGCCGGAGGCGAGGAGTCCATGATCACTCTGCCGGTCGTCGTGGCCGTCGACGGATCGGACGACAGCCTGCGCGCCCTCGACTGGGCGCTGGCCGCCGCACGGCTGCGCGCGGCACCGCTGTGGGTGGTGCATGTACGCGGGCAGGTGAGGCGGGCGCAGCCCGACGTCGTGGCCGCCGCGCCTGCGCCATCGGTCGAGGAGCCTGTGCTCGACCACGTCCGCGCACAACTGGCCGACCGGCAGGACCTTCCGGCCACGGAGTACGTGGCCTGCGACGGCGCCGTGGCCACCGTCCTGCCCGAACTGGGCGCGGACGCACAGCTCATGGTGGTCGGCTCGCGCGGCCGAGGGGGATTCGCCAGTCTCATCCTCGGGTCCACCAGCCTCGCGGTCGCGGGAGAGGCCGACTGCCCGGTGGTCGTGGTGCCGGGTCCGGGACGCGAGGTGCACGAGGGTCCCCCCGTCGCGCCGGGACCGCGGGTCGTCGTCGGTGTGGATGTCGACGGCCCCACCGAGGCCACTCTCGCCTTCGCCTTCGCGGAGGCGGACCGGCGCCATGCCGTGCTGCATGTGATCTCGTCCTATCTCTGGGCCCCGCTGGAGGTCTGGTCGGCGCCCGGCCAGATGGTGTCCCCGGACGTCGAGGACGACGCCGTCCAGGAGGAGATCCGCACCCTGGTCGCGGGCCTCCTCCCCGTCCACCGCGAGCGGCACCCGGATGTGCGGGTCGAGCTCTCGACCCCTCCCGGCCAGGCCGCGGGCCTTCTGGTCGCCGCCTCCAAGGACGCCGAGCTGGTCGTCGTGGGCCGCCACCGCCGACGGCTGCTGGCCCCCGCACGCATGATCGGTTCGGTGACCCAGGCCGTACTGCTCCATGCGGCGAGCCCCGTCGCGGTGATCCCGCCGGCAGCGGAGCCGATCCGCACCGACGGCTGACCGGAGGGGCCCGCGAGGCACCGGGTGAGCGGACCCGGTCCCCGGGTGCCCCGGAAGCGGATCACCCTCGCGGCAGCCTCCTCGAACGCCCGGGTCGGGGCCGCCGAAGTGCCGGTTCGGGTCGGCCCGGTCGGCGGGCGGGACACCTCGCGGGTCCCGGGGTCGCGCCCCGGGGACCCGCCGCCGACGGGCGCCCCACGAGAGCGGGCCCACAGCCCCGCTTCCCGCTCGGCCACGTACCATTGCGGCATGTCCTTCCTCCGCCGCCGCAGCGCCACTCCCGCCGGGCCGGATTTCGATGTCCTGGCCATGGACCCGGGTGACTGGCCGGGCAATCTCGGTGCCGGTCTGCTGCCCGCTCCCGACGGCAGCTGCCAGGGTGTCTTCCTGCGCTACGACCTGTTCGGCGGCCGCGGTCCCGCGATGATCATCGGCAACCTGCCCGAGGGCTCCCCGGCCCGCGACGTCGCCGAGGGAGAGATCCCGTTCGAGGTGGCCCAGCTCCTCATCGCGCTGGAGAACGACGAGGAGGTCACCGTCGTCGGGAGCGAGGACATCCCGGTGATGCAGGGCGACAACCTTCTGATCGTGCGCCGGCTGAAGCTCTCCGAGGGCCGGATCTCCTGCGTGCAGTTCGACCGCAGTGACAACGTCCTGGTCACCATCGCGGCCTGGGACCGCCCGATCACCGACGACCTGTACGCGCTGCTCAAGCCGTTGCCGGCGGAGCTGTTCCAGCAGGGCTGACCCGCCAGACGTCCATGCAGGAACGGCCGGGCCCCGCGGGGCCCGGCCGTTGTGCGCCTGCTACAAGGCCGAGGGCAGCAGCCGGACGTCCGCCGCCCGGACGAACGCCACCCGGTGACCGAACTGGATCTCGTAGTAGAGGTCCTTGCCGACGACGACCCGGTGCGAGTCCGTCGTGAACGTGACCGCGTAGTAGTACTCACCCGGCAGGGCGTCACCGACGGCATAACGCTGGCCGGCCGGCAGCCGGTACGACAGCGGGGAGACCGACTGCGCGGGCACCCCCTCGGGGTACGCCTCCTTCTCCGGGTACGCCCGGCCGTACACGGGGACGTCGGTGAGGCCGGGCTTGGGCGTGACCACGAGGCCCGACGCGTTCACGGCCGTGCGCCGTCCCTTCGGGTCGTGGAACCAGGCCTTCTGGCCCAGGTACCAGATCGCCGTCCAGTCCCCGTCACGGTCGGCGACGGCGTACCGCTGACCGGTGGATACGCGTGAGCCCACGTCGTTGACGTCGATCGTCGAGGGGTCGCCCTGGGGGCGCAGCCCGATGTCCTTGATCAGTGGGGCGTTCTCGTCGGGCGCGCTGTACAGGCGCAACTCGCTCGAGCCGTGCTCCGCGCACGCCTCGCCCGCGGTGGTGCAGCCCGTGTACTGCGGCCGGTTGGCGCGGTAGTCAGGCAGGATCGTCACCAGACCGCCCCTGGAGCCGGCCGTGGCGTGGAACGGTCTGCCCAGCAGTTCGAAGTAGTGCCGCCAGTCCCAGTAGGGGCCCGGGTCCGTGTGCATTCCGGGGATGGTGGACGTCGTCGTGCCGGGAACGTTGTCGTGTCCCAGGATGTGCTGCCGGTCCAGGGGGATGCGGTACTTCGCGGCGAGGTATCGCACCAGCCGCGCCGACGAGCGGTACATCGCCTCCGTGTACCAGGCATCCGGAGCGACGAGGAAACCCTCGTGCTCGATGCCGATCGACTTGGCGTTGATGTACCAGTTGCCCGCGTGCCAGGCCACATCCTTGGCCTTCACATGCTGAGCGATCAGCCCGTCCGTGGAACGGACGGTGTAGTTCCACGACACATAGGTCGGGTCCTTGATCAGGTTCAGGACGCCGTCCCACTGGCCTTCCGTGTCATGGACGACGATGTACCTGATGCTCTGCGAGGCGGGCCGGTCGCCCAGGTCGTGGTTGCCGTAGTCGTCGCCGAACTCCTCGTACGGCGCGGGGATCCACTCGCAGGCCACGGTCCGCGGGCACTCGGTGCCGTCGGAGGACACGGCGCGCAGTCCGGTGCGGGCCAGTTGCGCGGTGTCGGGTGTCAGCGCGGGCTGCGCGGTGAGCGTCACGCTCTGCCCCAGGTCGGTGGTGCGCCGCTCGCCCTCGCGCATGATCTGGAAGACGTCGTCGGCGTACGCGGACGCCGTGGACCTGTCGTCCGCACCCGAGAACTCCGCCACTGCGCCGTACCAGTCGGCCGGATCCGTGCCGGGCGACACGCCGAGGCGTCGCTGCGCGTCGGCGAGCAGGGCGGCGCCGCCCGCGATGTTCGCCGCGGGGTCGGTGCGCAGTCGCTGCGCCGGGATGCCGGTCAGTGCGGCGGCCTTGGGCAGTGTCTTCAGTCTCGCCGGGAGTACGGAGTCCGCCGGCACCGTCGTGGTGGGCAGCAGCGCGGCACGCGCCTGGTCGCCGCGGGCGTCCTCCGTGCCTTCGCCGTGGTGGGAGGCCCCGGCGATCGCGGTCCGGGCGTCCGTGAGGTGCATCGGGCCGTAGCCGCCCGAGACGCTGGGCGCGCCGGCGTGCGTGTCCCAGCGGGACTGGAGGTACGACACGCCGAGCAGCACGCTCTGCGGCACGTGGTATCGGGCGGCGGCCGTGGCGAAGGCCCCTTGCAGGCCGGCCGGTGCACCGCTTCCCGGCGCCGCCGGGGCGGCACCCAGCAGTGGAAGCAGCAGGGCGGCCGAGGCGGCGGCCACCGCGGTTCTGCGGGCGCGTCTGCGTCCGGTGGGAGTACGAAGGTCGATGGCGGATCCGCGCAAGGCAGCCTCCTGGGACGGTGGGGCGCTCTGGGGCGTGCGGGGGCCGAACGTGCGTCAGTGGTACCGGCTTCGCGACGATCCGTCAATCACGCACAGGAGGAGGGGATTTCCCATGTCAGCAGCGGTGGCGTGGATTTTCGCCACGGTAGTGGAACAGCCTGCGGGGCATCAGTGGAGTGGACCAATGGCCCGCACGGAGGAGGCCCGCACGGTGTACGGAGAGGGACCGGACATGACGAAGGCCCGCGGTGCGTCGCTCGCGCGAGCGCACCGCGGACCGCCATCCCCCTCAGCGAGTACCGACCGCCGCTCGTACGGCCTTGCGGGCCATCTGGCAGTCGTCGTGCAGCCGCCGTAGCAGCAGCCGCTGTTCCTCGCCGGACGGCGCAGCACCCGGGTGGGCCACTCCCGATGCCGCGGGGGTCGTGTCGTGCATCGATCGCTGCACGGCCGTCTCATAGGTTCGGATCTCGCGGGTGAGCACGAGCATCAGGTTGACCAGGAAGGCGTCGCGCGAGGCGGGCCCCGCCGACTGCGCGATCTGGCTGATCTGACGGCGGGCGACCGGGGCGTCACCGAGGACCGTCCACAGGGTGGCCAGGTCGTACCCGGGCAAATACCAGCCCGCGTGCTCCCAGTCCACCAGCACGGGACCCGCCGGTGAGAGCAGGATGTTCGACAGCAGGGCGTCGCCGTGGCAGAACTGGCCCATGCCCTGACGGCCCGCGGCGTGGGCGATACCGTGCAGCAGCTTCTGCAGGTCTCCCATGTCCCGGTCCGTCAGCAGCCCCAGATCGTGGAAGCGCGAGATCCGCTCCGCGTAGTCCAGCGGCGCGTCGAACGTCCCGGCCGGTGGACGCCAGGCGTTCAGCCGGCAGATCGCACCGAGTGCCGCCCGGATGTCGGCTCGCGGCGGCGCCTCCGCCGGATGCCGCTGCAACGCGGCCACCCGGCCGGGCATCCGCTCGATCACCAGGGTGCAGTTGTCCGGGTCCGCCGCGATGAGCCGGGGCACCCGCACCGGTGGGCGATGCCGGACGAACGACCGGTATGCCGCTATCTCGTGCCGGAGCCGCTCGGACCAGATCGTGGAGTGGTCCAATAAACACTTGGCGACGGCCGTGCTGCGTCCCGTCGTGCCGACGAGGAGCACGGAGCGGCCGCTTCGGCGCAGCACCTGCACCGGAGTGAACTCCGGGCAGATGCGGTGCACCGAAGCGATCGCCGTGCGCAGCTGCGCGCCCTGGGGGCCGGACAAGTCGATTCTCCCGCTGAGCGGTTGCATGCCGGCACCCGGAACGCGCCGTGCCCTGCCGGCAGCGAGTACAGGGGCCGTCGGCCGCGCGGGGTCGAGGTAGGGGCCGCCGGCACCCGGGCGGGGATGCAGCGACCGGGTGGGGGCGGACACGGAGGACGATGCTGCGTACATGGTTGATACAGATCCCTTCGTGTGCCTTCGAGTTCGGCGCCGCCCGCCCCGGTCGCCGTGGGTGCACCCTGGGGAATGTCCCTGCGGCGACCGGGTCGGGATGGCGCGTTCCTACATGACACCCGTGGGCCCGTGGCACACCATCTGGCGCACCCTGGCGAACCCTGGCGAATAGTCCCGCAGCAACTGACAGAGGGTTACTGTCAACTCAGCCGAGAACCTGGGGGCTTGACGTGAGCGGACAACCCAACACCCGCCTCTCGGACCTGTTCGGCCTTACCGGCTGGTCCAAGGGCGAACTCGCGAGGATGGTGAACCGGCAGGCGGCGGCCATGGGCCACCCCCAGCTGGCGACCGACACCTCACGGGTGCGGCGTTGGATCGACATGGGAGAGATCCCGCGCGATCCGGTGCCGCGGGTGCTGGCGGCGCTGTTCACGGAGCGACTCGGCCGTGTCGTGACCATCGAGGACCTCGGTCTGGTCCGGCACGGGCGCGCGGGGAGACGGCGTGACGACGAACATGCGCAGCACCCCGACGGAATTCCGTGGGCGCCCGAGCGGACGGCTGCGGTCCTCACCGAATTCACGGGAATGGACCTCATGCTCAACCGACGCGGCTTGGTGGGCGCGGGTGCCGCGCTCGCCGCAGGATCCGCACTCAGCAGTGCGATGAACGATTGGCTGCACACCGATCCGGCCCTCGCGGCCGACGCTCCCCGCTTCGACGACCCCCTGCACGCCGACCCCGCTGGGTACGACCGCTATGAGGCCGCCCCCATCGGGTCGCAGGAAGTCGAGGAGCTGGAGCGCTCGGTCGAGGTGTTCCGGGCCTGGGACGCGGCCCGCGGCGGCGGGCTGCAACGCAAGGCTGTCGTGGGGCAGCTCAACGAGGTGGGAGGCATGCTCTCCTACCGCCACCCCGACCATCTGCAGCGGCGCCTGTGGGGCGTCGCCGCCAACCTCGCCGTGCTCGCCGGGTGGATGTCGCACGACATCGGCCTGGAGCCGACGGCCCAGAAGTACTTCGTCATCGCCGCCCATGCGGCCCGTGAGGGCGGCGACCGGCCGCGTGCCGGGGAGGCGCTCTCCCGCGCCGCCCGCCAGATGGTGCACCTGGGCCGGCCCGACGACGCACTCGACCTGATGCAGCTCGCCAAATCCGGCTCCGGCGACGAGGTGCTGCCGCGCACCCGGGCCATGCTCTTCACCATCGAGGCCTGGGCGCAGGCGTCCATGGGCAAGGGGCAGGCCATGCGGCGCACTCTCGGGGAGGCGGAGGACCTCTTCGTCTCCGACAAGAGGGATGTGCCTCCCCCGAGTTGGATGCAGATGTTCGACGAGGCCGATCTGCACGGGATGCAGGCCCTGGCCTATCGCACACTGGCCGAACACGAGCCGGGTGCGGCCGCCATCGCGCAGCGGCACGCCAAGGAGGCGCTGGAGCTGCGTGGTTCGGGCCGGGAGCGGTCGAACATCTTCGACCACATCTCCCTCGCGTCCGCGTGCTTCATCGCGGACGACCCCGAACAGGCGGACCGGTATGCGCGCCTGGCCCTGACGTCGATGGGGGCCAACTCCTCCCATCGCACCTGGGACCGGCTGCGTGAGATGTACCGGCTCACCGGGCAGTACTCCAGCTATCCGAAGATCCAGGATCTGCGTGAGGAGATCAGGCGGGCGCTTCCCAAGGGCCTGACGAAACCCAAGGGCGGTAACAGCGCGCAGGCATGAGGGAGGCCCGCGCCTGTGTCGGTGGTGCCGGTGTCGCGGACGCCCTGAACCGTTTCGTCAGGACTTGATTCGGGCTCAGAACATGCCCGCGGCTCAGGACATGACCCTGGCGAGGAGCACGCAGGCGTTGTCCTCGCGCGCGCCCTCACCCAACTCCTCCACAACGGTCCGCAGGCAATCCTGTGCTGTGCGGGTTCCGTCGAAGAGCGGAGCCAGGTCGAGCAGCCTCCGGACGGCAGCCGGGCCGCTGTACCCCGGGACCAGCCCGTCGGTGTGCAGCAGCAGCAGGTCGCCTTCCTCGAGCGTCTCCTCGGCCTGCCCGTAGGCGGCCCCCGAGGTCGCGCCGAGAAGCACGCCGTCCGGTGCCGCCAGCATGCGCCCCGTCCCGCCGCGGAACAGCAGCGGGGCGGGGTGCCCTGCTTGCGCCCAGCTCAGGGTGCGGGTGGCGGGGTGGTAGCGACAGCACACGGCGCTGCCCAGGGCCGGCTGGACCGAGGCGTCGAGCATCTGGTTGAGCCAGCCCAACAGGCGGCCCGGTTCGGCCCCGGTCACGGCCATGCCGCGCAGGGCACCGATCAGCGTCGCCATGCCGGACGCCACGGTCACCCCGCGTCCGGTGAGGTCCCCGACGCTGAGCAGCATGTCCCCTTCGGGCAGTTCGAGGGCGTCGTACCAGTCGCCGCCGATCGGCGTGTTCGCCGACGCGGGCAGATACCGGGCGGCCAGGTCCAGGGTGCCGGGGCCCTGTCGCGGGAGCCGCAGCGGTCCCCGCCACGGCGGCAGCACGGCCTCCTGCAGTTCGACCGCGAGCCGGTGCTCGCTGTGCTCGCGGTTCCGGTGGTGCCGCAGCGAGTCACGGGTCTCGCTCACGGTCCGCCGGTGGCGGCGCAGTTCGCTGACGTCCCGCAGCACGGCCCACATCGAGGCGGTGCTGCCGTCCGCGGCGAGCACGGGCTCGCCCATCATGTGCACGGTGCGTAGCGTGCCGTCCGGGCGCAGGATCTGGAACTCGCCGTCGATCGGCCTGCCGTCGATCAGACAGTCCGTCACCATCGTTGTCAGCAGGGGCCGGTCCTCGTCGTGCACCAGCGAGGGAAGTTCGTCGAGGGTGAGCGCGGGGACCGAGGGGTCGCGTCCCAGGATCTGGTACAGCTCGCCGGACCAGCTCGCCTCGTCGGTCAGCAGGTTCCATTCCGCGCTGCCGACCCGGCTCAGCAGGGAACCGGGGGAGGACGCGGGGCGTGCGGACGGGGGTGGTGGGACGGGGGGTCCGGCCGGAACCGGTGGCGGTCCGTCCCGCAGCTGCGCCAAGTGCTCGTCAAGATCGCGGAGTTGGTGCAGGGCCAGATCGCACAGGGCGCGCTGCCAGCGTCCCTCCGGGTCCGAGCCGTCCTCGGGCGCACCTTGCCGCACAGCGTCCACCTCGCCGCGCAGCCGCCGCGTCTGCGAGATCAGCGCATCGACCGTACCGGGCCGGGGGGGCTGGGCGGCAGGGCGGTCCGCGGAGAGATGGGGTGGCATGACGCGCTCCGATGCGGGGACGGTTCGGCCAAGGCTGGGAGAAGGACCGTTACGACTGTTGCACAGCCCGCGATGCCCTGTAAGGGATTTGGCAAGACACGATACGGTGGTGCTTCTGGCATATGCCACAGGCTCTCCGGAGTGGTCCCGAAAGGCAGATGGCGTACTCGCCGGAGGGGGGCAAGTCTGAGGTGGCGTACGTGACTTGAGGGGTTCGAGGGGCGGACGGCCGGTCGTTCAGTTGTGCGTTCGAGGGGCATGTGTGCGACGGCCGTCGCCCGCGTACGCCTGCGGTCGCGGGGCCAGCTCGACGGACTGCCGAACGCCGCTCTCCAGCGCCAGGACGCCCGCCTCGGCGACCGCCGCGGCCGCGTACCCGTCCCAGACCGAGGGGCCCGCGACGCGCCCCTGCCGGGTGGCGTCGACCCATGCCTGCACCTCGCGGTCGTAGGCCCCCGCGAACCGTACGAGGTAGTCCTGGGCGACCTCCTCGTACGCACCGCCCCCCGTCGTGACGACCATCGTGCGGTCGTCGCCGATCCGGGCGCTGCCGCCTTCGCAGACCGCCTCGCAGCGCACCTGGTAGCCGAACCCCGAGTTGACGAAGATCTCCACGTCGACGAGGGCCCCGCCGGAGGTCTCGAACAGCACGAACTGGGGGTCCAGCAGACCCTCGGGTGCGTCGGACGACGGC
>Ga0209758_1005199_pt1 | contig 10222 bp, 6 predicted proteins | sample AraplaMF_Col_mMF_FD_184258 | JGI IMG/M metagenome (GOLD analysis project Ga0209758, IMG submission 184258) | Arabidopsis root microbial communities from the University of North Carolina, USA - plate scrape MF_Col_mMF (SPAdes) (version 2) | ecosystem: Host-associated > Plants > Roots > Endosphere ... | reverse complement strand
GGCGCCGTGATCATGCCGATCTCGTTCTTCTGCCTTGCCAACGGACCGAAATACATTTCGGGCCCGGAGGTGGCGATGTTCTACCTGCTGGAAACCGTGCTTGCACCGGTCTGGGTCTGGCTGATCTTCGCCGAGGCGCCTTCACGCAACAGCCTGATCGGCGGCACGATCCTGATCGTGACGCTGGTGGCGCATTCGCTGTGGCAATTGCATGAGGGCCGCAAGCGCCGTGCCGCGCTTGCCGTGGTTCACCCGGCCTGAATCTTCCTCGGCTCGGCGGTCGCCTCGATCCGGGGCGGCGCGCCGGCCGGATCGGTGACTGGCGGAATCTCGTCCATCAATTCCACCTCGCGCAGCCATTCGCGCCAGATGGCGACGAGCAGCGCCATCAATACCGGGCCGATGAACAGGCCGAGGAAGCCCATAGTCTTGACGCCGCCGATCAGGCCGAAAAAGGTCGGCAGGAACGGCAGCTTGATCGGGCCGCCGACGAGCTTGGGCCGCAAGGTCTTGTCGACGACGAAGAGCTCGACCGCGCCCCAGATGAAAAGCGCCGCGCCGGCGAAAAGCTTGCCGCTGCCGGCGAGGTAGATCGACACCAGGGTGAAGGAGAGCGGCGCGCCGCCAGGGATCAGCGCCATGATGCCGGTGAGCGCGCCGAGCGTGACCGGCGACGGCACGCCGGCCAGCCAATAGGCGATGCCCAGCACCAGGCCCTCGCCGATGGCGATGATGGTCATGCCGGTCACGGTCGAGGAGATGGTTGCCGGCACGACACGCGAGATACGCTCCCAGCGCGTCGGCAGAATGCGTTCGCCGAGGCGATCGACCTGGGCCGCGAAGGACTCGCCGTCGCGATAGGCGAAGAACAGCGCGATCATCATGAACAGAAGCGTCAGCAGCAGGCTGAAGGCACTGCCGCCGGCCGCCAGCACGCCGCGATAGATGCTGCCTATATTGGCGCCGCTGACCAGCTGGATCAGTTCGCCGATGCCGCCGGGATGGCCGAAATTGTCCGTCCATTGTTCGTTCAGCCATTCGCCGACGACCGGCAGCGTAGCGATCCATTGCGGTGTGACCGCGCCATGCCGGTTGGTCTCGATCGCCCAGCCAACCCATTCGCGGACCTCGTTGATGGCATAGGTGCCGGCAAGCGCGATCGGCACCACCAGGAAGGTGAGGATGAAGAGGATCGCGAGCGTCGCGCCGACGGTGCGGTTGCCGCCGACGGCGACGAGCAGCCGGCGGTAGAGCGGCCAGCTGGCGAAGGCGATGACGAGGGCGGCCAGCACCGGGAACAGGAAGCCGTGGAAGAAATAGACGCCGGCGGCGACGATCAGGACCAGGAGCCAGCGCGCCGCCGACAGCGGCGGGATGACGGCCGCCCGCAGTGGCGTCGACAGGCCGAACAGTCGCTGCCCCGGCTTCTGGATCTCGGCCCGCTTCAACCCGGCGTTTCTCCCCTGCCCGATGGTTCAATGACTGCTTATGCACCATCATAGTGCAGCAATCGTGACGATAGTCCAAATGATTGGGGTGGACGCTCTTCCTTCTCCCCCCTGTGGGAGAAGGTGGATCGGCGCGAGAGCGCTGAGACGGATGAGGGGTGCTCCAGCGGAGTGAGACGTCAGCGTTCCCTGGAACACCCCTCATCCGGCCGAGCTTCGCTCGTCCACCTTCTCCCAAGGGGAGAAGGTTGGGCGCCGCGCTATCCAAATTTCCCCGTCCGCGGGAAACCCTTCGGCACCATGCGGCCAGCGGCGGCACGCGCGCCGATCCACTCGGCAAGCTCCTCGCGCGACTTGATGAAGGTGCGATCGGCCGAATCCTGCCAGGAGAGCCCCGTCTCCAGGGTGAAGGTCTTCAGGTCCAGCACGCCGCCGTCCTTGTATTTCTGCAGGCGCACGCCCTTGCCGCGCGCCATTTCCGGGATCTCGGCCAGCGGGAAGACCAGCATCTTGCGGTTCTCGCCGACAATGGCGAGATGGTCGCCCGACACCGGGATGCAGCGCTTGGCCTCGTCCGGCGCCTTGACGTTCATCACCTGCTTGCCCTTGCGGGTGTTGGCGACGACCTCTTCCTCCGAAACGACGAAACCGTTGGCGTCGTAAGAGACGAGCAGCAGCTTGCGCTTGGGATCATGGACAAAGGCAGTGACGATGTCCTGATCGTTCTCCATGTCGACGATGATGCGGATCGGCTCGCCATGGCCGCGCCCGCCTGGCAGCCGGTCGGCGCCGATGGTGTAGAACTTGCCGCCCGTGGTAAAGACCAGGATCTTGTCCGTGGTCTGGGCATGGAAGGCGAGCTTCAGGCTGTCGCCTTCCTTGAAGGCGAGCTGCGAATGATCGGTCAGGTGGCCCTTCATGGCGCGCAGCCAGCCCTTTTCCGACACAACGACGGTGACCGGCTCGCGCTCGATCATGGCGTGCGCAATGTCGGTCAGGTCATGCTCGGGCGCATCGGCGAACTGGGTGCGGCGCTTGCCGAGTTCGGTCTCCGGACCGAACGTGTCGCGGACCTTGGCGACTTCCCACTTGATCGTCGACCATTGCTTGGCGTCGGACGCCAGCAGGGCCTCGATCTGCTTCTTCTCGGCGGTGAGGCCGTCGAATTCCTTGCGGATCTCGATCTCTTCGAGCTTGCGCAAAGCGCGCAGGCGCATGTTGAGGATCGCTTCGGCCTGGTTGTCGGTGAGCGACCAGCGGGCCATCATCACCTGCTTGGGCTCATCCTCCTCGCGGATGATCCTGATGACCTCGTCGATGTTGAGATAGGCGATCAGGTAGCCGGCGAGGATTTCCAGCCGCTTCTCGATCTCGCCGAGCCGGTATTTCGAGCGGCGGATCAAAACCTCGCGGCGGTGGTCGAGCCACTCCTTCAGCACACCCTTCAGCGACAGGACGTTCGGCACCTTGCCGCGCGACAGCACGTTCATGTTGAGCGGGAAACGGCTTTCGAGCTCGGTGAGCTTGAACAGCGATTCCATCAGGATGCCGGGATCGACAGTGCGGCTCTTCGGCACCAGCACGACGCGGATGTCCTCGGCGCTCTCGTCGCGGATGTCTTCGAGCAGCGGCAGCTTGCGCGCCATCAAAAGCTCGGCGATCTTCTCGATCAGCCTGGCCTTCTGCACGCCGTAAGGGATCTCGGTGACGACGATGCTCCAGGTGCCCCTGCCCTGGTCCTCCTGGCCCCATTTCGAGCGCACCCGGAAACCGCCGCGGCCCGTCTCATAGGCTTCGAGGATCGAGGCGCGGCTGTCGACGATGATGCCGCCGGTCGGGAAATCCGGTCCCTGGACGAAATCCATCAACGTCGCCACCGGCGCTTCCGGATGCTCGATCAGATGGAGTGCCGCGTCGCAAAGCTCGGCGGCGTTGTGCGGCGGGATCGAGGTCGCCATGCCGACGGCAATGCCCGACGAGCCGTTGGCGAGCAGGTTGGGGAAGGCGCCCGGCAGGACGGACGGCTCCTCGTCCTCTTCATTGTAGGTCGGCCGGAAGTCGACGGCGTCCTCGGTAATGCCGGCAAGCAGCTCGCTCGCCACCTCGGTCATGCGCGCTTCGGTGTAGCGCATGGCGGCGGCGTTATCGCCGTCGATATTGCCGAAATTGCCCTGCCCGTCGACCAGCGGGTAGCGCATCGAGAAGTCCTGCGCCAGGCGCACCAAGGCGTCGTAGATCGACTGGTCGCCATGCGGATGGAACTTGCCCATCACGTCGCCGACGATGCGGGCGCATTTGGCAAAGCCCTGATCGGGATTGAGCCTGAGCAGCCGCATGGCATGCATGATGCGGCGATGGACCGGCTTGAGCCCGTCGCGCACATCCGGCAGTGCCCGGTGCATGATGGTCGACAGCGCGTAGGCGAGGTAGCGCTTCTCGAGCGCTTCCTTCAGATCGACCGGTTCGATTTTGTCGCCGCCGCCATTGTCATCAGGCGGCAAAAGCCTTTTTCCCATGGATTTGGACTAGCCGAGCGGGTGATTCGCGGCAAGCGCCGCGTGAACATCGGCGCATTCGTCGCGGCCTATGAACACGCGGCCGGCGGTGTGAAGGATTTCACGGAAGCGGCGGGGCGGCGGCGGCAATTTGCCACCGATCTGCAACAGGCTTAGTCGGCAACATGACGCCGGCCAACATCAATCCGTTACATGCGGCCGCTATCTGGCAATGCAACGCGCAGGCGGAAGGAAGCCGCGGTCTTCATGACAAATTCACCGCACCGGGAAATGGCTGCCGACCGGCGTTTGCTTTTCATCGCCATTTTCGACAAATGTGCCGGGAAATGCCTTCTTCCCGTCCTGTTCGTCACGGAATGGTGATGGAGTAGGCCACAAAACAATTTCATCATAGCAAATCAGGACAGGGAACTCGCCATGACAATCCAACGCTCAACACTCAAGAAGCTGGCCTTTTCGACCTTTCTGCTGACGTTGCCGCTCAATGCGGCCTTCGCCGCCGATCCGGCGGTGGCCGAGCGTATCAAGGCAACCCTTGCCGCCCAAGGCGTCGACATTTCCTGGACCGGCGTCTCCGGCGATGATTCGAACGCCGTGCTGCAGGGTGTTTCCATCAAGCCGGCGGCCGAGAAGGAAGCGCTGCCGATCGGCGACGTGAAGCTGGAAGGGGTCACCGAAGCCAATGGCGGCTATGAGATCGCCACCGTCTCGACCTCGCCTTTCGAGCACAGCAAGGACGGCGTTACGCTCAATCTCAGCCCCGTGGTCATCCACGACATGAAGGTCCCGGCAGAGGGCGGCACCGATCCGCTCGGCTCGCTGATGATGTACAAGTCTGCCGAGCTGTCCAACATGACGGTCAAGGTCGGGGACAAGACGGCGTTCGCGATGGATGGGCTTGCCGTCCAGATCACCCCGCCCGCCGACGGCAAGGCGATGGACTTCACCGCCAACACCGAAAAATTCACCGCCGACCTGTCGCTGGTCGACGACCCCAAGTCGAAGGAAGCGATCGAGGCTCTCGGCTACCAGAACATTTCGGGCAACATTGCGATGGCCGGCACCTGGCAGCCGAGCGACGGCAAGATGGAGCTGTCGAAATATGACATCTCGGTCGAGAATGCCGGCACGCTTGGCATGACCTTCGACCTCGGCGGCTATACGGTCGACTTCATCAAGTCGATGCAGGAGATGCAGAAGAAGCTCGCCGCCCAGCCTGAAGGCGCCGACAATTCGGCGCAGGGCATGGCCATGCTCGGCCTGATGCAGCAGCTTTCGTTCAACGGCGCCTCGGTGCGCTTCGAGGACGATTCTCTCACCGCAAAGGTGCTCGACTATGTCGGCAAGCAGCAGGGCATGTCGGGCAAGGACGTCGCCAACCAGGCCAAGGCGATCGTGCCGTTCGGCATGGCGCAGCTCAACAATCCCGAGTTGACGGCGGAAGTCTCGTCGGCGGTCAACACGTTCCTGGACGATCCGAAGAGCCTGGAAATCTCGGCCGAGCCGCCGTCGTCGGTGCCGTTCGCGCTGATCATGGCCGGCGCCATGTCCAACCCGCTCGACCTGCCGAAGACCCTCGGCGTCAAGGTCAAGGCGAACCAGGACTGATCGAGCAACGTCAGCTTCATGCAAAAAGCCCGGCAGCGATGCCGGGCTTTTCTATCGATGCTGTTTCTTCAAGCGGAAAGAGGCTCTGAGCCCTAGCCTTCCTTCTTCGCCACCGCGACACGCAGCGACAGCTCGCGCAGCTGCTGCGGGGTCGCTTCCGAAGGCGCGCTCATCAACAGGTCGTAGGCCTGCTGGTTCATCGGGAACATGGTAATCTCGCGCAGGTTCTTGGCTCCGACGAGCAGCATGACAATGCGGTCGACACCCGCCGCCATGCCGCCATGCGGCGGCGCGCCATACTGGAAGGCGCGATAGAGGCCGCCGAAGCGCTCCTCCACCGTCGCGCGGTCCAGGCCGACCATCTCGAACGCCTTGACCATGGTTTCCGGCAGGTGGTTGCGGATGCCGCCCGACGCGATCTCGAAGCCGTTGCAGACCATATCGTACTGGAACGCCTTGATGCCGAGCGGCTCCTCGCCATTGAGCGCGTCGATGCCGCCCTGCGGCATCGAGAACGGATTGTGGGCGAAGTCGATCTTCTTCTCGTCCTCATTCCATTCGAAGAACGGGAAGTCGACGATCCAGCAGAGCTCGAACCGCTCGCGGTCGACGAGGTTCAGCTCCTCACCGGCGCGGGTGCGCGCCGCGCCCGCGAAGGAGACGAACTTCTTCGGGTCGCCGGCGACGAAGAAGGCTGCATCGCCATCGGCAAGGCCGAGCTGCTGGCGGATCGCCTCGGTGCGCTCCTCGCCGATGTTCTTGGCGATCGGGCCGGCGCCTTCGAGCTTGTCGCCCTCCTTGCGCCAGAAGATGTAGCCCAGACCCGGCTGGCCCTCGCCCTGCGCCCAGGAATTCATGCGGTCGCAGAAGGCGCGGCTGCCGCCGGTCTTGGCCGGGATCGCCCAGACCTCGGCCTTCTGATCGTTGGCCAGGATGTTGGCGAACACCTTGAAGCCGGAATCGCGGAAATGATCCGAGACCGCCTGCATCTCGATCGGGTTGCGCAGGTCCGGCTTGTCGGTGCCGTAGGTGCGCATCGCCTCGTCATAGGGAATGCGGCGGAATTCCTGGGTCACCGGCTTGCCGGCGGCGAACGTCTCGAAGACCGCGCGGAGGACAGGCTCCATCGTGCTGAGCACGTCGTCCTGCTCGACGAAGCTCATTTCGAGGTCGAGCTGGTAGAATTCGCCCGGCAGACGATCGGCGCGCGGATCCTCGTCGCGGAAGCAGGGCGCGATCTGGAAATAGCGGTCGAAGCCGGAGACCATGATCAGCTGCTTATACTGCTGCGGCGCCTGCGGCAGCGCGTAGAAGGTGCCGGGATGGATGCGCGACGGCACCAGGAAGTCGCGCGCGCCTTCCGGCGAGGACGCCGTCAGAATCGGCGTCGAGAATTCGGTGAAACCGACCTCGCCCATGCGCTTGCGCATCTCGGCGATGATCTTGGTGCGCGCGACGATGTTCTTGTGCAGCGTCTCGCGGCGCAGGTCGAGGAAACGGTATTTTAGGCGGATGTCTTCGGGGTAATCAGGCTCGCCGAACACCGGCAGCGGCAGTTCCTTGGCGGCCGACAGCACTTCGATCTCGCGCGCGAAAATCTCGATCTCGCCGGTCGGTAAGTTCGAGTTGACGGTTTCCGGCAGCCGCGCCTTGACCTCGCCGTCGACGCGGATCACCCATTCGCCGCGCAGTGTCTCGGCGACCTTGAAGGCCGGCGAATCCGGATCGGCGACGATCTGGATAAGGCCGTAGTGGTCGCGAAGATCGATGAAGAGCAGTCCGCCATGGTCGCGCACGCGATGCACCCAGCCCGACAGGCGGACGGAATTGCCGACGTCGCTCTTTCTCAACTGGGCACAGGTGTGGCTGCGGTAACGATGCGTGGTCATGGGTAAAGTCCGGAAATTGCGGGCGTCGGCCCGGCTCGAAAATTGGCGCGAAAAGCGCATGAGAGGCCGGCTTTGTCAAGGCAAGCGGTCACACTCGCGCGCCGCTCCCGCCGTTCAGGCAAAGTGGACTTGAACACCCCGGCTTTGGAAATCGGCGAGCGTGGCAGGAGGCGCGCTCTTTTCCACCACCAGATGGCGGATCGCATCCGCCCCCGCCACGCGATAGGGTGCGGCGGTGGCGAGCTTGTCGTTGGTGACGGCAATGACGATGCCGGCGCTGTTTTTTGCCATGGCGCGTTTCACTTCGGCTTCGGCCGAATCGAAGGCGGTGACGCCGCGCGCGATATCCAGCCCGCAGGACCCCAGAAAGAACAGGTCGGCGCCGAGCTGCGCCACGGCGGCGAGCGTGTCGGCGCCGACGCAGGTGCCGAGATCGGGCACGTAGCGGCCACCGAGCACGATCAGTTCGACCAAAGGACGATCGACCAGCGCCGAGGCGACGCCCAGCGAATTGGTGGCGACGGTCAGCTCCATGTCGCGCGGGATCGCCCTGGCGATCGCCTCATTGGTCGTGCCGCCGTCGATGAATAGCGACTGCCCCGCCACGAGCAGCCCAACCGCCGCCTTGGCGAGGCGCGTTTTTTCCTCGACCGCATGAGCGCTGCGCTGGCTGACGCTCGCCGCGGCAAAGGGCGCCGAAGCCACCGCGCCGCCGTAGACGCGGCGCAATTGCCCGGCTTTCGCCAGCTCGCGCAGATCGCGGCGCACCGTGTCTTCCGAGACGCCGAAACGGCTGGCGAGCTCGCCGGCAAGCACCTTTCCGTCCGCCGCAAGCTGGTCGCGAATGAGTTGCTGCCGTTCTTCGGTAAGCATGCACGATCCTATTTATTTGTGCACATTCTTGCATGTTTTGCCTGTTCATGCAAGAAACAGAGTCGCTGGCGGACCCAAGAGGTCGCCCGCTACAAATCTCCATCTTGGATTGCCCGTGATGACCCTTGGCCTGAACCTCGCTCCCCAGCACCGCGTCTATGCCGGCTTCGCGATCTATTCCTTCGCCATGGGCAACATCTTTCCGCGCCTGCCCGACATCAAGCGGGCCATGCAGATCGAGGACGGCACGCTCGGTCTCGCCCTGATCGGAACGCCGATCGGCACCCTGATCGCGCTGACGCTGGCGACGCCGATCCTGGAACGCGTGGGCTTTCGCCGCGCGCTGCTGTGGCTGGTGCCGCTGCTCGCGCTTGCCTACGCCGTCGCCGTGCACGCGCCAGGCCCGGCAACTCTTTTCCTGATGCTGTTCCCGGTTGGATTGATGATCGGCAGCATCGAAATCATCTTGAATGTCGAGGCCGACAGGACCGAGTTCCTGCTCCAGCGCCGCATCATGAACCGCGCGCATTCGTTCTGGAGCATCGGCTTCTTCGGCGCCGGCCTGTTTGGCGGCGCGATGGCGCATCTCGGCCTGTCGCCGCAATTGCACCTGGCGCTGGTCGTGCCGATGGTGGCGGTCGCGATGGCGCTGTTCCTCGGCGGCTTCGAGCCCGCGCCTGCCCGTTTCGCCGCAACCGGCGACAAGCCGCCGATGTTTGCCCGGCCGACGCTGCCGATCCTCATCCTCGTCGCGGTGACGCTGTCGGCCATGCTGATGGAAGGCGCCAGCATGGACTGGTCGGCGATCTATATGCGCACAGTGTTCGACGCGGGCCCGTTCGTTGCCGGAATCACGGTGGCGCTGTTCGCCTTCTCGCAGGCGACGACACGCTTCTTCGCCGACAGCTTTGTCGACCGCCACTCGCCGAGCGGCGTGGCGCGCGTGCTGCTGGCGACAATGGTGGTCGGCGTGTTCATCGTCTTCTTCTCGCCCCTGCCCCTCATCTCCATGCTGGGCTTTGCGCTTCTGGGCATCGGCAGCAGCGCCATCTTCCCGCTGGCGATCTCGGCGGCGGCGCAGCGCACCGACCGTCCCGCGGCGATCAATGTCGCGGCCTTGTCGCAGATCTCCTTCGTCGCCTTTCTGCTTGGCCCGCCGCTGCTCGGCTTCGTGTCGGATCACTTGGGCATCCGCTCGGCCTATGGCATCGGCATCCCCTTCATCCTGCTCAGCCTGGCCACCGCCGGCGCGCTTGGCCGACGGCCATCGGCCAAAGCCGCGGATATCGCAAGGCAAAGAGTGGAAGCGCAGGCCGGCGGGGCCTGAACCACCCCGCCCGGGCCATCGCATATATCGCCATCGCGCAAAACTAGCGGTGCGTGACGACGTCGCGGCGCTTGACGAAAGCGCGCGCGGCTGAAATTGAAAGGGGCCTAATATTGTGCCAAAAGCGATTTGATGCACGTCATCACCACACAAGAAGAACTCGAGAGCCTTGTCGCGGCGTTCGAAAAGTCGGAATTCGTCACCGTCGATACCGAATTCATCCGCGAGACGACTTTCTGGCCGATCCTTTGCCTGATCCAGATCGCCGCGCCTGGGATCGAGGCGCTTATCGATCCGTTGTCGCCCGGCATCGACCTGAAACCGTTTTTCCGGCTCATGGCCAACGAAGCGGTGCTTAAAGTCTTCCACGCGGCGCGCCAGGACATCGAAATCATCGTCCATCTCGGCGATCTGGTGCCGCATCCGGTGTTCGACACCCAGGTGGCGGCGATGGTCTGCGGCTTCGGCGACAGCGTTTCCTATGACCAGCTCGTCCAGAAAGTCACCGGAGCGCGGCTGGACAAGTCTTCGCGCTTCACCGACTGGCGGCACCGGCCGCTC
>Ga0209758_1005198_pt1 | contig 10225 bp, 9 predicted proteins | sample AraplaMF_Col_mMF_FD_184258 | JGI IMG/M metagenome (GOLD analysis project Ga0209758, IMG submission 184258) | Arabidopsis root microbial communities from the University of North Carolina, USA - plate scrape MF_Col_mMF (SPAdes) (version 2) | ecosystem: Host-associated > Plants > Roots > Endosphere ... | reverse complement strand
TGCGCGATATAGTCGAGGCGATCATCGAGATCGAGGACATCACACGGGGCATCGGCTTCGATCAGTTTGCATCGGACCGCCGCATGCGCCTCTTGAGCGAGCGCCTGCTGGAGATTCTTTGCGAGGCGTCCCGCACAATTCCCGAGCGGTTGAAGAAGGAAGGTCCGGACATCGATTGGCGAAAAATGATCGATTTCGGAAATCTGCTACGTCATGCGTATCACACAACGAGGGCAGAAACGGTGTGGGACATCCTGCAGAATCATCTACCACGCCTCAAATCGTTCGCCGAGCGCAACCTCGGCAACGCCGGCGAATAAGTCCTCGTTTCTCCACTCTCACGGTTGATCCAGAATGAGACCTCTTCTCCGCACCTTCCTGCTGGCTTCGCTGACGACTTTCGCTCTGTCCGCCCCCGCCACCGCCGCCGACGACCCCAAGCCCGACCTCACCCTCAAGACCAAGGCCATCGAGGCCAACGTCATCCTCGATGCCAGGATCAAGGCCGATCCGGCGCTGGCGGCGGATTGTCTGGCCGAGGGCAAGAAGTGGGCGGAGAAGAACCGCGCCGAGGCCGACGCGTCGCGCAAGCAGGATCCGCAGCTGTTTCGTGACGGCGGCTGGAGTTTTGAGCGCAAATACGGCATCCGTTCGGCGGTCGCCGGCCATTACGTCTCGATCGTGCGAGCCGACTACATGGACACCCATGGCGCGCACCCCAATTCCGACGTCGACACCATCCTGTGGGATTCGAACGTCCGCAAGCGCATCAGCATCCGCCCGTTCTTTACCGAGACCGCCGACGACGGTCCGACGATGAGGGCGATGCAGGGCGCCGTGATCGAGTCGCTGAAGGCCGAGAAGAAGAAGCGCGACGTCGAGGAGAACGCAGACATGAACTGGTACAAGGGCGTCGAGCCGAAACTGTTGAAGATCGGCGCGGTGACCCTGGCGCCGTCGACGCAGGAGGGCAAGAGCTCGGGTCTCACCTTTCACTATCCGCCCTACGCGGTCGGTCCCTACGCCGAAGGCGAATACGTCGCGTTCGTGCCGTGGGCCAAGCTGAAGTCCTACCTGACGCCGGAAGGTGCGGCGATCTTCGCCGGCGCGCGGCCCCGAGGCGACGATGACCAGCAATGACCACTAGCAAGCCGGCCGATGCGGAAAGACTGGCAAAGGAATTGCGCGCCGGCCACCGTGCGGCGCTGGCGCGCGCCATTACCCTGATCGAAAGCCGGCGCGGCGATCATCAGGCGTCGGCGCGCACACTGGTGCAGACGCTGCTGCCGGACACCGGCAAGGCGATCCGGGTCGGCATCACCGGCTCGCCGGGGGTCGGCAAATCCACCACCATCGATGCGCTCGGCATGTTCCTGATCGAGCGTGGCCACCGGGTCGCGGTGCTGGCGGTGGACCCCTCCTCGGCCCGTACCGGCGGCTCGATCCTCGGCGACAAGACCCGGATGGCGCGGCTGTCCGCCGCCGACGCCGCTTTCATCCGGCCGTCACCGGCGTCCGGCACGCTCGGCGGCGTCGCGGCCAAGACCCGCGAGGCGATGCTGTTGTGCGAGGCCGCGGGTTTCGACGTGGTGCTGGTGGAGACGGTCGGTATCGGCCAGTCCGAGACCGCGGTCTGCGACATGACTGACTTTTTCCTGGCGCTGATGCTGCCCGGCGCAGGCGACGAATTGCAAGGCATCAAGAAGGGCCTGGTCGAACTCGCCGACATGATCGCCATCAACAAGGCCGATGGTGACAACCTCAAGCGCGCCCAGCATGCCGCCGCCGAATATCGCGGCGCGCTGCATATCCTCACGCCCCGCTCCGAACACTGGCAACCGCCGGTGCTGACGTACTCCGCACTGACCGGCGCCGGCATCGCCGAACTGTGGCAGACGATCCTCGATCACCGCACCGCGATGAACGCCTCCGGCGACTTTGCGGAGCGGCGACGGCAGCAGCAGGTGAAATGGATGTGGGCGATGCTCGAGCAGCGGCTGATGGCGCGGCTGCGCGCCGACCCGGCGATCCGCGCCAAGGTGAGGCAGACCGAAGCCGCGGTTGCCGAGGGACGCATCACGCCCGCGGTGGCGGCGGAGCAGATCGTGGAAATGCTGAAGTAGGTTACTTCTGCTACATGATGGAACACGATCGTTGCAGCATATTCAGCGTCGTCACCGGGCTTGCCCTGGTGATCCATCCCCGCCACGAGACTCTTGCGAAGATTGATGGATACGCGGGTCAAGCCCGCGTATGACACAGCGCGGATTGCGAGCTTACAGCAGCGCCTTGGGCAACAGCATATGAATGCCCTTGTTGCCGTCGACCAGCTGCGTCACCCGAAGATTGCCGGCGAGCGAGCACAGCATATAGGCCTGGTTGCGCGACAGGTTGGTGCGGCCGCAGATGTGCTTGACCATCTCGCGCACGGCCTGCTTCGCCGCATCGTCGAGATCCTCGTCGAGGCCGATCGACATCAGGTGGGTGGCGTTCTCCGCGAATGGCCAGGATAGATCCATGTCCTTGCGGACCGTGAGGCGGAAGGTACCGGTCACCCCGGTCTCCAGCGCCGTGATGCACACTTCGCCGTCGCCCTGCACACCGTGGCCGTCACCGGCGAAAAACAGCGCGCCGTCGTTGAACACCGGCAAATACAGCGTGGTGCCGGCGCGCAGCTCCTTGTTGTCCATGTTGCCGCCAAAACTGCGCGGCACGGGCGAGCCGCAGCGGCCCCAGGCCGGCGGCGGCGCGGTGGCGATGATGCCGAAGAACGGATCGAGTGGAATTTCCGTGCCCCACGGCATGACGCAGACGTTGCGTGCATGATCGATGCTCGGGTGGATCGTTTCATAGTCGGTGAACTCCTCCGGCAGGGTGCCCAGCAGCGGCAGGATCGACACGTAGCCCCAGTCCTGGCGGATTTTGACGTCGAGAATGTCGACCTGCAGCACGTCGCCGGGCTTGGCGCCCTTGACATAGACCGGGCCCGTGATGAAGTGCGGTCCCGCCCCCCGCACCAGCGTATCGATCGCCGCCAGATAATCGGCCGGCACCCGGCTGCGATCGGGCGGCAGACACTCGTTGCCGCCCGCCGGGAACGAATGCAGCGTCACCGTGTCGCCCGAGGCGATTTCGAGCACCGGCGGCGTGGCGCTGTCGAGATAGCCCCACACCATGTTTTCGGGAGCCGAGGAAATCTCAAAGTTGCGCGACGCGGTCATGAACCCGGCTCCTTCAAAAGCAGGACTTGATTTCAATCCGCCGTCGTTGGCGAAGCAACGCCAAATAACATTCAGTCCTGCTCAATGAGACGGCAGCAACGGCCACTTTGCAGTTGTGCCTCCAGTTCTGTCATTTAGGATCAAACCATGACCGCACCGCTCCGCATCCTCATCACCGGTTTTGGGCCGTTTCCCGGCGCGCCGTTCAATCCGACGATGGCGCTGGTCGAGCGGCTGCTGCGGCTGCGCCGCCCCGCGCTCGACGACGTCGCGCTGACCGGGCATATTTTCCACGTCACCTACCAGACCGTCGACCGCGAATTGCCGGCGCTGCTGGCGCAACACAAACCCGATGCGTTGCTGATGTTCGGCCTCGCCGGCCGCACGTCCTATCTGCGGATCGAGACCCGCGCCCGCAACGCCGTCACCACACTATGGCCCGACGCCGACCGTGCCCGCGCCCGCAAGGGCTCGATCGCGCCCGACGCCGACGCCATGATGTTCGGCCCGCACACCTCAAGGCTGCTGCGCGCGGCACGCCTCACCGGCATCGACGCCCGCGCGTCGCGCGATGCCGGCAGCTACCTGTGCAACTATCTGAGCTGGCGCGCCATCGAGGCGGTGCGCGCCAAGGACGGCCCGGCGCTGGCGGCGTTCGTTCATGTCCCCCCGGTTCCGCGTGACAATGCGGCCCGTCGCAGGAGCACGAGCGGCCGTATTACGCCCGAGCAGCTGGTCGACGCCGGCGAAGCGGTGCTGCTGGAGATGGTGAGGCTGACCCGACAACGCAGGCTCGCCGCGGCGTCTGCTTAAAAACTGAACAATCGCGTGCGACGATGTGGAGCTGCTATTCCCGAATGGGAGTTGTGCGCCGCAACATCGCCGCCTAACCAGTATCCTTGCGCAAGGATGCTGATGTGACTGACGTTAACGCCAACAACGCGACTACTTGGGTCTCCTCGACCCATCGCCCGATGGGCTTTCCCGAATTCGTTCTCGTCGTCGCGTCGATCATGGCGCTCAATCCGCTGGCGATGGACATGATGTTGCCGGCGCTGCCAGACATTGGAAGCTCGTTCCATATCGCCAACGCCAACCGGCTGCAGGCCGTGCTGTCCGCCTTCATGATCGGCTTCGGCATCGGCCAGTTCGCCATCGGCCCGTTGTCGGACCGTTTCGGCCGCCGTCCGGTGCTGCTGACCGGCATGGTGCTCTACAACGCGGCCAGCCTGGTCGCGATCCTTGCGCCGTCGTTCGAAACGCTGCTGATCGCCCGTGTGCTGCAGGGCCTCGGCACCTCGGCGACCCGCGTGATCGCGATCTCGATCGTGCGCGACTGTTACGCCGGACGGCGCATGGCCGGCGTGATGTCGCTGGTGATGATGATCTTCATCGCCGTCCCGGTGATCGCGCCGTCGTTCGGCCAGGCCGTGATGCTGGCGTCGCAGTGGCGGGTCATCTTCGTCATCCTGGCGGCCTATGGCGTGCTGGCGATGCTGTGGAGCGCGGTGCGACTGCCGGAAACCCTGCCGCTTGCCGAGCGCAGGTCGATCGCGATTCCGGAGGTGCTCGGCGCCTTCCGCCAGACGGTGACCAATCGCCAGACGCTCGGTTACGCGCTGGCCGCCGGCGGCGTCCAGGGCGCGATGTTCGCCTTCGTGTTCTCGTCGCAGCAGGTGTTCACCGGGATCTATCACCTCGGCCATTACTTCACGCTGGCGTTCGCCGCCTGTGCCGTCGGCGTCGCCATCGCCGGTTTCCTGAACGCGCGTTTCGTCGGGCGCCTTGGCATGCGGGTGATCTCGCATGGTGCGCTGGTCGGCTATGTGCTGGTCAGCGGCGTGATGCTGCAGGCGGCCGCCAATGGCGGCGTGCCGTTCGCGCTGTACATGGTGCTGACGGCCCTGAGCCTGTTCGGCTTCGGGCTGATGTTCGCCAACTTCACCGCGCTGGCGATGGAGCCGCAGGGCCATATCGCCGGCACCGCGTCGTCGCTGTTCGGCTCGATCACCACCCTGCTCGGCATCGCCATCGGCTATGCGATCGGCCAGAGCTACGACGGCACGCTGCTGCCGTTCGCCACCGGCGCGCTGCTCAGCACGCTGACGGCGCTCGGCGTGGTGCTGGTGGTGGTGGTGGAAAAAGGCCGGCTGTTCCGGCCACACAAGACGACGGGCTGATCGCGCAAGGCATCAACGATTGATGCGGCACTCCACTGCGCGCCAAACGAGCCACCGCCAGTTCTCATTTCGTTTTTTTCTGCAAAGGATTTGCACGCGTGACCTCGATATCGACAGTCCGTATTGGTCGCCCTGACCTACTCTTTTTGGGAGCCGAATAGAGCTCTTGTGAAGATTCCATAGTAAAGAGCATCTCGGATTGCCCTTCAATTCGCTTCCTATTCTTTTTCGGCTGTGGCGGTATATTCACTCGCCCCACTTCTGGTGGATCTAACGTACCTGGGAGGTCTATGGGATTTTTCTGAAACAACATCGCGACAGGAACAATTTGTATCTTCGAAACTCGTCTAGACGAGGGCCCCACTTCGCCAGCAGAGTCCGCTTCTTTTCGCATCGCGCGTGTTGGAGGATCAATGCATATCAGAACACCAACCTCAGCTCCTTCTCGCTGGATAACCGACTTCAATTTGTGAATTGCGTCAACTCCAACATTCAATCCCCCTTTCACTGAAACGATGGCGCGCTTCGGCTGTTCAATACCAACACGATGATATCGAATAGTGCCGTCGATCCCACCATCTGGACCAGGCCGGTCCTTCGGAAGTCCCCCAAGCGTGATGACCGCCCATTTTTGAAACTCCAACCAATCACGCGCGGCTAGTGCATTTGCGCTTTCGGGGTCTTTTGGGCGTCCGTGCAAAGTATACCTTTCCCGAATACTCGCGCTGAACATACGGGACAGACGGGTTTCAATCACGTGAATCGCCAAATAGGTAATATCTATGCCGATCCAATTTCGGTGCAGCTTTTCCGCAGCTTCAATGGCCGTGCCGCAACCACAAAATGGATCTAGGACAGTATCGCCTTCATTGGACGAAGACAGAATAATGCGCTCAAGGAGCGATAGTGGCTTTTGCGTCGGATAGCCGAGCCGCTCGGCCGCCGTATTGCTGATTCTTTCAATATCAATCCAAACGGAACCGACTTGTTTCCCCTTGGTTTCATCTAAGTAAACTTTCAGACCATCGAAGCGCGGCGTACCGTCTTTCTTGAGAAGGATACGACCTTCTGAATACCACGTTTCGAGTTGATCAAGCGATGCCCCCCAAGAACGGTGAGGAGGAGGCTTAACGCCACGCCACTCGAACTGCCGTAAACGGCGGACGGCCGAAACCGTCATGTCCTGACCTGTATGTAGTCGACCATTTTCATCTGGCTTGTATCGCCGCAATTGCTCGGGGCCATACGGCTGGTACACAGGGTTTAGAGTAAAGGTATCACCACGCGCGTACAACAAGAGCGTGTCGTGTTGGCGCGGCCACATCCGTGTCTTGAAATTATGAGAGTTTGAGCGAAGCCAAACAATCTCATTCAGAAAGTGAAGCGGCGTGAAGATCGTATCCAATAGAGTTTTTAAATAATGGCTCGCCGTTGGATCGCAATGAAGATACATCGACCCTGTCGACTTCAATACACGGTGTAGTTCAATCAGCCGAACTGACATCATGGCCAGATAAGCCATCATGTTACTTCCCCGCAGCACCTTCTGAAAGGCATCCAACAACGCGCCGGCATCGACATGCCGATCGGCGGTCTCATCAAGAGCGCGTTGTGATTCTCTGCCCCATCTCCAAGTGTCTTCAAAAGCACGGGCTTGCGCCTGTGATGGCCCGCCTCGCTTCGTTCCGTAAAGCAAACTGTAGTCGGCGTTCGAATTAAACGGCGGATCGAGATAGATGAGGTCAACGCTGCCGGTGGGCATCGCGCGCAACACATCAAGATTATCGCCAAAATAGAGCCTGTTCACCACGCTACTCCAAGCTGTGGCTCACTCCACTCATTTTTAGGTTTCTCTGAAAAGTGAACAAAACGTAAAAGCGAAGATGAGTTTGAATATTTAGTTAACGCTTGGCCGTACCGCTGCTTGGCTGGCTGCTCTGCTTTTAACTCTACCTCCAACAATCGCGCCGCGGCGCCCCAGCCCGCCCATCGGTACCGGCATTTTTGCGTTACTCCGTTGGCACGGACACGGCTTGAGCTGGTCCGCCGGAGCCACGTCATGGACGTCAATCGCCGTCACCTCTTGAATGTCGCCGGAGCCGGTGTCGCCGGTGCGCTGGCCGCCAGCGAGCCTGCGCGCGCGGCGGGGCCGGTCGCCGCGCTCGGTCGCGACGCCACCCAGGTTGGCGTGCGGCCCAACAGTCCCGACGACCAGACCCGGGCGCTGCAGCGCGCCATCGACGATGCGGCACGCGCGCAAGTGCCGCTGGCGCTGCCGCCCGGCATCTATCGCAGCGGCATGCTGAAACTGCCCAGCGGTGCGCAACTGACCGGGGTGCGCGGCGCGAGCAAGATCGTATTCACCGGCGGCGGACCGTCGCTGCTGGTCAGTGAAGGCGGCAGCAGCATCGGCCTCAGCGGTCTCGTGCTCGACGGCGCCGGCATTGCGCTGCCGACCCGGCGCGGCCTGGTGCATTGCCTGCATGGGCGCGACCTCCGGATCACCGATTGCGAAATCGGCGGCAGCGGCGGCAACGGCATCTGGCTGGAAAACGTCTCGGGCGCGATCAGCGGCAACATCATTTCCAAAATCGCCACCACCGGCATCCTGTCGTTCGACGCGCAGGGGCTCGTGGTGGCGCAGAACACCATTTCAGGCACCAACGACAACGGCATCGAGATCCTGCGCACCACGATCGGCGACGACGGCACGCTGGTGATCGACAACCGGATCGAGGACATCAAGGCCGGCCCCGGCGGCTCCGGACAATACGGCAACGCCATCAACGCGTTTCGCGCCGGCAACGTCATCGTCCGGGGCAACCGGATCCGTAACTGCGACTATTCGGCGGTGCGCGGCAATTCGGCGTCCAACATCCAGATCACCGGCAACAGCATCAGCAATGTCCGCGAGGTGGCGCTGTATTCCGAGTTCGCGTTCGAAGGCGCAGTGATCGCCAACAACACCGTCGACGTCGCTGCCACCGGCGTCTCGGTGTGTAATTTCAACGAGGGCGGCCGCATCGCGGTGGTGCAGGGCAACATCATCCGCAACCTGCTGCCGAAGCGGCCGATCGGCACCGCGCCGGACGACGACGCCGGCGTCGGCATCTATGTCGAAGCGGACAGCACGGTCGCGGGCAACGTGATCGAGAACGCCCCCTCCTTCGGCATCATCGCCGGCTGGGGCAAGTATCTGCGCGACGTCGCCATCACCGGCAACGTGATCCGCAACGCCTTCATCGGCATCGGCGTCTCGGTGGCGCCGGGCGCCGGCACCGCACTGGTCGGCAGCAACATGATCTCGGGGACCAGCCGCGGCGCGGTGGTCGGCCTCGATCACGCGAGGCCGGTAACGCCGGATCTCGCCGCCGAGGGTGCGCAGCGTTTCGCCCAGGTGGCGGTCAATGGCAACGTGGTGCGGTAAGTCAGCACGTAGATGGATGGCGTAGCGTAATCCGGCACACGCTTCTCCGCTGGTCGTCCCGGCGAACGCCGGGACCCATCACCCCTGGCCCCTGTTGTGAAGCAAGGCAACGACCTCACTGCTCAAACGAGACGACACGGCGTATGGGTCCCGGCGTTCGCCGGGACGACCCGTTGAGGTATTGCTGGCTCAGAGCGCGTTGCGCAGCAGCGGATAGCGTTGCTGCATGACGCTGAGATCAAGCCCCCGTTGCCAGGCGTTGCCATCGGCGGCGGGGACTGTTTCGGCCGGTTCCGCCAGTACTGCTGCCGGCAGGTCAGCTCGCGCCTCGGGCGACATTTGAGCGGCGGCAAGGCGCAGCGAGCGCGGCAGCACCGGGCGGATCTCGTCGTGCAGGATCGACGGTTTGCGCGGCGGCAGCGGCTTGCTCTCGAGCCAGGAGGTATCGACGGCCGAGTTGTCGGCGGCGCCTTCCTGGTTCAGCAGCACGCGCCAGGTCTCGACCGCCTTCTTGGCTTCCTGGATGTTTTCGAGGAAGGCGACCTCGCTGTGGAAGCGCCGCCAGCGGCCGGTCTCGAACAGCTCTGTCAGGTAGTCGAGGCGCTGCTCGGCAAGCATGCACCAGCGCTCAATGATGGCGCGACCACGGGCCACGTCGGTTCGGTATGTCATGAAAATGTCCGCCAGGAGGAAAACGGACGCGGACGCAACCTTTACGAATCGGGTTAACGATACGTTTGATATTCTTAACAAAACCTTTACGCGTCCAGCTGAGATGGTTACGGGGCGACTTATAACGCCGCGCCTTCTGCCCGCTATTCACAGCGGCCCTCCAGCAAACTTAGTTTGCAGGCCCGGTTCGGGTCGCCCTCCCCCAAAAACGAAAGACCCGCCCGGGGGGACAACCGGGCGGGTCAAGCTATACCGGGCGCTGGGGTGGATGGGCGCTCGCGCCGAATACAGCCTCGTTGGGGAGGGATTACCGCTCCCACACCCAGTAAGTCGCGGGGACATCGCGGAACGTTCAAAGCGGTTCGAAAGATTTTTTAACTTTTTTGCCGCTAGAGGCGGATGACTTATCTTCGACAAGTCATCCGCCTCTAGCTTCTTGTTTAAGCATGATCTTTTCGGAAAACCGGTGTCCACTTTTCCGGATCATGCTCGCGGGTTTATTGCGCCGCCGGCTTGTCCGAGGCCATCGTGGCGCCCGCCTGCTCAAGCGCCCTGGTTGAGGGAAGTGCCTGTTCAGTCGATGCTTTTTCTGCCGATGCAGGGATTGCCGGCGGCACCGGGGCGACCGCGACGGGAACCGAGGCGGGCGGTTGCGCCGCGGTGACCGCCGCATAGGCGTCGGCCGCGCCGGCGCCGAACAGATCGTCGCGGCCGGGGGCGCCGAG
>Ga0209758_1005196_pt1 | contig 10226 bp, 6 predicted proteins | sample AraplaMF_Col_mMF_FD_184258 | JGI IMG/M metagenome (GOLD analysis project Ga0209758, IMG submission 184258) | Arabidopsis root microbial communities from the University of North Carolina, USA - plate scrape MF_Col_mMF (SPAdes) (version 2) | ecosystem: Host-associated > Plants > Roots > Endosphere ... | reverse complement strand
ATGTGTCTCACGACGAAGTCGATGCGCGAGGGCAGCCGCTCGGCTTCGAACAACTGCGAGACCACGGCTCCGTGCGGCGTTTCCGGCTCGAACGATATCAGGGGCTCGTGCATGAGATCCTGCACGGACACCTGCCGCCTCGCCGCCAGCGGGTGCTTCCGAGGCACGACGGCCACCAGCCCGCCCTTTCCGATCGGCTTGCAATGGACGAGCGGATGGCGGATCGGGAAAACGGAAACGACGCATTCTCCGCGCTGAAACAGCAGATAGTCTATGATCTGGTCGATAAGCAACACGTCGACCTGGAAGTTGAGTTGAGGCAGCAGGGTTCGCATCTGCGCCACGGTCCGCGGGATCAGGCACCGGCCCGGGCTCCCGGTGCATCCGAGGCGGAACAGGCCTCCGTCGCCTTTGGTGAGGCGGTCCACCGCTTCGCCCAGCTCGTCGAGCTGCCGATACACGCGTCCCACGAGATTCAGAAGGACGCCGGCCTCGTTGGTCGGCACGAGGCGCCCCCGCGTTCGCTCGAAGAGCTTGAACCCGAGAACGTCCTCCGTTCGCTTTACGACACGGGAGAGACTCGGCTGCGCCACCCGTAACATCTGCGAGGCGCCGTTGATCGATCCGGACAACATGACCGCCCGAAAAACCTCGATTTGCCGCAGGCTCAGTTTCCGCCGCTCGCCCGCGCCATCCCGCACTTCCAACAGTCTCGATTGAGCCGATGGGCGTGCTTCGGGCTGGTCTTTCATGTAAATCCACCCTATGCCTTGATGGCATGACTTAGGCACATTCTGGCATTTGCCAACAACAGTCCAGGGCCTAATTTCGTCTCGAAAATGATAATCGAACGAGAGGAAGCCCATGCCGTCGTCCGCGATGTCGAATAGCGCCAGTAGTCCATCCACCGCCTTGACGGTCCGCGTGACGGTCCTGTCGTTCCTTCTGATGGTCGCCGACTCGTATGACGTGGCGGCGCTTTCATTCGCCGTACCGGAGCTGATCCGAAATTGGAAAGTCGACAAGCTCGCGGTCGGCGGGCTGTTCAGCGCCGGTCTGTTCGGATTGCTGATCGGTTCCATCGTCTTCGGCTACCTCGGCGACCGCTGGGGGCGCAAGAAGGCGATCGTCGCCGGCTCGATACTGTTCGCCGTGGTCACCTACGCAACCGGATCGGCGACCACGCTCAACGAATTGTGGATCACTCGTTTCGTTGCTTGCGTGGGCCTCGGCGGCGCAGTTCCCAACGCGGTGGCGCTCACCAACGAGTTTGCTCCCAAGCACCTTCGCGTCACCGCCATCGCGATCATCTTCGCCGGATACGCGATCGGAGGTACCTTCGGCGGCATCATCTCGGCTCAGCTGGTGCCAAGCTACGGATGGCCGATCATCTTTCAGCTCGGCGGCGCGGTGTCGCTGCTGCTCACCGTCGGGCTGATGTTCTTGCTGCCGGAATCGCCGGGTTATCTCGCCGCGAAAGCCGCCGGCCGCGACCGTCCGGCAAGTCCCGAGCTCTCGATACCCGGCTCCAGCGGCGGAATGGGCTCGCCATTCGCCCAGCTTTTCGCGGAGCGTCGGTTGATCATGACGCCGCTGCTCTGGGTCGTGTACGTGGCAAACTCCATCACGCTGTTCGCTCTCGTGAGCTGGCTCCCCGTGCTCATCGAAGCCGCGGGACTGCCGCGCAGCGCGGCTGCCCTGGCGCTCTCCTGCTTCTTCCTGGGAGGAGCCGCGGGAGGCCTGGTGGTCGCTTACTTCATCGACCGATCGGGAATGAGAGCTCTCGTCGGCTCGGCGCTGCTGGCCTGTCCGGTGGTGGGTTCGCTCGGCGTGCTCGACTCGTCGCAAACGCTTCTGCTGGTGGCGGCGACGGCGGCCGGGTTCTTCACCATCGGTGTACAGAATTCCCTCCACGGCATAGCCGGAAGCATTTACCCGACGCCAATTCGCGCCAATGGACTTGGGTGGGCACTCGGCATCGGGAAGATCGGATCCATCGCCGGCCCCTTCATCGGCGGGATTCTGCTTTCGATGGCTTTGCCCGTCTCGCAATTATTCTGGGCCGCGGCGGTTCCGATCGGCATCGTGACCATCGCGTCATTTTTCCTGATGAGAGTCTACGATCGCTCGGTTCATCCGGGAAACAGCCCGGCCTTGGCGGACTGCGAGCCCAGCGTCGCGTCGGCCTGAGTCAACAGGATCGGATCGCAGATGATGATCGACAAGAAGACGCGCCTGGTTCGGAAGAGTGTCGAGAGACTGAAGATCGATGCCGACATATGCGTGGTCGGCGCGGGCGCGGCCGGCCTGATGGCCGCGCTGACATCGGCCAGGCTTGGACGACGAACCGTTCTGCTGGAAGCGATGCCCACTCCGGGCGGCCAGTTGGTCGGAGCTCTGCTCGGTACCATTTGCGGGCTCTATTCGAACGGGCCGAGTCCGAGGCGGGTGACGTTCGGCGCAGTGGACGAAATGCTGCGCTATCTGAACGACAGTCACGCATTGCATGCGCGACGAGCCCTGAACACGCTCGTTCTTCAATACGACGAGACCTTGTGCGGCCGCTGGGCGGAACAAGCTCTGGCGAAATCCGGGGTTGAGGTCGTGCTGGGCGCGGTTCTGCGCGGCGTCAGGATGGAGGGCCGCAAGGTGACGTCGCTCGACGTGGCCACGAGATGGGGGGACGTCGAAGTCCGCTGCAACGGGGTGATCGATGCGTCCGGCGACGCGACGGTGGCCTGGCATGCCGGCCTGCAGGTGAGGGAGCCGCAAACGCCGCATTGGGGAACGCAGATGGTCACGTTGGAGAATTTCGACCAGCGGGCGATCGCCGAATTCGACGGCTTTCATGTCGCGCAGCGCCTCAAGGAGAAGCGGGGCCAGTACGGGCTCGCGCGGGAGGATGGCTTTATCTTTGCCTTTCCGGACCGCGATATCGCGACGGTCAACATGACGCATATGCCAAACCCGACCGATCCGATCGGAGCCAGCCGTGCGACACTCGAAGGTCGCGATCAGGCCGATAGGGTCCTCGCCTTCCTGCGGGACGAAATTCCCGCAATGAAGGACGCCAGGATCCGGGCCTATGGACTCCCCGGGATACGGCAGACGCGGTGGTTCGTGTCCGCTCATCAGCTCTCGATCGAAGAGGTCCGAAGCGGCTTGCGCCCGGAAGACGCGATTGCGCGCTGCTCCTGGCCGGTCGAAGCCCACGACAGCGCCGAAGCGGTGAGCTGGGAGACCTTCGACGATGATCATCATATGCATTACGTGCCCTTGCGCAGCATGGTCCACCGGGACGCCGACAATCTGATCGCCGCCGGGCGATGCATCGACGGCGATGCCGCGGCTCTCGCCTCCGTCCGCGTGATGGGGCCGTGCTTCGCGATGGGCCAGGCCGCCGCCAACGCTCTCGACGTTTGCGGGCCGGGCAGCCTCCACGAGATCGACCTGCCCCGGCTTTTGGCCCGATTGCAGCCGAACCTGGAGGAGTTTCGTCAAGACCCTTGGACAGCGGACATTCAGGACCACGACGCCGCACGGAAGCTCCTCGATGCAAGCGTATGACGTCGACCTGTATTCGGACGAGGCCGTTCTCGAACCCTATGCGCATTACCGGGCCATTCGGGAGCTTGGACCGGTCGTATGGCTGCCCAGGCACGGCTTGTGGTGTCTGGCCAGATTTGACGAGGTGCGAGCCGCGCTTCGCGACTACACCACGTTCTCCTCGGCCCAGGGGATAGCCGCCAACGACATCATCAACACCCAGTCGCTGGGGAACACGATCACGACCGATCCGCCCGACCATACGACCATGCGCCGCATCATAAGAGCGCCTCTTGCCGTGCCGGCTCTTCAGACAATCGCTCCGGTCATCGAAGAGGAGGCGGAACGGCTGGTCGAGCGACTTGTGCGTCAAGGGAGTTTCGACGCGATGCTGGATTGCGCACGGCATCTGCCGGTCACCATCGTCTCGCGATTGGTGGGCCTGCCGGAAGAGGGAAGGGCCAACATGCTGCGGTGGGCCAGCGCGACCTTCGATGCGCTCGGGACGATGAACGATCGGGGGAAGGACGCGCTGCCCCAGATACGGGAGCTGCATCGCTATTGCATGGACGAGCGGACGCTCAGCGGCCTCTCGCCGGAAGGCTGGGCTGCCGCGATCTGGCGCGCCGCCGACAACGGGCAAATCTCTCGGGCGAAATGCCCTGCAATGATGCGAGACTACATAAGCCCGAGCCTCGACACGACGATCTTCGCCACCGGCAGCCTTCTCTGGCTGTTCGGGCGATTTCCCGATCAATGGGAAAAGGTTCGCTGCAACGAAGCTCTCATCCCGGGTGCGATCAACGAGGCGATCAGGTTGGAGTCGCCAATTCGAGGATTCACTCGGATGACGACCCGCGAACTGGCCTACGGTGAGCAAATGATTCCGTCCGGTTCGAGGGTGTTGTTGCTCTACGCGTCGGCAAATCGCGATGAGCGCAAATGGCCGGACCCGGAACGATTCGATGTCACACGAGACGCCCGTGATCATTTGGGGTTCGGGTTCGGCGCTCACGTCTGCGTCGGAATGCACCTCGCCAGACTCGAGATCACCGCGCTGGTCAAGGCGTTCTCGCGGCATGTGAGCCGATTTGAAATAGGCGAGCCGAAGCGGGCGATGAACAACGTGCTGCGAGGGTTCGAGCGATTGCCCGTTACCCTGCACTAGAGAGCCTCAAGAGGTTCTGACAGAACCGGGCTCCAGATTGCTGTTTTTTGACGCGCCTTCTGACGCGAACCGGACCCACCCCCGGATCACGCCCGGGGGCTTGCTTCGCTCGAAGACGCTATAGAGCCATCGGTTGCCCGGCACGGTTCGAACCCGGCGACCTTTGCCTGCGGAGCCCGAGGGTCAGGCGGCTTGACGCGGTTCCCGCAGCGCGTTTCTCCACTCGGCGACCGCCGCCCTGGCGTCACGCGCCGCGCTCTCCTTGACCGGTCCGTACCCGCGAATCTCCATCGGCGCCGCCGCGATCTTCGTCATCACCTCGATCCGGTCGGCGCGAAGCTGCGGCAGCAGTTCGTCAATGAGCGCCTCATACCAGCCGATCAATTCGCGCTCCAGTTTTCGATCCTGCGAATAGCCGAACACATCGAGCGCCGTGCCGCGCAGGAATTTGAGGCGGGCCAGCATCCGGAACAGCGGCTGGACCCACGGGCCAAACGCCCGTTTGCGCGGACGGCCGCGGGCATCGGTGCCGGCGGACAGGATCGGCGGCGCGAGATGATAGGTGACCGAAAAGTCGCCTTCGAACTCCTGGTGCAGCCGGTCGAGGAACCCGGTCTCCGTGTACAGGCGGGCCACTTCGTATTCGTCCTTGGTGGCCATCAGCTTGAACAGCGACTTGGCGACGGCGGTGGTGAAGGCCTGGGAGCCGGGCAGCCGGTCGTTCTCGGTGCTCTGCACCCGCGCGACGAACGAGCGGTAGCGATCGGCGTAGGCGGCGTTCTGATATGCGGTGAGGAATTCGGCGCGGCGGGCGACAAGTTGTTCCAGCGTTTCCTCGGTCGCGGTCTGTCCGAGCAATCTGGTCACGAAATCCGGATCGGTCGCGGCGAGACGGCCGCCGGCAAAGGCCTGCCGGTTTTGCTCGACTGCGATGCCGTTCAACGTGATCGCGCGCATCAGCGCCGCGAAAGAGACCGGCACGAGGCCGCGCTGCCACGCGGCGCCGAGCATCATCATGTTGGCAAACACGCTGTCGCCGAGCAGGGCTTCGGCCGCGCGGTTGGCGTCGAAGCTTGCGATGTGGTCCATGCCGATGCGCCGCTGCAGGCTGGCCAGCCGCGACGGCGCCGCCAGGCTGGCATCGCGATGGCGCACGATATCGCCGGTCGGCATTTCCGCCGTGTTGACCACGGCGCGCATGCCGGCGCCGTAGCTGATCGAGGCCTTGGGCGATGAACTGACGACGATATCGCATCCGATCAGGGCGTCGGCGGCCCCCTGATCGATGCGGACCTGGTGGATATCCTCCGGCATGTCCGACAGCCGGATGAAACTCAGCACCGGTCCGAATTTTTGTGCGAAGCCGGTGAAGTCGAGCACCGAAGCGCCTTTGCCTTCGAGATGCGCCGCCATCGTGATCAGCGCGCCGATGGTGATGACGCCGGTGCCGCCGACGCCGGTCACCAGCAGGTTGTAGGGCTTGGCGAGGTCGGTCACGCCGGGCCTGGGCAGCAGATCTGCGCGCGCGATCAAGTCGGTGGCAGCGCCTTGCTTCTTGCGGCGGGTGGCGCCTTCGACGGTGACGAAGCTCGGGCAGAAGCCGTTGACGCAGGAAAAGTCCTTGTTGCAGGTCGACAGGTTGATCTGGCGCTTGCGGCCGAATGGTGTTTCCTTCGGCTCGACGCTGAGGCAGTTGGATTCCACCGAGCAGTCGCCGCAGCCCTCGCAGACGAGGTCGTTGATGTAGGCGAACTTCGGTGGATCGGGCAGTTGTCCGCGCTTGCGCCGCCGCCGCTTTTCGGTGGCGCATTCCTGCTCATAGATCAGCACCGAGACGCCGGCGATCTCGCGCATCTCGCGTTGCACGGCGTCGAGGTCTTCGCGCGGATGTATTGTCGTCCCGGTCGGAAAATCCGCGACGTTGAATTTGTCCGGGTCATCCGACACCAGCGCAATGCGCTTGACGCCGTTGGCGCGCACCTCATGGGCGATCGACGTCACGCTGAGCGGGCCGTCGACCGGCTGGCCGCCGGTCATGGCCACGGCGTCGTTGAACAGGATCTTGTAGGTGATGTTGGCCTTGGCGGCGATGGCCTGGCGGATCGCCATCGAACCGGAGTGATAATAGGTGCCTTCGCCGAGATTCTGGAAGACGTGCCGGCGGCCGGTGAAGCGCGAGGAGGCGGCCCAGTTGACGCCTTCGCCACCCATCTGGATCAGGGACGTCGTCTCGCGGTCCATCCAGCTCGCCATGAAGTGGCAGCCGATGCCGGCCAGCGCCTGCGAGCCCTCCGGCACTTTGGTCGAGGTGTTGTGAGGGCAGCCGGAGCAGAAATACGGGGTGCGGGTCGCGCCGAAAAGTTCGACGATCGGGCTTTGCGTGGGCAGCAGTTGCGCGGCCCGGGCCGAGAGGTCGAGGCCGGGAAAGATCAGGTCCAGACGCTTGGCGACGATCGGGGCCAGCAGGCGAGGCGACAGCTCACCGGTCCAGGGGATCAACGGCCGGTTGGTCTCGTCGTTCTTGCCGACCATGCGCTCCGGCTTGTGGCCTGGATAGTCGTAAAAATACTCCTTGAACTGGCTTTCGATGATGCCGCGCTTCTCCTCGATCACCAGGATCTCGCGCTTCTCGCGCACGAAATCCAGCGCATCGTGGTGCGCCAGCGGCCACACCATGCCCACCTTGTAGATGTCGATGCCGAGGCGCCGGCACTCCGATTCGTGGAGTCCGAGAAGTCGCAAGGCTTCCATCAGGTCGAGATGCGCCTTGCCTGACGTGACGATGCCGTAGCTCGCATGCGGAATATCGTAAATGTGGCGATCGATCGGATTGGCGGCGGCAAACGCCAGCACGGCATCCTTCTTGAATTGCAGCCGCGCCTCGATCTGCGGACCGGGCAGGTCCGGCCAGCGATAGTGCAGCCCATCCGGCGGCGGAGCGAACTCCGGGGCGTTGAAGACGCGGCGCGGCCTGAGCTCGATCGAGGCGCAGGATTCGACGGTTTCGGAGATCGCCTTGAAGCCGACCCACATGCCGGAAAACCGCGAGAGCGCGTAGCCGTATTCGCCGAAGGCGAGATATTCGGCGACGTTCGACGGGCTCAGCGTCGGCATGAACCACGCCATGAACGCGACATCCGACTGGTGCGGCATCGACGACGATACGCAGCCATGGTCGTCGCCGGCCACCACCAGCACGCCGCCATGGGGCGAGGCGCCATAGGCGTTGCCGTGCTTCAGCGCGTCGCCGGAGCGGTCGACGCCGGGGCCCTTGCCGTACCACAGCCCGAACACGCCATCGACTTCGCGCCTGGGATCGGTCTCGACCTGCTGCGATCCGAGCATCGCGGTGGCGGCGAGATCCTCGTTGATGGCGGGGAGGAACTCGATGCGGCGTTCGGCCAGCAGGGCCTTGGCGCGCCATAGTTCGAGGTCGACGCCGCCGAGCGGCGAGCCGCGGTAGCCCGAGACGAAACCGGCCGTCCCGATGCCGTCGGCGCGGTCGCGATCGTGCTGATCGAGCAGGATGCGCACCAGCGCCTGGGTCCCGGTCAGGAGCACGCGCCCGCTCCGGCGGCTGTAGCGGTCGCTCAGCGCGTAATCGTCGAGGGTCGCGCCTGGCATGCGAAGGTCGGTTGCCATCGTCGTCTCTCCGGTCGGTGGACTGGATACGAGTGTCGATCCAAATCCGTGGCAAGGTTATCCAAAGTTCTCGAAAATGCGCCCGGATTTGGTAGATATGATCGGAAAACTGGGAATATATGGTAGAGTCTTTCACAACCGCGAGAGAACCGACATGATTGACGGACCGGACCGGCGCATCCTGACGCACCTGCAGCAGGATGGCCGACAGAGCAATCAGGACCTCGCGGAGGACATCGGCATCTCGTCCTCAGCCTGCTGGCGGCGGGTGCGGGCTCTGGAGGAGACCGGCATCATCACCCGCTATGCGGCGCTGGTGGATCGTGAGAAGGCCGGCTTCTCGACTTCGGCCATTCTCCACGTCTCGCTCGACCGGCACGACGAAAAGTTCGTCACCCAGTTCGTGTCGCGCGTGCGCCGCCGACCGGAGGTGCTGGAATGTTTCGCCACCACCGGCGATGCCGACTATCACCTGCGCGTGGTGGTCGCCGACATGGCGGCCTATAACCGGTTTCTCGACGACTTCATGTTCAAGCTGCCGGGCATCCGCCACGTCCGCACCAACGTCATCCTCAAGGAAATCAAGTACGACGTCGCGCTGCCGTTCTGAACGAAAGGAATTTTGATGCTGCAAGGAATTTCCCCGCTGCTGTCACCCGACCTCTTGCATCTGCTGGCCAGCATGGGCCACGGCGATGAGGTCGTGCTGGTCGATGCCAACTTCCCCGGGGCGGCCACCGCGGCCCGCAACGGCGGCCGGCTGGTGACATGTCTCGGCGTCGATACCCCGACCATGCTGCGCGCGGTGCTCTCGGTGCTGCCGCTGGACCAGGCCGTCGCCGAACCCGCCGTGGTGATGGAGCCGCAGGCCGGCGACACGCGTTACCCGGCAGGCGTGGTGCCGGAAGCAGCCGCGGAGATCATCCGCCTGGTCGAGGACCATGGGTTTCGCTGCGGCAAGCTCGAGCGGTTCAGCTTCTATGAGCGGGCGAACGGCGCGTTCGGCATCGTCCAGATCGGCGAGTTGCGGGTATTCGGCAACGTCATTCTCAAGAAGGGCGTGGTGAAGGTGGCGAGCTGATTGCGAGGCTATCGATACGCAGCCTCTCACCAGGTCGTCCCTGCGAACGCAGGGACCCATAACCTCTCCCGTCCGGAATAGGAATTGGTGGTTACCCCAGCGGCTAAACGAGAGTCCGCGCCGTATGGGTCCCTGCGTTCGCAGGGACGACTTGTTGAGACGTCGCGACCGCGAATTGAACGTGGTATCATCACCGATCCATCAACAGATGCGGCAGCCATGTCGTCAGCGGCGGCCACAGCGTGATCGCCGCCAGTACCACCAGCAGCGGCACCAGCCACGGCAGGATCGCCCGCGACATGGTCTCGAACGAGATGTTGGCGATCCTTGCGGTGATGAACAGCACGACGCCGATCGGCGGATGGATGGTGCCGAGGATCAGGTTGAAGATCATGATCAGGCCGAACTGAACCGGATCGATGCCAAAGCTGTTGGCGGCGGGCACCAGGATCGGGATCAGGATCAGCAGCGCGGCCAGCGCCTCCATGAAGCAGCCGACCACCAGCAGGATCAGGTTGCAGACCAGAAGGAACATCAAGGGATGCTGGATGGCATCGACGATGGCCGGCGCAACGGTCTGCGGGATGCGCGAGATCGACATGCACCAGCCGAGCGCGCCGGCCGCCATCACCAGCACCAACACCAGGCCGCTGGTCTCGGCGGTATCGATCAGCAGAGCCGGCAGCGATTTCCACTCCAGCGTCCGATACACCACGAAGCCGAGAAACAGCGCGTAGAGGCAGGCCACCGCCGCGGCTTCGGTCGGCGTGAACAGCCCGCTGAACATGC
>Ga0209758_1005185_pt1 | contig 10245 bp, 8 predicted proteins | sample AraplaMF_Col_mMF_FD_184258 | JGI IMG/M metagenome (GOLD analysis project Ga0209758, IMG submission 184258) | Arabidopsis root microbial communities from the University of North Carolina, USA - plate scrape MF_Col_mMF (SPAdes) (version 2) | ecosystem: Host-associated > Plants > Roots > Endosphere ... | reverse complement strand
CCTCGGACACCGAAGTGGCTTGGTTCCTCGTCGCTCATCTCAGGTTGCTCACGCGACGCCTTGCCAGGCCCTGAAAATGCTGGCTACATTTTGAGTCAGACTCTCAGAACGTCGGCGGCGTGTTGACGATGATCATGCGCGCGGCTTTTTTGCCGCCATTGTTGTAGCCGTGCGGCTGCTCGGAGCGATAGCAGATCGAGTCTCCGGCATTGAGCTGGTGCCGGGCGTCGCCGATCAGGAACTCGACCTTGCCCTCGAGCACATAGGCGACCTCCTCGCCCTCGTGCGAAATGAGACCGTCGGTGCCGCCGCCCGGAGCGATGTTGTGAATGCTGCCTTGCAGTAACCGCGACTTGTCGTAGGGGATCAGCCGCTCCAGCGTCAGCCCGGGTCCGCTGCGCAACGGATCGATCTTGACGATCGGGCGTTCTCCGGCGCGTGACAGCAGCCCGTTCGGCTCGGTCGGCTTTTCGAACAGCTGCCCGACCGTCAGCTCGAGCGCTTCGGCGATGCGGTAGAGAATGTTCAGCGAGGGCACGGCGCGGCCGTTCTCGATCTTGGAGATCATGCTCTCGGAGCAGTCGGCCTTTTCGGCAAGCTCGCGCAGCCGCAATCCCATGGTCATCCGGCCGTGGCGCAGCCGGACACCGAGATACTCGTTCTTCTCGTCCAGTGGCACACTGGCCGGTTGCCGGGCCGGCACCGGCCTCGCGGCGGTCTTGCCGCGCTTGGCGGCAGGCTTGGAAACTTTGACAGGCGGCTTGGTGGGCGCGGAACGCGTCTTCTTTCGCATCTCAATTCCAGATCTTCGGCAGCCGGCGAAACGACCGGGCTGAACTTATTCAGGGTAGTTACCATCGAAGCTACAACTGCATACGCTTCGTCAACCGCAATTTACGACAGACGGCACGGCTGGCAAAATTTAGAGCAAGAAAGCCCAAGGGAGCAGCATTCAAGTTACTTGAATGGCCCAAAAGCGGGTGCTAGCCTTTCATCACGGTCGTCCGGAACGCGATCCGCAGCGGCCGAATGATGCGTCATTTTGTCAGGAGTCCGCATGTCGGAAGAGTTACTCATCGACCAGGTCGGCGATGCCACGCACGGCGAATACAAGCCCTATGGCTGGCATCATTGGCCGCAGTTTCCCTGGATGAGCTACCAGTTCCGCCGCGCACTCGGGGAAACCCAGGAAGGCGGCGGCACGGTCTCGGAATGCTTCCTCGCCGCAAGCCGCATGATTCCTGGCGACCAGGAAAGCTGGCATCGCGAATGGAAGCGCATCGCCGACTTCAACCAGAACCGCGGCGACCAGGAGTTTTCCAAAGGCCATGTGCGCACCGCGATGAACTGCTGGCTGCGCGCCGCGAATTATTATCGCCATACCGAATTCTGGCTGAAATACACCGATCCGCGCCGGCTCGAGGCCTTCACCGACATGGAGGAGTGCTCGCGCAAGTTCATCCAGAACCTCAAGCCGGCCGGCGAGGTGCTGCAAATTCCCTACGAGAACGGCAAGACGCTGTTCGCCTATTTCGTCCGCGCGCCGTTCGACACCGGCAAGCAGCCGGTGCTGATCTGCATGGGCGGGCTGGATTCCATCAAGGACGAGATGTGGTTCATGCAGGCGCACGGCGCGCTGCAGCGCGGCATTTCGGTGTTGATGATCGACGGCCCGGGCCAGGGTGGCACGCTGCGCCGGCACAAGATCCCGACGCGACCAGATTATGAGGTGCCGATCGGCAAGTGCGTCGACTACCTGTTGACCCGCGACGACATCGATCCCAAGCGCATCGCGGTGTGCGGCTCATCGCTCGGCGGCTTCTACGCCGCGCGCGCCGGCTGTTACGAGCACCGGCTCGCCGCGGCGATTTCCCACGGCGCGATCTGGTCGATCTCCGAGCTGTGGTCGAACGCCTCGGAATCCCACGGCCTCGCCGATCATATCAAGACCGTGTTCGGCGCCTCCTCGATGAAGGAAGCGCTGGAGAAGTCGAGGCCATTCACGCTCGAGGGCCATCTCGACAACATGAAGTGTCCCTATCTGATCGTGCACGGCGGACACGACGTGCTCGGCGTCGCGCAGGCCAGCAAGGTCTACGACTATGCCAAGTCAAAAGGCGTCAAGGCCACGCTGCGTCTCGTCAGCGAGGAAGAGACCGGCGCCGACCACTGCCAGCACGACAATCCCACCATCGGGCAGGAACTGATGGCCGACTGGCTGGCCGATGTGTTCGGTATCGACGAGCGCGAACTGCGCAAGAAGGCGCTCAATCCGCTGATCTGATCGAGCACGCTTCTTGCAGGCAAGAATTCTCGTAAAGGGAGACAAGCATGTCTGAAGTGCAATCGTATGGCGACGCGTATTACTCCATGACCTGGATGGGCCCGAAGGGCTATCCGGAAAATGGCAATTCAGGCCGCTGCTACTTTACCGGCCTGCTCGGCATGTTCCGTCTGCATGGCGAGAGCGATGCGCTGTTTGCCGACGGCACCTCGGGTGACGGCTTTTCCTTCCGCTGGAGCCCGGTCTGGGGCGCCCCGGCCTTCAACGGCGGCGCCGGGGCGTTTCACGAGATCTGGGAATACACCCCGCGGGCGCTGGGCTACCAGGGCCACTGGGAACAGGATCATGAAGGCGGCTTCGACGAGGCGTTCGCCAAATTGCGCGCGCTGGTTGACCGCGGCATCCCGGTCCAGGTCGGGCTGCATTACTCACTGATGCTGCCCTATGGCGCCAAAACCTCGCCGCGCCTGAAGTTTCAGCACGAGACGATGGGCAAGACCGGCTTTGGCCACCACGTTGTGGTCGCCGGCTATGATCTGGCGCGCGGCACCGTCACCATCTTCGAGCCCAACGACATCGCGGCGCACGCGCGCTACGAGGCGCCGATCGCCGTGTTCAAGGAAGCCTGGGACCAGTCGAAGCAGCGCGGCCCCAATGGCTACCAGGCCTGGGAGCATCATCATCCGTTCGGCGGCCAATGGAGCCTGCACGACGGCTACGGCCCCTATCTGATGGTCTGGGTCGAACCCGATCGCGACCCGCAATGGGACATCGCCAAGTCGATCCGGCATTCGTTCCGCCGCAACCTGAAGATCCTGTCGGGGGAATATCCAAAACCCTACGCGCTGTTCGGCAACCAGTGGCAGATCCCGCATTTCGAGACCGGCGCGCCGGGCATGGCGGTGTTCGCCGGCAAGATCCGCAGTGGCGAGGTCAAGGATACCTTCGCGCCGAACGGCAACCCGATCCCGCTGTTTGTGCGCGGCAATATCCCGAACCACGGCGTGCTGGGCCGCGCCGGCGCTGCCGGTTACCTGCGCCGCGTCACCACCGAGATGGGGCTTCGTGGCCTGCCCACTGCCGCGGTGGCGAAAGCCGCCGAGCACATGCAGGCGTCGTCCGACCTGTTCCGCGAGCTTCGCTACGAGGCCGACCTGCCAAAGGCTGCCGACGTGTTGTCGCGGATCGCCGACAACGAACTCGCGGCGCTCGAATCCATGACCAGCGCATGGTCGGATGTGCGGACCATTATCGACCACGCGCCGAAACTGCACGGGATGGCGGCGGAGTGAGGTCACTCCGCGACGCCGTCCAGCTGAATACACCTTGCCGGGTTTTACAGTCGAACACAGGGACATCCGTATGACGATCAAGGGATTGCTATTCGGCCTTTGCGCCAGCGTCGCGCTTTGCGGCTCCGCGCTCGCGCAGCAGCCGGACAATTACAAGGTGCGCCTCGTCGCCGGCGCGCCGGGCTACGACCACATCCAGCCGTTCATGGCCGAGCATCTGAAGCTGTGGGATAAATACGGCGTCAAGGTCGAGTTCATGGGCGGCAACTACCAGCGTTCCAACCAGATGATGTCGATCGGCGACTACGACGTCGGCTACAACCAGTACGCCTCGGCGATGCGCTATCTCTCCGCCGGGATCGACAACGTCATCGTCGCCGCATCCTCGGCCAATTGTGCGATGATGGTGGCGGCGCCGAACGTGAAATCGTGGGCCGACCTCAAGGGCAAGCGGATCGGCATCGTCACCAAGTTCGACGTGCAGTATCTGACGCTGACCAAGGAGATCCTGCCGCGCTTCGGGCTTTCCGAAAAGGACGTGCAACTGGCCCAGGTGCCGGTGCCCGAGGTGGCCTCGGCGCTGGTCACCGGAGAGATCGCCGCGGCCTTCCCTTTCGAGCCCTACGGCACCAACGCCATCGAAAAAGGCGCCAAGCTGCTGCTGGCGGCGGACGATCTCGTCGACAAGACCAAGCTCAAGTCGGACATGCTACGCAACGGCATGATCATGACCCGCAAATTCATCAAGGAACATCCTGAACTGGCCAAGCGCCTGGTGTGGGCGCATCTCGACGCCGTGCACATCATGAAGACCGACAAGAAGGCCGGCATGGAAGTGCTCCAGCACTACACGCCGAACATCGACATCGGGCTGCTCGACAGATCCTACGGTAATTGCGGCTGGGATTACGACAAGCCGCCGAAGGTCTGGATGGACGCGCTGCTGAGCTGGATGAAGGAAGACGGCCTGCTGCAGAAGCCGGTCAGCTATGACGATGCCGTCGACATGAGCCTTGCCGACAGCTACCCGGGCTACCCTGGCTACGAAAAACTCAAGAAGTGAGCGCCCCATAATGGTGATCATCGAAGGCCTGAGCAAGAAATACACCTCGCAGGGGCCATCGGTGCCGGCATTGGTGGACATCAACCTGACGATCAAGGAAGGCGAATTCATCTGCCTGCTCGGGCCGTCGGGTTGCGGCAAGTCCACCTTGCTCAAGATCGTCGCCGGGCTGCTCCCGGCGACGTCGGGAAAGATCACCATCAACGACAAGCCGATCAACGGCCCCGGACCGGAACGGGCCGTGGTTTTCCAGGACTACGCGTTGTTTCCCTGGATGACGGTGCGCGACAACGTCGAGTTCGGCCTCGAGGCGCGCAACGTCTCCAAGGATGAGCGCCGGCAAACCTCGACCAAATTGCTGAGCGTGGTCGGCCTTTCCGACTTCGCCGACCGCTTTCCGCACCATTTGTCCGGCGGCATGAAGCAACGCGTGTCGATCGCGCGCGCATTGGCGGTCGATCCCTCGCTATTGCTGATGGATGAACCGTTCGGCGCGCTCGATGCCCAGACCCGCCAGGGCCTGCAGGATGAATTGCTGCGGATCTGGCGTGACTACAAGAAGACCGTCATCTTCGTCACTCACTCGATCGAAGAGGCGATCTATCTGTCGGATCGCGTCGTGGTAATGACGGCAAGGCCGGGACGGATCAAGCAGGTGGTGACGATCCCGGAACCGCGGCCGCGCGACATGACCGGGCTTGAGATGAACCAGCGGCAACGCGAGGTTCGCGCCGTGCTCGGCGAGGAAATCGCCCGCGCCGCGGCGCTGGAGCAAGCCGACATGATGGTGGGAGCCGCCCATGGCTGATTTGTCCTACAGCAAGATCGGCGAAGATGCCCGTAACGCCGCCGGAACGCAGGGCGCGCTGATGAGCTGGCTTCCCGGCCGCGACCGGCTGCTCGGCATCGGCACCATCGTCGCGTTCATCGTGATCTGGGAGGTGGTCTATCGCCTCGGCCTGATGCCGGTCTGGGCATTCCCGTCGCCGTGGAAGGTCACGCTGGCGTTCCAGGAAATGATCATGAACGGCAAGCTCCTGACCAACACGGCAGCGAGTGTCGGCCGCCAGATCACCGGCGTGCTGCTCGCCGCCGTGGTCGGCATTCCCGCCGGTCTGGCACTCGGCGCTTCGCCGACGGCGCGCGCGGCGTTCCTGCCGCTGTGCCGGCTGCTCTACCCGATCCCCGGCATCGCCTGGATTCCGCTGTCGATCCTGTGGTTCGGCGTCGGCTTCAAGTCGACGGTGTTCGTGATCTTCTTCTCCGGCGTCTGGTCGATCATGTTCAACACCATGACCGGCGTGCAGACGCTGTCGGGCCAGTATACCGACGTGGCGCGGGTCTACCTCGCGCCGCGCAGCCTCTACACCCGGCGGATCCTGATCCCGGGCTCGCTGCCCTACATCATCACCGGCATGCGGCTGACCTACGGCGTCGGCTGGCGCGTCATCGTCGGCGCCGAGATGATTTCCTCGATCACCGGCCTCGGCTTCCTGATCGACGACGCCCGCTGGCAGTTGCGGCCGGACATCATGATCTGCGGCATGATCACCATCGCGATGATCGGCTGGATTTCCGAGAACTGGTTCTTCGACTGGGTCGAACGCCGCACCATCGTGCGATGGGGCATGACGACCGTCTGACCGTTCCCTGAACCGAGACCGCAAGCTCGCGCGCCGCGCAGCCGTAGGAGTCCGCCATGAGCAAAAGCGCCACCGAGAAGAAGCTGATCGACGCCGCGACAGCCGATACCGATCCGCACTACGAGCCCTATGGCTGGCATCACTGGCCGGTCTACCCTTGGCCATCCTACCAGTTCCGCCGTGCGTTGGGCGAGACCCAGGAGGGCGGCGGCAGCGTCTCCGAGAGCTTTCTCGCCGCCAGCCGGATGATCCCGGGCGATTACGACAGCTGGCACAAGGAGTGGCTGGTGGTCGCCAACAACAACATGGCGCGCGGCCAGCGCGCCGAAGCCAGCGGCCACATCCAGACCGCGATGAACTGCTATTTGCGCGCCGCCGACATGTATCGCTCGGCGGAGTTCTGGCTCGAGCCGAACGACCCGCGCCGGCTGCCGACCTTCGACAAATGCGAAGCTGCCACCCATGCCTTCCTGCGTTGGACCTGTCCGCAGGGCGAGGTGGTCTCGGTGCCCTACGAGCCCGGCAAGCCGATGGCCGGCTATTTCATCCGCTCGCCCCATGCCACCGGCAAGCAGCCCGTGCTGATCTCGTTCGGCGGCCTCGATTCCTTCAAGGATGAATTGTGGTTCATGACCGGCCGCGGCGCCCTGCAGCGCGGCCTCTCGGTGTTGCTGATGGACGGCCCCGGCCAGGGTGCCACCATCCGCCGCCACGGCATCGTGACGCGCTACGATTACGAAGTGCCGGTCGGCAAGTGCATCGACTGGCTGGAGACGCGCGACGACGTCGACCTGTCACGCATTGCCGTTTCCGGATCCTCGTTCGGCGGTTATCACGCGGCGCGCGCGGGCGCGATGGAGCCGCGGCTGGCGGCGGCGATTTCCCACGGCGGCGTGCTCGACCTTTACAACCGCTACAAGGACCGCGCCGAGGACCACGGTCTCGCCAGCCACATGAAATGGGTGTTCGGCGCCGACACCATGAAGGGCGTCGCCGAGAAGACCAGACCGTTCGACCTGCGCGGCGCCTTCGAGCACATGAAGTGCCCGTATCTCATCCTGCACGGCGGCCACGACGTGCTCGGCGTCGAGGCCGCGCGCGAGGGCTACGAATACGCCAAGAAGGTCGGTGTCGACGTCACGTTCATCCTGGTCGAGGCCGACACCACCGGTGCCGAACACTGCCAGCACGACAATCCGACGCTGGGTCAGGAATTGATGCTGGACTGGCTCGCCGACAAATTCGGGATCGATCAGAAGAAGCTGTCCTGAGCGGTCGATTACGGCAGGATTCTCCGGAGGATAGCCAGGAAACCGGCCGCCGACCGCGGTTTGCCGGTGCATTCGGCGGCTGGCATGCCTAAATGGGGTCGATCATTCCGAATCGGCCCGAAGCCCATGCCCGTCCGCCAGTTGCCAGAAGCCATCGTCAACCGCATCGCCGCCGGCGAGGTGGTGGAGCGGCCTGCCAGCGTGGTCAAGGAACTGGTGGAGAATGCCATCGACGCTGGCGCCAGCCGGATCGACATCTTCACCGATGGCGGCGGCCGGCGCAAAATTGCCATCACCGATGACGGCAGCGGCATGACCCGTGCCGACCTGGCGATCGCCGCAGACCGCCACGCCACCTCCAAACTCGATGACGAGGATCTGCTGCAGATTCGTACGCTCGGGTTCCGCGGTGAGGCGCTGCCGTCGATCGGCGCGGTGGCCAAGCTTGCGATTGCGACCCGCCATGCCAGCGAGCCGCATGCCTGGTCGATGAGCGTCGAAGGCGGCGTCAAATCCGCCATCGTCCCGGCGGCGCTGTCGCAGGGCACCCGCGTCGAGGTCAGCGACCTGTTTTATGCGACGCCGGCGCGGCTGAAATTTCTCAAGACCGACCGCACCGAAGCCGAAGCGATCCGCGAGGTGGTGCGCCGCCTTGCCATGGCGCGCCCCGACGTGGCGTTCACGCTGGCCGGCGAGGAACGCGCACCGGTGACCTGGGCTGCCGCGCTGCCCGGCGCGGCCGGCCGCCTGACCCGGCTCGGCGATATTCTCGGCGCGGATTTCCGCGCGAGCGCCATCGAGGTGCGCAGCGAGCGTGAAGGCACCGTCGTCGAGGGCTTTGCCGCCGCACCCTCGCTGACCCGCGCCAACGCGCTCGGGCAATACCTGTTCGTCAACGGCCGCCCGGTGCGCGACAAGCTGATCCTCGGCGCGGTGCGCGCGGCCTATTCGGACTACCTGCCGCGCGACCGCCATCCGGTCGTGGCGCTGTTCGTCACCCTCGACCCCGAGGGCGTCGATGCCAATGTGCATCCGGCCAAGACCGAAGTGCGTTTCCGTAACGCCAGCCTGGTGCGCGCGCTGATCGTGCATGCGCTGAAAGATGGCCTCGCCCGCGAGGGCAAGCGTACCGCCGCCAACAGCGATGGCGGCGCGGTGCTGACGTCGTTCCGCCCGGCCTTCGCACCGCGCGCCGCCAACTGGGACTGGCAGCGCTCGCCGAGTTATCCGGTCGGCTCCCGTCCCGCCTTCGACGGCGTCACGGCCTTTGCCGATCCCGGACAGGCCGCGTTCGACGTCGGCGCACCAACCGCCGATGTCCGCTTCGAAGCTGCGCCCGCCGCCGACCTGGTCGACCGCCCCCTCGGCGCCGCGCGCACGCAAATTCACGAGACCTATATCGTGTCGCAGACCCGCGACGGCCTGATCGTGATCGACCAGCACGCCGCCCATGAGCGCATCGTCTATGAGAAGCTGAAGGCCTCGCTGGAACGCAACGGCGTGCAGCGGCAGATCCTGCTGATCCCCGAAATCGTCGAACTCGACGAGGCCACCGTCGAGCAACTGGTCGACCGCGCCGAGGAACTGGCGCAGTTCGGCCTCGCCATCGAATCCTTCGGTCCCGGCGCCATCGCGGTGCGCGAGACGCCGTCGCTGCTCGGCAAGGCCAATGGCGCCGGGCTATTGCGCGATCTCGCCGAGCACATGGCGGAATGGGACGAGGCCCTTCCATTGGAGCGCCGGCTGATGCACGTCGCCGCCACCATGGCCTGCCACGGCTCGGTCCGCGCCGGCCGCAGGCTGAAACCCGAAGAGATGAACGCGCTGCTGCGCGAGATGGAAGACACGCCGAATTCCGGCCAGTGCAACCACGGCCGGCCGACCTATGTCGAGCTGAAACTCAGCGACATCGAGAAGTTGTTCGGGCGGCGGTGAAGGCATGTCCCTCATTCAACCCAATGGGCGCCCCTACGTAGTGTGCTCGAAATGCAAGTCCAATGTCGTTTGGCCGCGCGCCCTGTCGGCGGAAGATAAAGTAACGCTTTCGCAGGCTTGCCGGTCTGACATCATGAGTTGCGTCCAACTCGCTCATTCAAGATTTGGTTTGGATCTTCGGGAAGCAAAGGCCTTGTCGTTTCATATCACGCCTGAACCAGGAAAATGTCATCGTTGCAGGGCCCAATTGATCGATGAGATCTCTACCTGCGCTAATTGTCGCTCTGCGAATCTCGATTGGTGACTCGAATCTGTAAGCCCGCCTGTGTCATGGGTCGTCATCCTTGCGGTCTGGTGCTGTGTCGCCCTCGCTGTGGGCTTGGGGAGCGTGAACAACTGAGCTTCGCTCAAGACGAAGACGGGTATGGTTCGACAATGCCTCGTGCGATAAGCCAGTGCAGCATCGAACTGGCCTCGTCCACCGGCATGACGCTCGACCAGCCGGCGACGATCGCCGCAGCGCTGCCGCCCGAGCCCATGCCGTCGAGCAGGGGCGCCAGAAGATGACCGTTCAGCCAGGTGACCGGGCGACGCTCCGACCGGTGCATCACCGACGACACTCGCTCGATCAGATCGCCGACCAGCGCGGGCGCCGCCACGATCTCGACATCGCGTGACAGCCGCAAGGAAGAATCCGGCGCGACTTGCAGGATCGGCTTGGGTGGAACCGGTCCGTCTGCGTCGCGCGCCGCACGGG
>Ga0209758_1005181_pt1 | contig 10253 bp, 11 predicted proteins | sample AraplaMF_Col_mMF_FD_184258 | JGI IMG/M metagenome (GOLD analysis project Ga0209758, IMG submission 184258) | Arabidopsis root microbial communities from the University of North Carolina, USA - plate scrape MF_Col_mMF (SPAdes) (version 2) | ecosystem: Host-associated > Plants > Roots > Endosphere... | reverse complement strand
CCATACCGGCAGGACCGCTTCGGGGTCGTTGATCCGGAGTGCCGAGCGGGGCAGAGTGGCGAGGTCCTCGCGGAATCGCTTGCGGGCGTCCTGCCAGTGGTCCGGTGACCCTGTCCGACGGCCACCTCGCATGACCGTGCGCAACAGTGGCTGAGCAGAATCCGGAGGCTGTTCCCCGGCCAGGGCAATCACATCGGGCCGCCCGGCGTGCCGGAAGACTTGCTTGCGGCCCGGAGCCGTGACCTTCGCTGAGGACAGCTTCATCACGGCGTGGCCGTCGTACTCGACGAGCTTGTACGCGGCGTCCAGGTAGGGGGCGTCCTCTGCCACACCCACCTTCGTGCCCACCGCGTACACATCGATCGGGGCGCGGGCGCGTACCAGGCGGTCTACGCCGTACTCGTCGAGCCCGCCGCTGGCCACGATCCGTACGTCGGCGAGCCCGGCAGCGTCCAGGGTTGCGCGTGACCGGCGCGAGAGTGCGTCGAGGTCACCGCTGTCCAGGCGGATCGCGCAGCCGGGTCCGCGCTGGAGCTCGGTCAGGACCCGGGCCGCGATGCGTACGCCCTCTTCAGGGTCGTAAGTGTCGACGAGAAAGGTGACGGGGCCGGGGTGGGCGTGCGCGAACGCATGGAATGCCTCCTCCTCGCTGGGGAACGCCTCGATGTAGGAATGCGCCATGGTCCCCGAGGCCGGGATGTCCAGAGCCGCTGCTGCGGCGACGTTGCTCGTACCCGCGAACCCGACGAGGGCTCCCAGACGAGCAGCCTGCAAACCCGCCCACGGGCCGTGTGTGCGGCGCAGAGAGAAGTCCACGAGCGGTCGTCCGGCGGCGGCCAGGACGCAGCGCGCCGCCTTCGATGCAACCACTGTTTGGTGGCACAGTTGGTTCAGTAGGTACGTCTCGACGAGCTGAGCCTGCGGGAGTGGGGCGGTCACCTCCAGCAGCGGCTCACCGGCGAACATTACGTGGCCCTCCGGCACGGCGCGCACTTCACCATCGAAGGAGAGTCCGAGGAGCGGTTCGAGGTCCTGGACGGGACGGTGCAGGGCGTTCGCGAACTCCTCGAGGTCGTCCAGCTGCACGCGGTAGCGGGCCAGGAAGTCCAGGGCGGACTCCAGGCCCGCGGCAACCAGGAAGCCGCGGCCGGGTGGAAGGTCGCGGACGAAGAGGCTGAAGCTGGCTGTGGCCCGCATGTCCTCCCGCAGGTAGGACATGGCCATGGTCACTTCGTAGAGGTCGGTGGTGGTGACGTCGGACATGATGATCGCCGCCGAGTGTGTTGGCTCCTTGGTTTCAAGTCTGACTTCGACCGCTCAGGACGCAAGGGACCTCAGGTCCCGGGGGATGGGCTGATCGGCCTTAGCGGTACGGGCCCCGTGCGCGCTTGACTGAAGGTACCGGCAGGCTGCACAAGAGCCGAGGAGGTATGGCGATGAGCACAGTGGCACGTAAGCAGAGGTTCGCGTTCCCGGAGATGCCGGACTGGTTCGAGAACCTTCCGGCCCGGTTCGCGATGCCCACTATGGGGGACCTGTACACGGTCCGGATCGAGGACTACACCGAGGACGGCCGCTATGTGATGCGGGCGGAGCTGCCGGGCATGTCACTCGAGGACATCGATGTATTCATCAGCGACGGCATCCTCACGGTCCAGGCCGAACGCACCGAGAAGAACGTCACGAAGAACCACAGCGAGATACGGTACGGTGCGATGAGCCGCAGTGTCACGCTGCCGTCGGGCGCCGACGAGGACGACGTCAAGGCTCACTACACCGACGGAATGCTGACCGTCAGCGTGGGTCTGGGCGCCGAGAAGGCAGAGGCGAAGCACGTGGAGATTCGGCACGGAAACTGATGGCGAACCGTCGGCGGATGGCGGGCCCTGGGGCCCGCCATCCGCCGACGGCCGCACGAACCACTCAGGGGCCGGCGGCCCAGCGGCGTCGCACGGCTTCTTCGTGCTCCGCCTCCTCCAACGCCAACTCTGTTAAGGCCAGTTCGTCCTGCAGCCGAGGGATCCAGTGCTGGCGCAGAGAGCGGACCCGCTGCCGAGTCCGTACGGCCTCCGCAGCCAGAAGCCCGGCCGCTGTCTGGTGGGCGGCCAGTTCTGCCGCAGCGCGGGCGGCTGCACGATAGGCCGTCTCGGCGTGCGCGAGGGCGGTGTTGGACGGTGTCCGTTCCTGCGGGGAGCGGACTGGATCCGCCCAGTTGACTGCTGCCGGGTGGCGCACGCCCATGAGCGCGCCCCACTGGACGTCGATGCGCGCCCTTTCCGTCGGCACTGCCGCGGCCAGCGCGCTTTCGCCGCCGAGCAGTACTCCTCGCATGTGCCACGATTCCGCCTCGGCCAGACTCTGGCGCCACACTCGATCCGTCTCCTCAGCCGATTGCCGTGCCGTACGCTCCCGGTCCAGCAGGAGCCGGAGTTTGCGTTCCAGGAGGTCCGCTCCGCGAACCGCCGTGGCGAGACTGCGACGCAGGCGCAGGCGGCCGGCGCGTCCGGCCGGGACCCGGCGCGCCTGGGGACTCATCGTGCCTCCTGTTCCTGCAGCGGAGCGTGGGTGTCGAGCAGGTCGGCCGGGAGCATGCCGAGCTGGCTGCGCGGCAGAGTCAGGAGCACTTCCCAGGCCCGGTCCAGTGAGTCGTCGAGCGACCGGTTCTCGTCGGAGCCTTGTGCCAGGAACCGGTACCGGAAGGTGTCCTCCAGGTCCAGATGGTGCAGATCGGTCGGGCTGAGCGCAGTGCGTCCGATCAGGTCGGCGAGTTCTCGCACCTGACGGGACCGTGCCAGCGCGGCGATCAACTGCGCCGCGATGGCGGGATGGTCCGCGCGGGTGCGTCCCGCTCCGGTTCCCTTGCGCATCAGTCGCGACAGCGAGGCCAGTGGATCCACGGGCGGGTACGTACCTGCGGCCTGCACCTCGGCGGAGAGTACTATTTGACCTTCCGTGATGTACCCGGTGAGGTCCGGAACGGGATGCGTGATGTCGCCCGCGGGCATGGTGAGAACAGGCAAGATGGTCACTGACCCCGGCCGCCCTCTGATGCGGCCACAGCGTTCGTAGAGGGACGCGAGGTCGCTGTAGAGGTAACCGGGATAAGCCCGGCGGGCCGGAATCTCGCCACGCGCGGCGGACACCTCGCGCAGCGCCTCCGAGTAGGCCGTCATGTCCGTCATGACCACCAAGACGTGACGGCCCCCGGTGAATGCCAAGTGCTCGGCGACGGTCAGGGCGAGGCGAGGGGTGAGCAGTCGTTCGATCACTGGGTCGTCGGCGGTGTTGAGGAACAGGACCAGTTCCCTTGCGGCCGACCGGACCGCCAGTCCTCCACGGACGAACGCCATGTCGGCGTGGGTGAGCCCCATGCCGGCGAATACGACGGCGAAGGGCTCACCCACGCATGTTGCCTGGGCGGCGATCTGCACGGCCAGTTCCAGATGCGGCAGCCCCGCCACGGAGAACACGGGCAGCTTCTGGCCCCGCACCAGCGTGGTGAGCACGTCCACGGCGCCCACCCCGGTGATTACTGCCTCGCTCGGCGGTTCCCGGCGTACCGGGTTGATCGGTGCACCAGCGACCTCCGCATGTGACCCTGCCAGCACCGTTGGCCCACCGTCGGCCGGTTCGCCCCGGCCGTTGCACACCCGTCCCAGCCAACCGGCCCCTACCGGGATCTGCAGTGGTGAGCCGGAGAAGGCGACGCGAGTGCCGGTGCGGCTCATGCCGGCGGTGTCCTCCAGGACCTGTACCACCGCGATGTCGCGGTCCACCTCCAGGACCAGGCCGTGTCGTCGTTCACCGGAGTCGAGGATGATCGTGGCGAACTCGTCCCACCCGACATCCCTCACCCCCTCGATGAACAGGAGAGGGCCACGGAGATCCCGCACCCCCGTGTACTCGATGCCCACGGTGCCGGTCATGCGGCCCTACCTTCTTGAGCGCGTCCCACGGGTTCGCGACTCTGGGACAGCGCGGGTGGGGCAGGGATGGGTTTCATGCTGGCTGCGCTAGATGGCTCAGGAGGCTGATCTCCCTGCCCTACCACTTGTTCCGGACTGCTGATTAGGCTCTGCGGAGCATCGCTTGGTAGGGCGAGGACAGGCGGGAGGAGCCGCGCCGCACGTCGCCGAGCGAGGGGAGCGCCACCGTGACAGCCCGAGCCGAGGGCAAACGGCACCACCAGGCCCTGATCGCCCTGGCTCGCCGCAAGGTCAACGTCCTTTACGCCATGCTCCGCGACCGCCAGCCCTTCCAGGCCCCGCCACCCCTGCATCTCGTGGCTTGACAGAAGCATTAGGCAGCCTCCTTGAGTCGGGCCAGCAAGGTGTCGCGGGCGGCGGCGATCGGAGCAGTCTCGGTGGGACTTGCCGTCTCACGTGCCCGCAGCAGCGGGGTGAAGTCGACCGCTTCGATGGCATCCGGGGGGATCCCGGAATCCACCAGTTCCAGGCACCGGTCGACGATCGTCAGTACGGCCTCCACCAGCGCCGCCGTCTTCTCAGGTGCGCTGTAGGCGTCCGCTGGGGACAGCGCGTTCTGCTGGATCGCGGCTTCGCGCAACAGCCGTCCAGCCAGCACACTGATCCGTTCCCGAGGCGGCAGAGCCGTGATCCCGACCAGCTCGACGAGGTCAGCCAGCCGGTCCGCCTCCGCGAGCTGCCGCGCCACGCGTCCACGCCGCTCGGCCCACTCGGCGTCACCCGCCCGCGCATGGACGGCAGCCAGTGTGCCAGCGTCTCGTGAGAAGGACTGCGACCATGACACCGCGGGGTAGTGGCGCGCGTAAGCTAGATCGCGGTCGAGGCTCCACAGGCAGCGCACGAAGCGCTCGGTGTGCGCGGTGACGGGCTCGGTGCGGTCGCCGCCTGGGGGAGACACCGCGCCGATCACAGTGACTGAGCCGGTGGCGCCGCCGAGGGTGCGCACGGCGGCGGCCCGCTCGTAGAACGCGGCGAGTTGGGAGGCGAGCCCAGCCGGATAGCCTTCTTCGGCCGGGAGTTGGCCCATACGGGAAGCGAACTCGCGAAGTGCCTCGGCCCATCGAGAGGTCGAGTCAGCGATCAATACGACGTCGAGGCCCATGTCGCGGAAGTACTCGGCGACCGTCGCGCCTGTGTGCACGCTGGCCTCGCGGGCCATCATCGGCATGTTGGAGGTGTTCGCGATCGTCACGGTCCGTTCCGTCAGGCGGCCGCCGCTTCGCGGATCGGTCAGTTCCTCCAGGTCCTCGATGACGTCCGCCATCTCGTTGCCACGCTCGCCGCAGCCGACGTAGACAATGACGTCGGCGTCGCACCACTTAGCGATCTGCTGCAGCAGCATGGTCTTGCCGGTACCGAAGCCGCCGGGCACGGCGACGGTGCTGCCACGTGTCACCGGGAAGAGGAGGTCTACGGCCCGCTGACCGGTGTTCAGGGGCACTTCCGCCGGCAACCGCCGCGCGACGGGCCGAGGCCGACGTACCGGCCAGGACTGCTCCATACGCACTTCCTGGCCGCCTACCACGGCGAGCACGGTGCTCGTGGGTCGATCGCCCGCTGCCGCGACCCACGTCACTTCACCCGACAGGTCCGGTGGGGCCAGGAGTCGCAGTGGCACACCCTCGCCGATCTCACCGAGGACGTCACCGGCTGTGACCGCTACTCCCTCGGCCACCCGCGGTGTGAACGCCCAGGTGCGCCGGTCCGGTTCACCGGTCGTCGGTCCACCTGCCGTGAGAAGGTCGCCGATGCTGGCCAGAGGGCGCAGCAGTCCGTCAAACACGCCGCCGAGCAGGTCCGGTGCGAGCCGCACCGACAGTGGGCGCCCCTGGGGCTCCGCGGGGTGCCCGGGCGCGAGTCCGCCGGTGTACTCGTACGCCTCGACGGTGGCCGTGTCGCCGTGGATCGCGACCACCTCGCCCGGCAGCCTGGCGTTACCCAGCATGACCAGGTCGTGCATGGCCACCGTGGGCGGGCAGGTGATCTGCACGAGGGGCCCGGCGACACGTAGAATCCGTGGGCGGCCCGCGCCGTCCTGCGGTGGGAGGGGTGTCATCGGCGAAAGCGCGGTCCTGTCCGGCGATTCCGACGACGGGTTGCCAGCAGTAGTCATGCCGGCTCCCACAACGTCTCGGCCAGGACACCCAGCCGGTCCATGGCGCGATCGGTAAGAGCGTCCACCGACAGGTCGACGCGGCGGCCTGGCACCTCGGCCGTCACCCCACCCTCCGAGGCTGCCGTGACTTGAGCTTGCGGACCCAAGAGCCTCCGTGCCGTCTCCGCGCCGCGCGACTGCAAAGTCGCGTCCTTCGCGAATGCCCTTCGCACATTCGCGCGAACCGCAGCCCTCAGGGCCGTATAGAGGTCTGCGCGGGCCGTAAGTTCCGCCGCCCAGGCGTCCTGTGCCGCCCGCACCCGTTCCCGAGTTGCTGCGGCGGCACCGTCGGCCCTGCCGAGGACCTGGGCCCGGTCGAGCACCGCCTCGGCTGCGGCGCGGGCTGAGCGCAAGGTTTCCTCCGCGTCGGTGCGCGCACGGTGGATGACCTCGTCGGCAGACACCCGTGCCGCGTGCAGCAACTCGGCTCTGACGGGGCTCAACGCGTCCACAGGCACGGTCATTCGGGCATCACCACCGTCAGAGGCCTGGACGGCGCCGGCGTGGTCGCCCCGTCGTCCAGTGCTTCGGCAGCGCCAGCGGTGAGGATCACCAGTCCAACCGTGTCGGGCAGCTTGCGCCAGGCACTGCGGACGGCGTCCGGATCCTCCGCGATGAGGACGTCGACCCCTGCCAGGGCCAGACCGGACACCCTGGTTCGTGTGCCGATGGCGGCCACTGTGCTCATCGTCATGCCTTTCCGATCAGGAGGATCGCTACCACCAGCCCGTACACCGCGATACCCTCCGCCAGACCGACGATCACCATGGCTCGGCCGAACATCTCTGGTCGTTCACTCAGTGCGGCCAGCGCCGCGGCGCCTGTATAGGCGACGGCGATCGCGGCTCCTATTGACGCGCCGGCCACCGCGATGGCCGCCCCGATCAAGGCGGAGCCGTTGACTGCACCGGATGTGGTGGCCTGCGCTGAGGCTTGTGCTGGACCTGCCAAGGCCGTGGAGAGGACGACTAGTGCGCCGCCGAGGAGGGCGACGTTCGTGGCCAGGAGCCAGTGGAAGGCATGTCTGGTGCGCCGCAGCCGCAGCAGCCGGACGGCGCCGAGCACCGCTACCAGGACCGGCAGGACGATCAGCCAGGTGAGCATGGGATCACCTTCGTAGCGGGATCGGCAGGTTCCGCCGGGGGAACGTGCCAGGGACGGAACGGTCGGCCCTCCGTCTCGAAGAGCCGGGAGAAGAGTTCGTAGAACTCCAGCCGCAGCGCCTGCACACCGGCCACCAGGGCTTCAAGGCCGAAGGAGACAGCCGTGCCCACGACGAAGAGCAGTGCGGCGCCGGCGACTCCGACAGCGCCACGCCCGGCCAGGGCGGTGGCACCGCGCCATACGAGATCCGCGAGGGCGGCATGGGTCAGGCCGAAGGCAGCCAGCCGGGCGAACGACAGGGTGTTGGTACCGGTCCGCACGATGACGTCGAACAGACGCATCACCGTCTCGGCGAGTCCCGCGCCGCCGCCTGCGGTGGTCCGGAACAGGCCGAACGCCACCAGCGCCAGCCCGGTGACGGCGAGAGCGGCCCCGGCGACGGCCGGAGCCTGTCGGTGCAGGACCAGCCCCGTCGCGGCCAGAGCGAGGCCCAGGTAGAACAGCAGACCGGCGCAGCCGGACGCCGCGTACAGTCCCCAGCCCCAGCCGCCCTCACGTACCCGGTTCACCGCTCCAGCGGCGTGTGCGAGAGCCAGCAGACCAGCACCGAACACCACGGCGGCGGTCAGCAGACGGGTGGGACTGTGCAGCGGGCTCAGCCACAGCACAGGGAGCACTCCAGTCGGCCCGAAGAACTCGCCGTAGGCGACACCCGCCGCCATGGCGGCGAAGCCCGCGCCCGCGAGAAATGGCCACAACCGGACCAGCCCCGCCAATCGGCATGGCCACCCGTAATGCAAAGCGACCGCACCGAGTACCAGCAGCGCCCCGTGCCCCACGTCGCCGAACATGATCCCGAACATCGCGATGTAAGCGAGGCCGGCCGGCCATGAAGGATCAACGTCTGCGTAGGCAGGTGTCCCGTACGTCGTCACCAACGGGGTGAAAGAGACGGCCCGGCCCGGCCGCAGCAGCGTCGGCGGATCTGTTCCGCGCGGGGACGGCAGTGGCAGCAGGGTGCCTCCCGTAGCGGCCAGGCGTCCGGCGATGCGGGACACCTCGGCGTCCGGGCACCACCCGGCCAGCGCGGCCACCTCTCCCTGCCGTACCGCACCCTCCGCGCGCTCCTCCAGCTGGGCCTCGCCCGCCAGGAGTGCGATGTTTTCACCGCGTTCGAGCACGTCGAGGTCGGGTGCGGCGGCGGCCAGGACTGCTGGCGCGGTGCTTCCGGGCCCGGCCGTCGCACCCCGTACCCGCAACCGCTGCAGTCGCACGGCCGCTTCCCCGGGAGCGGCTTCCTCGACGCGGTCCAGCTCGACGCAGCCCTGCTCGGCTATCTGGACCAGAGCGTCCCGGAGGGCCGCCTGGGGGACGACCAGCGCCACACGGCGCATCCGGACCGGAGTCACCGCTTCAGACCAATGCATCGAACACTTCCCTGGGCCTTCCCCCGCGTACCGCCGACTCCAGGGCCGCCCGTGTCCGCCAGGCGTCCACGGACAACAGCGCCACCGCACCGACGATCGCGGGAGGACCGTACCGGCCCTCCCGCAGCAGTGCCGCGCCGTCGGCCTGTACCGCCCGCCACCAGCGTGCCTCCGCCCGCCACAGCTCACCCGGTATGTCGATGTCCACCAGGACCCAATGCGCAGTCAAGGGCAGACGCTCGCGGAACTCCTCGTATGTGGCGGCGGCCATCGCCCGGCTACCGAGCAGCCGTGCCGCATCGCGTAGTACGGGCTCCGCAAGAGAACGGTGATATACGAAGACTTCCCGAGCCGCCAGCAGGACGGCGCGTCCCTGTGCCCAGCGCCGCGCCGGCTGCACGGCGACAGCGGTGCGGCGCACGGCGGCCATCCGCATGCCGGTGACCAAGGCCCAGGGCGTGTCGCCGCCCGGGTCGCCCCAGGGCGAGGCTGTGAGCGCCGCCCGTGTCTCGGATGGCGTCCCGGCGCGTTCCAGATTTCGCCAGGCCGTCTCCAGCGCGCCGAGCCGATAAGGCTCAGTGCCCGACTCCGTGCGGCGACCGTCGAGTGCGGTTAGCCGGGAGGCCACGTTGGCGATCTCGAAGCCGGCGGCGAGCGGAACGAGCAAGCGGACACCGGCGCGGGGCAGCCAGCCGGCCAGCACCCGCAGATGCCACAGTAGGGTGGCGGACACCGCCCGCTGGGCATGGTGCAATCCCGCCGCAGTCCGCGTGTATCGCGCATAGGGCGTGGTCGCCAGGCGTTGCAGGGCGTCGTCGAGCGTCGGCGCACTCGCGATCTCCCGCGTCCCGCTGGTCCCCGGGCAGCGGCCCACGAGCGCCTTTGCACGCACCGTTCCAGCGACCCACCCGGCCCTCACGGCTCGTCCCGCTTCCAGCCTGTGAGACGCAGGGCGTCGTTCACAGCGTGCGAGACCAAGTGAGGCATACGCTCCACGGCCCGCTCCCGCATCGCCGAGATGGTGCGGTCTCCGGCTGCGCGGAGGGCGTCCGCCTCTTGCCGCGCCTCCCGGAGGAGGGGTTCTGCGGCCCGCCGGCGAACCTCCGGGGCGTGCTCCCGCGCAGCATCCACCATGCGTGCCGCCTCCTGCGTGGCGTTCTGCCGCAGGGCCTTGGCCTCCTGCTCAGCGGCTGCCCGGATCTCCGTCGCCTCCTGCTGAACGTCTGCCAGCGGGGCGAGGGCGGGCCTCAGCTCCACGGCGCGTTCCTCCCTGTGATCGGCGGGCACACCGGTGGCGGACGCTCCCGGCGTACCCGCAGGACGGAACCGCTCCAGGAAATCCCGCAAGCTCATCGGCGGCCTCCTGACGATCGCGTGCTCCTTCAGTTTCACCGTTGCCGTTCCGGCCCGCACCGGCTAGAGCCGTCGCGCCGCTCCACCAGGGCCGTTCGGCTCTAGGCAGGGGCAGCAAGGGCGAGAGACTGGGACGGCAGGCAACTGGATGGACGGAGTCAGGAGGCGCCGTGAACGAGCACCAGAACTTCTCCGCGGAGGCCGAAGCCCGGCGGGATGTACCCTCTC
>Ga0209758_1005177_pt1 | contig 10258 bp, 7 predicted proteins | sample AraplaMF_Col_mMF_FD_184258 | JGI IMG/M metagenome (GOLD analysis project Ga0209758, IMG submission 184258) | Arabidopsis root microbial communities from the University of North Carolina, USA - plate scrape MF_Col_mMF (SPAdes) (version 2) | ecosystem: Host-associated > Plants > Roots > Endosphere ... | reverse complement strand
CGCCAAGATGGTCGACGTCCATTCGATCGGCGCCGGCGGCGGCAGCGTGGCCTGGTTCGATTCCCTGAACCTGCTGCGGGTCGGACCGAAGAGCGCCGGTTCACGGCCGGGCCCGGCCTGCTACGGCCGCGGCGGCACCGAGGCGACGGTGACCGACGCCAACGTGCTGCTCGGCTATATCGACCCGGACTTCTTTCTCGGCGGCGAGATGCGGCTCGACCGCGGCGCGGCCGAGGCCGCGGTCGACCCGATCGGCGCGCGCCTGAACATCTCACAGGAAGAGGCGGCGTTCGCCATCTACGACATCGTCAACGAGGGCATGGCCGACGCGCTCAACGAGCGCTGCACCAAGCGCGGCTTCGATCCCCGCGAATTCCTGCTGATCGCCGGTGGCGGCGCCGGCGGGCTGCACGTGGTCGAGATCGCGCGGAAGGCCGGCCTCAAGCAGGTCATGATTCCGAAATTCGCTTCGGCCTATTGCGCCTTCGGCATGCAACTCCCGGACTTCAGCCAGGACTACGTGCGGACCTATCCGAAGCGGCTGGTCGACGCCGATCTCGGCATCATCAACGCGCTCTACCGCGAAATGGAAGAAGAGGGCACCAACGTGCTGCTCAAATCCGGCGCGCGTCCCGACCAGCTCCGCTTCGTGCGCAGCGCCGATCTTCGCTATGTCGGCCAGTTCAACGAGGTCGAGGTCGAGGCGCCTGCCGGCGCCATGAGCCGCGCCGGCATCGACGAACTGGCGGCGGCTTTCCACCGTCGCCACGAGCAGACTTTTGCGTTCTCGATGAAGGATCGCCACGTCGAGGTGGTCTATCTGCGCGTGCGGGCGCTGGCGGCGACCCCGCCGGTCCATCTGCGCAAGATCGCGCAGGGCAGCGAGAACGGCGAGGGCGCGCGCAAGCCCGACCGCCGCTGCTATTTCGGCCGCGGCGGCGGCTGGCGGATGACGCCGGTCTATGACGGTTCGGCCTTGACCGGCGGCAACAGGATTGCAGGTCCCGCCCTCATCGAGGAGGAAGGATCGACCATCATGGTGCCGGATGCCGCGCGGGCCGAAGTCGACGCCTACGGCAACTACCTGATCCAGATGACCTGACCGGGTCCGACGAGGAATACCGCCATGAACGTGCTTGCCGCCAAATCCGAACTCGTCGATACACTCGACCCGGTGACCAAGAGCGTCATCTGGAACAAGTTCCTCAGCATCTCGCGCGAGATGTCCACCATCATCGAGCGCTCGTCACAGAACTTCGTCACCGCCGAGCTGCACGATTTCTGCGTCGGCCTGTTCGACATCCGGGGCCGCTCGATCGCGCACTACGTCGGCCTGCCGGGCCAGATCGGCGCCGGCAGCCTGCAGGTCAAGGCGCTGATCGAGAAGTTCGCCGGCACCTTCGAGCCCGGCGACGTCTTCATCATGAACGATCCCTACAAGGGATTCGGCACCCATCTGCCCGACATCACGCTGTTCTATCCGATCTTCCACGACGGCGTGCTGGTCTGCTTCGCGATGGCGCGCGGACACCAGGAAGACATGGGCGGTTCGCTGCCCGGCGGCTATTTCCCCGGCGCCTACGACATCCATGCCGAAGGCCTGGTGATCCCGCCGACGCGGATCTATGCCCGCGGCGTCGAGACCCCGGTCTACGAGTTCTTCCTCAACAACATCCGCTTTCCGCATGGCATGCGGATCGACAACCAGGCGATGATCGCGGCGATGAAGGTGGCCGAGCGCCGGCTGACCGAGATGCTCAACCAGTACGGCCGCGAGCCGCTGCTGACCTATATCGACGACATGATCGACTCCACCGAGCGCGCGGTGCGCGCCGAGATCGCCCTGATCCCCGACGGCGTCTACGAGACGGAATCCGCCACCGACGACGACGGCTCCAATTTCGACGTGCCGGTGTGGGTGCGCTGCACGCTCACCGTCAAGGGCGATACCCTGACGTTCGATTTCTCGAAGAGCGACAAGCAGGTCTCCTTCGTCAATTGTCCGCTGTCGGCGACCTATGCCAGCGTCTATTCGGCGGTCTTCACGGCGCTGTCCGCCGAGATATCATCCTATCACAACGAGGGCAGCTACCGGGCGATCGACATCGTCGTGCCGCCCGGGCTGTGCGTCAATCCGGTCTATCCGGCGACGGTGGGCGCCGCGCCGATTTCGCTCGGCACCCAGGTGCTCGAATGTGCCGCCGAGGCGCTGAGCAAGGCGGTGCCGAAGAACGTCTGCGCCGCCTGGGCACGGCACTACGGCTGCGGCCTGATCGGCACCGATCCGCGGACCAGCGAGCGTTACGTGTTCCTCGCCCATGTCTCGGATGGCGGCTCCGGCGCGATCTGGGGCTATGATGGCTGGCCGCATATCTCGCCGTGGGTCTGCGGCGGCGAGCTGGTGCGCGCGCCGGTGGAGATGCTGGAGACCTATTATCCCTGGCACATCACCAACTACGAACTGATCACCGATTCCGGCGGCGCCGGAACCTATCGCGGCGGGCTCGGCATCTTCTGGGAAGCCGTCAATCGCGGCAGCCCGGCGATCCTGCTCACCGGCGATTCCGATGGCGACGTGACGCGCGGCTATACCGTGCTCGGAGGCCACACCCCGCACACCTTCAACAAGCTGACGCTGACCGGCCCCGACGGGCAGGTCAACCAGGTGCGCGCCCACCGCCAGTCGGTGGCGCAGACCGACGACATTCTCATCCAGCGCACCGCCGGCGGCTGCGGCGTCGGCGACCCGTTCGGCCGCGATGTCGAAGCGGTGCTGAGTGACGTGCTCAACGACTACGTTTCGCTGCAACGCGCCGGCGACGAATATGGCGTCATCATCGATCCCGCGACCATGACCGTCGATGCCGCCGCCACCGCCGCTCGACGCGGCGGACGCTGATCTTCAAAAAAACAAAACGGGGAGGAACGACCATGCAGGTGAACAAGACGGGTGATCTGGCAAGTATCTACGACGCGGCGCCGATCACCGGCCGCTACTGGCGCACGTTTTCGCTGTTGGCTGCCGGCCAGGCGCTGGACTTCTTCGACTTCTTCATCGTCGGCTTCATCGTGGCGGTGATCGGTCCGTCCTGGCACCTGACCTTCGGGCAGTCGGCGACCATGCTGCTCGGCGCCGGCCTCGGCGCCATGATCGGCGCGCTGGTCTGGGGCGTGCTGGCCGACCGCTGGGGCCGCAAGCTCCTGATCGTGATCGGCACCTTCATCTGCGCGGCGTCATCGCTGGCTTTGGCCATCGTGCCGGAGGGCGGCTGGGAGCTGTTTGCCATCCTGCGATTCGGCGTCGGCTTCGGCCTTGCAGCGGCGGCGACGCCGACCGGCGCGCTCATCGTCGAGTATACGCCGACCCGGCTGCGCACCTTCGCGTCCAGCTTCATCGTGGTCGCCAATTCGGTCGGCGTGCTGCTCGCCGCCACCACCGCGGCGAGCCTGCTGGCAACGCTCGGCTGGCGCGGCGTCGCCGCCTTCGGCGTGCTGCCGGCGGTGGTCGGCGTGCTGGTCTGGATCCTGGTGCCGGAATCCTATCTCTGGCTGCTGTCGGCCAACCGGCCGGCCGATGCCAGGCGATCGGTCGCCTATGCGCTGAACGTCGCGCCGGACTCGCTGCCGCTGCCGACCTCGGCCCCGGTGGCCCAGCCGCGGGCCCGGCTGGCGGAGCTGTTCGTCGATCCGCGCCGCGCCATCCTGATCAGCCTGACCTGGCTCTGCGCCTCGACCGCCTTCTACGGCGTCTATCTGTGGGGACCGACCATCATCGCGCTGCTGCTCAAGATCACGCCGCGCGAGGCGGCGCAGTTCTTCGTCTACATCGGCATCGTCGGCGTCGCCGGCAAGGTGCTGTTCTCGGTGCTGCCGCAGAAGATCGGGCGGCGGCGCTCCGGCGAGCTGATGGGCTATTGCGGCGCCATCGGTCTCCTGCTCGCCGGTTACTTCAACCAGACCTTCATCCTCGGCGTTCCCGCCTTCATCGTGCTCTTGATGGCGGGCGACCTGTTCTTCGAAGGCGGCCTCGCCAACCTCGCGCCCTATTCGGTCGAAGTGTTCGGCGTACGGCTCGGCGCCCGCAGCGTCGGCCTCGCGCAGGCCGCTAACGCGGTCGGCAAGATGGCGGGGCCGGTGATCCTGGCGCTGATCGCCGGCACGTCGAACTTCGTCTCGCCGCAGGCCACCGTCGATTCGATTCTGCCGGCCTTCATCTTCTTCGCCTGCTGCAGCCTGGTCGTCGGGATGTGCTTCACGCTGATCCCGCTGGAGACCCACGGCAAGCCGCTGCAGATCGACGGTGCCGCCGAGCCGGCGAGGGCGGCAGGCGCGTCCCCGGCAATGGCGCTCGGCGCCCGCCCCGTCGTCAAGGAGTAGCGGTTTGAAGGCCATCAGGAAATGACGACATCGATCGGTCCGGCGCCGCCCGCGCTTCATACCGTGACGGGGCCGGACGGTGTCCGCGTCGCCGTCAGCGAATCGGGCAATCGCGACGGGCCGGCGATCGTGTTCATTCATGGTTTTTCGATGGGCCAGCTCTGCTGGTTCCGGCAGGTCGAGAGCCGCCTGTCGGCGCGGTTTCGACTCGTCACCTACGACCTGCGCGGCCACGGCGCCTCGGACAAGCCGATGGAACCGAAATTCTATCGGGAAGGCGAGCGCTGGGCCGACGAACTCGCCGCGGTCATGGCCGATGCCGGCTTGAGGCGCCCGGTGCTGGTGGCCTGGTCGTATGGCGCGCGGATCGTCTCGGATTACCTGGCGCGCCATGGATCGGCCGCTCTCGCCGGCATCAACCTGGTCGGCACACGGACCAACTCGGACCCGGCCTTCGTGCTGGCGCGCGCAGCCGTGCACCAGCAGGGCATGGCGTCGCCGGATCTCGGCGCCAACATCCGTCACACCATCGCGTTCGTCGAAAGCTGTGCGCTCGACTGGAACGAGGCGGAATTCCGGCGGTGCCTGGCGATGAGCATGGTGGTTCCCCACGAGGTCCGGGCGGCGCTGATGGGTCGTCCGCTCGACGCCGATGCGCAGTTGCGGTCGGTCGCGCTGCCGGTCCTGTTCAGCCATGGCCGTCAGGACGCCATCGTCCCGGTCGCGGCGTCGCAGCACGGCCAGGCGGTCACGCCGGGAGCGACGCTGTCGGTGTTCGAGAATTCCGGCCACGCCCCGTTCATGGAGGAGGCCGATCGCTTCAACGACGAGCTTTCCGACTTCGTGCTCGGTTGTCATCGCGCGTAACGGCGTTTCGCCGTCTGGCGTCAGGACCCCAGCCGCCCGCGCCGGCTGGCCGGCGTCAAGCCGTCGGGCGCTGTCGCAAGCGCCGGCTTACGCCATCGCGCGCGACGCCTCCTTGACCTTCCTGGTGGCGTCGTCGATCGAGCGGGTCGCGCCGGCGATGTCGCTGATGTCGGCGTTGATGTCGGAGACGCCCTTGGCGACGACATGCATGTTGGCCGACATGCTCTCGGTCACCGAGGCCTGCTCCTCGACCGCGGCGGCGATCGCCGCGGAGATCTCGTTGATGCGGGCGATGGTCTGGCTGATGGTCTCGATGACGCCGACCGCGCTGGCGGTGGTGCCCTGCACCTCGCCGATCTGCGACGAGATTTCGCCCGTCGCCTTGGCGGTCTGCGACGCCAGGTTCTTGACCTCGGCGGCGACCACGGCGAAACCGCGACCGGCCTCGCCGGCGCGCGCCGCCTCGATGGTGGCGTTGAGGGCAAGCAGGTTGGTCTGGTCGGCGATGTTGTTGATCAGGCTGACGACGTCGCCGATCTTCTGGGCCGCGGACGCCATGCCCGAGACGATCGCATTGGTCTGGTTGGCCTGTTGGACCGCCTCGGTCGAGATCGACAGCGCCAGCGCTGATTGCCGGCTGATCTCGCCCACCGACGCGGCGAGCTGCTCGGTGCCGGCCGCCACCGCCTGCAGGTTGGTGGAGGATGCGGTCGATGCGTTCGCCGCCGATGCCACCCGGTCGGACGCGGCGTGCACCGCGTCGGTGATGTCGCCGAGGTCGTGATCGATCGACCGCTGCACGTCGGCGCGCTTGAGGCGCTCCTCGACCTGCGCGGTGATGTCGGTGGCGAATTTCACCACCTTGACGAACTTGCCGTCGGCGTCCGCGATCGGATTGTAGCAGGCCTGGATCCAGACCGGCCGACCGCCCTTGCCGAGACGCTTGAATTCGGCGGCCTGATATTCGCCGCGCCGCAGTGTGTCCCAGAATGTGCGGTAAGCCGGGCTGTCGCGGTAGCCGGCTTCGACGAACATGCTGTGGTGCTTGCCCTGGATCTCCTGCAGCGAATAGCCGACCGTCTTGAGGAAATTCTCATTGGCGGTCTGGATGGTTCCGTCGAGCGCAAATTCGATCACCGCCTGCGACTTGTGAATGGCCTTGATTTGCCCCTCATAGTCAGCGTTCAGCAGCTTCTGTTGCGTGATGTCGGTGGCGAATTTGACCACCTTGTACGGCTTGCCGCCGCGGCCGACCAGCGGATTGTAGGACGCCTGGATCCAGATCGTGCGTCCGCCCTTGGCGATCCGTTTGAATTCGCGGGCCTGATACTCGCCGCGCCGCAGCGCATCCCAGAAGGCGCGGTATTCGGCGCTTGCACGGTGCGATGGATCGACGAACATGCCGTGGTGCTTGCCGCGGATCTCCTCCAGGCTGTAGCCCATGGCCTTGAGGAAGTTCCCATTCGCGGTGATGATGGTGCCATCGAGATTGAACTCGATCACGGCCTGCGATTTGTTCAGCGCATCGATTTTCGCGGACGTTTCGGACAGATTCAGGATGGACATGAGGGTTCCCCAGGTTTGGGGCAGGTTGCGACCAAGATGTTAAACAACCGTTTGCCATGACCGGGAACCAGTATTCTTTCTAAGTTTTACCGACGAGAAAAACTTAGTTCCGCAGCTCGAGCCGGACTCAACTACCGTTCATTTCGGATTTGACGATGCCGTCGATCATGCGCTGATCCGCGGCGCCGAAAACATTGGGGCGAGCGGCACAGAACGTGACGATGACGATGCGGCCGCCAAGCCCGCCGAACGGTGCGACGATGAGTTCGCCGATGCCGCGGCTCTGCAACAGGGGCCCCGCCGCGCGCCCGATGTAGTGCGGTTCCACCGCGCGCGTCGTCCACTTTTGGCGCGAGGCTGCCACGTGCCGGAACGGGCTGCCGGGAAAGCCGGCCGCCACGGTCGCCGGATGGTCGCGGCCATAGACCTCGACGGGTTCGTCCGGCGCCCATGCGAGGATTCGTGAAAACGTCTCCGGATGCAGGGTGACGATGTGGAACATCAGGCGATCGAGGCAAAGGCCGGCCTCGCGCAGCCGGCCTCCGAGCGACGACAGCAGTCCTGCATCGTCCAGCGCGCGCGCCTCGGGGCCGCGTAACCAGCCGGCGATGCGGCGAACTGGCGCCGATCGGTCTTCTGGCGGAGGCCCCGGCGATGCAGGAGCCTGACGGTTGCGCGCGGTCATTTGCGTTTTTCAGGCCGCCCCGGCAACGGCCTTGACCGGGTGAACCGAGCGGAAGCTGATGGCGATCCGGTTCCAGGCGTTGATCGTGGCGACCAGCATCGTCAGCTTGACGAGCTCGGCCTCCGTGAATGCCTTGCCTACCTCTTCGTACACGCCGTCGGGGACATGGGTCTGCGATACCAGCGTTACCGCCTCGGTCCATGCCAGAGCGGCGCGCTCGCGATCGGAATACAGCGGCGATTCGTGCCAGGCGTCGAGCAGATAGAGCCGCTCTTCGCTCTCGCCGCGTCCCCGCGCTTCCCTGGTGTGCATGTGGATGCAATAGGCGCAGCCGTTGATCTGCGAGGCGCGCGTCTTGACGAGGTCGATCAGCGATTGCTCCAGGCCGCTGCCCTGGACCGCGGTTTCGAGCGCGCCCAGCGCCTTCATCATCTCGGGGGCGGCTTTGTAGGGATTGAGTCTCGGTTGCATGATGGTCTCCTGTGGTTGGCCGCGGCTTGTCGCGGCTGGGGTAAATCAATGGGCTCCGCCGCCGGCAACATGACCGGGCTTCTCGAGCAGCAGCGTTGCGATCAGCGCGATCACGAGGACGATGCCGAGTGCATAGAACGTATCGCTGAACGCCATGATGTTGGCCTGCTGGCGCACCCGAAGCGCCACCGCTACCACGGCCTTGTGCTGGGCGGCCGCCGCATCCGCAAAGCCATGGCTCATGAAATAGCCGGTCAGCCGGGCGAGGCGGGCGCGAGTGGCCTCCTCGAACAGCGAGACCGAGTTGGTCAGGATGTTGGAGTGGAATTGCTCGCGTTTGGTCAAGAATGTCTGCAGCGCGGCGATTCCGATGGCGCCGCCGAGGTTGCGCATCATGTTGAACAGCGCCGAGGCCGAGCCGGCGTTCTCCGGCTCGACGCCGGCGGTGGCGACCGACGACAGCGGCGCGAATACCAGCGCCTGGCCGACCGCGCGCACCACGTTGGGCCACAACAGCTGGTCGGCGGCGGTGTTGCCGGTCATGTGGATGTTCATGAAGTTGCTGGCGGCGAACAGCGCAAAGCCGATGCCGATCACGATGCGGGCGTCGAAGCGCTGCATCAGCCGCGGCACCAGCGGTATCAGCAGCAACTGCGGCAGTCCGGTCCAGGCCAGCACCATGCCGATCTGCTCGGCATTGTAGCCCTGGATGCGGGCCAGATAGACCGGCAGGATGAACACCGAGCCGTATAGCGCGATGCCGAGCAGGAAGTTGGCCAGGATGCCGAAGCCGAAATTGCGCCGGGCCAAGAGCCGCAGATTGAGCAGCGGCTTCTTCGCCGTGAGCTCGATCGCCAGAAAGAGCGATAGCGCTATTGCGGCGATGATGGAGAGGCGGACGATGAATGGGGAGCCGAACCAGTCATCCTTGTTGCCTTCCTCGAGCACGGTCTGCAGCGCGGCGAGGCCGATCGCCATGGTGGCGATGCCGAGCCAGTCGCCCTCACGCAACAGGTTGAGCTGCATGGGGGCGCGGTCGAGCGCGAACCACAGCATCGCGATCATCACCGCGCCCGGCACCAGGTTGACGTAGAAGATATACTCCCAGCCCCAGTTTTCGGTGAGATAGCCGCCGATGGTCGGGCCGATCGCCGGCGCGAAGGTCGCCGACAGCGCGAACAGCGCCAGCCCGACCGGCTGCCTGGCTTTCGGCAGCAGCGTGATGATGATGGTGAAGGCCATCGGGATCAGCACGCCGCCGGTAAAACCCTGCACCGCGCGCAGCGCGATCATCTGGCCGAGATTGGCGGCAAAGGCGCAGGCCACCGAGAAGGCCAGGAACAGCACGGCGTTGACGAGCAGATAGATCCGCAGCGAGAACACCCGCGCCAGCCAGGCCGACAGCGGAATCACCACGATCTCGGCGATCAGATAGGAGGTCGAGATCCAGCCGCCGTCGTCGGTCCCGGCGCCGATCGCGCCCTGGATGTCGGCCAGCGACGCGTTGACGATCTGGATGTTGAGCACCGCCATGAAGGCGCCCAGCGTCGAGCCGGCTACCGCGGTCCACATTTTCAGCGCGCTTGCCGGCGCCTCGGGGCGGGCGATCGCGCCACCGGGGGTGGGGCGAACCGGCAGGCCGGAAGAGGGGATTGCTTGGGCGGTCATGGCAAGGGCTCTAAAGGCTCGATCTCTTGATGGACAGGACCATGCAGGCGAGGAGCGCCGGCGATAATCCGTGAAGATCCGAAAGGACTATCCCGCCGGGGTGGAAGATCGCACCGGCTCGCGGGCAATCGGCACCGGTTGCGCGGCCGGCCGGGCGGTCTTGCCGCGTGCGGCGACCACTTCGGCCTTGGTGTCGACGGTGGGCTCCACCGACATGCCCGGGCGCAGCAGGCCGCTCAGGCGAGAGTCGTCCAGGGTTATCTTCACCGGGATGCGCTGAACGATCTTGGTGAAGTTGCCGGTGGCGTTGTCGGGCGGCAGCAGCGCGAATTCCAGCCCGCTGGCGGGCGACAGGCTGTCGACGCGGCCGGTCAGCCGGACATTCGGGAAACCATCGACGCGGATCTCGACCGGCTGGCCGTCGCGCACGTAGGTGAGCTGGGTTTCCTTGAAGTTGGCCACCACATAGGTGGCGTGCAGCGGCACCACTGCCATCAATTGCGTGCCGGCCGATACGAACTGGCCGACCCGCAGCGAGCGGGCGCCGACAGTGCCGTCGACCGGCGCGATCAGCGTGGTGTAGCCGAGGTTGAGTTCGGCCTGGTGCGCCAGCGCCCGGCTGCG
>Ga0209758_1005169_pt1 | contig 10265 bp, 9 predicted proteins | sample AraplaMF_Col_mMF_FD_184258 | JGI IMG/M metagenome (GOLD analysis project Ga0209758, IMG submission 184258) | Arabidopsis root microbial communities from the University of North Carolina, USA - plate scrape MF_Col_mMF (SPAdes) (version 2) | ecosystem: Host-associated > Plants > Roots > Endosphere ... | reverse complement strand
TCATCCCAGTGCTGCCAGTGCAGCCTCGACTTCCGCCGCCGTGCCGATGGCGCCGGTGGCGATGTCGCGGTTGATGCGGCGCGCCAGGCCTGACAGCACCTTGCCGGCGCCGACTTCGTAGAGGCTGGCAACGCCATTGGCGCCGAACCATTCCACCGTCTCGCGCCAGCGCACCCGGGCAACCACCTGCTCGACCAGGCGCCGCGCGATCTCGTCCGGGTCGCTGGTCGGGGTCACGGTGACGTTCGAGACGATGGGAACCACGGGCGCCTGTTTCGCGACACCGGCCAGCGCCTCGCGCATGATATCGGCGGCCGGCGCCATCAGCGCCGAGTGGAACGGAGCGGAAACCTGCAGCATAAGTGCCCGCTTGGCGCCTTTTTCGGTGCACAGCTTCGCCGCCAGCTCGACCGCCGGCTTGGCGCCGGAAATCACCAGCTGGCCGCCGCCATTGTCGTTGGCGACCTGGCATACGGAGCCCTTGGCCGCTTCCGCGCAAGCGGCTTCGACATCGGCCTGCTTCAGCCCGATGATGGCGGCCATGGCGCCCTCGCCGGCCGGCACCGCCGCCTGCATGGCGTTGCCGCGGGTCCGAAGCAGCCGCGCCGCGTCGCCGACCGAAACGAAGCCGGCCGCCGCAAGCGCGGAATATTCGCCCAGCGAATGGCCGGCGACATAGGCCACCTTATCCTTCAGCGAGAAGCCGCGCGCTTCGAGCGCCCGCATCGCCGCCAGCGACACCGCCATCAGCGCCGGCTGGGCGTTGGCGGTCAGCGTCAGCGTCTCTTCCGGGCCTTCCCAGATGAGTTTCGACAGTTTTTCGCCGAGCGCGGCGTCCACTTCGTCGAAGACGCGGCGCGCTTCGGGGAATTGATCGGCGAGGTCCTTGCCCATGCCGACGGCCTGGCTGCCCTGTCCCGGAAAGGTGAATGCGACGGCCATTTGAAGTCTCTCCAGAGGCTGGTTTTGTCTGCCTCTGGCGCAAGGCGGACAGCCAAGTCAAGCCCGCAGGCGTCTCTTCGGCCCGCATTTCAGCCGGAAAATCCGACTGACTCCCTGTTCCGAAAGGCTTTTTGGCGATCACACCTGATGAAAACCGCTCACGTTTAGTTTGCTGGCTCTTCTTATTTCCGCCACAGGCGCTAGCTTTGCGTGACATTTCGATGACAGTGGCGTGACGCGAGCGGAAGACGTGTAACAAGGGGCCGGGGAAGCAAAGTGGCAAGGATCAGGAAAGGCGCGGCCAAGCCCGCGCCGCAATTTTTGGAAGACGATCCGTCCACCGGCTATCTGCCCGGACGAGCCTGGCCGACCGTACGCTACGGCCTGTCGACGCTTCTTGCCTCAGCCTTGCTCGTATTCGCGATCGAGTTGATCGTACGCGGCGATTTCTTCGGCACGGTCGACTTCTTCCTGCAACCCTTCAAGCCGGGCTGGACCACCATCATCGTCTTCGCCCTGGTGCTGGTCGGGCTAGACGCCATAATCGGGCGCAGCCACCAGAGCCTGATGATCGTGGCGCCGCTGACGCTGGCGCTGGCCTTTGTCGGCCGCCAGAAATCGCACTATCTCGGCGACCCCCTCTATCCGACCGATTTCCTGTTCGCCCGCCAGATCGTGTCGCTGATGCCGCTTCTGGTGCGCGAGCGCCCGTGGACAGCCGTCATGCTGGCGGCCGGCATCGTCGGCGGCCTGACGCTGCTCGTCTATGGCTGGCGGACCTGGCGCCGGCGGGTGCCGATCCTCAGCCGCAAGGGCCGCCTGGCGCGGCTGGCGCTTGCCGTGCCGCTGCTCGCCTTCTTCGTCTCGATCATGGACTACGCCACCTTCTCGTGGACACGCGACCGGCTGCAGATCATCCCGATCATGTGGGACCAGAAGGAAAACTACGCCTCCAACGGCTTTGCGCTGGCCTTCGCGATGAACGTGCCGATGGCGCATGTCTCGGCGCCGCCCGGCTACTCCGAAAAGGCGATGGCCGCGATCCAGCGACCCGACGTCGCCGCTTCGGTGCCGGACGAGAAGCCGGACATCGTGGTGGTGATGAGCGAGTCCTTCTGGGATCCGACGCAGCTGCCCGGCGTCACCATCAAGCCGGATCCGATCCCGACGGTCAGGGCGTTGCGCTCCGGCTCGATGTTCTCTCCCGAATTCGGCGGCATGACCGCCAATATCGAGTTCGAAGCGCTGACCGGCTTTTCCAACGCCTTCCTGCCGGCCGGTTCGATCCCCTACCAGCAATATGTGCGCACCCCGACCCCGTCGCTGGCGACCTTCCTGAAGAGCGAGGGCTACCGGGCGCGCGCCATCCATCCCGGCACCAACTGGTTCTGGAACCGCGGCGCCGTCTATGCCGATTTCGGCTTCAACGACTTCCGCTCCGAAGAGACGCTGCCGCCGATGGAAAAGCGCGGACCGCTGGCTTCCGACGCGGCGATGACCGACGAGATCATCCGCGAGGCCGACGCCAGCGACGACCCGGTGTTCCTGTTCGCCGTCAGCCTGCAGAACCACGGCCCTTACGAACCCTACCGCTACTACAATCCGACGCATGCGATCGACGCGCCGATCAGTAGCTGGGCGCGGGAATCGCTGCTTTCCTATGCCGAGGGCTCGGCCGATGCCGACCACGGACTGCAGCGGCTGATCGACTGGGCGAAGGCCCGCCAGCGGCCGACCGTCATCGCCTTCTTCGGCGACCATCTGCCGCCGCTCGGACCCGTCTATGTCGAGACCGGCTTCCTCAAGGACAATGTGGCGCCGCGCAAGGAGCCGGCGGACGCTGCGCTCGAGCACCACGACACGCCGCTGATCATCTGGTCGAACCGCTCCGGTCCGGTGCAGAACCTGGGCTCGGTGAGCCCAGCCTTCCTGCCCTACCATATCCTGACCACGGCAGGCATCACCCACCCCTACTATACCGGCTTCCTCGGTGCGCTGCGCGAGCACTACCGGGTGGTCGACCGCAACCTGCTGCTGTCGCCAGCGGGCGAAGCGACGCCGGACTGGGCGAGGCAGAAGCAGATCGATCCGAAAATCAACGATTTCCGGCTCATCCAATACGACATGATGTTCGGCAAGCGGCACTCGGCGCCCGACTTCTTCCCCGAGACGGTGGACAAGCTGGTCGCGCATACGAGCTGAGATGGGCGGGACGGTAGCGCCGATTGGCCAGAACAAGCCGAATCCCGAGTGAAGCGCAAGTCATGATTGAACAGCCAAAGCGGAGCAAAGAGTAGCCGACTGTCAGCTGCCGATCCTTAAGGGGGCCTACGCGACGCCGCGCAGGGGGAGAGGCCCTGACCCTCATCGCCCTCGTATTGCCTATGTAGATTGCCAGCTGCGCTTTTGGTTCCGACTAAAACGTGGTCGGCGCAATCGGCCTATCGGTTCGGCCGATCCTCACGCATCACATTATAAAGGAGCAGGCCTGCCATTAAAGAGACGACGGCGCCTAACATGTCGTGGTTGGTCAGCCCTGAATAATATGCGAAAGCGAATACCAACTCAGCCATCATTCCACCCAGAGTGCGGGATCTCTCTGGGAGAACTTCTAGGGAGGACTAATGTTCCTACCGTGGGCGCTTGATTGCGATCACGTTACAGCAGCGGTCGTGGCGCAATCATTCCGCCGCGACCGTTCCCATGCCGCCGCACCAGCCCCCGTCAGTTAGTGAGCTGCAGCCTGGAGAACTTGTTGGCGATGCTCCGGAACACGTTGGGCAGCTTGGCCGGGTCCTCGACGGGGTAATAGTCGCTCGGATCGGAAGCGCAGGCGCTGTAGAGCGAGCGATTGGCCGCCGTGTCGGCCTGCAGCACCATGGTGTAGATCTGCACGCCCTGGCTCTTCAGCTGGGTGCAGACATCCTTGGTCCAGCCGTCGACGTTGCGCGCAGCCGTAGCCTGATTGCTCGAGCCGAAACGGCCGCTGGCGAGATAACCGTAGGATGTGTAGTCCGATTTCTGCGGCGTGTTGGAGGCGCCGTAGACGACGTTCTCGCCGTCGGTCAAAAGCATCACAACCTTGGTGACGCCGGCGGTCTTGTAAGGCGAGGCGTCGGTATAGGGCGGCTGCGGCGACAGCACCCGCTGACCCCAGGCCAGCCCTTCCGACACGTTGGTGCCGGAGCCGTTCCATTCGCTCATCCGGGCGGCAGCGGTGCGCAGCTGATTGAAATCGGCGGACAGCGGCACGATCGGCGTCGGGCAGGAACGGTTCGGGCCGATGGTGATCGTATTGCCGGTCTCGGTGATAATCTTCGTGGTCGAGGCGACATATTTTCCGATGACCTTCAAGTCCGCGCTGAGCAGCGCGTTGAGCAGGCCGGTCACGAGGCCACTGAGATCGATGCCCAGAATGTTCTGGTTAAGCTTGCTGTTGTCGATCGTGTCGTCGAGATAGGAATTGTTGTAGCCGGTCGACGAATTGCCGTAGGAGGCCGACGGCTTCTTGGCGACGTCCGGGTCGTCCGGCGCGAAATACGGCACGAACAGCGTCTCGGGCTTCGCCGGATCGGGCGCGGTGTCGGCGATGTTCAAGGTTCCCGGTCGCGCCTCGACGCAGCCCTTCCAGCCCGTATTGTTCCAGCCGCCCTTCTGGCCGAGCTGCCTGAACAGCGCCATGTGGTTAGGCCGCTTGCCGTCGATGACGGGGAAATTGATGCCGTTGCTAGGCGATTTGCCGTCCATGTCGATCCAGGACGGGTCGAATTCGGGGCCGTCGACATTGACCGCGGTGACGAACGGCACAAGTGCTGCGCGCACCTGACGCGTCGGCGACTTGACCGCCTCGAGATAGTCGAGCAGCGACTTGGTCGCCGTCCGGAGCGCGGTGATGCGCGCGCCGGCCATCGAGCCGGTGTTGTCGAGCACAAGCACCACTTCGAGCTGGTTGTTGGATTCGACCGCCGAAGCGTCGACGCTGATATGCTTTTCGGCGCCGAACAAGAATGCGAAATTGAGATTGACGTCGGCCTCGGCGGTGGCCTTGGTCTTGACGAAGTTGACGCCCCTGTCGACCGTGAGCGTGGCCTTGGCGTTTGAGAGTTCGCCATGACTGGCGATGTTGGCCTGGAAATAGCTGTTGAAGGCACCGGCGCGGGTCGTCTCGGCGTCACCCAGATGCGAGGAGGCGAGATTCGCAGCGTCCAGCGCGTTCTGCAGACTGCTTTTCGCGCGCATCAGGGTCGAGACATCGGTGGCAAACGCCACCGCGCCCAGCATGGCCGGCACACCTACCGCCAGCATCAACGAGAAATTGCCGCGCCTTGAGCGCCAAAACTGCCTGAGAAGCATTCCCTACCCCCTGGAATTGCCCGATGGGATTGCCCTATTTTCCGCCGCGATGCGGCCCGCGTGCCTCTCATGCGCCTTTCATGATAAACGGGTGGTTACAACCAGTTACAACCTTATGCGGTGGTTAAAGCCCGATTACCGGAAAATCGATAAAATCGGGTGCCGGCTGACCTTTGCGTTTTTCTGAAGGCTGCGGCACGCCGGTGCCTCATCTGGCGCCTGCCGGCCTGTCGGTCTGTCGGCCTTGCCTTCCTGGCGAATTGCTGTATAGACCCGCGCAATCTGCCGGTCCTTGCTGGGGGCTGAACGGAGGGCCGTGGCCTTTTCGAAGGTCGCGACACGAAGCGAGAAGCGCTTCCAGCCTCCCGTGTCTCCGCTCTCGACCGTCTCGTGATGCTCCTTTCTTCCCCGCTCTTTCGCGATCGGGTCAGACAAGTTGCAGAGGCTTAGCCGCGAGGGCCGGTGAGAGAAACGAAGAAAGGCACTACAACATAATGGCTCTTTACGAACATGTGTTTCTTGCCCGGCAGGACCTGTCGCAGCAGCAGGTTGACGCGCTTGTCGAACAGTACAAGGGCGTCATCACGGCGAATGGCGGATCGGTCGGCCGGATCGAGAACTGGGGACTGAAGTCCCTCACCTACCGGGTCAAGAAGAACCGGAAGGCTTACTACACGCTGATGGACATCACCTGCCCGCCGGCCGCGCTCAACGAAATGGAGCGCCAGATGGGCCTGTCGGAAGACGTCCTGCGCTTCCTCACCATCAAGGTGGAAGCGCATGAGGAAGGTACCTCGGCGATGATGCAGAAGCGCGAAGAGCGCTCCGAACGCGGCGGCTTCGGCGACCGCGACCGTGGCGATCGCGGCCCGCGTTCCTTCGGCGACCGCGACCGCGGCGACCGTGGTCCGCGTTCGTTCGGCGACCGCGAAGGCGGCGACCGCGGCCCGCGCCGTCCGCGCGAAGGCTTTGAAGGGGGTGCAGAATAATGGTCGACATCAACCAGATCCCGACCCGGCGCCCGTTCCATCGCCGCCGCAAGACCTGCCCGTTCTCCGGCGCCAATGCACCCAAGATCGACTACAAGGACGTGCGTCTTTTGCAGCGCTATATTTCCGAGCGCGGCAAGATCGTGCCCTCGCGCATCACCGCCGTCAGCCAGAAGAAGCAGCGCGAGCTCGCCAAGGCGATCAAGCGCGCCCGCTTCCTCGGCCTGCTGCCCTACGTGGTTCGCTAAAAACCTCGAGCAGGCGGTTCGCCGCCTGCTCATTCCTCCGGTCGTGATGGGCACGACCGGTTCGAACGTCAAAAGCCCGAGTTGAGGCCAAAGCCTCTAACTGCCCAGACAGGCAGGACAGCGACACCCGGCGGCAACGCCTTTTTGCTTCCTGACCTGTTCCATTCATTCAATGTCGATCGAATGATCGACGGCACTGACAAAGGAACGAAACCATGGAAGTCATTCTCCTCGAGCGCATTTCCCGCCTCGGCCAGATGGGCGAGACCGTCAAGGTCAAGGACGGGTTCGCCCGCAATTTCCTGCTGCCGCAGGGCAAGGCGCTGCGCGCCAACGAAGCCAACAAGAAGAAGTTCGAAGGCCAGCGCGCCCAGCTCGAAGCCCGCAACCTGGAGCGTAAGTCGGAAGCCACGCAGGTCGCCGAGAAGCTCGACGGCAAGAGCTTCATCGTGGTGCGCTCGGCCGGCGAGACCGGTCAGCTCTATGGCTCGGTGTCGACCCGCGACATCGCCGATCTGCTGATCGCCGAAGGCTTCACCGTCAACCGCAACCAGATCGAGCTCAACCAGCCGATCAAGACCATCGGCGTCTCCAACGTGGCGATCGCGCTGCATCCGGAAGTCGAGGTCACCGTGACGCTCAACGTCGCCCGTTCGGCCGACGAGGCGGAGCGCCAGGCCAAGGGCGAGACGCTGACCACCGCCGAAGCCATCTATGGCGACGACATCAACGACAACGCCCGGCCGGAGAATTTCTTCGACCCGAACGCCGAATTCGAAGGCGGCGAAGAGACCGCCTGACCGGCACATTCTCCGAAGCGTCGCTTCGGTTCGCAGTCGTCCAGGATTTCTGGACCAACGCCCGGGTCTCAGACCCGGGCTTTTTTGTGCCAAAAGGAACTTTTCGACACCCTATATCTTGTGCACATTACAGCGTGGCGCGTCGATTGGACGCGGGCGACGCGCCGTAGCAATTTCGATCTGGCATTCCAGTCCGATTTCCGGGTGATCCGACTGAGGGGACATTTGGTCATGAATATCCTGTTGAAACACGTTCTCGAACGCCTGGTGCGGGCCGGCGACCTCAAAGTGACCGGCCCGAAGGGCACGACGCACAAGTTCGGCGACGGCAGCGGCGAGCCGGTGCATATCCACATCAAGACCATGCATGCCGAGCGCGCCATCAGCTTCGACCCGATGCTGGCGGTGCCGGAGGCCTATATGGACGGCGAGCTGGACGTCATCGAGGGCGGCGTTCTGGGGCTTATGCGCATCGCCTTCCAGAACATGGGCTCGAGCGGCATCGACGTGACATGGTCGAAGGCGATAGAGGGCCTGCGCCACGCCTTCCGCCGGCTGCAGCAGGTCAACACCGCCGCGCGCTCGCGCCGCAACGTCGAGCGCCACTACGACCTGTCCGGCGAGCTCTACAAGCTCTTCCTCGACGAGGACATGCAGTATTCCTGCGCCTATTTCGAGCAGCCGGACATGACGCTGGACGAAGCGCAACTGGCCAAGAAGCGCCACATCGCCGCCAAGCTGCGGCTCAAGGCCGGCCAGACGGTGCTCGACATCGGTTCCGGCTGGGGCGGGCTCGGCCTCTATCTCGCCAAGGCTTTCGACGTCGACGTGCAGGGCGTGACGCTTTCGACCGAGCAGCATGGTGTCGCCACCGACCGCGCGCATGCGCAGGGGCTGCAGGACCGCGTGCATTTCGAGCTCAAGGATTATCGCCACATCAACGAGCGTTTCGACCGCATCGTCTCGGTCGGCATGTTCGAGCATGTCGGCGTCAACCACTACCGCACCTTTTTCGACAAGGCCGCGACGCTGCTCAAGCCGGACGGCGTGATGCTGCTCCACACGATCGGCCGCTCCGGCGTGCCATGGGCGACCAGCGCCTTCGTTCGCAAATACATTTTCCCGGGCGGCTACATCCCCGCGATGTCGGAAGTCATGCCGGCGATCGAGAAGTCGGGCCTCGTGGTGACGGACATAGAAATCCTTCGCCTGCATTACGCCGATACGCTCAAGCACTGGGGCGCACGCTTCGCCGCCAACCGCGACAAGGCCAAGGCGATCTATGACGAGCGCTTCTGCCGCATGTGGGAATTCTATCTCGCCGCCTCCGAGGCCGCCTTCCGTTGGCAGGACCTGGTGATCTTCCAGTTCCAGATCGCCAAGACGAACGACACGCTGCCGATGACGCGCGACTACATGGCCAAATGCGAGAAGGCGCTGGAGCTGCGCGATATCGGCCATCAGGAGCCGGCGGCGCCAGCCCCCTCCAAGCCGACCCGCCGCAAGAAGGTGGAGTAGGAAGGGCTCGCGGGACACAGGACAGCAACCAGTGTCGCGGTCCTTCGCGCCCCCCTCTGTCCTGCCGGACATCTCCCCCAGTGGGGGAGATTGGCAGTTTCGGCGCCCCTTCTTCTTTTCAGCGTTGGCGATTGGCGAAAGCCAGCGAGACATCTGATCTCCTCCCTTGTGGGGGAGATGTCCGGCAGGACAGAGGGGGGCGCTGTCCCTCCTTGCCTGGCCATCCTTGCCGCCCTTACCCCATCTTGTGACAAGTCCCGGTAAGAGCTACCGATCCTGTCATGACCTATCTGATCTATATCGCAGCCGCGCTTGCCGAGATCGCCGGCTGTTTCTCGTTCTGGGCGTGGTGGCGGCTGGAGAAGTCGCCGCTCTGGATCATACCCGGTCTCGCCTCGCTGGCGCTGTTCGGCTTCCTGTTGGCGCTGGTCGACACCAACGCCGCGGGCCGGGCCTACGCCGCCTATGGCGGCATCTATATCGCCGCCTCGCTCGGCTGGCTGTGGCTTGTCGAAGGCGTGCGCCCCGACCGCTGGGATCTGGCGGGAGCGGCGCTTTGCATCGTTGGCGCCTCGGTCATCCTGGTTGCGCCGAGAGCATGATGCCGAAAAGTGTGAAGCGGTTTTCGGACGACATCATGCTCTATCTCTTTAAGGGAGCCTGAGATGGAACTGCCCGCCCTGCTCCGGCACGGTGTCGACGGCCTGCTGGAGAAGGTGCCGCTCCCGGCGCTGAAACAGGCGGCGCGGACGCTCTCGGAGCGCTACCGCGCCGAACTGCGCGACGGCCGCCTGCATATGGGCGAGGAGATGGCGGTCAAGGCCTATCTGGCGACGCGGCTGCCCGCCACCTATGCCGCCGTGCGCGCCAGCCTCGATGCATTGACCGAGGCCCGCCCCGACTTCCGGCCGGCGAGCCTGCTCGATGTCGGCGCCGGACCTGGCACCATGCTTTGGGCCACCACGGATGCCTGGCCCGAGCTGGAACGGGCGGTTCTGGTCGAGGCAAGCGCCGCCGTGCGCAAGGTCGGTCAGTCGCTCGCGGAAGGCACGATCGCGGCCCGCACCGACTGGATCGCCGGCGACGCGACCATCGACCTCGACGGCATCATGCCCGCCGACCTCGTCAGCGCCGCCTATGTGCTGGACGAGATCGCGCCGGCCTCGCTGCCGAAGCTCGTCGACCGCCTCTGGCGGCTCACGGCCGACACGCTCATCATCGTCGAGCCCGGCACGCCCGCCGGCTGGCAGCGCATCCTTGCGGCGCGCCAGCAACTGATCGCAGTGGGAGCGCACTTGCTAGCGCCCTGCCCGCACGCGGCGCCCTGCCCGCTCACGCCCCCCGACTGGTGCCATTTCGCGCGCCGCGTCGCCCGTTCGCGCCTGCATCGCCTGGTCAAGGAAGCCGAGGTGCCG
>Ga0209758_1005162_pt1 | contig 10274 bp, 11 predicted proteins | sample AraplaMF_Col_mMF_FD_184258 | JGI IMG/M metagenome (GOLD analysis project Ga0209758, IMG submission 184258) | Arabidopsis root microbial communities from the University of North Carolina, USA - plate scrape MF_Col_mMF (SPAdes) (version 2) | ecosystem: Host-associated > Plants > Roots > Endosphere... | reverse complement strand
CCGCGATCGGTTCGACGCTCTGCAGGAGGAGGTCGAACGGGAGATCGGTTACCCCGTTTACGTCCAGAACGACATCACCGCGGCGGCCGGCGGCGAAAGCATGTTCGGCGTCGCGAAGCACCTTTCGGACTATCTTTTCTTCTATCTCGGCGCGCGCCTGCACAGCCGCCTGGTCCTCAACCACCAGATCTACAACGCAGCGGCCGCGGTGAGCTTCGACGTCGGCATCCTGCGCCTGGAGGAGGAGATCAGGAAGACAGGCAGTTCTCCCTCCGAGCTCTGGGAACGAGGCGCGGACTGGCCTTCGTTCGGCGATGCCGAGACCGCGTGGCAACGTCACCTGGTGGAGCAGATGAAGTCGTCGATCGCGGCGTTGAAGCAGTTCGTTCCGATCACCTCGGTCGTCCTGTCTTCCTACGCCCCCCAAGCGGTCTGCAAGGCGATTTGCCGGGAGCTGGAACAGGCCATGCCGGGCATACGCGCCATGGCCGGCAACATCGAGCGTTCGCCCAAGGCAGTGGGAGCCGCGGGCCTTCCTTTCAGCTCGCGGTTCATGGTCGAGTAATTCACCCGGGGCTGCCGGCTGCCGGGTTGGCGATGATCGCCGCCCGGAAGCGGGCGACGAAATCGTCGAGCGCCGGGCGTTCGGCATCCGATATCGCCCAGTAAGAGAAGGCGTCGTCGGTCCAGTGGACCAGCAGGAAGCCGCCTGCCGAGAGATCGTCGGCCACCGGCATCGATTTGGCCTCGTTCTGCCGGGGTGCGGCCACAAGCGTGATCAGATGCTCGTGATGGCGATAGACCAGCGCCGGCATCGGCCTGTCGCCGATCACCTCGACGCGTCCGCCGAGCAGCGCATAGCCATCCTTGGCCATGTCCGGCGCCGCCGGCGAGACGCCGATGCGGCCGTCGAGCCATGGCTTCACCGTATGCCGGTCGGACGAGACGATGTCGACCGGGGTCGCCGCAAGCAGGCTGCGGCGATGGCCGTTGGCGACGGCCACCGCAAAACTGTCGGACCCATTGTCCGCCGTCGTCAGCCATTGCGTCGCGCCGCTGGCGAGAACGGCCGTCAGAGCGATCGAGGCCGCCATCTGGCGCCAGTCGAAGGAGTTGAACCAGCGTGCCGCGCGCGGCTGCATCGCGATGACCTTGCCTTGCTGCTGCTGCGGCTCCGCCGTCGCGGCTATAGGCTGGACAGGCTCAGCTTCCCCGGCGTCTTTGACCTCGGCGATGGCCGCGATGCGCGCCAGGAAATCGTCGCTGACGGTCGCGCGCGGCACGCTGGCGACAGCGCCGCGCAGCGCCACCAGGCGCGCATGTTCGGCGGCAAGCTCCGGATCGGCGGCCATGCGGCGCTCGACCGCCAAAGCGGCCGCCGCATCGAGTTCGCCATCGACAAGGGCGTGGATCATCAGCTTCATATCCTGCGGGTCTTGCGGCAATCCATCCTCACGAGGGCGGTTTTCATGCGGGCTCATGGCGCCCTCCAAGTTCCGTCATCAACAGGCCGCGGGCTCTCGCCAGCCGCGACATCACCGTGCCTTGCGGCACGCCGAGCATGGCGGCGATCTCGCGGTAGCTGAGACCGTTGATGTCGCGCAGCACCACCGTTTCGCGGAAGGCTTGCGGCAGCCTTGCGATCGCCGCTTCCACCGCCGCCGAATTCGCCTTGGCGATCAGTGCCGCCTCCGGGCTGTCGGCATCAGAGTCCGGCGGTGGCGAGACGTCGTCGAGATCGGCGAGGTCGCCGACGGCAACCACGCTGCGCGGACGGTTGCGCGCCATCCAGGTGTAGGAGGCGTTGCGCACGATGGTGAGCAGCCACGCGCGGGGGTTTCCCCCAGCGAACCCGGTAATGCCCGCATGCGCCTTGAGGCAAGCCTCCTGCACCACGTCCTCGGCGTCGGCTTGATTGCCGGTCAGCCAGCGGGCGAGCGACAGCGCATCGCCAAGATGCGGCAGTACCACTTCGGCAAAACGCGTGGCCAGCATCTTTTCGCTCAACACCGTTCCGTCGTCGGGCGCTCCCGCCATGGGCCTGCCGCCCTCAGCGGGAGGCGACGATCTGTCCCTCCTCGTGCGGGTGAAGATCGCGACCGCAGGCGATGGCGCCTGCTTCGAGGGAGGAGAAGGCATTGGTGTCACCGGAGTCAAGTGCCTCGGAAGCAAGGGGTGTCTCGGAAGCAAGGGGCGCCTCGGAAGGGGACGGCGCATCGCTGGCTGCAATGAGACGCTGGCCGTCATGGTCGTTGATCTCGATGGTTGCGATCGGCACGGATCAGGGCCGGCGGCGGGGCGGTACCGCCCAGAACAGATGCGCCCAGCTCATTCGCTCCAAGGGACGACGGCGGCTGACGCCTTCGCCGTCTTCGGTCCCTGTGCTTTTGTCTTCGTGCCGCTTCATGTCGGTCTCCTGTCGTTGCGCACAAAGGGCGCATGCCCTGGAGACCGGCGGGCCGGGCCGTTTATTCCCGGCCGGTCAGCTTTTTCGTTCACGCTAACGTGATCGGAAGACCCACGGGCCTACAGCGCCAGCAGCGCAAGCCCCGCCAGCGCCGATCCCGCCAGCGTCGGCAGCATGCCGAGTTTCAGCCTGAACATGGCGACCATCGCCGCCGCCGACAGCAGCGCGGCGCGCCAGTCGAGCGAGGACAGGACCGGAACCTCCACGCCCCAGCCGACGCTTGCAACCTTGCCGAAGACGACATGCAGCGCGAACCACAGCGCAAGGTTCATGATGACGCCGACCACCGCGGCGGTGATCGCGCCGAGCGCCGCCGCCAGCGCCCTGTTCTGCCGCAATTGCTCGATGTAGGGCGCGCCTAAAAATATCCAGAAGAAGCAGGGGACGAAGGTGGCCCAGAGCGTCAGCAGCGATCCGAGCGATCCGGCCAGCAAAGGGTTGATCGCGCCGGCATGGCGATAGGCGGCGGCGAAGCCGACGAATTGCAGCACCAGGATCAGCGGTCCGGGTGTCGTTTCGGCAAGCCCGAGCCCGTCGACCATCTGTCCAGGCGAAAGCCAGCCGAACGAGATCACCGCCGCCTGCGCCACATAAGCGAGAACCGCGTAGGCGCCGCCGAAGGTGACGACGGCCATCAGGCTGAAGAAGCCGCCGATCTGCGCCCACACGCTGCCTGGCCCTGCCAGCATGGCGATCAGCGCGATGGGTCCGAGCCAGACCGGCAGCCAGATGGCGACGGTGCGGATGGCATGCCCTCGCTTCGGCATGGTGTGGCCGAGTTCGCCCCGCTCGAACATCAAGTCGACGGCGCCCCTGCTCTCGACGTGAGCGGCGTTCTTGCCATGCGCCGAGGCGGAGAACAGCGCCGGCGCGAAGCGGTTGCCGGCCCAGCCGATCAGCCCGGCCGCGAGCACGATCAGCGGAAACGGCACCCTGGCGACATAGATGGCGAGGAAGGCCGCCACGGCGATCGCCACCATCGCACGGTTCTTCAGCGCCCGTTTGCCGATGCGGATCACCGCCTCGACGACGACGGCGAGCACGGCTGCCTTGATGCCGAAGAACAGCGCCTCGACCACCGGCGCGTCGTTGTAGAGCATGTAGAAACTGCTCAGGCCCAGCATCACCAGCGCGCCGGGCAGCACGAACAGGATGCCGGCGACCAGCCCGCCCGCCGTCCGGTGCAACAGCCAGCCGATATAGACGGCAAGCTGCTGCGCCTCCGGGCCCGGCAGGAGCATGCAGTAGTTGAGCGCGTGCAGGAAACGCTCCTCGCCGATCCAGCGGCGCTCCTCGACCAGTTCCTTATGCATCAGCGCGATCTGCCCGGCGGGCCCGCCGAAGGATAGCAGGCCGATCTTTGCCCACAGCCGTGTCGCTTCGCGGAAGCTCGGCGCAGCCGGGGCCTCGACTGGCCGCGCGGCGCCGTTCTTGGCGAGCGCGGTCATTGCGTCTTGCCTCCGACCGGCCAGTTGTGCGTCTCGTCCGCAGCGTCGCGGCACCAGCGGAAGAAGGCGTCGTAGAGCAGCATGCCGGCTTCGAGCTGCTCGAGATCGTCGCGGAACATGCGCGACAGGCCGAGCGAAGCGGCGAGGAACCCGGCCGCCTGCGGCACGAGGTCGAGGCGCGCCGTATCGGCGCCGCGCACGATCAGCGCCAGGCGGTCGAGCGCATCGACGCGCAGGCCGAATTCCTCGATCATCGTGTCGAAGCTGCAGTGGTCGCCACGATGGCTCCAGAACACGCCCTCGATGTCGAAAGGAACCGCGCCGAAGCGATCCGCGACCAGAGGCACCTCGGCCGGATCGACGAACAGGAACACCGCATCGGGATCGACGAAGCGGCGGATCAGCCAGGGGCAGGCGATGCGGTCGATCTTTGGCCGGGACCGGGTGACCCATACGGTGCGGCCGTTCTCGTCACGGGGCGGTATCGCGCCGGCCGCGACCAACGGCGCCCCGGCGGCGGCCCAGCCCTCGAAGCCGCCTTCCAGCGACTCCGCCGCAATGCCTTCGTGGCGCAGCCATGCAGCCACGCCTTGCGAGAGCTTTTGCCCTCTCTGGCAGATGATCACGGCCTTCGATCCGGAAAATTCCGACGCCCAGGTCGAGACCGTCCGGAAATCGCGCCGGCATGAAGCCGGCAGCAGGCGCGGATCGGCTTCATAGTCCTCGTCGGTGCGCACATCGATCAGGCAAGGCGCGTCGGGCAGGCCGACGAGACGGGAAAGCTGCGGAACGGTAATTGCGGTTGTTGATGGCATGGCGTCCACCTCCTGAACAAAGAGAGTTTGGACGCGATCGTTGGGCTGACGCCTCACGGGGTCGTCGCGGGGAACCCCTTGGGACAAATCTTCGAATTAATCGACCAGCCTGTCAACCGGAATGGTGTCTTCAAAGCTGGAGGCTCGTATCGCCAAGCTATCTCAACAGGATCTGCCAGACGGCCACAAAGACGATTGCGATCCCCGCCATACCTTCGATACTCCGGGAAACGATATCGAACAGACGCGGCCAGTTTTCGAAGAAATGCACCAGCCTCTCGCGAAACAGGATCGACAAAACCGCGACGCAAGACAGCGTTGACGCAACCCCGACCATCATGGTGATTGCGAACAGGATGCCGGCGCCCGGAACGCCCCTCGAAATGGCGAAAGTCATCACGAAAAGCGTCAGCGGACATGGTATCAGGCCGGCCATTACTCCAACGACCTCTCCTTCATGCCTATGATGGCGGCCGTGCTTGACCGCGCGCCAGACCATCCAGGCTCCGATAGCCCCAAGCAACCCGCGACTGACGTCCTCAAGTACCGGCGCGCGGCCGACGCTTCCAAGGGCGATTGAGACGAGCGGCAGGGAAAGGACCGCGATCAGCACAGCCATCGTCACATGTGTGATGGACAGGGTAGCGGAGACGAGAAGGCCACGCGAAACGTTGGTATCCGAACCGGCCAGATAGGTGGCGAGGACTGCCTTGCTGTGCCCTGGCGTCAGGGCATGGGCGGCGCCGAAGATCACACCCATCGGCAGAAAGGCCAGAAATGCTAGCCAGTCACCGCCGGCCGACAGAAGCTTGATCTGATCGGCAAGTGCCAGGTAGATCGTGCGCTGAAACTCGACAAGAATCTGAAACATCGCACGAGATTATAGCCGCCGGTCGCCGCCACTGTCAGTGCCGGTGGCTGGAATGATCGTGGTGATGATCATGCGGATGATCGTGATCGCCTGCCGAGAACCGCACGTTTGCCGCTGCCAGTGCCGGCATATGCTCAAACAGCTCCTCTTCGAGTACCGCCGCGATTCTGTTTGCCTCTGAGAGTTGCAACGTTTCGTCGGCGGCGATGGCGATGTCGACGTGGAGCTTGTGGCCGATCCAGCGCGCCTTGGCGTCGACGATACTGGCGCCGGGCACATGCTCAGCCGCGTGGTGAATGTCGGCCATCACGCCGGGCTCAACGCCGTCCAGCACGTGGGTCAACACCGATCGTGCGGACTGCCAGACGATCCCGAAAATAGCGGCGGTAATGAGGAGGCCGACGACCGGGTCGGCAAGCGGAAAGCCTAGCCAGACACCGGCCGCGCCGATGACCACGGCAAGACTGGTGAGGCCGTCCGTACGAGCATGATAGCCGTCGGCGATAAGCGCCGCGCTGTTGATTTCGCGGCCGACCCGAATGCGGAACACCGCAACCGCTTCATTGCCGAGGAATCCGATGACGCCGGCCGCCGCCAGCCAGCCGAGATGTAGAACCATCTGCGGATGGATCAGGCGTTCGATGGCCTGGTAGCCGGCGACCACGGCGCTGAACAGGATGATCAGCACGATCACGATGCCGGCCAGGTCTTCGACCCGACCCAAGCCGTAGGTGAAAGTCGCCGATGGCTTGCGCCTTGCCAGCATAAAGGCGATCCATAAGGGTATGGCGGTGGTGGCATCGCCGATGTTGTGGATGGTGTCGGCGAGCAGCGCCACGCTGCCCGAAAGATAGACTACGACCAACTGCAACGCCGCCGTGATCGCCAAGATGACGAAGGACCATTTTATGGCCCAGATGCCCCGGTCGGTCGTCGCGATTGTTGCATCGATCACGCCGTGGGTATGGCCGTGCGGGCCGTGGTGATCCTGGCCATGACCGGCATGATCGTGCGAGCCGAAGCCAAACCAGTTCAGTATGCGCGCGCCAGAACCACTCATAGGTACTTCGCCAGTTGCTTGAGTTCCGCCAAAGAGTCATGCGAGCCACCGCTGGTGGTGTCGTTCAGACAATGCTCAATGTGATCGTGAATCAGCTCGCGCTTGGCACTGCTGATGGCGCTCTCAACTGCATGGAGTTGTTGTGCAAGATCAACGCAAGGGCGGTGTGCCTCAAACATCGAGAGTACCGCTGCAAGGTGGCCCTGCGCGCGTTTGAGGCGTTTCAAGATGGCCGGGTGAGAGGCATGGACCGGGTGAGGCATGCTGGACGCATATCCTCCCCCGGGGGATATGGTCAAGGTGCGAGATCGATCAAAAACCGGGCACCAGCGGGCCCCTGACGACGAGCGCTGTAGAGCGGTGTGCCCAGTTTCCACCAGGCATCTGATGCGAGGCTAGCTTCGCCGGGACGCGATCAGCCCCGGCGTCGGAAGGGCGATCTACTGATGGCGGTTTCCCTCATCGTCACGTGCATCACCCCGGAAAGATCGTGAAGCCGCCGTCCACGCGGATCACCTGGCCGTTGATGAAGCGGGCGCGCGATCCGGCAAGGAAGGCGACGGCCTCGGCAATCTCCTCGGGCTCGGCATAGCGGTTCAGGGAACGCTTCGAGGAATCCATCCTGGCCGGATCGACGACACGCGTCGCCTGGAACCGGGCGGTTTTCGTCGCCCCGGGGCTGACCGCATTGACCCGCACGCCCTCGTCGATCAACTCCTTGGCGAGGCAACGTGTATAGTGGACGACGGCAGCCTTGAGCGTCGAATAGACGACCTCCGGCGAGCAGCCGAGGTGAGCGGCGGCCGAGGCGATATTGATCACCGAACCCGACCCGCGCTTCACCATCGGCGGCACGAAAGCCTGGCAAACCAGCATGGTGCCGATCAGATTGTTTTCGGTGAGCACCTTTATGTCCTCGAAATCGATGTCGAGGGCATTGTTGGGATTGGGCTTGGTTCCCTTGGCGCCGATGTCGCCGCCCGCGCAGTTGACGAGCACATGCACGTCGCCGAGCTCCGCTTCGATCTTGCGCTTCATCTCGGCAACGGCTGCACGGTCGCCGATATTGCCGGTGACCGTGGTCACCCGGGTGCCGTGTCGTTCCAGGTGCCTGGCCGATTCACCGAGGTCGGCGAACTCGCCATACTTCGCCGGTTGGGTCCAGTCCAGGTCGTGGATCGCGACGTCCGCGCCGAGTTCGGCCAGCCGGTCGGCCATGATGTGGCCGAGGCCGCGTCCGGAACCGGTGACGAAGGCGGTGAGGCCGCTGAGTTCACGCGTTGTCATGAGGGGTTCTCCAGAGTCATGAGGCCGAGCTCTTTCATGTTGGCGGCGCTGCGCCGGATCATGTCGAGCTCATAGGAAACCAGGGCGCCATCGTCGCCGAGCTCCCAGGGAGTGCGGAAATCGGCATCGTCGGGCAGGCGATTCTTTTGCGCGGCGGCAAGGCAGGCGGCAAATTCGCGCGCAGTTCGCGGCGGATAGCCGTTCCACCAGTCGTCGAGCAGGAAGCGCACATGGCGCGCCTCGAGCGCACCCGGCTCGAGCACGGCGGTGAGTTCGTCATGCAGATCGCCGAGCAGGGCCGCGAGGTCGCGCAAGGGCACGGCGCCGTCGCCGATAGCGCAGCGCACGAGCCGGTATCCTTCGCCCGTGAACTGGACACGGTAGTCCTTCAGGTGGACATGTCGCACATAGGGCGCGATGCGGCGGGTGAAGTCGAGCGGCGCCTCGGCGACGGGAAACGTATTGCCGGTGTCGAACGTGATGCCGACCCCTCTCCCGCCCGTCTCGCAGAACGCCACCAGCTCGGCGCTGCCGAAATCCTGATGGTTCTCGATCGCGAGCACACGGCCTTCGGCTTCGGCTCGCGGCCCCCATTGCTGAAGCGCCGACCTGATCGAGGCGTTGAGCTCGCCCCATTTCTCGCCCCAGGCGTTGCGGTCGCCGCACAGAACTGGCGTCAGCCCGAGCCGGATGGTCCTGGCGCCGAGCGCGCGGGCGGAACGGAAGGCGCTCTCCAGCGGTCCCATCATGTTGAGCCCGGCGCTGACGACAGGCGTCATCCCAAGCCCTTCGAGCCGCTCCTTCAGGGCGGCCAGCCCGGAATCGGACATTTCCGCCAGCCACGGGTCATAGATCTCGAGCGTGCGTGCGCCGAGTTCTTCGGCAAGCCCGATGAAGCCCTCGAACCCCGCGCCCTTGGGATTGGCGCGCGGCGTGCCGCGTCCTTGCAGCCCAAGATGATAGGTAAGCCCATACGGATTCAAACCAATGCGGAGCATCAGGCCAGCCGATCGAACGAGGAGAAATGGGAAACCTGCATCAGCGCAGGCCCGCATCGACGGTGATGGATTGCTTGGTGATCATGCGGCTGTCGTCGGCGGCGAGAAAAAGCGCAGTACGGGCGATCTCGTCGGCCAGCAGGACCTGCCTGATCAACTGGCGTCCGACCATCTGATCGACGGACTCCTGCGTCGTGTACCAAAGGCGGCGCTGCCGTTCGGTGATCACCGCACCCGGCTCTATGGCGTTGACGCGGATATTGTCGGGGCCGAAGGCGCGGGCCAGCGACCGCGTCATGCCGACGATCGCGGCCTTGGCCGTGGCATAGGCGGTCATCTGGTCGGCGCCGAAGCGCCAGGAGGTCGAAGAGAGGTTGATGATGGAGCCGAAGCCGAGAGACTTCATCTGCGGATAGACCGCCTGGGCGGCGAAGAATTGATGCTTCAGATTGACGTTCTGGGCATGATCCCAGTAGTCCGGCGTCACCTCGGCGACGGCGTGGCGCTCGTCATTGGCGGCGTTGTTCACCAGGACGGCAACCGGCCCGGACTGCTCTCGCACGGTCTCGATCGCCGCGCGCAGAGCTGCGATGTCGGTCACATCGCACGGCAGGAACAGCGGCGCATGGCGCGCGGCGCCCGCAAGCTCGGCCGCCAGTTCCCGGCCGGCCGCCTCCTGAATGTCGAGAAAGGCCACGCGCGCCGCGTTGGCCGCGAAGGCTCGAACCATTTCGGCGCCGATCCCGGAGGCTCCCCCGGTGATCAGCACGACACGGTCTGCGAGGCTTGGGTAGGTGGCGAATGTCAAAGGCTGAACTTTCAAAGAAGGGACCGGGTCGTCGGATCGAAGAGGCAGGCCCGCGCCATGTCGATGCCGAGGGTCATTGTCTCGCCCATGCGCGGCGCGCTGTCCGGGTCGAAACGGCCGGTGACTTCGAGATCGCCGAAGCGAAGCACCGCCAGGGTCTCGGCGCCGGTAGGCTCGACCAGCTCGACCGGAGCCTTCACCTCCGCAATGGCACGCTTGCGTTGCTTCAAGTCGTCCGAAAAGCGGTAGATATGTTCCGGCCGCACGCCAAGCACCACGTTCCTCGGCGCGCCGGCCGGCACCGGCTGGGCAAGTTCCAACGCTGCGGTGCCGCCATCGGTGGTCCGGACCGTCACGCAGGGCCGGCCCGCCGCTTCGCCGAGCTCGGCGGGAATGAAATTCATCGCCGGCGAGCCCATGAAGCCCGCGACGAACATATTGGCGGGGCGGCTGTAGATCATCTGCGCGGCGTCGAACTGCTGCACCGACCCCTGGTGCATGACGGCAATGCGCGACGCGA
>Ga0209758_1005160_pt1 | contig 10281 bp, 9 predicted proteins | sample AraplaMF_Col_mMF_FD_184258 | JGI IMG/M metagenome (GOLD analysis project Ga0209758, IMG submission 184258) | Arabidopsis root microbial communities from the University of North Carolina, USA - plate scrape MF_Col_mMF (SPAdes) (version 2) | ecosystem: Host-associated > Plants > Roots > Endosphere ... | reverse complement strand
TCGAAAGCGATCTGTTTGTTGAGGCGTCCGCGCGTCACCACTTCGCGTAGGATCTCGCGCTCGCGATGCGTCAGCATCCCTAAACATTCAAAATTGCGCCAGACGACGATAGCTTCCGTGCGCCGGGGCCATCCAACGCGATACCGGCCCCACTGCATCGAGCAGCGTCTGGTCTGACACCGGCTTGGTGAGGAAATCCATAGCGCCCGACTTCATCGTTTTGACCCCTCCGCCTACTTGGGAAAGCGCGCCGAGCTTCAATCAACGGCCCCGAGATGTTGATGGCGAGGCCTATTGGAAAGCCGCAGCACCAGCTTGCCAGACGAGTGACGTCTCGTTGCTATCTCAGATGGGGCGATGGTGTTCCAACTCGTTATTGGATGCCGACCCTAAGGTCGAAGCAGTCGAGAACCACGTAAACGACGATCCCGAAGGCCAGGATGTCTTTGAGGATCATTGCCGGACGTTTCTCTCGCGGCTGCATCCAACAAACCGGCGAAACCCCGGGCGACTGCCGCATGCGCATGCGTCAACAGCAATTGCTCTGCAGCGGCAGCAATCGTTCTGGCGCAGCCGCAGATCGGTTTCGCTAGATCATTAGAGGACACGCCAGCAGTGAGTGTGTCGCCGACCGCTAGAGACTTCACCCGCATTGACCGCGCTTCCCGTCCAGGAAGCGTAAGCCACCCAGGATTAGCACCAGGATAGAACACAGGAGTTTTCAAAGATGAACCAGATGATCAATGACACTCAGAAGGCAAGCATGAAACTGGACAACAGCTCACATCCCAGCAGACCGGCGCCCGAAGAGCTGGTTCCGTCGCGCTATGCGGTACGGATCGGCGAGATTGACGTGCTGGTGATCAGCGATGGGGTGCTACCGCTCCCAACCGCGATGTTGGGACACAACGCCGAGCCGGCCGCCCGGGCCGCCTGGCTGGGCGACATGTTCCTGCCGCCGGACGCCTTCGACTGGGCACTGAACGTGGTCGTGGTGCGCAGCGGCGGGCAGACCATACTCATCGACGCCGGGTTAGGATTGGACCCGGACTTGAACTTGCCGCGGGCCGGGCAGTTGATGAAGCGCCTGGAGGCCGCCGGCATCGATCTTGGATCCGTGACCGACGTGGTGCTGACACACATGCACATGGACCACGTTGGCGGGCTGCTCGTCGACGGGGTGAAGGAACAGTTGAATCCGGACCTGCGGATCCATGTGGCCGCTGCCGAGGTCAAATTTTGGGAGTCGCCCGATTTCTCCCACGTCTCGATGCCGGCGGGCTTCCCCGACGCGCTTCGGGCGGCCGCCAAGCGGTTCGCCAAAGAGTATCGCAGCCATCTCAGGCTGTTCGAGGATGAGCATGAAGTGGCGCCGGGCGTGGTCGTCTCTCGTACCGGCGGGCATACCCCTGGGCACAGCGTCGTCCGCGTGGCCTCAGGCAACGACCGTCTGATGTTTGCCGGCGACGCCGTGTTCGCGGTCGGGTTCGACCACCCCGACTGGTACAACGGCTTCGAACATGACCCCGAGGAGGCTGCCCGCGTTCGGGTCCGGCTTTTGCGGGAGCTTGCAGCGACCGGCGAACTGCTGGTGGCAACGCATATGCCGTTTCCTTCCGTTGGCCATGTCGCGGTCGACGGCGACGCCTTTCGTTGGGTCCCGGTCTTTTGGGACTACTGACCGCCTGTTGAATTAAGGCCGAACCAAAGCGTGCATCCTTGAAGGCCGTGCCCAGCCCGGCCTTCAAGCCCGCGCTTCAACCAGACCTTCACCTATCCACCTATTGAACCACGCGCACCGCATGGGCGCGCAGCAAATGGAGCGTCTTATGAAAATCGTGATTATCGGCGGAACCGGCCTGATCGGTTCCAAGACCGCAGAGCGCCTGCGCAAGAAAGGGCATGAGGTCATTGCCGCTGCCCCGAAAACCGGCGTTAATACCCTTACCGGGGAGGGTTTGGCGGAAGCACTGAAGAATACCGACGTGGTGATCGACCTCGCGAACTCGCCATCCTTCGAGGATAAGGCCGTGCTTGAATTCTTTCAGACGGCGGGCAAGAACCTGATGGCAGCGGAAATCGCGGCCGGCGTGAAACACCACATCGCGCTTTCCATCGTCGGCACGGATCGGTTGCCGGATAGCGGCTATCTTCGAGCCAAGGTCGCCCAGGAAAAGATCATCCGGGAAGCCGGCATTCCCTACACCATCGTGCGTTGCACACAGTTCATGGAATTTCTCGGCGGCATCGCCCAGGAGGGCACGGTTGGCGACACGGCCCGCTTGTCGACAGGTTCCCTGCAGCCGATCGCGTCCGACGACGTCGCCGATTTCGTGACGGACGCGGCGCTTGCCGCGCCGGCTAACGGCATTATCGAAATCTGCGGCCCCGAGCGCGCGCGTCTCTCCGATTTCGCCGCGCGCTACCTCAAGGCGATCGGAGATTCCCGCACGGTTGTCGCAGATCCGGATGCCCGCTATTTCGGCACCAAACTGGAAGACGGTTCACTCGTCTCCGACAATCATCCTCGCATCGGCCGCATCGGTTTCGATGATTGGTTTGCGACAACGCCTAGAAAATAACGAGTTGCGCATTGGCCGCCTGATAAGCGGCCCATGCGCCCGCAGCATTACATTTTGATGGCCATGTCAAACATCAAAAAGATATATAAAAACAATATGTTATATAGAAATCGCGCTCGACTCCAAGTCATGAAAGGACGATAACATGATCAAGTCATTGGCTTTTGCCGTCGCATTGACGGCTCTCCTGTCAGGTTCGGCTCTTGCGCATGATGCGCCCGGTGGCGAGGAGGGCGCAAAGGTTACGCTGGTCTATGACCACAAACTGCCGAACGTACCCGGCAAGAGCATGAAGGGCATTCTCGTCGAATATGCTCCGGGTGGTTTCTCGGAGGGCCATACACATCCGGTGTCCGCCTTCATATACGCGACCGTTCTCGAAGGCGCGATCCGCAGTCAGGTCAACGATGGCCCCGTCACTGTCTATAGCGCCGGTGAAAGCTTTTCGGAATTTCCGGGCGATCGCCACGGTGTCAGCGAAAACGCCAGCAAGACTAAGCCGGCAAAGCTGCTTGCTGTCTTCGTGGTCGATACCACTGAGCAGGAACTGACCTTCCCGATCAAGAAATAGGCGATCTGGCCGGGCACGATGCCGTGCCCGGCAGTTCATTGGCACAAACCATGATCGGTGAACCTAGCTATGTCTAGTGATGACAACTTCCAGCCGGTCGTCCTGCTCAAGACTCTGGGAATCGCCGGGATCGTCGTGTGGCACACAGGGCGGAAATCGTCCGACAGGTCGCCTGATCGTCCAGATCCTTTTCTTTAACGGCATGAGTCTCGTGCCTTTATGGCAAGCATCGCGCCGCACCAGCCCGATGGTATCGCACACCTTCAAAGATTGCTTACGGACCGAAAGCACTCGGGAAGAAATGATCGATGAAAGATGAGTTGCGTCGGGACCAAGCCGGAATATGGCAAGCCGCGCTCTTATTCAGAGCGCAGCCTCATCTCGGGATCCGATCACAGTTTGGTCACATGCTCCGGATCAGCTGAGGCCAGCGCAGCGGCGCGCTCGGGCTTCGGCGGATAGATCCAGACGGTGTTGATCTCCTGCTTGGTCGCCTTCGCTTTCTCGCCAACCAACTCCACCTTGCGATCCCATCCTCGCGTAAAGAGGGCTCCGGCATCGCCGAGGTCGAGGCAGGTGACATAGGCTTCCTGATGATATTGCCGTGCTGGCACGCCCAACAGTTCAGCGGCGGCGTTGTTGCCCGCGAAAGCGCCCATGCGTGTGGCGTGCTGGCACGACATCAGTGCGTAGTTGCCGCAGTCGTCGCAAGCGGCGCGCGCCGCATCCCCGGTGGCGAAGACGCCGGGTACGGACGGCACGCGCAGGCAGCCATCGACCAGCAGCCGGTCGAACTTGTCACGCTCGCCGGGAATTTTGGTGGTCAGCGGATTGGCCCGTATGCCTCCCGCCCAGATCACGGTCATGGTTTCGATATGCTCACCGGTACTCAGCGTAACTCCGGATTTATCCAGCGATGAAACGCCGGCATTGAGCCGCGTTTCCACGCCGAGCTTGCGAAGTGCTTCCTCGATGATCGGGCGCGGACCTTCGCCCATGTCGGGGGCTACCGCGCTGCTGCGGTCGACGATAATGACACGCGGATTGGCGGTTTTGTCGAACAGGGTCCGCAGCCGCGAAGGCATCTCGGTCGCCGCCTCGATGCCTGTGAAACCAGCGCCGGCAACAACGATTGTGTCGCGCGCGGCCGAGGCCGGCATCTTCGCAAGCTCGTGCAGGTGGCGATCAAGGGCAATGGCGTCATCGATGTTATCGACGCTGAAGGCGTAGTCGGCGAGGCCGGGAATATTCGGACGGAACAGCCGGCTGCCGGTGGCGAGCACAAGGCGATGATACTGAAGGGACTTTCGTTCGCCTTTGGCATTGACGACGTCTACGGTGCCGGCCTTCGTATCGACCGCTTCAACGCTGCCCTGCACGTAGGCGACATCGACGGCGTCAAATACGTCCTGCAAAGGTGCCGTCAGGCTCTCGGGTTTCGGCTCATAAAGCCGGGGGCGGATGACGAGCGTCGGTTCCGGGGACACCAGCGCGATTTCGAGCTCTTCGGGCGAAACGCCTTCGATATCGCGCAGGCGGGCTGCGGAAAGTGCGGCGTACATACCGGCGAACCCGGCGCCTACAATCACAAGTCTCATGTTATTCACTCCATGGTTTGTAGTTTCAAAGGGTCGCGCGTCACCGTTGCCGCTCCCGATGGGCGGCGAGATGGTCGGTAACGATGGCGCGCGGATTGGTGAAGCGATGTCGCTCAGGCGGTGATGAAGGCCAGCATGTCGGCATTGACGACATCTGCATGGGTCGTGCACAGCCCATGCGGCAGTTTCTCGTAGATTTTCAGCGTGCTGGCCTGCAGGAGCTTCGCCGACAATGGAGCGGCAGCACCGATGGGAACGATCTGGTCGTCATCGCCATGCAACACCAGCGTCGGCACGGTGATGCTCTTCAGGTCCTCGGTGAAATCCGTCTCCGAGAATGCCTTAATGCCTTCGTAATGCGCTTTCGCGCCGCCCATCATGCCCTGACGCCACCAATTCGAGATCACGGCCTGCGACGGCTCGGCACCCGGGCGGTGTACCCGTAGAAGGGGCCGCTCGGAAAATCGCGATAGAACTGCGAACGGTTGGCAGCGAGCTGGCTGCGCAATCCGTCGAATGCCTCGATCGGCAGACCGCCGGGATTCGCGCCGGTCTTCAACATCAATGGCGGCACGGCCGCAATCAGGATCAGTTTGGCAACGCGACCTTTGCCGTACCGCGCGACATACCGCGCGGCTTCACCGCCGCCGGTAGAGTGGCCGACATGGATCGCGTTGCGAAGATCGAGGTAGTCGATCATTGCGGCAACATCGGAGGCGTAGTGATCCATGTCATGACCGTCGCTCACCTGGCTCGATCGGCCGTGGCCGCGGCGATCATGAGCGATCACGCGAAAGCCTTTGCCGAGGAAGAAGAGCATTTGATTATCCCAATCGTCGGAGCTGAGGGGCCAGCCATGGTGAAAGACGATCGGCTGAGCGGACTTCGGTCCCCAGTCCTTGTAAAAAAGCTGAACACCGTCGCTGGTTGTAATGGAGGTCATTGTGCTGATCCTTTGGAGAATATTTGTTTCGGCGCCCGTCATCGCCGGACGGACAGTTGCTAAAATCGGGTGTGCAAGCCGCTACGGGTCGCGTCGTTGCGATTGACCCGTAATCGGTGTCCCAGACCATCCTTTGTCTCCGCAGGATCCATCGGTATGGGCGCAATGGTGGTTTAGCGAAACACGTCTACGGCTGCGCCAGAGGGATTGGCGCCGTTGCAGAGCAATTGCGGTTTAGCGGGTGCGCCGCAGTTCATCGCCCGGCGTTTTACCGGTCAGCTTTCGAAATGTGGCGGCCAAGGCTGTTTGTGAGGCGCAGTCAAGTGAGGCTGCGACCAACGCCATGCCAGGGGGATTGCGCGGCAGGGTCGTCGTGTGCTCGAGCCGATGGTGTGAAAGCGAAGAACGGGACAGTCCGGAATCTGAGGCGAGGGCGAAAGGAGATTACGGTCAGCCTTGGCGGCGGCGCCAATCAGTCGGTGTTTCACCGGTCAATTTTCGGAATGCAGCTGCAAATGCTGTTTGCGAGGCATAGCCGAGGGAGGCGGCGACCAACGCGATCGAATTTTGAGGATCGCGCAGCATGTTTATGGCTTGCTCGAGCCGATATTGACGCAGCCAGTTGTGAGGTGAAAGCCCCGTGCTTTCCTTGAAAGCGCGACAGAAATGAAAACGCGACAGCCCGGAATCGGCAGCGAGGGCACCGAGGGAGACGTCCGCGTCGGCGTCCGACCGCAATCGTTCGATGGCCCGGCGCAGCACGCTCGGCGCGAGGCCGCCGAGCGCCGGCTGATAGCTCGGTGCCTTGCCTGTGTGCGCCGCCAGCAGGCGCGTGGCTAGAAGGTCAGTCAACTGCTGCCTGAACAGTGTATCCAGTGCCGTATTGCCTTCCAGGACATCGGCTGCGCTCAGGAGCAATCGGGATGTAATGAGGTCCGGATGCGCCGTTCGCTCCAACAGATCGGTCGGCGTGAACGTATCGGTTTCGTCGGCAATGCGCGTCAGTGTCGTGCGGGGAAGATAGAGCTGAACGACATCAACCGGTTTTGGAATATCCCATCGGGAGCTTGATCCAGCCGGGATGATGATCACAACCCCGCGACGAAACGTTCCGCTCTCGACCGATCGTCCGGACCGCCGTTCCATGCGCTGTATCACGCCGTTGTAAGCCATGATCACGTGGTCGGTCATGGGCTCGACGACATCATGCAAGGGGTCGTGATTCCAGTGGGCGATTGCACCGCCGGAGGGGTCTGCCGCAAGATGGATTGGCGCAGTCCTCAGAACGCGCGACATCTCGTTTGCAGGATTCTGGTCAGCAACCGGCATTTCGTCCCGGCGCGCCTCGATTGTCTCAGCCGGCGAGCTCTCGAGAGGATCGCTGGAGCAAGACACGCTCATGGTTGCCCGCTCGTTGACGAGCGCTGCTTATGTGCGGTCCCGGCAACAATCGCGGGATCATTAAGCATCCGCCTATGCTGGCCGACGTTGTCAGTCCTACTACCCATGACATGCCCCAATGTCGCGAGCGATTTCGCCGTTCTTTTGGTTATTCGCGGTGTCTGATGCAGGGTAAATATCAAAAGCTTTCGAGGGGGAAAACCTATTCTCCAGGATAGGTTGCCTTCGCCATTGGACCTCGTTCTCAACCGATTACATGTTTGCATGGCGCCACGATTGATGCCCTTGCGCCGTGCGGCAAGGGACCATATTCGTTCCGAAACTCATGGCAGGAGCTGATTTGACGCCTTGCGCTACGTTTCCGAGGTCATTTTGGCAGGAATCCGTGAGCTGGTACCCATTCTCGAAGAATACGACGGATAGCCTCCGAGTGGGCAGGCGCATCGACTTCCTGTTCGCTGAACCTGTCGAGCGCTTCGCTGAATTCATCGGCCAGCCAGACCCCCACCATAATCTATATAGCACTTCGGAATCCCGAAATTGGTTGCGGTGTTGAAATCATTGGATGTTTGCCCGCAATGACACCGCCCAAAACGCGACGAATTTCGGAATCCCGAAGCGGGGGAATTTCGGGATTCCGAAGTGGGATTTTTTCTTCGTGGCGACGCTGACGCGTTTGTCGACAGCAATCGGCCCGCAGCATCCGACGGAAAAAACCGAGTCGGTCGGAGGCTCATCGATTAAGGCACCTTCAACCTCGACGCCGGCTTAGAAGATCAAGTTTGTAATTATTTTGGTTGATTGGTTCGTTTGTAAACTTATTGTCGAGGCAAAAAGGACGCGTCTTCGGATCGGACCCTGAATGTTCAGTTTATCGCAGCACAAACGCCTTCGAGCGACACCGATCCGCACCCAGCGCGTCGATGCCGGCGCTCGGGCCAGGGTGCCAGCATCGCCGTCAACACCTTCCTGATCGCTCCCAACATCAACTGAGGTTTCCCATGCGCATCGCCGTCGGTGGCATTCATACCGAATGCAGCACATACAATCCCGTCCTGAACGAAGAGAAGGATTTTCGCGTGGTGCGTGGCGAGGCGCTGCTGGAAGCACCGTATTTCGCCTTCCTCAAGGATTATGACGCCGACTTCTTGCCGACGATCCATGCACGCGCCATTGCCGGCGGTCCGGTTTCGCGTGCCACCTACGAGGCCTTCAAGGGCGAATTCCTCGAGCGGCTGAAGCCGATGCTGCCGCTTGACGGTCTCTATCTCGCCATGCACGGCGCCATGTATGTCGAGGGCATGGAAGATGCCGAAGGCGACTGGATCAGTGCGGCCCGCGCGCTGGTCGGCGAAGATTGCACCGTTTCGGCAAGCTACGACCTGCACGGCAACGTCACGCAGCGCATCATCGATACGCTCGACATCTATTCCACCTATCGCACCGCGCCGCATATCGATGTCGAGGAGACGATGCGCCGCTCCGTCTTCATGCTGGTCAAGAGCCTGAAAACCGGCGTGAGGCCGACCCTTCTCTGGGCGCCGATCCCGGTCGTGCTGCCCGGCGAGCGCACCAGCACCGTCGATGAGCCGGCAAAGAGCCTCTATGACATGCTGCCCGGGATCGATGCGATTGATGGCGTCTGGGACGCATCGCTGATGGTCGGCTATGTCTGGGCCGACGAACCGCGCGCCACCGCCGCCGCCATCATGACCGGCACCGACCGCGCCGTGCTGGAGCGCGAGGCCAACCGCCTCGCCAAGGCCTATTGGGATGCGCGCGAAGACTTTGTCTTCGGCTGCGAGACCGGCTCGGTCGAAGAATGCGTCGAAAGGGCGATCGCCAGCCCGACCGCGCCAGTGGTACTTGCCGAATCCGGCGACAACCCCACAGGCGGCGGCGTCGGGGACCGGGCCGATGTACTGGCCGAACTGATCGCCAGGGATGCCACCGGCGTCGTCTTTGCTGGCATCGCCGACAAGGCGGCGACCGAGGCCTGTTATGCCGCAGGCATAGGCTCGGAACTGGAGCTCAGCGTCGGCGCCTCGCTCGATACCAAGGGCAGCAAGCCGGTCTTCGCCCGCTTCACGGTCAAGTTCCTGCATGAGACATCAGATCCTGCCGACCGCCAGGCGGTGGTTTCGGTCAGTGGAATTGATCTGGTGCTCTCCGCCAAACGCCGGCCCTATCACAATATCGTCGATTTCACCCGGCTCGGCCTCGACCCGCACCGGGCGAAGATCATCGTCGTCAAATCGGGCTATCTCTCGCCGGAACTGGCCCCGATTGCCAATCCGAACCTGATGGCGCTGTCGACAGGTGTTGTCGACCAGTTCGTCGAGCGCCTGCCGCGGCTGCGCAAGCAGCATCCGACCTATCCCTTCGACAAGGATTTTGCCTTCGAGCCGCAAACCTTTCTCTCCGCACGCTCGACGCCGGCCTGAGCTTCACCTGAACCAATTGCATTTTTCTGAATAACATTGTCGATCGCGCCGCCCTGTCGCCGCGGTCGACTGTTTTCCCGTATCGCGGCAATCGCGGGAATTGAGCAAAAAACGAGCAGATTTTGATTTGCACAAAAAAGCGCTTGACGCTCGGCGCGATTTGGTTTGCATTGAACCAATAGAAAATTGGTACGGACCATTAAGCGAATGCCGATGGATGAGACGCAGGGCAATTCGAATTATGCGCTGGAGAGGCTGAGGGCTCTCCTACGGTCCGACAGTCTCGACGCCGACGGCAAGCTGCCGACCGAGCGCACCCTTTCGGAAATGCTTGGCGTCGGCCGCCGTGCCGTCCGCCGCGCCCTCGAAGTGCTGGAGGCCGAGGGCCGCATCTGGCGCCGCCAAGGCTCCGGCACCTATGCCGGCCCGCGCCCCGACGGTTGGAGCGATCATGTCGGCTCGATCGTTGCCGGCACCGATCTCATGGAGGTCATGGAAGTGCGCCTGCGCATCGAGCCGCAGCTCGCCCAGCTTGCCGCCATGCGCGCCAAGGCCGCCGATATCGAGCGCATGTATGATCTGGTGAAGAAGATCTACGAAAGCACCGATGCCGATGGGCGCGAACTCTGGGACGGGGCGCTGCACCGCCAGATCGCCCAATGCGCCGGCAACGGTTTCTTCCTCACCATCTTCGACGTCATCAACCGGGTGCGGCAGGACGAGGCCTGGCAGACGATCCGTG
>Ga0209758_1005155_pt1 | contig 10293 bp, 7 predicted proteins | sample AraplaMF_Col_mMF_FD_184258 | JGI IMG/M metagenome (GOLD analysis project Ga0209758, IMG submission 184258) | Arabidopsis root microbial communities from the University of North Carolina, USA - plate scrape MF_Col_mMF (SPAdes) (version 2) | ecosystem: Host-associated > Plants > Roots > Endosphere ... | reverse complement strand
CTCGATGGTCTGGCCCGACATCGAGGTGACGATGTCGCCGGGACGCTGGGCGTTGCCGTCGGGCATGTTCTCGACGAGGCCGATGGCGCCGACTGCGTTGACCTTGGCTTTGCGCGCCGCCAGCGCATGCATCAGCCCGACCACGCAGGCCGCGCCGCCCATATCGCCCTTCATGTCCTCCATGCTGGCGGCCCCCTTGATCGAGATGCCGCCGGTATCGAAGCACACGCCCTTGCCGACGAAGGCGACCGGCGCCTCGCCCTTCTTGCCGCCGTTCCAGCGCATGATCACGGTGCGGCCCGGCTGGGTCGAGCCCTGCGCGACACCGAGCAGCGCGCCCATGCCGAGCTTTTGCATCGCCTTGACGTCGAGCACCTCGACGTCGACGCCGAGCTTCTTGAGCTGGCTCGCGCGGCGCGCGAATTCGACCGGATACAGGACGTTCGGCGGCTCGTTGACGAGCTCGCGCGCCATGATCACGCCGTCCACGACATGTCCCGCCGGCGCGAACGCTTTTCGCGCGGCGGCGACGTCCTCGACCGCGATCGAGACGTCGGCGCGCAGCGCGCCGTTGTCGTTATCCTTCTTCTTGGTCTTGTAGCGGTCGAACTTGTAGGCGCGCAGCTTGAGGCCCGAGGCAATCGCCGCGGCGGCATCGGCCTGCATCGCCCCATCAGGCAGCTCGGCGATGACGGTAACTGCTTCGCTGGCGCCGTTGAGCTTGCCCGCGGTGACGCCGCCGAACTTTAGAAAATCCTTCTCCTTGATGTCGGCCGCCTTGCCGACGCCGACCACGATCAGCCGTTCCGCCTTGATTCCCTCCGGCGCCGGAATATCGAGCGTCGATCCGCTCTTGCCCTTGAACTGGTTGGCCGCCGCCGCCCGCTTCACGGTGTCGGCCGCTTTTCCCAGCGCCTTGCGCGTTGCTTCGCCGAACTTCAACGTGTCGTCGCAAAACGCCACGAGAACGCCGCGGGAAGCTGCGGAAAAAGCGACAAAGCCGACCTTGACGGCGTCGGACATAGGGTAATCCTCCAAGAATGGGGCTGTTCGTTACGGGTCCGGAATCGGCCCGATTATGGAATGTTCTCTTCGCTGGCGGCCCAAATCGCTCCGGACCTGACGTTTCCAGCACTATGGCCTGCAAGCCGCGCCACTGCCAAGCGCTGCCGTGGCGGGAAGGCCACATAATGTGAATTATTAGCCATGTCGGCGGGGTGCCACGGCCCGGCCATTTTGTTGACAGATCAAAGGGATGGTAGTGAGAAGGTGACGGCCTGACAACGGGCGCCGCGGCCAAAGGGGACCCCTTCCAAAAGGGGTTGGTCGGAAGCTGCCCGTCAGGCACGCTGGGGCGAGATCGTACGGGTAACGATGGGGTCGATCGACAGGTACATTTTCCGCACGACGCTCGCGTCGTTTGCGCTGGTCCTGGTCAGCCTCACGGGCGTGATCTGGATTACCCAGGCGCTGCGCGGCATCGACCTGATGACCAGCCAGGGCCAGACCATCGTCACCTTTCTCGGCATCACCAGCCTGGTGATTCCGGCGCTGGTTCTGATCATCGCGCCGATCGCGCTGATGATCGCGATCTCCCACACGCTGAACAAGCTCGCCACCGATTCCGAAATCATCGTGATGAACGCTGCCGGCTTCTCGCCATTCCGGCTGTTCCGCCCGTTCTTCTATGCCACCTGCGTGGTGGCGCTCCTGGTCACCTTCATCGGCTCCTATCTCGCTCCCGACGGCCTGCGCCGAATCAAGCAATGGGACGCCGAGATCACGGCCGACGTGCTCACCAACATCCTGCAGCCCGGCCGTTTCGCCCAGCTCGACCAGAACCTGACGATTCGCATCCGCGAACGCCGCCCCGGCGGAGAGCTCGGCGGCATCTTCGTCGACGATCGCCGCGATCCCAAGGAGCGCGTCACGATCATCGCCGACCACGGCACGGTGCTGAAGAACGAGAGCGGCTCGTATCTGGTGCTGGAAAACGGCAATCTCGAACGCTTTGAGACCGGCAAACGCGATCCGGCCTTTGTCGCCTTCGTTCGCTACGCCTTCGACATGTCGAAATTCTCCAATCGCGGCCGCGACGTCGCGCTCGGCATTCGCGAACGCTATCTCTGGGAGCTGGTCTCGCCCTCGGAGGACGACCCGATGTTCAAGCAGCTTTCCGGGCAGTTTAACGCCGAGCTGCATGACCGCTTCATGGCGCCGGTCTACCCCTTCGCCTTCGCCGTCCTGACCTTCGCCTTCCTCGGCACGCCGCGCACCACGCGGCAGAGCCGCAATTTCTCGATCGGCGGGTCCATCCTGGCGGTGTTCGGCCTGCGCATGGCGGGATTCGCCTGCTCGGTGATGACGGTGAAGACGCCCGCCATGGCCCTCGTCCAGTATTCGATGCTGTTTGCCGCGATTGCCATCGGGCTGTGGATGATCCTGGGCGGCGTCGTGGTGGAGCCGCCGGCGGCGCTGATGGAGGCCATCAACCGCTCGAATGCACGGCTGGCGCGGCTCTTTGGACGGCCGGCCGCCGCATGAGCATGATGACCAACACGCTCGGGCGATACTTCGCCGGCCGCTTCCTGGTCTCGGCGGTGGGCGTGTTTGCGAGCATCTTCGTGCTGCTCGTGCTGGTCGACTACATCGAAATGGTCCGCAAGACCTCCGGCCTCGCCTCGGCTTCCGCCATCACGGTGGCGCAGACCTCGCTGTACCGGGTGCCGCAACTGCTCGAAAAGCTGATGCCGTTCTGCGTCCTGATCGGCGCCATGACCTGCTATCTCGCGCTGTCGCGGCGGCTCGAACTGGTGGTGGCGCGTGCAGCCGGCGTCTCCGCCTGGCAGTTCATCTCGCCGGCGCTCGCAAGCTCGATCATCCTCGGCACCCTCGCCACCGTCGCCTACAACCCGATGTCGGCCAACCTGCGCGAACTGTCCAAGCGGATGGAGGCGGAGCTGTTCGGCTCGGCGCCCGGCGGCGGCATCCAGGACGCCTCCGGCTTCTGGCTCAACCAGATCAATGCCGACGGCCAGTCGATCATCAACGCCGCGCGCAGCGAGCAGCAGGGCGTCCGGCTGACCGGGCTGACCGTGTTCCGATTCGACCCCAAGCTCCAGTTCGAGGAGCGAATCGAAGCGCGGGAAGCCACCCTCGAGGAAGGCCGCTGGGCCTTCAAATCGGTACGCAGATACTCCCTTGATAAACCTCCGGTTGATCAAGACAACTTCTACCTCTCAACCACCCTTACCCCGGCCCAGGTCCGCAACAGCTTCTCCACCCCCGAAACCGTGTCCTTTTGGCAACTGCCTGGCTATATCCGCTCGTCGGAGAGCTCGGGCTTCGCGACCGCAGGCTACCGTCTGCAGTACCATAAGCTCATCGCACAGCCATTTTTGCTGGCTGCAATGGTGATGTTGGCGGCTTCCGTGAGCCTTCGCTTCTTCCGGATGGGCGGCGTGCAGAAGATGGTTTTAAGTGGCGTGGGCGCAGGGTTTCTGCTCTACGTTCTATCGAAAGTTACTGAGGATTTGAGCAAGGCTGAGTTGATGCATCCCATCGCTGCGGCGTGGTTGCCCGTCTGTGTGGGTGGCCTCACCGGATTTTTGGCCTTGTTGTACCAGGAGGACGGGTAGTGGCCGTTGTCGCCGCCCGCCAGTTGAGGTCGCCTGCGTTCAGGCGGCGCACTAACGTGCGCTGCCATCGAGCCCGCTTGGCCGCCGTTGGCGTACCGATGTTTGCCTTGCTTGCCGGGCTGGTCCTGGCTGGCTCGATCGAGCTTGCCCTGACGATGCCGGCTTCGGCGCAGGGCTTCACCTACAACCCGCGCCCGCCCAAGCCGCCGCCGCGGCCGGTGAGCAATGACGGCCGCATGACCGTGCAAGCGGTCGAGGTGGACTACGACTACAACAACCAGCGCGTGTCGGCGGTCGGCAACGTGCAGATGTTCTACAACGGCACCAGCGTGGAGGCCGACAAGGTCGTTTACGACCAGAAGACCAAGCGGCTGCATGCGGAAGGCAATATCCGCCTCACCGATGCGGAAGGCAAAGTCACCTACGCCAACATCATGGATCTGAGCGACGATTACCGTGACGGTTTCGTCGATTCGCTGCGCGTCGACACCGCCGATGACACGCGCATGGCGGCATCCCGCGCCGACCGTTCGGCAGGCAATTACACCGTGTTCGAAAACGGCGTGTATACCGCCTGCGCGCCGTGCAAGGACAATCCGAAGAAGCCGCCGCTCTGGCAGGTCAAGGGTGCGCGCATCATCCATAACCAGACCGACAAGATGCTGTATTTCGAGAACGCGCAGCTCGAATTCTTCGGCGTGCCGATAGCGTATCTGCCGTACTTCTCGACGCCCGATCCGACCGTGAAGCGCAAGACCGGCTTCCTGATGCCCGGCTACAGCTCCAACTCGACCTATGGCTATGCGGTGGAGACCCCGTTCTACTGGGCGATCGCGCCGGACTATGACGCGACCTTCAATCCGCGCTTCACCACGCGGCAGGGCGTGCTGTTCCAGGGCGAGTTCCGCCAGCGGCTGATCAACGGCTCGTACCAGATCCGCGCCTATGGCATTAACCAGCTCGACCCCGGCGCGTTCGCCGGGCAGCCGGGCAACCGCGACTTCCGCGGCGGCATCGACACCAAGGGCCAGTTCGCGCTCAACGACAAATGGGTCTGGGGCTGGGACGGCGTCCTGCTGTCGGATTACTTCTTCTTCTCGGACTACCGGCTGGCGCAGTACCGCGATCCGCTGGGCTCGTTCCTGAGCCTGCCGACGGAAGCGATTTCGCAGCTCTATCTGACCGGCGTCGGCAACCGCAGCTTCTTCGACGCCCGCACGATCTATTACCTGTCGTTCTCCGGCAACCAGGACAAGGTGCCGGTGATCCATCCGGTGATCGACTACAACAACGTCTTCAACCACCCGATCCTGGGCGGCGAGGTCAGCTACAAGACGAACTTCACCAGCCTGTCGCGCACGACGGCGGCCTTCGACCCGATCACGACGCTGGCCAATACCAACGGCCTGTGCCTGACCGCGTCGGCCGATCCGCTCGCCCGCATTCCCTCGCAGTGCCTGCTGCGCGGCATGCCCGGCACCTATACGCGGCTCACCGCCGAGGCGCAGTGGCGGCGCTCATACACCGATCCGATCGGCCAGATCTGGACGCCGTTTGCGATTCTGCGCGCCGACGCGATCGACGCCTCGATCTCGAACCAGCCCGGCGTTTCGAACTTCCTGCCGGTCGGCGACACCCAGGCGCTCCGCCTGATGCCGACGGTCGGGCTCGAATATCGCTACCCCTTCATCAACGTCCAGCCCTGGGGCACCACCACGATCGAGCCGATCGCGCAGATCATCCTTCGGCCGAACGAGACTTTCGCCGGCAGGCTGCCGAACGAAGACGCGCAGAGCATGGTGTTCGACGCCAGCAACCTGTTCGCGGTCGACAAGTTCTCCGGCTACGACCGTGTCGAAGGCGGTGGCCGCGCCAATGTCGGCGTGCAGGCGACCACGCAGTTCGATCGCGGCGGCAGCGTCAACGTGCTGTTCGGCCAGTCCTACCAGCTGTTCGGCCTGAACTCGTTCGCGGTGGCGGATGCCACCAATACCGCGCTGAATTCCGGCCTGCAGAACACCCGCTCCGACTATGTCGCCCGCGTCAATTACTCGCCGAACCGCACCTATACGTTCAGCGTGCGCTCGCGCATCGATGAGGCGACCCTGAACGTCAATCGCTTCGAGGCCGAGGGACGCGCCTCGTTCGACCGCTGGTCGGTCAGCATGATGTACGGCAATTACGCCGCCCAGCCGGAACTCGGCTATCTGACCCGGCGCGAAGGCCTGCTCGGCACCGCGTCGATCAAGCTGGCGTCGAACTGGGTGGTATCGGGCGCAGCCCGCTGGGATCTTGAAGCCAACAAGCTGAACCAGTACATCATCGGTGCTGGCTATGTGGACGATTGCTTCGTGCTGGCAGCCAACTACGTGACGTCCTACAACTACTCGGCCGGGGCGGCGCCGCCGGTGCTCAATCACGCCTTCATGCTGCAGATCGGCCTGCGGACCATTGCGAACTCGTCCTCGACGGCCAGCCCCACCGGCGGCTTGCAGTAGCGTAGACGCCGACCGTGCCGGAGGGTAGCCAGCGAGAACGCGATATGAATGGTTGATGCGGCTGACATGACATGACCACCCCTACGCTCCGCCCTCGCCGACTGCACTCCCTGACAGCCGGCTGCGCCCTTGCGTTTGCCACCCTGGCCGCCGGGATTTCGCCGCTGCCGGCGCAGTCCATTGTCTGCATGGTCAGCGGTGAGCCGATCACCGGCCTCGACGTCGAACAGCGTACCAAGCTCAACTTCCTGACCACGCGCAAACAGTCGCCGCGGCAGGAAATCATCGACGAATTGATCAACGACAAGGTCAAGATCAAGGAAGCCAAGCGATACGGCGTCGATCCCGGCGTCAGCGACATGGACCAGGCCTTTTCGGGTATGGCCCAGCGCATGCGCCTCACGCCCGAGCAGCTCACCAAATCGCTGGAGAGCCAGGGGGTGCGGCCGGAGACGCTGAAGGCCCGCCTCAAGTCCGAGATGGTCTGGGGCAGTCTGGTGCGCGGCCGCTTCAAGGAGAGCCTGCAGGTCGGCGAAAAGGACGTCGCCACCGCCGCCCAGGCCAGCGGCGAGTCGACCCAGGTTGACGCGTTCGAATACAGGCTGCAGCCGATCGTTCTGATCGTGCCGCGCGGCTCGGCCCAGGGCGCGATCGATCAGCGGCGCAAGGAGGCGGAGACCTTGCGGGAACGCGTGCAGAGCTGCGAGCAGGCCAACGACTACTTCAAGTCGATGCAGAATGCCGCGATCCGCCCCGCCGTCACCAAAACCTCGGCCGACATCCCCGGCCCGCTGCGTGAGCTCCTGGACAAGACCCCGGTCGGCCGCCTCACCCCGCCGGAGATCACCAAGCAGGGCGTCGAGATGGTGGCGCTGTGCGAGCGCAAGCCGACCAAGATCGACACGCCGAAGAAGCGCGAGATCCGGGAAAAGATGTTCGCCCAGAAATACGAGGCAAAGTCGAAGGCCTACCTGGCGGACATCCGCAAGGCCGCGATGATCGAATGCCGTTGATGGCCGGGGAATCGAATTCCGAGGCTGTGAAGACCAAAGCTCTCGCGCTGACCTCCGGCGAGCCGGCGGGCATCGGTCCCGACATCGCGCTCGTTGCCTGGCTGCGCCGCAGCGAACTCGATCTGCCGCCATTCTACCTGCTCGGCGATCGCGCCTTCTTCGCCGAGCGGGCGAAGATGCTGGGCCTGTCGGTCGAGTTCACCGAAGCCGCACCCGAGGACGCCTGCGCAGCATTCGCAAAAGCCCTGCCCGTGGTTGCCACCGGCGAAACCGCCACCGCACGCCCCGGACACCCCGATGAGACCAGCGCGAACGCCGCACTTGCCTCGATCCGCCACGCGGTTGGCCACGTCAGAAGCGGGCGCGCCGGCGCCGTTGTCACCAACCCGATCGCCAAGAGCGTGCTGTACCGCGCCGGCTTCCGCCATCCCGGCCACACCGAATATCTCGCCGAGCTTGCCGCCGACGGCGGAAAGGCGCCGCAGCCGGTGATGATGCTGTGGTCGCCGGCGCTTGCCGTCGTTCCCGTCACCATCCATCTGTCGCTGCGCGAGGCGATCACCCAGCTCACCAGCGAGTTGATCGTGACGACCGCGAAGATCGCGGCCGCCGACATGAAAGCGCATTTCGGCCTGGCGCGACCGCGGCTTGCGATATCGGGCCTCAATCCGCATGCCGGCGAGGACGGCTCACTCGGCAGCGAAGACATCGACATCGTGGCGCCCGCCATCGAGGCGTTGCGCCGGGACGGCATCGACGCCAGGGGCCCATTGCCGGCCGACACCATGTTCCACGCCGCTGCGCGCAAGACTTACGACTGCGCCGTCTGCATGTATCACGACCAGGCGCTGATCCCGATCAAGACCATTGCGTTCGAGGACGCGGTCAACGTCACGCTGGGATTGCCGTTCATCCGCACGTCTCCCGATCACGGCACCGCCTTCGACATTGCCGGTACCGGCAAGGCCAACCCGTCGAGCCTTGCCGCGGCACTGCGGCTCGCCGCGCGCATGGCGGCAACCAAGCCTCAATGAGCGCGATCGACGATCTGCCGCCGCTGCGCGAGGTCATCCGCGAACACTCCCTGTCGGCACGCAAATCGCTCGGCCAGAACTTTCTGCTCGATCTCAACCTCACCGCACGGATCGCGCGCGCCGCCGGTCCCCTCGAAGGTGCCACCGTGATCGAGGTCGGCCCCGGCCCCGGCGGGCTAACCCGCGCGCTGCTGGCGCTCGGCGCCAAGCGTGTCATCGCGGTCGAGCGCGACGAGCGCGCGCTGGCCCCGCTCGATTACATCGCCAGGCGCTATCCCGGGCGGCTCGAGATCGTCCATGCCGACGCCCAACACTTCGATCCGCGCCCGATGCTCGGCGATGAGCGCGCCAAGATCGTCGCCAACCTGCCCTACAACATCGCCACCGCGCTCTTGGTCGACTGGCTCTCGATCGAGCCCTGGCCGCCCTGGTACGACATGATGGTGCTGATGTTTCAGCGCGAGGTCGCCGAGCGGATCGTCGCAAGGGAAAACGAAGAGGCCTATGGCCGGCTCGCGGTGCTCGCCAACTGGCGCGCGGAGACGAAAATCCTGTTCGACATTTCGCCCGCCGCCTTCGTGCCGCAGCCCAAGGTGACCTCCTCGGTGGTGCGCCTCGTGCCGCGCGCTGCGCCCGAAACCTGCGACCGCCGCGCGCTCGAACAGGTGGCCGCCGCCGCCTTCGGCCAGCGCCGCAAGATGCTGCGGCAGAGCCTGAAATCGCTGTCGGTCGACCCGGCACGCCTCGCCGCCGCCGCGCAGGTCGATGCGACCAGGCGTGCCGAGACCGTCCCGGTTTCGGGCTTTGTTGCCATGGCCCGTGAATTGGTCGATATACGAAACACAAAAACAAACGCCGTATAAGCCGTATAAGGAGTGAACGTCATGGCGCGAATGGTCCGCCAATCCCTCGTCAAGTTCGATGCGCCATTGTGCGAAACCATCATCGACACGCCAAAACCGCAGGGGCGCGAAGTTCTCGTCCGCATCGAGCGCTGCGGGCTCTGCCATTCCGACCTGCACATCCAGGACGGCTATGCCGATCTGGGTGGCGGCAAGAAGCTGGACACCACGCGCGGCATGACGCTGCCGTTCACGCTCGGCCACGAGATCGCCGGCGTCGTCGACGAGGTCGGTCCCGATGCGCCGAAAGAGCTGATCGGCAAGAAGCAGGCGGTATTCCCCTGGATCGGCTGCGGCCAGTGCCGCGACTGCGGCAATGGCGATGAAAACCTCTGCACCAAGCAGCGCTTCCTCGGCGTCTCCATCGACGGCGGTTTTGCCACCCACGTCCTGGTGCCCGACGCAAAATACCTGCTCGATTACGATCCGCTGCCGGTCAACCAGGCGGCGACGCTGATGTGTTCTGGCGTGACGGCCTATGGCGCTCTGAAGCGGCTGGTCGACCGCCCGCGGCAGCGCAACCTCCTGCTGATCGGGCTCGGCGGCGTCGGCATGATGGGGCTTTCGTTCGCGCAGGCGATGTTCAAGCAGAACATCACGGTCGCCGATCTCTCGCCGGCCGCGCGCGAGACCGCGCTGAAGAACGGCGCAGCGAATGCCTACGATCCGGCCGAGCCTGAAGTGGTCAGGCGCATCCTCAAGGAGACCGAGGGCGGCTTCGACGGCGTGGTGGATTTTGCCGGCAACGAGAAATCGATGGCGTTCGCGGTTTCGACGGTGGCGCGCGGCGGCAAGGTCGTGGTCTCCGGCCTGATGGGCGGCAATTTCAGCCTGCCGATGGTGCAATGGGTCTACAAGCGCATGACCATCGAAGGCTTCATGGTCGGCACTCTCGCCGAGGCCAAGGAATTGATGGCGCTGGCCCGCGCCGGCAAGATCAAGCCGACGCCGATGAAGGAAGAGCCGATGGCCGACGTCCAGAAATGGATCGACGAGCTGCGCGCCGGCAAGGTCGTCGGGCGCATCGTGCTGAAGAACTGACGCGCGCGCTCGCGTCACTGCGATGACGGGTTGCGGTGACGCGTCACCGTGGCCCGCTCATCCCCGCGGCCCCCACAAAATCACCGCAGCGCCGGCCAGACACAGGCAGGCGCCCGCGACGTCCCAGCGATCCGGGCGAACGCTCTCCACCGTCCACAGCCAAGCCA
>Ga0209758_1005151_pt1 | contig 10295 bp, 10 predicted proteins | sample AraplaMF_Col_mMF_FD_184258 | JGI IMG/M metagenome (GOLD analysis project Ga0209758, IMG submission 184258) | Arabidopsis root microbial communities from the University of North Carolina, USA - plate scrape MF_Col_mMF (SPAdes) (version 2) | ecosystem: Host-associated > Plants > Roots > Endosphere... | reverse complement strand
GAAGATGATCGAAGCGGGCGCCTGCGCGCTCCAGATCGAGAACCAGGTCTCGGACGAGAAGCAGTGCGGTCACCAGGACGGCAAGGTCACCGTGCCGCACGAAGTGTTCATCGCCAAGATCCGCGCCTGCCGCCACGCCTTCCTCGAGCTCGGCGTCGAAGATGGAATCATCGTCACCCGCACCGACTCCCTCGGCGCAGGCCTGACGCAGCAGATCGCTGTCAGCCACAAGCCGGGCGACATCGGCGACCAGTACAACAGCTTCCTCGATTGCGAGGAAATCACCGCGGAGAACGCCAGGAACGGCGATGTCATCATCAATCGCAACGGCAAGATGATGCGTCCGAAGCGGCTGCCCTCGAACCTCTACCAGTTCCGTCCCGGCACGGGCGAGGACCGCTGCGTGCTGGACAGCATCACCTCGCTGCAGAACGGCGCGGACCTGCTCTGGATCGAGACCGAGAAGCCGCATATCGAGCAGATCGCCAAGATGGTCGACCGCATCCGTGAGGTCGTCCCGAACGCCAAGCTCGCCTACAACAACTCGCCATCGTTCAACTGGACCATCAACTTCCGTCAGCAGGTCTACGACGCGATGAAGGAGGCCGGCAAGGATGTCAGCGAGTACAACCGCGCCGAACTGATGAAGCCGGAATACGACGATACGCCGCTGGCGAAGGAAGCCGACGAGCGCATCCGGACCTTCCAGGCGGATTCGGCCAAGCGCGCCGGCATCTTCCACCACCTGATCACGCTGCCGACCTACCACACGGCCGCGCTGTCGACCGACAATCTCGCCAAGGAATATTTCGGCGAGCAGGGCATGCTCGGTTACGTGAAGAACGTGCAGCGCCAGGAGATCCGTCAAGGCATCGCCTGCGCCAAGCACCAGAACATGGCCGGCTCCGATATCGGCGACGACCACAAGGAGTATTTCGCAGGCGAGGCTGCTCTCAAGGCGGGCGGCGTCCACAACACGATGAACCAGTTCGGCTAACGCCAGGCAACAGGAGATCGACAATGACCAAAGGCAGCAATTTCTGGGTGATCGGCGGCGAGTTCGGCTCGATGAACTTCCACAAGCTCGTCGAAGGCTCGGCTCAGGTCAAAGGTCCATTCAAGACCCGCAAGGAAGCCGAGGACTGCTGGCGCGAGGTGTCGGAAGAGAGCCGCCACAAGGCCGGCGTCCGCTTCTCGATCGTGGAAGAGCCGTCACGGGTCTCGGCCTGACGGCTGCCTGAATAAGTTAAGAAGACGTCCAAGGACGGAGGGTCCCATCCGGCGCGAGCCGGGTGGGATCGTCTGTTTTTGGCACACGTGAATGGCCTGTGGGCACGGTAAGTATCTGGAACTAGAGGCCTTTGCGGGCGCGATGGTTGCTGATAGGTTAATGGCGGCAAGTGAGGACGAGGCCGACAATGTCAGAGCCCGAGACCAGCGGTATCCATCCGAGCCAGCCGCGCCCGGTGCGGTTGCGGGACGCGCTGTTGCGCGCGCGGATCGAGGCCGCCGATCGGACCGGCGTCGTCGTCGATTTGCGGGACGCCGAGGTGGCGCGGCTCGAGATCCTCAACGACGCGCTCGATCCATTGTTTGCGCAGGTGCCGGACAGGATCGACCTGTTCGATCGCGGCATCAGCCAGGGCGACACGCCGAGGCTCTGGATCGACGTCGTCGCTCACATCATGATGGGACGCGACAAGCGGCAGTACCGCTTCGTCCAGGACACCCGCTTCGGCCGCATCGTGCTCGCCGAATCGCATGACACGGGTGTCATCGTGGACGCCGTGACAGACTATGTCGCCCGCCGCATGATCGAGCGCGAGCACGCGATGGTGGTGCCCTCGGAGCCGAAGGTGGAGGTCGCAGAGCCGCCGCGCCGCTCGCGCCTGTGGCCGTTCGTGTTCGGCTTCATCCTCGGTGCGGCCGCGCTGTTCGGCGTCGCCGTGCTTGCGGCGTTGCGGAGCTGGTGATTGCTCTCTGTCGTCTCGGGGTATCTCTCTCCGTCATTCCGGGGCATGCGAAGCATGAACCCGGAAGCCATTCATCGGGATGCGCTGCGGGGCCGATGGATTCTCTGGTGCGCAATTGCGCACCAAAGCTCGCGCTTCGCGTGCCCCGGAACGACGGCATCGGGTCACACCACCCGTGCGCGCTTGATCTCCCGGACCTGCAAACCATGATCGATGCTTCGCACGATCTGCTCGCAGCGCCAGCCGGCATCATCCTTCTCGATCCTGAACAGATTGTAAGCCGCCGCCGGATAGCGGCCGTGCGCGAGCGCCGAAGCCGATGGCACGCCGATCGCGGGAATGTTGCCATCAGGGCCTTCGAACCACATCGTCGAATGGATGTGGTCGTGCCCGTGCAGGATCAGCTCGACGCCGTGGCGCTTGAGCAGCGCCAGCAGGCTTGCCGAATCAATCAGCCGCTTTTGGCGCGCGTCGGACTTTAGAGGATGATGAACCAGCAGCACGCGGAAGACGTCCTCGGCCGCGAGCCGGTCGAGCATCTGTTCGAGCGCGGCGAGCTGATGGCGTCCGAGCGCGCCCGTCGCCATCAGGGGTGCCGTCGGCACCGCACTGGAAAGGCTGATCAGCGCGGCCGGCCCGCGGCGCCGCACGCTCGGAAAGCCGACGCTGCCGTCGTCGCCCGCAAGATAGGGCGCAAACGTCTCGCCGAAGCGATGAAAGGTAGCACGGACATAGGCGTCGTGATTGCCGGGAATCGTGGTGACGCGGTCGGGCGGCCCGACCTCGTCAAGCCAGGCGCGTGCCGGCGCGAACTCCGCCTCCATCGCCAGGTTGACGAGATCGCCCGTGACCGCGATGTGGTCGGGCGCCTGCGCCTGCATGTCGGCGACCAGCGCGTCGAGCACCTCGCGACGCTGGTATTTGTGGCGGTTGCGCGTCCAGTTGACGTAGCCGAGCACGCGCTTGCCGGCGAGCTCGATCAGCCGCGGCTTCGGCAAGGGCGGCAGGTGCGGGTCGGACAGATGGGCGAGCGTGAAAGGTGCCAGGAAAGATGTCATCGCGCGCGATTGCCTCGCTATTCCCCCGCTGTAATGGCAAGGTCGCCGGCAACACGCAAGACAAGCCTGAGAGGGCGCATCACGAGAGGCTAATGGCGAAACGCCTGGACGAGTTCCGACGGAGATTCGAGCCGCTGCTGCGGCGATTCTTCCACGCCTATTTCCTTCTGGTCCGCGGCATGACGCTCGGCGTCCGCGCCGTCGTGCTCGATGCCGACAACAAGGTGTTCCTGGTCAAGCACAGCTACGTCTCGGGCTGGTATTTGCCGGGCGGCGGCGTCGACCATGGCGAGACCATGGAGCAGGCGATGCGTCGCGAGCTCAAGGAGGAGGGGGATATCGAGCTGACGGGGGTGGCCTTGCTGCATGGGATCTTTCTCAACAGCCACGTCTCCCGCCGCGACCATGTCGCGGTCTATGTGGTCAGGCATTTCCGCCAGGACCGGCTGCCGAAGCCCAACCGCGAGATCATCGAATGCGGGTTCTTCGATACCGCCGCGCTGCCGGCGGGGGCGACGCCCGGCACCCGCTTGAGGATCGCGGAGGTGCTCGATGGCAAGCCCCCGATTGCGACGTGGCGCTGAGGGCGGCTATGGTGCTGCCGGCCCGAACGGGCGCTACGGGAGCCCGATGAAAGCCGCAAAATTCGCCTTCGGCCTGATCTGCCTCGCGATCCTCGCCAGCGACATCGTCGCGATGTCGCGTTGGAGCGAGGCCCGCGGGGTCTATGACGACATCTGCTACCTGAGGCAGGCGCACCTGTTCCAGCGCTTCGGCGTCAGCGGGCTCGACACCAACGCGGTCAGGGACGACGACCGTTATTTCGAAGGCAAGATGAAGGAGATCGGTTTCGCCGAATGGAAGGATCCGATCCGCTGGCCCTGCCACAATCCGATGCCTGATGGCAAAGTCGTGCTGCAATATCCGCCGGGGACCGGCTTTCTGCTCGCCCTGTTTCCGGAAGGCCACCAGGTGGTGCCGCTCTATGTTGCCGCGAGCCTGATCGTGTGCGCCCTTGCGCTGTCGGGCATTGCCATGGCGCGGACGCTTTCGTCGGTCACGGGTGCGGGCCTGTTCGGCGCGCTCGCCGTCTATCTCATGATCAACCCGGCCAAGGCGAGCTATTCGGTGCCGCCGACCATGGCGCTATGCGCGGTTGCCGGCTTGCTCACTTCGTTGTGGCTGACCAGGGACAAGCGCAGCGTCTGGCTGATTGCGCTGATCGGTCTCCTGCTCGGTTTGTCCGTCAATTTCAGATTGCCGAATGCGTTGCTGGCTGCCGGCTATTTCCTGATCCTAGGCATTCCCTTCCTGTGGACCCGCTCGCTCGCGACCTTCGTGCGGGGCCTCGCCTTCGGTGCCGGCGTACTCGTCGGCATGGCGCCAACGCTGGCCGCCCAGGCCATCAACGCCGGCAGCGCGCTGGCGACGACCTATGGCAGTGCCGACGTGGTCGCGCCGGTTTTCGATCTCGCAGTCTTCGGGCAATATCTACGCGACATGCAGTTCGTGCTGATCGTGCTGGCGGTCGGTGCGACGGTCTGGCTGCTGGCGGCCGGCGAGGGGCATGTGCGGCAGGCCGCGCTCGTCGTGGTCGGCAATCTCGCCTTCAATCTCGGCTTCTTCATGAGCCACCCGATCTTCACGCCTTATTATGTCGTGCCGATCACGATGCTGTCGCTGTGGACGCTGTCGTTCGCGCAGCTGCTGCAACCTGTCGAGGCGCGTGCGGCGGCATCGGTCCGGGGCCAGCCGGCCAGCCTGGGAGTGATACCGCGATGACATCTGCGCAACCTCGCATCGCCGTACTCGTGCCCTGCTACAACGAGGAGGCGGCGGTCGCAACCGTCGTCGCCGACTTCCGCAAGGCGCTGCCGGCGGCCGAGATCTATGTCTACGACAACAATTCGCGCGACCGCACCGCTGCCGTCGCGCGCGAGGCCGGTGCGATCGTGCGCAGAGAGCGGCGGCAGGGCAAGGGTCACGTCGTGCGTCGCATGTTCGCCGAAATCGAGGCCGACATCTACGTGCTGGTCGACGGCGACGCCACCTACGATGCACCGAGCGCTCCACGCATGATCGACAAGCTGCTCGACGAACATCTCGACATGGTGGTCGGGCTCCGCATCGATCAGTCGCAGGCCGCCTACCGTCTCGGCCATCGCATGGGCAATCGCATGCTGACCGGCTTCCTGTCCTCGACCTTCGGACAGGCCTTCAAGGACATCCTGTCCGGCTACCGCGTGTTCTCGCGGCGCTTCGTCAAATCGTTCCCCGTGCTGTCCGATGGCTTCGAGATCGAGACCGAGCTCGCGGTCTACGCGCTGGAGCTGTCGCTGCCGGTCGCCGAGGTCGAGACGCCCTATTACGCGCGACCCGAAGGTTCGTTCTCGAAGCTCAACACCTGGCGCGACGGCTTTCGTATTCTCGGGACCATGCTGAAGCTGTACCGCTCCGAGCGGCCGCTGCGTTTCTTCACCGTGATCGGGATCCTGCTGGCGCTGGCCGCGATCATCCTCGCGATCCCGATCGTCGTCACATTCTTCGAAACCGGCCTCGTGCCGCGGCTGCCGACTGCCGTGCTGGCGATGGGCTTGACGATCATGGCGTTGCTGTCGGTCTCGTCGGGGCTCGTGCTCGACACCGTCACGCGAGGGCGGCGGGAGATGAAGATGCTGGCCTATCTGTCCCAGCCGACGCCGCAAAGGAACTGAAGGCGGACCTAAGGCCCATGGACCTCCCGATGCGTAGATGCTACTCCGCGAAATAATATGAACGATCTCTCAATTACCATCCGTCCCGAAGCCCCGGGCGACGCCCAGGCGATCGAGCGCCTGCACGAGCGCACCTTCGGCCCCGGCCGTTTCGTCCTCAGCGCCTATCGCATCCGCGAGCACGTCGATCACGTGCTCGATGTCTCCTTCACCGCCCGCATCGGCACGCTGCTGGTCGGTTCGGTCAGGCAACTGCCTGTCACGATCGGTGAGACGCCGGCGCTGCTGCTCGGGCCGCTCACCGTCGAACCGCCGTTTCGCAGCCGCGGCATCGGCCGCATGCTGATGGAGCGTGCCCTGAAGGACGCCAGGGACAAAGGCCACCGCCTCGTGCTGCTGGTCGGTGACGAGCCCTATTACAGCCGCGTCGGCTTCAAGCCCGTGCCCAAGGGCCGCATCACCATGCCGGGCCCGGTCGATGCCGCGCGTATCCTGGTGTTCGAGCTCGTCGAGGGCGCATTCGAGGGCGTCTCGGGTGCGGTTGCTCCGGACTGGAGCAAGGCGCGGGGCTAGCGCACCAACCGGTCGAGGCTCACATGTTCCGCGTAACAGCCGACACATTGCAGGCCTATCTCGATTTCGACCCCGAGCGAAAGCGCGATCTGACCGAGTTGCACAAGCTGGTCGTCGCGGCCGCGCCGGCCCTCAAGCGCCATTTCCATCAGGGAACGCCCGCGGGAGAAGCGGGAATGCGCATGAAGATGATCGGCTATGGCAAGTTTCGCTACGCCGTCAAATCGGGAAAAACTACGTACTGGCCGGTGATCGGTGTTGCGCTTCAGAAAAACTACATCAGCGTTTACGTGACGGTGACCCGGCAAGGCGCGCCGGTCGTATCCCGCTACGCTGGAAAACTCGGCGAACTACGCATGGGGGGCAACAACTTCAGCTTCAAGCGGTTCGATGACCTCAAGCAGGATGCAGTATCGACCCTGTTCGCGGAGGTCGCCGGCATTTTCAAAGCGGATCCCGAGAATCCCGTCCGCTATATGCAGGGCTCCTGAACATGGAAAGCCGGACACGCTATACCGTCGGAGCGGTTTGTGCCAAAACCGCTCACCGCGAAGCTGACGAAGGATTTTTGTAGTTTGGCCGCATCCAGGAAGGGCGCCTCGCCCGCGGAACGCCAGAACGGGATTGATCGGACCATCGATCTCCTGGAAGCGCTGCTGCATTTGCGCGCGCCTTCCAAGCTCGGCGATATCGCCAAGCAGATGGGCGCGCCGCGATCGACGGTCTACGCCATCGCCAATCGCCTGATCGAGGCGGATCTGCTGGAGAGCGTCGGCGAGGGCGGTCAGATCTATTTCGGCAAGGCGGTGCATCTCTACGGGCAGGCCTATGCGGAAGCCAACCCCCTGCATCGCCGATGCCGCGAAGCGCTCGACCGGCTGGCGACCCGGCATAGCGCCACCGCGCAGCTCTGTGCTCTGCGCGGACGCAAATACGTGGTGGTCGATACGCGCGACGGGGAAGGCCTGTTTCGGATCACGACCGATGTCGGCGTCGAGGTGCCGCTGCCGTGGACGGCATCCGGCCGGTTGCTGCTCGACCATATGAGCCCGGCGGAGATTCGTGCGTTCGTTCCGAAGGAGGATTTTCGTCTTCCGGACGGCCGCGTGCTCGATGTCGATGATTTCATTAAGGACGTCGCGCGCGCGAAACGTGACGGCAAATGCGTGACCACGGCGCTCTCGGATCGGTTCACGTCGTGTCTTGCTGCACCCATTCGCGACAAGAAGGGCGTCGCGGTCGCGACGCTTTGCTTCGTCGTTCCCGCGGATTCGCTGAAGGAACGCAGGACCGCGCTGCTCGAGGACCTGGTCGCCACCGCAGCCGAACTCTCGGATCGCCGCTGAGCTCAGCCGGCAAGCTGCGATTCGATGCGGCCGCATCGTTTCGTGCGGCGTCGTCGCACGTCCAGACTTGACAGCATGTCGTCCTGATATCTAACGTGACGCTATAAGATAATATTGTCCACTATAAGAGACAGTGCAATTGCGGGCGAAGTTCTCCGTTCCCCATGCCGGGGCGCGAGACGCGATCCTGCGTTCCAAGCGAGGATTCAAGATGGCGAATGCAGGCCAACAGGTACCCGGGCGACGCTGGATGATCGGTTGTCTCCTCGGCGTCGGAATTCTCATCAATTACATCGATCGCGTCGGGCTCTCCGCCGCCACGCCCGAACTCACCAAGGAGCTTGGCCTCACCGCCACCGACATCGGGCTGCTCGGCAGCGCGTTCTTCTGGACCTATTCACTGCTGCAGGTTCCAGGCGGCATGGTGCTCGATCGTTTCGGCGTCACCATGGTCGGCCGCGCCTCGAGCTTCCTCTGGGCGGTCGCCGCCAGCATCACCGCGCTCGCCAGCGGTCTGTGGGGCATCGCTGCCGCGCGCCTCCTGCTCGGCGTCGCCGAAGCGCCGGCCTTCCCGGCCAGCCAGAAGGCGACCGGCCACTGGTTTCCGCTCGACGAGCGCGCGCGCTCGACCGCGATCTTCGATTCCGCCGCAAAATTTTCCAACGTGATCGGCGTGCCGCTGGTCGCCTATGTGATCTTTCTCTACGGCTGGCGCTGGGGTTTTGGCGTCACCGCGCTGCTGAGCTTTCTGTATTTCGTCGCCTATTATGTCATCTACCGAAATCCGAGCGAGGATCCGAAGCTCTCGAAGGCCGAGCATGACTACATCATCGCCGGCGGCGGCACGCCGGAAGGCCCGGCCACGGCGGGACAGAGCCGCATGCTCGGCTACCTCCTGCGCAATCGCAAAGTCTGGGGGCTGACCATCGGCTTCTCCGCCTATGGCTACACCTTCTATCTCTTCCTCACCTGGCTGCCCGGCTATCTCGCCCAGACCATGCATATGAACCTGATGTCGGCCGCGGGCTATTCGACGATTCCCTGGATCTTCGCGACCTTGTCGGACCTCCTGATCGGCGGCTTCCTGGTGGATCATCTGATCGCGCGCGGCTACGACTCGACGCGGGTGCGCCAGTCGGTGATCATTGTCGGCATGCTGATGGGGCTCGCCGTGATCGGCGCGGCCTTCACCGTGAAGCCGGGCTGGGCGCTGCTGTGGCTGTCGATCGCGATCTCGGGGCTGTCGGCCGCCGCGCCCGTCGGCTCCTCGATCGTGTCGCTGATCGCGCCGAAGGGCGGCGCGGGAACCGTTGGCGGTATCCTGAATTTCACCAACAACATGATGGGCGTGCTCGCGCCAATCGTGACCGGCATCGTGGTCGACTGGACTCAATCTTTTGCGGGCGCCTTCATGATATCAGGTGTCGTGTTGCTGATCGGCATCTTCTTTTATGTCGTGGTGCTTGGCCGGATCGAGTCGATCCCCGATTACGAAGAGGTATCACCGCCCGGCGCCGTGCCTGCGACTTGAGGAGAGGGCATGTCCCAAAAGTCCAATGGCAAGGACACGCTGATCCGCAATGCCCGCGTGATCGACGGCACGGGCGCGCCGTGGTTCGAGGCTGACCTGCGCATCAGCGACAGCCGCATCGCGGCGATCGGCACCTCGCTGCCGGTGGAAGAGGCCGACATCATCCAGGCGCGCGGATGCTATCTCGCGCCCGGCTTCATCGACGCCCATTGCCATGACGATCTGATCTGCCTGCGCGAGCCCGACAGGCCCGAGAAGGTGTTGCAGGGCGTGACCACGCTCGTGGTCGGCAATTGCTGCTTCTCGCTCTATCCGGCAACGGAAAACTCCGCCGAGATGCTGCGCCTGCATTTCTCCGGTCTCGCTGGCGAGACTCGATCCGACGAGGTCTTCGACAGCTTCGACGGCTACCGGCACGCCCTGGAAGGGCCCGGCGTGGCGCTCAACCTCGTCTCGCTGGTCGGCCATGCCGCGATCAGGCTTGCCGTGCTCGGCTATGAGCGCCGCGCGGCGACCGGCGAGGAGATCGCGGCGATGCAGGCGCTGCTCGCGCAGCAGCTCGCGCAAGGCGCGGCCGGTCTGTCGCTCGGCCTTGTCTATCCGCCGAGCGCGTTTGCCGACACCAATGAACTGAACGCCCTGGCTGCGACCGTGCGGGCGCACGGCAAGCTGCTCACCGCGCATATCCGCAGCTATGAAGCGGGCCTCTTGCAATCCACCGACGAGTTCATCGCGATCCTGCGCGCCTCAGGCGCCGCGGGGCTGCTGTCGCATCTGCAATCGGCGGGAAAGCCGAACTGGGGCGCCATCCCTGCGGCGCTCGACCGGCTCGAGGCGGCGCGCGCGGAGGGGATCGACATCTCCTTCGACATGTATCCCTATCCCGCCGGCAGCTCCTACATGCTGCAATTGCTGCCGCCGGCGGCACTCGAAGGCGGCATTGATGCGTTGCGCGAACGGCTGCGCGATCCGGCCAAGCGCGAGGCGCTGCGCGTGCTGGTGGAGCAGGGCGATCCGGATCCGCATGCCGCGCAGTCCAAGATCGTGCTGATCGGCTGGCATAATGTACGGATCTCAGGCACCGGCAATCCCGCACTGAA
>Ga0209758_1005150_pt1 | contig 10296 bp, 10 predicted proteins | sample AraplaMF_Col_mMF_FD_184258 | JGI IMG/M metagenome (GOLD analysis project Ga0209758, IMG submission 184258) | Arabidopsis root microbial communities from the University of North Carolina, USA - plate scrape MF_Col_mMF (SPAdes) (version 2) | ecosystem: Host-associated > Plants > Roots > Endosphere... | reverse complement strand
GTTTCGGCCGGCTGGGCGCCTGGTTCGGCCACCAGCATTTCGGCGTCGAGCCCGATCTGGCGCCGATCGCCAAGGGGCTTTCCTCCGGTTACCTGCCGATCGGCGGCGTGCTCGTCAGCGACCGCATCGCCGATGTGCTGATCAACGAGGTCGGCGAATTCAATCACGGCTTCACCTATTCCGGCCACCCGGTCTGCGCCGCCGCCGCACTCGAGAACCTGCGCATCATCGAAGAGGAAAGACTGGTCGAACGGGTGCGCGATGATATCGGACCCTATTTCGGCAAGGCCTGGGCAGCGCTCGCTGAACATGATCTCGTCGGTGAGGCCGACAGCATCGGCCTGATGGGCGGCCTGCAGCTTGCCGCCGAGAAGAGCACGCGCACCCGTTATGCCAAGCCCGATCAGGTCGGTGCGCTGGTGCGCAACCACGCGCTGGCGAACGGCCTCGTGCTGCGCGCCACCGGCGACCGCATGCTCGCCTCGCCGCCGCTCGTCATCAGCCACGCAGAGGTGGACGAGATGGCGAGGATCACCCGATTGGCGCTGGATTTGGCCTGGAAGGAGCTGAAATCCTGATTCGCTCAGCCCGGCTGATTGACCCAGGCATAGCCGAAACGGTAGCTGTCGCCGCCGCGCCGATAGAAATAGGGCACGTCGATCACCGACGCCTGCGGTGCGGACGCGCCGAGATTGGCCTGCAGCCATTCAGCCATATCAGGCGGAAGCGCTTCGCTTCCCCCCTTCTGCGGGAGGAGCCACACGAGGAGAAGCGGTCGCCGACCCGCAAGATCCGGGTGGAAGCCGGGATAATCGACGGAGAGGACCGGCACACCGGGAATATCTTGCCTGACATTGCCGGCAAGCAAGCTGTCGCCGGCAAGGACCGCCGCCGGTTCGGCCTGTCTGCGCAAGATTTCCAGCATGCCGGCATAAGGCCTGTTCAGCCGCTCGTAATGACCGGTGAAGCGTGCAGTCGCGACGCTTCCGTAAAGGGCCGCCGGCACACCGATCATGATGACGGTGACGATGGCCATAAAACGCCGGAACGCCCTGTCTGTCGCGACGCCTGCCGCCTCGATCTTCAGGCAGAAATAGAGCGGCAGGATGAAGAGCATCGGCACCAGCCAGCGATCCTTGATGCCGGCCGCGCCGCCGAAGACGATCAGAAGCAGAATGCCGGCCAAGAAGACGAGCATCATCCGCTCGAGCAGCCGCGTCCATTCCGAACCGGAGCCGAGTGTCGGACGAAGGCTCCTGCCGAAGACGAGCGCGAATACCGCCGCGGTCAATCCGGCAAAGCTGATGATGGCGAGAGCCAGTGAACTGACGCCCATGGCCACCTGGGTGAGATAGCTCGCATGGCCGCTCGCGGTCATCTTCTCCAGGGTGCGTGCGGTGGCGAAATCGAGATTGTCCTTCAGCCAGAAGAGATGCGGCAGGATGATGACGAGCGCCACCGCTGCCGTCAGCATCAGCCGCCAGTCGAAGATCCGCGGCCGCAGGCGCGCATCCGAAAGCGCGGCAATCAGGGCTGCGGCCGGCAGGATCGCGAAATTATATTTAGCAAGCAGGCCGAAACCGATGCCGATGCCGGCGATGAGATAGGAGGCGAGGCTCGGCTGCTTCAGGCTGCGGATGAAGCCGTAGAAGAAGATGCTGGCCGAGAAGAACACGGCGACCGTATGCGTCAGGTCGCGCTGCATCTCGAAAGCCATCTGCGGGATCGTCAGCAGCCCGAGCGTGGTGATCGCCACCAGCGCCTTGTCGCGCAGGATAAGCCGCGCCGTGAGGCCGTAGAGCACGTAGGAGCTGAACAGCAGTAGGTTCTTCACCACCGAAAGGGCGGTTAGCGAGACGCCGGCGAACTGGAAGACCGTATATTGCAGCCAGTTGTAGAAGGGCGGCTGCGGGCCGTAGCCGGCGGCAAGCCATTGCGAGCGGAAGACCTGTTCGGCCTCGTCGAGATCGAGAGAATGCGAGGTTGCGAGCCGCACGCCGACGTGAAGCACGAAATAGGCCGCCAGCAGGGCAAAGATCCAACTGATGTCGCGACGGTTGCTCTCGGTCATTCTATTTGCTCTCCGGCCGAACCCAGGCATAACCGAGCGCGAAATTGTCGCCCTGGCGGCCGAAATAATAGGGAAGCGACAGCGAGCCGATCTCCTGCAGCACGATGCCGGCCGCCGTCAGCGCTGATGAAAACCGCTCCGGCATGACCGCATCGGCAGCCGTCGCCGTTTTCTTGCCGCGCCAGACGATGAGCACCGGCCCCTTGGCCTCGGCATAGGCCGGAATGCCCGGTGCCGGAAAATCCGGGATCACCACCGGCACATCGGGAAATTGCAGCCGCATGTTTCCGCCGATATAGGGGTCGGAAGCGATCACAAGTGCGGGTTGCGCCTGTCGCGTCATCTCGCGCGAAAAACCCGCCATCGGCACATTCGGCCGGCTGTAGGTGCCGATCAGCCCGGCGCCGACGACACGGAAACCGAGGGCGATCAGCACGCAGGCCATCAGCGCCGGCAGCACCGGCCGGAAGCGGCGCAGCCCGGCGGAAAGGTCGAGCCCGGCCGCCTGCATCTTCGCCAGGAAATAGATCGGCAGCACCAGCAGGAACGGGTCGAGCCAGCGCTCGCGAACCGTGGTGGAGCCGGTGAAAAGCACGATGAGAGCAATGCCGGCGAGACTTGCGAGCATCATCCGCTCCATCATCCCAGTCCAACGGTTGCCCGCCGAAAGCGCCCGGACAAAATCCCGGCGAAAGGTGGCGGCGAAGATCACCACCGGCAGCGCCGCAAAGGCGATGATGGCGACGAGAAAGGCGACAAGGCCTTTGCCGATCCGCACGGCGCCGGCCGGTTCGCTGCCGGCGGCCATCTTGACCAGAGTGTCGGAGGAGGCGAATGCGAGATTGCCCTGCAGCCAGACCGCGTGCGGCAGGACGATGACGAGCGCGACAGTGATCGCCGCCAGCATGCGCCAGTCGAGCGCCCTGCGCCGCCATTCGGCATCGGGCAGGATGGCGATCAAAGCGACGACAGGCATCAGCGCGAAATTATATTTCGAGATCAGCCCGATGCCGGTCGCAAGCCCGAGCTGGAGATAGCTGCCGATATCGGGCCGGTCGAGCGTGCGGAAGAAGCCGTAGAGAAACAGCGAGCTGGCAAAGAGCAGCGCCGTCGTGTGGGTCAGGTCCTGCTGGGCCATGTAGGAGACTTGGGGCAGGGTGATCAGCGCCAGCATAGCGACGGCGGCAAGCGCCTGGTCCTTCAGCGCCCGCCGCCCGGCAAGGCCGTAGAAGAGATAGGATAGGAACAGCAGGATGTTCTTCGGGACAACAAGCGCGCCGATCGACATGCCCGTCACCGATACGACGGCATATTGCATCCAGTTGTAGAAGGGGGGCTGCGGGCCGTAGCCGGCCAGCAGATATTGCGAGAAGAAGGACTGCTCGGCCTCGTCGAGCTCCAGCGAATGCGGAAGCGCGATGCGCAGCGCGATGTTGAGCACGAAATAGGCTGCAAGCAGCAGGCCTGCGGTTCTGATCGTGCTCGTCACGCGCTCCAGCATCGTGCTGCCGGCTTAGGCTTGGCTTTGATCGTCGAAGATCTGCCGCACGATGTAGTTCGGAGAGGCGTCGTCGCGATAATAGGTGCGCGCGATCATTTCCGCCAGGATGCCGGTGGTGATCATCTGCACCGACGACAGCAGCAGCACGACGCCGACCATCAGCATCGGGCGCGTGCCGATATCGTTGCCCATGATGAACTTGTCGAAGCCGAGATAGAGCAGGATCAGCATGGCGAGCGCGCCGAGACCCAGGCCGAGCGAACCGAAGAAATGCCCCGGCCGCGCCTTGTAGCGCATGAAGAACATCACCGATAGCAGGTCGAGGATGACGCGGAAGGTGCGCGAAATGCCGTATTTCGAAACGCCGTGCTCGCGGGCATGGTGGGTGACGGCCATCTCGCCGATACGCGAGCTCGGCACCACACCGGCGACCCAGGCGGGGATGAAGCGGTGCATCTCGCCCATCAGCTTCACCTGCTTGATGATCGAGGCACGGTAGATTTTCAGGCTGCAGCCGTAATCATGCAGCTTGACGCCGGTGATGCGGCCGATCAGGTAGTTGGCGCACCAGGAGGGGATCTTGCGCAGGAACAGGCCGTCCTTGCGGTTCTTGCGCCAGCCGACCAAGAGGTCGAGTTCACGCCGTTCCAGCTCGGAGACCATCGAAGGAATGTCCTTCGGGTCGTTCTGGAGGTCGCCGTCCATCGTCGCGATCAGGCGGCCCTGGGCCGTGTCGATGCCGGCCTGCATGGCTGCGGTCTGACCGAAGTTGCGCTGCAACTCGACGATCCTGAGCGCTAGCCCCTCGCGCCCGACGTACTTGCGGGCGTTGACGAGCGTCGCATCCGTGCTGCCGTCATCGACGAGGATCAGCTCCCAGCGATGGGGGTAGCTAACCATCGCAGCCACGACACGCTCGATGAGCGGGCCGACGCTTTCCTCTTCGTTGAAAATGGGTACGACCAGCGACAGCTCGAGCGATTGTACCGGGTCATTCGTACCGCGAATGGGCTCTACCGTTGTCTGCAACTTTCATCTCCAAAAGGCCGGACGGCCGAGCAATCTTTAATGCTGCCGCCGCACTTGCGGAAGGCTACTACATGAAGTGTCCGCCGGTTGCCAGCGGGCAATGCCGGTTTCCCGCAATCGGCTGATCTGCCTGGGCGCTATTTCGCGCCGCCTTCCACCCAGGAGTAACCAATGGAGAAGCTGCGTTTGCCGTCACCGAAGAGATAGGGCAGCGTCAGCGTCTTCAACTCTTGCAGATGAATGCCCGATTTGACGAGGTCATTGGCGAAACCGGGGGAAATTGTTGGATCATCTGCGGTCTCGCCGCGCCAGATAACCAGCACCGGCCCCTTCGCGTCCGCATATTCGGGAACCCCTGGACCGGGGAAGAACGGGATCACGACGGGAACATCGGGAAACTCCAGCCGCATGTTGCCGGCCACGAACTTGGTTCCCGCCACGATGAGAACCGGCTTGCGGGTCGCGGTCAATTCAGCCACGTAACCGGAAAAGGGTACGTTCGTTCTTGTATACGTGCCGATGTATTGAATGCCGACGATCCGGAAGAGAAGGATCGACAGGATGACGACCATGAAGACCGGCACCACGGGCCGGAAGCGCGCAAGACCGGCGGAAAGATCGAGACCTGCGGTTTCCAGTTTCAGGAAAAGATAGATCAGAAGGACGAGCAGGCATGGGTCGAGCCAGCGCTCGTGGATATCGCTGGCGCCGGCGAAGAGGACCACGCCGACGAAGGCGAGCAGGCTGATGATCATCATCCGCTCGATCACCCGGATCATCGGGCTGGAAGAGGAGAGCGCGCGAAGGAAGTCGCGCCGGAAAGCGGCCGCGATGAGAACGATCGGCAATGCGACGAAGCCGAGGACGGCGATGATGAGAGACAGCAGTCCTTGCCCGATGCGGGGGAGGCCGGCCGGGGCCAGGTGTTCGGCGGTCATCCGCTCCAGCGTCGGCGCAGACGCGCTGGCGAGATTGTCAGGCAGCCAGAGCGCATGCGGCAGCACGATCAGAATGGCAAGGACGGCCGCCGGCAGCAAACGCCAGTCGATGAGACGGCTGCGCCACTCCCGCTCCGGCAGCACGGCAATGAGGGCGGCAAGTGGCAGGATGGCGAAATTATACTTCGAGATGAGCCCGATGCCGGTGGCGATGCCGATGAGGAGGTAGCTCCCGATCGTCGGCTGGCGCAGCGTGCGGAAAAAACCGAAGAGGAAGAGCGAGGTCGCAAACAGCAGGGCAACCGTATGGGTCAGTTCGCGCTGCGCCATCAGGCCAACCTGCGGCAGGGTAATCAGGCTCAGCATGGCGACGGCTGCGAGCGAACGGCTCTTCAGCACCTCGCGGGCAGCAAGCCCGTAGAAGAGATAGCAGCCAAAGAGAATGATGTTCTTGGGCACCGAGAGCACCCACATCGATATGCCGGTCACCGAAACGATGGCATATTGGATCCAGTTGTAGAAGGGCGGCTGCGGACCGTAGCCGGCAAGCAGATATTGCGAGTAGAAGGACTGCTCCGCCTCGTCGAGATCGAGCGTATGCGGCAAGGCGATGCGAAGCGCAATGTTCAGCAGGAAATAGGCTGCCAGAAAAATGCTTGCGCTGGTAATGCTTCTGGTAATCCGCTTCAACATCGATCTCCACGTCAAGCCGGCAAGGCGCCATCATTTACCGGTCGGCCGCTCGGATCGTCGGCGTGGAGGCGTTTTCACCGCCATCGCCATCACTCCGCCGTTGTGCGCAACCTTCATTTCTCTTAAAAGGCCTGGCGATGGTATCGGCCCATGCCGACCCAAGCGAGGAATGCCTACTACATGAAGACTTCGATCGTTGAAAGCCGGCAATCCTGGTTTATGCGCAATCGCATGACGGTGCTGACGGTCGTCATCGTCGCAGCCTATGGCCTCTTCATCCAATGGTTCTGGGGTTGGCCTGTTATCATCAGGCAGTGGGCCGATGTCGGCGCGGGTCCGGTGATCGGCGCGCTCGTGCTATTGACGAGCACCTATTTCCTGCGCACCTGGCGCATCTATGATTATTTTCCGAACGAAACGGCCGGCCGGTTCGCGGTCCTCTTCCGCGTCACGCAGATCCACAACCTGCTGAACATCATGCTGCCCTTCCGCACCGGCGAGACCAGCTTTCCGCTGCTGATGCGCACCGAATTCGGCATTCCGCTGACGCGTGGAACCTCGGCGCTCTTCGTCATGCGGCTGCTCGACCTGCACGCCCTCCTGGCCGCTGCCGGCATCGGTTTTGCCGTCGCTTCGGCCGATGCGGCTGTTGCCTGGTCGCTCTGGACAGCCTTCCTGCTGTTGCCGGTCGCAGCCTTCGCCGCCCGCAAGCCGCTGCTGCGCCTTGCCGCCAAGCTGCTACCGAAGAAAGCGCAGAAATTCGTCGCCGAGATCGAAAACGGCTTGCCGCTCGATGCCATCGCCTTTGCGCGCGCCTGGGCGATGACCATCGTCAACTGGCTGGTGAAGGTGATGGTGCTGGCATGGGCGCTCGGCCTGATGGGCGTGCTGCCAATGGCGGCGAGTTTCGGCGGCGCGCTCGGCGGTGAACTCTCTTCCGTGTTGCCGATGCATGCGCCCGGCGGCGTCGGCACCTATCCGGCCGGCATCACCGCCGGCGCCATCGCCTTGGGAGCATCGAGCGAGCGGCTGGCCCTTGCCGCGCTGGCACAGGCGAGCGTCAATGCCCACCTGCTGATCATCGTCTCGGCGTTGACCGGCACCGCGATCTCACTGCCGCTCGGACGTCGCGGCAAGCTCTGAAATCCGTTTTCGCAGAAACGCCTGCTCCGGCTCCTGCCGGCAGAGCGACAGCGCCGTTTCATAGGCCGCGATCGCCTCTTGCTTCCGGCCGAGACGGCGAAGGAAATCGGCACGTGCCGAATGGGCGAGGTGATAGTCCTGCAGCTCCCGGCGTGCCAGAATGGCATCGACCAGTTCCAGCCCCTTTGCCGGCCCTTCCGCCATCGCGATCGCCACGGCGCGGTTGAGCTCGACGATCGAGGAGGGCTGCGCCGCCAGAAGCAGATCGTAATAGAAGGCAATCCGTCGCCAGTCGGTCTCTTCCGCAGCCGGCGCCTTGGCATGCTCGGCGGCGATCGCCGCCTGCAGCGTATAGGTGCCGACCTCTCCCGTCCGCATTGCTTCTGTGAGCAGCGCCAGGCCTTCCGCAATCTTCGCACGGTCCCAGAGCGAGCGGTCCTGATCGGCAAGCAGCACCAGCGATCCCTGCTCGCCGCGGCGGGCGGTGCGACGGGAATCCTGCAGCAGCATCAGCGCCAGCAGGCCGGAGACGTCGGGATGCGGCAGCAGCGCCAGAAGCAGCCGCGCCAGACGTATCGCCTCTGCGGTCAAGTCGGCCCGGACCACGTCTTCACCCGAAGAGGCGGAATAGCCCTCGTTGAAGACCAGGTAGATGACGTGCAGCACCTGGTCGAGCCGCGGCGGCAGCGCCTCGTGGCCCGGAACCTCGTAGGGGATCTTCGCAGCCCGGATCCTGCTCTTGGCGCGCACGATCCGCTGGGCTACCGTCGGCGCCGGCGTGAGGAAGGCGTGGGCGATTTCTTCGGTGGTTAGCCCGCAGATTTCTCTGAGTGCCATCGCCATCTGCGCATCGGCCGGGATGGCCGGATGGCAGCAGGTGAAGATCAGCCGCAGCATGTCGTCCTCGATCGGTTCCATGTCGCCGATGTAAGTTGCGTCGGGCGAGTAGAGGCTGTCCTCGATGTGATGCTGTGAAGCATCGAAACGCGCCCGCCGCCGAATCGTGTCGATCGCCTTGAAGCGCCCCGTGGAAACGAGCCAGGCGAAGGGGTTGCCGGGAATGCCGTCCGTTGGCCATGTCCGGGCAGCTGCGGCGAAGGCGTCGTGAAGCGCTTCCTCCGCCCGGTCGAAATCGCCGAGCAGGCGGATCAGCGTCGCCAGCACCCGGCGCGATTGCGTTCGGTAGATCTCCTCGATGACGCGTTCCAAAAGGGCACCTCAGTCCGGCAGGGTCAGCATTCGCACGGGCCTCAGTTCGACGGCGCCGTAACGTGCCGAAGGGATCCGACCGGCAATTTCCCTAGCCTTCACCATATCGGGTGCCTCGATGACATAGAAGCCGGCCAAATGCTCCTTCGTCTCGACATAGGGGCCGTCGGTGGCCGACAGCGTGTTGTTCCGAACGCGCAGCACGGTCGCCGTCTCAGGCATCTCCAACGCATCGGCATGGATCATGATGCCGTCGCGGCGCAGCTCCTCGTCGAAGGCGAAATGCGCTTTGACGAGTTCATCGGTCTCTTCCGATGTCAGCGTGCCGTCGGTGTCGGCGCAATTGTAGATCAGGCAGATGTAACGCATGGCTCAGCATTCCTCCTTGATCGAATAGGCTGGCCGCACTTCGATGGAGCCGTATCGCGCTACGGGAAAAGTGGCGGCGATATCAGTTGCCTCTTCCATGTCTTTCGCCTCGATCAGCACGAAGCCGCCGAGATGCTCTTTGATTTCGGCGAAGGGGCCGTCGGTCGTCGTCACCGCATCGTTGCGGACCCTGACCGTCATTGCCGTCGAAGGTTCGCGTAGCGCCAACGCCACCAGCAGGTGGCCGCTGTCGCGTAGCCTGTCGTCGTTGATGATCGAATCCCGTGTCAGCTTTTCGCCGTCCTCGGCTGAAATGGCACTGATCTTTGCGGTTTCGAACCAGACCTGGCAGAGATATTTCATCGCCGTCTCCTCACGCGTCTTTGCCGAAGGAATGAATGGGTCGCACCTCGATCGCGCCGAGCCTGGCGAGCGGGATGCCGGCGGCAATGCGGATCGCTTCGTTGAGATCCTTGGCCTCGATCAGGATGAAGCCGCCGAGCGCCTCCTTCGTCTCGGCGTAGGGACCGTCCGTCACCGACATCTCGCCGTTGCGCACTCGGACAGTCACAGCCGATTTCGGCGACTGCAGTGCCTGGGCGACGATCATATGGCCGCTTTCGACGAGGTCCTTGTCATAGTTCAAGGAATTGGTGTCGAGTTCGGCCTTCTCTTCTTTCGTCATGGCGTCGAGTACCCCGCCATCGAACCAGACCTGACAGAGATATTTCATCGCGGACAGCCTCCTTGTGAGCGTTTCAATAACCCTGGACGACCGAGCTCCACGCATTTCGACAGCGGCGGAAAAAATCTTTGTGCCGGCCGGCTGTCGAAATCGCAAGGCAGCACTCGACAAGGCTTCATCGAAACCTGTCGAGGAGACCTGTAATGAGCATTCTTGAAATCGCCCTGGCAAGCCAGATCTGGGCACGCCGTCGTGAAAAGCGTCAGCTCGTACTCGACGATGCCGATGCGCTGAAGGTTCTTCTGCGCATCGCTTTCGTCTTCGCAGCCTTCACCCTGCTGATATCAGGGCTGAACCTTGTAGCCGGCAGGCCGCAGATGCTGGCCGACGGTTCGGCGCCTGTCGTGACGGGCAGATGAGGAAACGGCCTATTGGAAGGCCGTTTCGAAGAAGCTGCGCAGCTTGCGTGAATGCAGCGCTTCCTTCGGCATGGCGGCAAGCTTCTGGACGGCGCGGATGCCGATCTGCAGATGCTGGTTGACCTGCGTACGGTAGAAGGCCGTTGCCATGCCCGGCAGTTTCAATTCGCCATGCAGCGGCTTGTCGGAGACGCAGAGCAGCGTGCCATAGGGCACGCGGAAGCGGAAGCCGTTGGCGG
>Ga0209758_1005148_pt1 | contig 10299 bp, 9 predicted proteins | sample AraplaMF_Col_mMF_FD_184258 | JGI IMG/M metagenome (GOLD analysis project Ga0209758, IMG submission 184258) | Arabidopsis root microbial communities from the University of North Carolina, USA - plate scrape MF_Col_mMF (SPAdes) (version 2) | ecosystem: Host-associated > Plants > Roots > Endosphere ... | reverse complement strand
CCGCTCCGTGCAGGGGCAATGCCTGAAAGTCGTATTGAAGGCGGACGCAATTGTCGGTCCGGCTCTTTTTCTTGCATCCGACTGCGCAGCCGGCATGACCGCGCAGTCCCTAATCGTCGATGGAGGCGTTCTTTAATGGCAAATCCCGCTTATGTCGCGGTGGACTGGGGCACCAGCAGCTTCCGGCTCTGGCTTATCGGTGCCGACGGCAGCGTTCTTGCCGAGCGCCGCAGCAGCGAAGGTATGACGACGGCCGCGAAGACCGGCTTTTCCCAAGTTCTCGCTGGACATCTCGCAGCCGTCGAAGCGCCTGATGACCTGCCGGTCATCGTCTGCGGCATGGCGGGCGCACGGCAGGGCTGGGTGGAGGCTGGTTATATCGACGTGCCGGCTTCGCTTTCCTCTATCCTATCAGGTGCAGTGTCCGTGCCGGGCGAAAACCGCGATGTGCGTATCCTGCCCGGCCTTGCCCAGCGCGATGCGGCAACACCCGATGTCATGCGCGGTGAGGAAACGCAGCTTCTCGGCGCGCTCGGCCCTGCGAGCCGCGGTGCACAAGCCGTCTGCATGCCCGGCACGCATTCCAAGTGGGTGCACGTAGAAGACGGCAGAGTGACCGGCTTTGCAACCTTCATGACGGGTGAGCTTTTCGACGCGCTTACCAAGCATACGATCCTCATGCATGCCGTTGCCGGTGCCGAGGATCAGCCGGCCGATGCGGCCGCTTTCGAGGTTGCGGTCGCAGCGGCCTTCAAACGGCCGGCACTCGCCTCCAACCTGATTTTCACCGCCCGCTCCGGCCAGCTTCTGCACGGTATTTCGGCCGCTGCCGCACAAGCTAGGCTCTCGGGCATCCTGATCGGCCTCGAAATCGCCGGTGCGCTGCAGGATGCCGGCAAGGGTACGGCCATCACACTCGTTGCGTCGGGACGCCTGCAGGCCCTTTACGAGCAGGCTTTCCGCGCACTCTCCCTTTCCTTCACCGCCATCGATGCCGATGCCGCCGTTCGCGGCGGGCTTTCGGCTGCTGCCCAAGCCATCTGGCTAAATTGAGCCATCTGGCCGAACTGAGAAAGACACCTGCCATGAACCGTATCCCCTTCCCCGATATGAAGCGTCCGCTGATTGCCATTTTGCGCGGCATCAAGCCCGAGGAGACAGAAGCCGTGGTCGGCGCGCTGATCGAAAACGGCCTGACGGCGATCGAGATCCCGCTCAACTCGCGGGAGCCTTTCAAATCGATCGAGATTGCCGCCAAGATGGCGCCGGCTGATGTGCTGATCGGTGCCGGCACCGTGTTGACCACAGAGGCCGTCGACAGCCTGCATGCCGCTGGCGGCAAGCTGCTGGTGACGCCGAATGTCGAGCCCGACGTCATCATCCGTGCCCGCGACTATGGCATGGTGACAATGCCCGGCGTCTTCACGCCGACCGAAGCGCTGCAGGCGGCCCGCGCGGGTGCAACCGGCCTCAAGTTCTTCCCCGCCAGCGTTCTCGGCCCTTCCGGCATCACCGCGATCCGTGCCATCCTGCCGCCGGAACTGGTGATTGCGGCGGTCGGCGGTGTGTCGGACAAGAACTTCTCCGACTACACCAAAGCCGGCATTCTCGCCTTCGGCCTCGGCACCAGCATTTACAAGCCCGGAATGACTGCTGCAGAGGTTGCCGAGCGCGCCAAGGCAACCATCTTAGCCTATGACGCGGCCATAGGAGCATAGGCATATGACTGATATTTATGAATTCGAGGGCAAAACACTTTGCAATACCAATTCGGTTCTCGGTGAAGGTCCCACTTATGATCCCGTTTCCAACACCGTCTGGTGGTTCAACATTCTCGGCAAGGAGCTTCACGAGCTCAATCTTTCGACGGACGAGAAGAAGGTGCATCCGCTGCCAATGATGGCGAGCGTGCTTGCCCGCGTCGATTCCGATCGTCAGTTGCTGGCGACCGAAGAAGGGCTTTTCGTGCGGGATATCGCGAGCGGCAAGCTGACCTTCTATGCGGCGCTCGAAAACGACAAGCCGGAAAACCGCTCCAACGACGGGCGCACGCATCCCTCCGGCGCATTGTGGATCAGCACGATGAGCAAGCGCGCCGAGCAGCAGGCCGGCGCGATCTACCACGTGGCCTCTGGCAAGGTAACGAAGATCTTCAGCGGCATCAGCATTCCGAACTCCATCTGCTTTTCGCCCGATGGTACGATCGGCTATTTCACCGACACTCGTATCAGCCGCCTGATGCGGGTCATGGTCGATCCGCAGACCGGCCTCCCCTCTGGCGAGCCGATCGTGATGGTCGACAGCATGGACGAACCCGGTGGGCTCGACGGTTCGGTCTGCGATGCCGATGGCTATATCTGGAACGCACGCTGGGGTGCCGGCGTCGTCGACCGCTACAGCCCCGATGGCCTGCGCATCGCCCGCTACAAGGTGCCGGCCGCACAGCCTTCCTGCCCGGCTTTTATCGGCGCTAATGCCGACCGGCTGGTGGTGACGACGGCCTGGGAGGGACTGGACGAGGATGCCCGCTCCGCCCAGCCGAGCGCAGGCGCGCTGCTCGAACTCGGAATCACTGTGAAGGGCGTTTTCGATCCTGCCTATGTAATCTGAAGGACAGGACCCGGAATTCGGATGGCGCTCCATTGTGGGGCGCCTTTTGTTTTTTCGGGTTTTTCCGGTCAAAGTTCCGTGAAAATCGTAAAATTTTCCGTGTCTTCGTCCGGAACTAATAAGCGCGTCGGCCATTTCACCCTTGAACTGACGCGGCGGGAATGCCTGAAAAACAGGCGCTGCCGGGCCAGGGCTTACTCAAGGACAAAGGTAGGTTCGAAATGACACGCAAACTTCTGACGACCGTTGCCGCTGGCGCCCTGTTTGCCACGGCTTTCGCACCGGCGGCATTTTCGCAGACCGCTCCGCAGCCGGCGAACCCTGCTGCTCCGACCCAATCTGCACCGGCATCCCCCGCACCGGCAGAGCCTGTCAAGCCGATGGCGCCCGCTGGTGATGCCGCACAGGCCCCGGCCCCGGCCCCGAGCACCGATACGGCTCAAGCAGGCGGCGACAGCTATCTGACACAACAGGCCCCGGACCAGATCAGCGCCAACACCTATATTGGCCAGTCGGTCTATAACGGCAACAATGAGAGCATCGGCAGCGTCAACGACCTGATCCTCAAGAAGGATGGCGGCATCGTTGCAGCTGTTGTCGGTGTCGGCGGTTTCCTGGGCATCGGCCAAAAGAACGTCGCCGTTCCGGTGGGGAAGGTCACCGTCGCCCAGAACGCGCAGGATGGTTCCATCAAGCTGACGACCACGGAAACCGCTGAGTCGCTGAAGGCGGCTCCGGAATTCAAGACGCTGGCAATGCAGTCGGCTGAAAAGGCTCCGGCAGCAACCGGCACGGCGATGCCGACGGACACCACCGCGACGGGATCCACGACCAACAAGTAATCCTGTACGGAGAGTATAGCGCAGGCGATGGCGTCCCATGGGGATGCCATCGTTTTTTTGCCTCTGGCGTTATGCGCTGGCGCGTTCCGTTTCGCTGGTATCGTAATAATAGTTCTCGTGCAGGAAGCGCAGCGTGGCGATTCCGTCGGCCGGCCGGCCGAAATGATAGCCCTGTCCCATGCCGCAGCCGAGCATGCGCAGCTTGACCGCTTCCGAATAATCCTCGATGCCTTCAGCCACGACTTCCAGCTCGAGGCCCTCGCACATGGCAAGGATCGCCTTGATGATGTGTTCGGAGGCACGGTCGGAATTGATGCGGGAGACGAAAGCGCGGTCGATCTTGATCTTATCGAAGATGAAATCGCGCAGGCGCCCGAGGCTCGACTGGCCGGTGCCGAAATCGTCCAGCGAGATGCGCACGCCCGCAGCTCTCAGATCGGCAATGATCCGGTGCGCCGTGTCGGCAGAGCTCATGACAGCCGTTTCGGTGATCTCGAGCTCGAGACGGTGTGGGTCGAAACCGACGCGGCCGAGGATCGACAGAATGCTGCCGCTCGTGCCCGGATCCATGAGCTGGGCCGAAGACAGGTTGAAGGACAGGAACAGTTCGCGCGGCCAGGAGAGTGCCGTTTCCGCAGCCTTGCGCAGCAGCGCTTCCGACAGGGCGTCGATAAAGCCGCGCTCCTCGGCGAGCGGCACGAAGACGCCGGGCGACACGAAGCCGAGATCGGGATCATTCCAGCGAGCCAGTGCCTCGAAGCCCACCACCTGATTGTTGGCGAGCGAGACGATCGGCTGGAAATGCACGTCGATCGCATCTGATATGATGGCGTTTCTAAGCGCCTGTTCGAGCTGGGTCGCTCGTTTCATCTCCTGCGCGATCTCGCGCGAGTAGACGGTGATCTGCCCGCGGCCGCGGCGCTTGGAGCGGTAGAGCGCGGTTTCGGCGCTCTTCAGCAACTCCTCGCAATCCTCGCCGGCAAAGGGATAGATAGCAAAACCGAAGGAAGCCGAAAGGCGGACGTTGCGGTCGCCGAGATCATAGGGCGCCGACAGGACCTCGCGGATCATCTGGCCGAATTTCTCGGCACTGGCGCGCTCGAAAATCAGCGGCAGGACGAAAGCAAACTCATCGCCGTCATGACGGGTCACCAGCGCGCCATCCGGAATGCAGGCCTTCAGGCGATGGGCCACCTGACACAGGATTTCATCGCCGGCGGCGGAGCCGAAGAGATCGTTGATCGGCTTGAAACTGTCGAGATTGGCAATGCCGATGGTGAAGGGTGCCGGATCGCTGGCGCGCTCGGCAGAAATCTGCATCACCTTGTCCCGCATGCGATGCCGGTTTCCCAACCCGGTCAGCGGATCGGTATAAGCCATCGCCTGGAGCTCGTTCTGACTCACGGTCATGAATGGTATTTCTGCCGACGCCATCACTCCAAATCCAAGATTTTCCTCCACACCCTGGCGAAGAATGACGGCCAAATCTTAACAATTCGATAGTAAATCGGCGGGACTACAACCCGAAGCATTCCCAAATTCTGGGGAGTTGACCGGTCTTTTATTTAGTTTCGAGCCTTGATCGGCTCATCCGTCAGGTACTTCTGAAATACCATTTCAAGGATATCCGGGCTGACCGGTTTCATGATGACGTCATCCATGCCGGCCTTGGCGCATTCCGCCCGATCGCGCTCGAAGGCCTGTGTCAGCACACCGATAACAGGAGTCCGCGTGCCCTGTCCCTCTTCCATCTGGCGAATGAGGCGCGAGGCTTCAAAGCCGTTGAAGACCGGCAGTGAAATATCCATCAGCACGATCTGCGGCCGGTGTTCGGCCCAGAGGCGAACAACCTCTTCGCCGGTTGTCGCGATCCGATGGCGGTAGCCCAGACCTTCGAGTATCTGCGTGAAGACGATCTGGTTGATGTCGTTATCCTCGGCGACGAGAACCTGGAGGCCTACGTTTTCTTCAGTCGTAGTGATTTCCCAGTCGCCTTCAGTGCCGCCGCGTCCATTGCGGTTGAAGTGGCGGGCGATCTGGAAGGTCAACTCGTTGGCGATCTGAAAGCCATCCATGACAAGGGCGGGAATGCCGTATCGTTCGGCGAGCTCCAGACAGCGCATGCCCATCTGGTTATCGATGATCAGGAGATCGAGCGAGATGCCGGAGTAGCTGGCGATATCGAGGAACTTTTCCTCCTCGTCCTCGCCCCGGACGGAGCAGGATTCGAAGCCGTATTTGGCAAGCGTGCGCAGCGCGGCAGTCTCGGCGGCGAGATCCGCGGTGACGACAAGGATCTTTCGGCCGGAGAAGTTTTCCGGAACGATCGCCTCCATCGCTGCCGGCTCGCGGCGCTGAGATGCGGTCGGCACCGGCACATAGGCGCGGCGATAGCTCTGGTTGCTGGAGGTGGTGATCTCTGTGGCCTGATTGAATTCGTCGAGATCGCCGCCGTCGCGCGGCAGGTCCTGCATGGTCGAGACGAGGAAATAACGTCCAGGCTTGCCGATCCTGTGCTTGCGGCTGACAATGTCACGCTCCGTGCCGTCGCGGGCGATCTGGCGTTGGCGGGCAACCGACATTTCACCGGTTTCCAGCACGTGGCGGTCGCTTTCCTCGAAGCGCTTGGCGATATCAGGCGAAAACAGATCACCGCTCTTGCGGCCGAGAACCTCGTCTGCCGTCGTCTGGTATTTCTCGCAGAATGCCTTGTTGACGGCGACATAGGTGAGGTTGCGATCCTTGACGAAGAGCGGGAACGGCAAATGGTCGAGAATGTCCTCGGTGAGCTGCACGCGCTCCAGATCGTAGCGCCACTGTTCCTCGCGCTTACGCGCCTCCGAAATATCGGAGATGATGGTCACGCCGTAGCCGTTCGGCAGGCGGCGCTTTAAAAAGCGCACCCAGCGGTCGGCACCGTGGCGCTCGATGGATTCGAAACGTTCGCGCCAATGGGAGGCGATGCGCTGGGACAACCAGTCCTCGCGGCTGAGCGAAACCACCTGGGGCACAAGGGTCTGCTCACGGAGGCCGGTATCGTAGACCACACCCAGGAAATCACGGAGCCGGGTGCCCGGCCGCAGCACATCCTCGGGTACCGGAAAGAATTCCATGACCTGGCGGCTGGCAAAGATAAGAAGATCGTTGCGGTCATAGATGACGAACGCAGCAGAAAGACTGTCGCATACCGCGTCGAAAAGCACCGTCTGAAGATCAGCCTCAGGCGGCAGCGCGTCACTGGCAGATGATGTGTCCGCCTTTTCGAAGCCGGCACTCATTCATTCACATCCCACATCTGTCCGATTTTCGCAGTTTCGGAGGTATATGAATAAAATGCCGTTTTTGTCTTAAAAGCCGCTTAACAATAACGACCCCCAAATTTGGGGGAGAAGCCTCCGGCACTTGCCTGAGGCTCGATGAAAACCCTTTCCTCCGGACCGCGAATCCTGGAAAATGGCCACATGGCCATCAGACAGCTCTCCGAAACGCTCATCAACCAGATCGCCGCCGGCGAAGTCATCGAACGGCCGGCGAGTGCTGCGAAGGAGCTGATTGAAAACGCGCTCGATGCGGGCGCCACGCGCATCGAAATCGCAACTGCCGGCGGCGGCAAGGCGCTGCTGCGCGTCAGTGATAACGGCTCCGGCATGGATGCCGCCGATCTTGAGCTTGCCGTGCGGCGGCACTGCACCTCGAAGATATCGGAAACGCTCGACGATATCCGCACGCTCGGCTTTCGGGGCGAAGCATTGCCCTCGATCGGCTCGGTGGCGCGGCTCAGCATTTCGAGCCGCAGACGTGACAGCGCCGCAGGCAGCGAGATTTCGGTTGCCGGCGGCAAGATCGTGCATCTGCGCCCCGCAGCGGCCAATCCGGGAACGATCGTCGAAGTGCGCGACCTGTTCTTCGCCACACCGGCGCGGCTGAAGTTCCTGAAGACGGAGAAGGCGGAGGCGGCGGCCATCACCGAGATCGTCAAACGCATGGCGATCGCCTTTCCGGGCGTGCGTTTCGTGTTGTCGGGTTCGGATCGTTCCACGCTGGAATTTCCGGCAACCGGCGAGGATCATCTGGCGCGCATGGCGCAGGTGCTCGGCAAGGACTTCCGTGACAATGCGATCGCCATCAACGCCGAACGCGAGGACGTTCAATTGACCGGCTTTGCCGGCGTGCCGACCTTCAACCGGGGCAACTCGGCCCATCAATATGCTTTCGTCAACGGCCGCCCCGTGCAGGACAAACTCATCCTCTCGGCAATCCGCGGCGCCTATGCCGAAACAATACCGGCGGGCCGATATGCGGTCGCGGTGCTGTCGATCACGCTCGATCCGGCGCTGGTGGACGTCAACGTGCATCCGGCGAAATCCGACGTCCGCTTCCGCGATCCGGGACTGGTGCGCGGGCTCATCGTCGGCGCCGTCCGCGAGGCGCTGGCGCGCGACGGCAGCCGGGCGGCAACGACGGGTGCAAGCGACATGCTGCGCGCTTTCCGACCCGGTTTCCAGGCGGCACCACAGCGGCCGCAGGCGCCATGGTCTGCGACAACTTCGCCTTCCCGGCCATACCAGCCGACAGCCGGTTTCGGTGAAAAACCGCAAGCCTCCTTCGACGGGCTCGTCCACCCGACGGCGCGTTCGGAACGGGTTTTCGAGCCGGCACCGCAAGCGCAGGCAGCCGCCACCGAACCGGTGGCGCGCTATCCGCTCGGAGCAGCAAGGGCGCAGATCCACGAAAACTATATCGTCGCCCAGACGGATGACGGCATCGTCATCGTTGATCAGCACGCGGCCCATGAGCGGCTGGTGTTCGAGGCCATGCGCAAGGCGCTGCATTCCAAGCGGCTCGCCTCGCAGGTACTGCTGATCCCTGAAATCGTCGACATTCCCGAGGAGGATTGCGACCGGTTGATGGTGCATGCGGCAGAACTTTCCGAACTCGGACTTGCGATCGAACGCTTCGGGCCGGGCGCCATTGCCGTGCGCGAGACACCAGCCATGCTGGGCGAAGTGGATGCGTCGGGCCTCATCCGCCAGCTTGCCGACGAGATCGCCGAATGGGATACGGCCTCCGGTCTCTCCGCCAAGCTCGAATATGTGGCGGCCACCATGGCCTGCCATGGCTCAGTGCGATCAGGGCGGCGGATGCGACCGGAAGAAATGAACGCACTCTTGCGTCAAATGGAAGTAACTCCGGGCTCAGGCCAGTGTAATCACGGACGCCCGACCTATATCGAACTCAAACTTGCCGATATCGAGCGGCTGTTCGGCCGGAGCTGAAAAAGCTGGAAAAACTGCCTCTCGGGGAGTATGGCAGACAGATGACAGACCACAGGGAATGGAGCGCATGAACTTGTTCGAAGGACACGGGAACCGCGAAGCGAAGATCCGTTATCTCGACGGCGACTTCCAGATTCTGTCACCCGGTTCCTATGTTGTCTGCGCGCTCACCGGCAAGCAGGTCCCGCTCGACGAGCTTCGCTACTGGAGCGTAGCGCGACAGGAACCCTATTGCGACGTCGCCTCGGCACTCGAAGCCGATCGGCGCGCCGGCGTTCTGCCGACCCAACGTTAGAGCCTTTCCTGGTTAGATTGAAGCATTCTGCCGGGCAGGTTTCCGCCAGGATCAAAGGCGATCGGCTCGGACGTACCTTGTGGTATGCCCTTCGCCAATCGCCTTTGCCCTGTCGAAAACCTGCCCGGCAGAATGCTTCAATCTAACCAGGAAAGGCTCTTAAGTCTTTGCCTTCGCCTCTCTCAGTCGTCGTTCCCGGCAGGCCTCGAAAGCCCGGTCGATGATGAGGCCGGGGGCGAGCGGGTCTGTGAAGGCCATTTCCACCTCCACCACGCGGCAGCGGGCCGCAAGTTGTTCTGCCTTGCCGTGATGGCCTGCAAGGCGCACGAAATCCTTTGAGGTCGTGACGATCATCAGGTTCTGCTGGTCCGCGGTCGTCAGGAGACCGTCGATCTCTTCTTCGCTGAGGTGTTCGTGATCGCCGAAGGAGGTGGCGACCTCAATGGTTGCGCCGAGCGAACGTACGGTGCGGAAGAATTTCTCGGGATCGGCGATGCCGGCAAAAGCGAGCACCTTCAGGCCTTCAAGATAGTTCTCGCCCGACACTTTCAGCGCGGCAGTGAAATAGGGCTTGGCAGCGCGGGCCGCGATACGGACGATGTGGTCGGCGGCATTGCCATCTCCGACCTTCAGAAGCGCGGTCGCCTGACGCAGTTGCAGTCGCACCGGCGCGCGTACCGGTCCGCTTGGCACACTATAGCCGTTGCCGAGACCGCGTGTCGCATCGATCACCAGAAGCGCATAGTCGATCGCGAGGCGCGCGCTCTGGAAGCCGTCATCCATGATGATGAAATCGGCGCCTTCCTCGACCAGTCTGACCGCACCATCGGCACGCCGGCGGGAGATTACCGTCAATGCTTCCTGCGCCAATAGTAACGGCTCGTCGCCCACGGCTACGGCGCGATGGTGCGCGGGATCGACAACCGTCGTCATATCAAGGGAGCCGCCATGGCCGCGGCTCAGGAAACCGGGCTTCAGACCCTTAGTCTTCGCGGCACGGGCAATCGCAATCGCGGTCGGCGTCTTGCCGGCGCCGCCGACGGTGAAATTACCGACGCAGATGATGGGGACCGGAACCGAGGCGCGACGCGCATGGACCATGCGGTAACCCGCCACGCGGCCATAGAGGAAAGAAAGGGGCGATAGGATCCAAGCCTGCCAACCTGCCCGCCTCCACCAGAAAGGCGGCGCTTCGGATATCATGATGCCGTCCTGTTTCCCTTGCCCCGCCCTTCATGACGAGGTCCTCCAAAATCGACCGGGCGGATTGAGAAGC
>Ga0209758_1005147_pt1 | contig 10302 bp, 10 predicted proteins | sample AraplaMF_Col_mMF_FD_184258 | JGI IMG/M metagenome (GOLD analysis project Ga0209758, IMG submission 184258) | Arabidopsis root microbial communities from the University of North Carolina, USA - plate scrape MF_Col_mMF (SPAdes) (version 2) | ecosystem: Host-associated > Plants > Roots > Endosphere... | reverse complement strand
ATGCGCGCCAGGAAGTCGGGCAGGGTGATCAACATCGCCTCCATCGCCGGCCGGCAGGGCGTGCCGACGCAAGGCCACTATGCGGCGACCAAGGCGGTGGTGATCACGCTCACCCGCGTGCTGGCGCAGGAAGTCGGCATGGACGGCGTCACCGTCAACGCGATCTGCCCCGGCATCATCCTGACCGAGATGGGCAAGAACAATCTGGGCAGCGAAGCGGCGATCCGCCATTGGGAGGACGTCGCCGCGCTGAAGCGTCTCGGCGCGCCGGAAGACATCATCGGACCGGTGCTGTTCTTCGCTTCGGATCTCTCGGCCTTCGTCACCGGCCAGGCGCTCAACGTCGACGGTGGCATCTACTACCACTGACACCAGCAGCGGGCCTCGCGGCTCGCTCTACAGCCGCGGCCCCGCCACCATGCGTGCGACGCGTGCCATGTCGGCGCTCATCTCGCGGTCGTCGTCGAGCGGGGCAACCAGCGCTCGCACGGCTTCATAGCTGCGCCGCGGCCCTTCGCCCATGCTGTCCAGCACGCCGCGCAGCTCGACGCCGGTGGCCGCGAAGATCAGTTCCATCGCAACCAAGTAGCGCAGGCGCTCGATGATCGCGGTTGTCTTGGCCACGACGCGCGGCGCCATCGACGACTGGTCCTCGATGCCGTCCGAGATAGCCAGGGGGCTGAGCGACATCGGATTGGCGAGGTGCCGGATCTCCGCTTCGAGCGCCGCGACCGGCTTCTGCAGTTCCGCATAGCCCTGGCGGCTGCCGCCCCTGGCCGACAGGAAGCGCGGCAGCTCGGCCACCGTCGGTGACATAAGCTTCATCGAGCGGTTGGCGGTGCCGACCGCGCAATGCGCCAGAGCTTGGCCGAGGTTTTCCCAGGTCAGCGTGAAGGCCGTGAGGTCGAAATTGCCGTTGGAGACGACCCGCTCGGCCGCGGGCAGGATGACCGGATTGTCGCCGGAATGGCCGAGCTCGATCTCCGTCGCCAGCTTGGCCTGCTCATAGGCATGGAGCAGGCCGCCCCACACTTGCGGCACGCAGCGGAAGCTGAGCGGATCCTGCAGGCGCCGCGCGGCATTGTCTTGCCAGAGCCCGCTGCCCGAAAGCTCGGCCCGCAGCCGCGCGCCGATCTCGACCTGGCCGAAAGCCGGCCGAGCCGCGAGCGCATCCTCGTCGATGGCCTTGAGCGACGCGCGGAACGCCTCGCAGTTCAGCGCCACCGCCGCCAGCGACCAGTCGATCAGGCACGCGACTTCTTCGAGCGCCAGGCACGCCGTTCCGGTCGAGAGGCTGTTGGCGACGATGATGGCGTGGCCATCCTTCTCGCGCAGGTCGAGCGGTTCGAGCCCGGCGAGCTTGAGCGCCTCGGCCGAGGGCATGATCCGGCCCTGATATTCGCTCTCGCCATCGCCGCGCAGTGCCCTGGCCAAATGGCCGAGCGGCGCAAGGTCCGCGGCCCCCACCGATCCCCAGCTTGGAATGACCGGATGAACACCGGCGTTGAGCGCGGCGAGCAAGCCCATGACGACGCCTTCCGATGTGCCCGTGCCGCCCGCGGCCATGCCGCAGATGCGCGCGACCAGTAGCGCCCGCACCGCCTCCGTCGGCAGCGACGGTCCGGCGCCCATCGAGTGGCTGAGCGGTACGCTGTGCTGGAAGGCGATCAGGTCGGTCTCGGCGAGCGGCGTGTCGACACAGGCGCCGAGCCCGGTGGTGACGCCGTAGAGCGGCTTGCCGAGCTGGGTGAGATGCTCGATGAGGGCGCGGCTTGCGCGGATGCGGCGCAGGGCTTCCTCGCCGAGCACCAGCCGGGCATTGCGCCGCGCGATCTCGGCGACATCGCCTGTGCCCAGCGGCTTGGCGTCGAGGACGATCACTCTGGCTGTCATCGGGTTATTCCTTAGGCCTCCGGGAGCGGTGGCCAACGATGAGGATATCCGGCATCGGAGCCCGCCATTGTCGAAAATCCGCCGTCGCGATTGCCGTTATTTTTCGGCGATCCGGATAAGGGACTCGGGCGGCCAAAATTTCCCGCGCCGATGTCACACCAGGCCAAGCCTCGCTCGTCTTGAGGTCGGAAGCAACGAAAGGAAGCGGTGTGCAGACCCGCCCGTGCGGGAACTTTTGCTCCGCTCGCGATTTTGGATATGCTGCGGATCCAAATGCCAGAAGGTCGCTGCTATGATGAAACATTTTGCAATCGCCGCGCTCACCCTTGCCGCGGCGACCGCGATCGCGGGCCCGGTTGCCGCCGGCGAACACCGCCACCGCGTCACCGGACAGGGGCCTTATGTTCCGGCCAGTGACGACATCATAGACACGCTGTTTGGCGGTCCGCGCTACTACGACCAGCAGATGACCAACACGGCGGCGGGCGCCTGCGCGTATCATCGCGTCGGACCGGACGCGAATGCGGTGAACGACATCAACGATCGCTATTGCGGGAAGTAGGATTCTCCGACGGCGTTCCTCCGAAGCCAGCTTTCGATAAGCCTCGGCCACCTTTGCGTTTATGGTCTCCCGCGAGCCGATCGGTGTCGCGGGGCGGGCTGTCATTGGCTGGACCTGGCCTGCTTTGAACGCTGATCCCGTTGTCGGCGGACCCATCGCAAACATTCGGCCAAAATATTGTATACAATGTCAAAGAAAGATGTTGACAATACGCCGCAGCCGGTTTCCCTTACGCTATACGCGCAGCCTACGAGCAAAACACAAAGCGCGATAACCAAGGGGAACTACCGATATGATCAACCGTCGCTCGACTCTGAAATCAATGGCGCTCGGCGCCGTCTCGACCCTGGCCATTGTTGTCGGCATCTCGTCCGCACAGGCTGAAAACAAGGAACTGAAGATCGGTTTTGTCGGCGTCACCAGCGGTCCCGCGGCCGCCTGGGGCACCTCGAACGTGCGCTCGATGCAGACCCGCGCCGCCTGGCTCAACGAGACCGGCGGCGTCAAGATCGGCAACGACACCTACAACATCAACATCATCACCTTCGACGACCAGAAGGACCCCAAGCGCGCCATCGCCGGCATGGAGAAGATGGCGCAGGAAGGCGTCCACTACGTCGTCGGCCCGAATGTCGATGACGGCGCCGCCGCTGTGCGCCCCGTCGCCGAGGCCAACGGCATCATCTATTTCCCCTACGCTTTCCCCAAGGCGCTCTATCAGAAGCCCGCGTCGAACGCGGTGCTCGGCATGATCGCCAACTACCAGTCGGGTCCGGCGATCTACAAATACCTTAAGGAAAACAAAGGCGTGAAGAAGATCGCCTTCGTCGCGGCCAACGAATCCGATCCGCTCAGCCAGCGCGACGGCGGTGTCGAGGCAGCCAAGGCGCTTGGCCTGGAGATCGTCGCCCAGAACGACACTTACCAGAACGACACGCGCGACTTCACGCCGGTGCTGACGCCGATCGTCGCGTTGAAGCCCGACCTGCTCGTATTGTCGGGCGTTGCGCCGGCCAATGCGCCGCTGCTCATCCGCGCCGCCCGCGAACTCGGCTATGAAGGCCTCATCTCGACCGAAACCGCGCAGGACGCCAAGGTCCTGGAAGAGGGCGCCGGCGAATATGCCAACGGCTTCATCTCCGTCGGCGGCGCCTCGACGCCGGAGATCGCGTCGGACGAGATGAAGGAATTCGTCACCCGCTACACCAAGATGTTCGGCGAATACAACGACGAGTCCAACACCAAGGTCTATGCGCTCGAATACATCCTCGACACGCTGAAGGCCAATCCGGCCGCGATCAACGACGTCGCCGAATTCAAGAAGACCATGGAAACCTTCTCGGCGCCCAATCCCTTCCTCAAGGGCGATGCCAAGCTGAGCTATGTCGGCACGACATCTTTCGGCCAGAAGCGCCAGCTTTCGGTGCCGATGGTGGTCAACGAATACAAGGATGGCGCTTTCCAGACCCTGTTCGTCGGCTCCGTCGACTAGCGTTACCTTCGAGCGTCATTCCCTCAAGCTTGCCGCGGGGCCGGACGATAGGCCGGCCCCGCGGAAGATCGAAGGTATCCATGGAACAGGTCATCGCCAACGGACTGTATCTCGGTGCCCAATACGCGTTGATCGCGCTGGGCTTGACCCTGATCTTCGCCCTGATGAACGTGCTCAATTTCGCCCACGGCCAGATGTATGTGCTGGGCGGGTTCATCACCTACACCGTCTATGGCCAGCTTGGCCTGCCTTTCGTGGTGGCGCTGCTCGCCTCGGGCGTCACACTCGCCGTCATCGGCGCGCTGATGGAGAAATTCCTCTTCCGCACCGTCATAAGACGCAGCCATCGCGAGGAAAGCACCATGCTGCTTGCCGCAGCGACAGCCTTCTTCTTCGACGCCGTCATTCTGCTTCTCTTCGGTGAAAAGCAGCGCGGCGTCCCCAAGATCGTCAAGGGCGTCTTCAACGATGCCGGTATCATCATGCCTTACGACCGGCTGGTCGTCGGCGCGCTCGCGATCGTCTTCATCGCCGCTTTCGTCCTGTACATGCAGTACAGCCGGGTCGGGCGAGCCATGCGGGCGCTCGCCCAGGACCGCGTCGCCGCCCAGCTGATGGGTGTCAGGGTCGACCGCTATTCGATGATCGGCTTCGCCATGGGCGCCATGCTCGCGGGTGTCGTCGGTGGGCTGCTGGTCACCATCACCGGCGTCAATTCCGGCATTGGCGGGCCGATCTCGATCAAGGCCTTCCTGATGGTGATGATTGGCGGCGCCGGCGTCGTCGGCGGCGCGATCGCCGGCGGCTTCATCCTCGGCATGATGGAGTCGGTCGGCCTCACCGTGCTGCGCGAATATGGCGACGTGACCTACCTCGTCATCTTCGCCGCCCTGATGGTGTTCCTGTCGGTCCGTCCCAACGGGCTGATGGGCAAGCCGTGGGGTTGATCGCGCCATGGCCCTCAATCGCAACACCAGGATCGCCGCGGTCGCCGCCTTCCTCGCGATCGTCTTTGTCGCCGTGCCGGCCGCGATCTCGGCTAGCGGCCGCTTCGACCTCTACTACACGCTGACCTCGGTGGCATTGCTCAGCATCGCCAGCGCCGGTGTCTGGCTCACCTTCTACATCGGACGCATCAACATCGGCCAGGGCGCCTACGCGCTGATGGGCGGCTATGTCTCGGCCATACTGGTGATGAACCATGGCTGGTCGTTCTGGCTGACGCTCCCCGTCGCGGGCCTGTTCTGCGCGGCGGCCAGCGTGCTGATCGGCCTGCCGATCCTGCGCTTGCGCGGCGTCTATTTCGCCATGGTCACGCTGGTGCTGACCGAGGTGGCGCGCCTGCTCGCGCTGGCGCTGCCGATCACCAACGGCGCCAAGGGCATCGTCAGCATCCCGCTGCCCGGTGCGCTGTCGATCTTCGGCATCACGCTGATCCCCGATTTCGCCACACTGCAGAATTCGCGGCTCGCCTTCTATCTTTTGGCGGTCACGCTGATGGTGGTCTGCTTTGCGGTCATGTACCGGCTGGTCAATTCGCGCATCGGCAAGCTTTGCCAGTCGCTGCAGCAGAACGAGGAGCTTGCGTCCTCGATCGGCGTCAACATCGCCTATCTGCGCGTCATCGCCTATGCCGTCTCATCCTTCTTCGGCGGCGTTTCCGGCGCCATCTTTGCCGCCATCTCGCAATCGATCTATCCGTCGAGCTTCACCGTCACCGATTCCGTCAACTTCATGCTGAACTGCTTCCTCGGCGGCCTCGGCTATGTGTTCGGACCGATGCTTGGCACGCTGGTGCTCTATTTCGGCTGGGACCTTCTGTTCCAGACCGGCCAGTTCCAGTTGCTTATCTATTCCGGCCTGATGATCGTGCTGATGCTGGTCCTGCCCAACGGCCTGCTCAGCCTTGCCGAATTGACCCGGAAAAAGGCTTGAGCCATGGCCGAAATGCTCGAAGTCTCTGGCCTGACGAAGCGTTTCGGCGGTCTCGTCGCGGTCAACAATGTTTCCTTTTCGGTGCGCGAAAAGGAGATCCTGTCGGTCATTGGCCCGAACGGCGCCGGCAAGTCGACCTTGTTCAAGCTGATCTCGTCGTTCCTCAAGCCCACAACGGGCGAGGTGCGCCTCAAGGGCGAACGCATTTCCGGTCTCGCGCCCCACATCGCCGCCCGCAAGGGCGTGGTGCGCACCTTCCAGGAGACGACGATCTTCAAGAACATGAGCGTGCGCGACAACGTCATCATCGCGCACCATCTGCGCTCCAAGGCGAGCCTTTTCGGCTTCTTCCTCGGCACCGGCGCGGCGAAGGCCGACGAAGCGGCCTTCGGCCAATCGGCCGACGAGATCCTGGCGCTGCTCGGCCTCTCCTCGCTCGCCAATGAGACCGCCCGCAACCTGCCGCACGGCCATTTGCGGGCGCTGGGCATCGCCATCGGCCTTGCCACCAACCCTTCCATCCTGCTGCTCGACGAGCCCTTCGCCGGCATGAACCACGACGAGACCATGCGTATGGTCGAAATGGTGCGGCGCCTGCGCGAGCGCGGCCTGACCATCCTCCTGGTCGAGCACGACATGCCGGCCGTGATGAAGATTTCCGACCGGCTCGTCGTGCTCAATTTCGGGCAGAAGATCGCCGAGGGAACGCCGTCGGAAATCCAGGCCAATGAGAAGGTGATCGAAGCCTATCTCGGCAGCGAAGACGAGGCGATCGGCCTATGAACCAGATCCTGAACTTCGCCAATGTCGAGCTCTATTACGACCATGTTTATGCGCTGAAGGGCGTCTCGCTCGAGGTCAATGAAGGCGAGACCGTTGCGCTGATCGGCGCCAACGGCGCCGGCAAGTCGTCGATCCTTCGCGCCATCACCGGCCTGCGCAAGATCAGGTCCGGCGAGATCCATTATGGCGGCAAGCGCATCGACGGCGCCGCCCCCGACGAGATCGTCAAGATGGGCATCGCCATGGTGCCGGAAGGACGCCGCGTCTTTCCTTATATGTCGGTCAGGGACAATCTGCTGATGGGCGCCTTCACGCGCACCAGCAAGGCCGAGATAGCGGCGTCGATGGAGATGGTGCTGGGGCGGTTTCCCCGGCTGAAGGAGCGCTTCTCGCAGGCCGCCGGCACGATGAGCGGTGGCGAACAGCAGATGCTGGTCATCGGCCGCGCGCTGATGGCGAAGCCGAAGCTGCTGTTGCTTGATGAGCCGTCGCTCGGCGTCGCGCCCAAGCTCGTCCAGGACATCGCCCGCTCGATCGTCGCCATCAACCGCGACGAGAAGGTCAGCGTGCTGCTGGTCGAGCAGAATTCGCGCATGGCGCTGCGCATCTCGCAGCGCGCCTATGCGCTGACTACCGGCAGTGTCGCGCTGAGCGGCAACTCCGCCGAATTGCTGGCCGACGACCGGGTCAAGCGTCTTTATCTCGGCGGCGAGATCTGAGGCTGATTTCAATGCGCATTCTCGTCATCAACCCCAACACCACCCAATCGATGACCGCCAAGATCGGCGAGGCGGCAGCAAGCGTCGCCTCCGGCTCGACCCAGATTGTTGCCGTCAATCCGGCCGACGGTCCGCCGAGCATCGAGGGTTATTTCGATGAGGTGTTTGCGATTCCGGGCATCATCGCCGAGATGGGCAAGGCGCCGGCGGCTGATGCCTATGTCATTGCCTGCTTCGACGACACCGGGCTGGACGCGGCACGCTGTGCCACCGAGGCTCCCGTCATCGGCATCGGCGAGGCGGCGTTCCATATGGCAAGCCTTGTTGCCGGCAAATTCAGCGTCGTCACCACGCTTGCCCGCTCGGTGCCGGCGATCGAGCACAATCTGGCGAAATACGGCCTTGCCTCGCGCTGCGCCAAGGTGCGCTCGTCGGAAGTCGCCGTGCTCGAGCTCGAACGTCCGGGCTCGAATGCCAGACACCGGATTTCGCAGGAGATCGCGCGCGCCATCCGCGAGGATCATGCCGAGGCGATCGTGCTCGGCTGCGCCGGCATGGCCGACCTTGCGCACAGCCTGTCGCAGGAGCACGGCGTTCCGGTGCTGGACGGGGTCGTCTGTGCCGTCACGCTGGCCGAGAGCCTGTTCAAGGTCGGCTTGAAGACATCGAAGATCGGCGGCTATGCGGCTCCGCGCGGCAAGCGGTTCGCCGGTATGTTCGCGCCGATGTCGCCCACGCAAGCTGAGATCGTTTAGGCGGCTTCATGCCGTCGGACGACCGGCCGGCACCCAGACAGGTGGGATTGACCGCCGCGCGAGCGATACTAGATTGGACGGGCTGCCGGCGATTTGGGGGCAGATCGGGCCATTTCGGGCCCGCGCATTGAAAGTATGTTGACGGTACTCAGGCAAGAAGATCGAGACGACAAGCCGGCGGCGCGCTGGTCGCCGATCTACTTTGGGCTGAGGGATGCCATCGTCAGCCATCGTCTCGCCCCCGGCACCAAGCTGCCGGAGGACGAACTGGCCACGATCTATTCGGTGAGCCGTACCGTCGTTCGCGCCGCCTTGCAGGCACTCGCGCATGACCGGCTGGCCCGGCTGGAGCCAAATCGCGGAGCCTTCGTCGCCCAGCCATCGAAGATCGAGGCGCGGGAAGTGTTCGAGGCAAGGGCGCTGATCGAGCCCAAGGTGGCAGCGCTCGCCGCCCGGGCCGCGGTGCCGTCCGACATCGCGCAATTGCGGGCGCATCTGGAGAAGGAGCATGGGGCGCTGCATGACGGCCGCGACAGCGACGCCATCATGCTGTCGGCGCGCTTCCATGTCGGCATCGCCGAGATCGCGGCGCATTCGGTGTTCACCAACTTCGTCCGTGACCTTGTTTCTCACTCCTCGCTGATCATCGCGCTCTATTGGAAACGCCGCGACGCCACCTGCGAGAAGCACGCGCACCACGCCCTGGTCGACGCGATCGAAGCCGGCAACAGCGCCGACGCGGCGGCTCTGATGAACAGCCATCTGGTCGACCTTTTGTCCGGTCTCGACCTCACCGACAAGGTGGAGAAGTCGGACAGCTTGGCCGACTTGCTGCGAGCCTGACCCGACATAGAACGTTGAGGCGGTTCAGCTGATGCCGAACCGCCCCGGAAAGCTGATTAAGCCGCGGCCGCTTGCGAATAATCCATCCGCTCAAGATCGGCGATCAGACCGGGTCCGGTCGGCTGCCAGCCGAGATGCGCTCGCGTCCATTCGCTCGACGCCGGCATGTCGAAGCCGGCGAACATGGCCAGCCATCCGAAATGGTCCGCGGCTTCTTCCTGCGACAGCGAGACCACCGGCACGTTGAGGCCGGCGCCGATCACTTCCGCGATCTCGCGCACCGGGATGCCTTCCTCGGCGACGGCGTTGTAGCGCACGCCGGCTTCCTGCTTGTCCAGCGCCAGACGGTAGAGCTTCGCGACATCCAGCACATGCGCCGCCGACCAACGGTTGCGGCCCTCGCCAAGATAGGCCGACACACCCTTGGCGCGCGTCTGCTCGATGAGCGGCGTGATCAGGCCCTGCTTCACCGTGTCATGCACCTGCGGCAGCCGCACCACCGATACTTTGACGCCCTTCTCGGCCATAGCAGCGCCGGTAAGCTCGGACAGGATGCGCGGATTGGGATGGTCGGTGTTGAAGACGTCTTCTCTCGCCGGCTGTCCGTGTTCGGCGGAGCCCATGCCGACACCCGAGGTGATGATGAGCAGCCGGTCCGAGCCGGCGAGCGCCCCGCCCAGCGCTTCGATGACGCGCTTGTCCTTCTCGCAATTTGCAACGAAATTCGAGAAATTGTGATCGAAGGCGGTGTGGATCACCGCATCCGATTTCGCCGCGCCGTCGCGCAGGCTGTCGAGGTCTTCGATGTCGCCGCGATGGGGCTCGGCGCCCGCGGCCGCGAGCGACCGCGCGCCGGCGTCGGAGCGGGTCAGGCCAAGCACCTGATGCCCGGCTGCACGAAGTTCGGGCACGATTCTGGAACCGATGAAGCCGGTCGCGCCGGTGAGGAATACACGCATGGGAGGTCTCCGCTGGTTGTTCGGAGGCCCTTCTCGCGCTATAAATCATCCTGTTAAAGTAGTGACTTTATCATGGTATAATAACCAACAGGATCACCATGCCTGCTCAGACCGTCAACAAGCTCGGCAATTTCCTGCGGGATCGCCGCATGCGCCTCGACCCGGTCGCCTTCGGCTTCGCCCCGGGGCGGCGGCGCACACAGGGGCTGCGCCGCGAGGAAGTGGCGCAGCGCGCCAACATCAGCCCGACCTGGTACACCTGGCTGGAGCAGGGCCGGGGCGGCGCGCCGTCCGCGGATGTGCTGAACCGCATCGCGACCGGGCTGATGCTGACCGAGCCCGAACGCGAGCATTTGTTCAT
>Ga0209758_1005144_pt1 | contig 10319 bp, 11 predicted proteins | sample AraplaMF_Col_mMF_FD_184258 | JGI IMG/M metagenome (GOLD analysis project Ga0209758, IMG submission 184258) | Arabidopsis root microbial communities from the University of North Carolina, USA - plate scrape MF_Col_mMF (SPAdes) (version 2) | ecosystem: Host-associated > Plants > Roots > Endosphere... | reverse complement strand
TTGATGCGATGATGGAGTTCAGCGATGATCAGCTTCTGCAACTTGTCGGCCGCCTCGCGCTCCTTCGCCTCGACTCCGGCTTGGTCCAGCAATGCCTTGGCGTCCACCGCGGCCTGGTTGAGCAACAGACGAAGGCTCGCGTTGTCAGCGGACATTGCCGACGCGGCATCCGGCACAGCGCTTGTTGTCGGAACAATCTTCAAGGCGCCAAACCCAACCATTCCCTGAAGTTCCGCGATCAACTGTTCCACGTGGAGAGGCTTGCCAAAAAACCTGCTGTCTTCCGGCGTATCCGTACCAGCTGGTTTCACCTCACCCGAGACGAGGATGATCTTGATGGTCGGCCATCGCTCATGCACTGCATGCGCCAGCTTCAAGCCGTCTATGCTTCCGGGCATCTGAATGTCAGTGAGCAGCAAAGATATGTCGGAGCGAGTTTCCAGGATGGAAATAGCCTCGTCGGCGTTGACAGCCTCAACGGGGTGAAAACCGGCATCCTCAACGATGTCTACCGCGCGCATACGCAAAATCATCTCGTCTTCGACAACCAGAACGTTGGGGACTTGTGTCGGGTCTATGGTCATCGGTTTCTCCAGATGGAAAGCAGTTCCGGCCGCGGCGTCCGCACCCGCATCCGCCCCCGCGTGAGCTTTGATTTGGTCGAATAGCTCGACAGGTTTTAGCGGCCGCTGGATACGAGGCGGACCTGCAGCGCTGGTGGGCCGGATCCTTGGGTACGCAAGCAAGGCGAGGTAAAGTTTGGCCAGACTTGAGTGGAGCACATTGTTGGCCGGAGACTGTTCCCCTTGGCCAAGGCGGCAGTTTCACTCGCTTCCACCCGAAGCGCGGACCCCGGCAACGCCAGGGCGATGGTGGCCAGTACTGCAGAGAGGACTACAGCCTCCAGAAATTTTTGCATTAATGCTCCTGTCGCTCCCTCACCAAGGGAACATGGGGACAACAACCATAATTAGAATTGGTTCCTGTAATACAACCTGCAAGTTATTAAACGTCATCTGTTTTGCAGCATGTTGTCATTTCACCGCGGCAAGAGTAGCTGGAGCTTGTTCAACGCGTGAGCCAGCGAAATTACGGCTGCGCAAGTCGCCTCTCAGGTCGCAAGGCTCACGGAGACGCTTTGATCGTCGCATCGAGGCACGCGGAGATGCGTCTCAGCATGCTGCATAAACGCGAACTGCAAGGGCTGTCTTCCGGCGATGCGGTCCTCAATTTTCTCTGGGAGCGACATCGGACTAACCTTCGAGGACGTGCCCCAAAGCTTTGAGCGGACGCACGCGGTCGCTAACGATCTTGAGGATGGCCAGCATTGGAACGGCCAGGATCGCTCCGGGCACCCCCCACATCCAGAACCAGACAGGATGACCAGCACCGGGTTTAGGGTGAAGCGCCGGGCAAGCAGCATGGGAGTCATGGTTTCGCCTTCGGCGAGGTGGATGCCGAAGTAGAGGGCCGGCGGCAGCAGTGCCCACCACAAGCTATCGAAGCTCAACATGCCGGCCAGGAGGAAGATGACGGTCCCGAACAGCGGTCCTAGAATTGGAACGTAGTTGAGCAGGAAGGCCGCGGCCCCCCACAGCAAGGGGTCTCCAAGTCCGCAGAAATACATCGCAACGGCGGTTGCAATTCCCACTGCAGCATTCATGGCGGTGATTGTGAGAAGATAGGCAGATATGTCCGCTTCGATCTGCTGAGAGATGTCCACCGCCTGCCTCTTGTCGCCGAAGTCCGGCAATACCTCGACGATGCGTCGCAGAAAAATATCTCCGGCAACCAGCAGAAAATAGAGCACCAGAACGGTCGTAAACAGGCCGTCGATGACAGCCCGCGTTCCAGCGAATAGCGCGCCGGTAAGGCCGAGATCGTTACGGACCGCAACGGTGGCGCCCTTCTTCTCGGGAGCGTCAGCAACATGCTCGGCCTGCTGGATCACTTTCTGCAGCGCTTCGATCGGGCGCTTAAGAACGACCAGGTGAGTTTCGAGGCGAGGTAGACCCTCCGGCAATTTCTCCGCCCAAGTCGCGGCAGGTAGCGACAAGGCTGCCACAAATCCCACGAGGGCTCCCACGACCATCAGGATCGCCAAGAGCGCTCCGATGGCACGGGGAAGACCGATACGCTCGAGCAGACGCACGGCGGGTTGCAGAATGAGCTGCAACACGAAGGCGAGCACCACGGGCAGTATGATTGAGCTTGCCACATGGATTGCTGTCAGCACGGCTAGTGTTAGCAGACTGCCGAGAAAGAACGTCTGCGGACTGGACGGCAGCGGCATGTCGGTATCGTCGGCTGCCTGCGGTGGCGAGGCAGCCGGTTGCGGCGCGCCGACGTTTGGCCCTGGCGACGAGGGGAGCTCCTGCGGCAGCTTTGGCAGTGAGATCACGACGCTTTTCTCCATCGCGATATGGGGCTTGTGACCTCAACCAACTCACGCAGCTTTAACGGGCCAGAGGGCGATGCCACAGTAACCTCCATTCAACTAAACTAACCGGCGCTTGACGGTTCGGTCACTCGGTCGCCAATTGGTGACAAGAAAGCGCACGTGGCCGTGGGATCCTTCCTAAGCTCCGGCAAATTTGCGTTGCGCGTTTCCGCCGATCTCTGTCTCTGCAGCAGCCTCATCGATGGCAGCCATTAACTGAGCCGTGGCTGACTGCTGGATCATGTGCCCTGCACCGGCGACACGGTGCAACTTGCTGTGAGCGACTTCAACATGCAGCCTGACGGATTGCTTGTTGATCTCGATGAGACGATCCTCATCGCCGGCAATGATGATGGTGGGCATCTTGAGCCGGTCGTAGGTCTTCGCCGACTTGAAGGCGGCGGGTATCATCAACGTCGCCTCCGCCGCGCTGGCGCGCATCTGCGACGGTCGCAAGGCGAGCTCCTTGGGGAAGCCGGCGAATTTGCCTGGGACTGGCGACGGGCCGAACATCTTGCGCAACATGGAAGGCCATAAGAGACGGCCGGAGATCGGCGAGATGGTATGACTGACGGCGTCGCCGATCCAAGGTGTCGCAGACATCGAGGATGCCGCCGCATCAGCACGGACCGTTGGAAAATAGTAACCCGACGCCAGCACCAAGGCTTCGACAAATGATGGATGTCTTGTCGCCAGCGCAAGAGCAACCGCCGCACCCCATGAATGTCCAAGCACGATTGTCCGCTGGACGCGCAGCCGATCAAGCGCCTTTCTGAACAGATCTGCCTGGGCTTCCGGGGTCCAAATCACGTTTCTTGGCCGCGAGCTGTATCCAAATCCGGGGCGGTCGAACACGATCACTCGAAACCTGTTGGCCGCGAGATCAATCAGGCCGCTTGATTCGAAATCTTGGATCATGCTGCCGTTGCCGTGCAGGAGCACAAGCGGACGCCCATTGCCACGTTCCACGTAGTGCAACCGGACGCCATCGATCTCTATGAACTGCCCACGAGGCGGGTTATCGCGCTCCGCTTTCTTTGCCACTCGCCGGTTAGCGATCGCTAGAGCACCGAGGAGGGAGGCTGCCCCGGCAAATGCTATGAGTGCGGGATGTCTCCGCAAAGTAGTCGTGTAGTCGGACAGGAGCGAAAGGGAGTGTGTTCGCGGGCGTGCCATGTGCAGTACCTCAGGTGGTCTGCACGATGCCTCAGGCGAATTGAGAAATGTTGCAGCTCATCGTCAACGGTCGCCGCGGAGCCTTCGTTCCAACGGCGGCTTGGAGAGCATCATTGTCATTCCCCGGCCCAAGATTTACCGCGTCTGGTATCCAGACATGATGACGAGGAACGTCTCGACGTTCGTCTCGAGCTCGCTGGTTTGGGGACATGCAGAGGGCACAGCCGACGCAGACAGCCTTTGCATCTTTCGACCGATCTGCGGGCAAACTGCCGCGCAACGCGAGCCGTTGCTCGGGCATCACGATTTGATGGCTGCGCCAATCGGAAATGGAGCCATTGGCCGGCGCCATTGGTCAGCTCAATCCGAGCTCAATCTGGCCGCCCTCAATAACCCTCCTCGCTAGAGCGTCGCGCGCCATCTTTTCGATGGCCGGCCAGTTCGAGAGAAGGTACTTCTGCGCTTGAGCTTTCGTCGGAAAACCGGTTTGCAAAACGCAAGTCTGACGCACGTTTCCATTCGCGATTTGGAAGGATACCCTTTGAGGTCCCTCCTGAATCTCTCGCTCGGTTGGCTCGGGAAACTTGCGCATCGTACTCCTTCACGGGTTGCTGAAAGATTTCGTTGGCGAGGGTTACGACGATCTCCGCACCTACTGACGCGAGCCGCTGCTCGATCCGCGATGCCGATCTCTGGAGCAAGGTTGTCAGTCAGGCCGCTTTAAACGGCTGGGCCAAGTCGTTTGGCCGAACTCGTAGGTATCACATGGCTATTGCTCGTTCGTTCCGCAAGTGACCGTGGCAAGAGCCCGCATTCCACTTGCAAAACATGAGAGCCCAACTGGCACTAGCCCCTGCAGGGTCAAGCCGACGCGCGGCTGGCGTCTTCAGCTTCCTGCCCCTCTTGGGCCTGTGGATGCTCCCCCTTGGACTTCTTCTCATTGCGCAGGACATTCCGATCCTGCAGAAGCCTCTCTTCGCCGCGCTGCGATGGATCGAGATGAAGTGGAAGCTGCTAAGGCGACGTTTCAGAACGGAGTCTTCATGAGATGAGGCCAATCGCGCGAAGCACGCCAGAATGACGCGACAGTCCCGCTCGGGGCATCGGCGCAAATCCTCGTGTTTGGAACGTTGGGGTTGAGCCGGGCTTGGTCCGGCAGGAGGTCACCATGACCAGAGCATCAGACCACGGCATCATGCGCACCCGCGGAGAAGACCAACCGGCAGACAGGGAGCGGGCCCAACTGACTCAAAAGCTTGAGCTTGGCCACACGCCACCCGTGATCAAGGAAGAGGCGAGCGACCGGGACTAAACCGCAATTCCCTGGAGTGATTCCCAGGCGCAGAATCATGCTGCTTTCTGATGCTGATGCGGCAGGAACGGCCGCTGAGATGGCCGAGCCGCGTAGCGTCGGATCACCGGTCTCCTCTTCCTGAACACCAGCGTCAAAGCCGCTCCTCGCGGGGCCAATCCTAAGTCCCTTCCTCGTTCCGGACGGTCGGCACGTCATTTTGGTTCGGAATGGGGAGACTGCGGCTTGTCACCTGTGGTCTCTTTGCGACGGCGCGACCAGTGCGATTCCTGGCCTCGACGCTGGCGGACACAGGGGCTCGCCAACGGCTTGGTTGAAGCGGGTCGGCCCGGCAGAACGTAATCGGGATCGCAGTCTCGATGTCAGATCGCGGACCCGCGCCAGAGCGTGGAAGAGCACTCGACGAGCCGTCCGCCATGCCGAGGTGGACTCCAGAAAATCCATCATTTTTCTCCAATAGCCGTAACCCCACGCGAAGAGAGGGATCGACAGCAGCTTTCTCTTGTTTAACTGGAAAAGTCTTTCGACGACGGTCAGCTTCAGGACTTCCGCTGCAATGAATACGATCGCTCCCGGCAGAAAATGGCCGGTTCCGAGAGATAGGCGCTCAGCGGCTTAGCCGGCTCCAATATGATGACCGGCACCGCGAAAAGAGCGAAGGACTGATAAGGTCCCAACGACGTCACCCAATGCCGAACCCGTCCCAGCAGCTTCCTTCTGCTGAGCCATGCGGTCATCGGCGCCGTGATCGCCGAGAACAGCGCATCGACGGTAAAGTAGACGGTCGCGATAGCGAAGATCGGTACATTCCATGCGCGGGCCATTTGATCCTCCGACAGGAGAAGGCGCACGAAGCCAAGACGTTCCGAGGGAGCTCCGGCTTGCCGACGGAAGTTCGCCGCTCGTCGAAATCCCCGTTTTGAGGCGTTTTGCGCCGCCGCGCTTACCCTCGCGCCGAGGATGGCCAGCCAGTGGAACTCGGGAGCGCGGCGGTCGTTGCTTGGCCGCGGCAGCACTAGCTAGTAGGAGAGCACGTGAACCGACGCCAGCTTGTCAAAGGGTCCGCAGTGCTGCCGGCGTTGCTGTTCGCCTCGCAAAGCGGCTCCGCCGCAGCGGACCCGTCCGATGACGCTTTCGGGTCATCCATAGTGAGAGATCTGGCCCGGAAGCTGGCCAGCAAACCGTACGAAGCGCCGGACGAGAAGCTGCCGAGCGGCTTGAAGGATCTCGACTACGATCAGTACCGTTCGATCCGATATCTGCCGGAGCGCGCACTCTGGCGCGGCAAGAATCTTCCGTTCCAAGCCCAGTTCTTCCATCGCGGCTTCTTCTACAAGAACAGGGTGACCATCTTCGAGGTCGCGGATGGAAAGGCTACCGAACTCAAGTACCGCAAGGCGGACTTTTCCTTCGGCGAGAAGGTGCCGGCCTTCGATGAGGCCGATCTCGGCTTTGCCGGCTTCCGCATACACGCGCCGATGAACCGAGCCGACTATTACGACGAGGTCTGCGTCTTCCTGGGCGCGAGCTACTTCCGCGCCGTCGCCAAAGGGCAGACGTACGGCCTTTCCGCCCGGGGACTTTCGATCGATACGGGCGAAGCGAAGGGCGAGGAATTTCCGCTGTTCAAGGCTTTCTGGCTCGAGCGGCCCGCGCTTGGTGCGACCTCGCTGGTGATCCATGCTTTGCTCGACAGCAAGAGCTGCGCAGCGAGCTACAGATTCACCGTTCGGCCCGGGGACACGACTGTCTTCGATGTCGAGATGTCGGTCTACCCGCGCGTCGAGATGCAGCGGGCCGGTCTCGCGCCGATGACCAGCATGTTCTTCTACGGTCCTAACGACCGCAATGACATCGACGATTTCCGCCCCTCGGTCCATGATTCCGATGGGCTTGCGGTTTTCAACGGCAAGGGCGAAAGCCTGTGGCGGCCGCTCAGCAACCCCCGCGATCTTCAGATCAGCACTTTCCAGGATATCAATACCCGTGGGCTCGGCTTGATGCAGCGGGAGAGAAACTTTTTCGCCTATCAGGACATCGAATCCAGCTTCGAAAAGCGACCCAGTCTCTGGATGGAGCCGATCGGAGATTGGGGCGAGGGCGGCGTCATGCTGTTCGAGATCCCGACCAAGGAGGAGGTCCACGACAACATCGCCGCATTCTGGCGGCCAAAAAACCCGCTTCAGGCCAAGGGCGAACACAACTACACGTATCGGCTGCATTGGGGCCCGGACAGTCCCAAGGCGCATTCGCTTGCCAGGTTCACGCGAAGCGGGATCGGGGCGAGGGGCGAGGACTCGCGCCTCTTCGTGCTTGACCTGGTCGGCGACAGCCTAAAGGGCGTCGATCCCGCGGGCGTCAAGGGCATGGTGACGGCGGAGAAGTCCGAGGTGAAGAACATCGTCACGCAGCCCAATCCTTACACCGGTGGTTGGCGCCTGAGCTTCCAGTGCCAAGTGAAGGGGGAGCCGATCGAGTTGCGCGCGTTTCTGGCCGAAGGCGACAAGCCGCTGTCGGAAGTCTGGGTCTACCGATGGGCACCCTGAGCACGGCACCGCGGCCGATAGCCGGCGATATCGCGGCCCAGCGGCTGCTACCGCGCGAATCTCCGCTTCCCATGGCTCCTGGCGATCTCGGAAAGAGCCGGGCGTCGGACCGAGTTCCTGCGCCCGCCGCCACCACCATGGCTTGGCGGCGCGGCCTCATCCTCCTCTCGACGGCGGCGGCGACCGCGGCCGGTGGCTATGAGATGTATCGCGTGCTGGAGGTCGGCGGCGTCACCGTCCTCGAAGCCATGGTGCTTGTCCTTTTCCTGGTACTGCTCGCTTGGGTCGCCTTTTCCTTCGCGTCCGCGGTGGCAGGCTTCTTCGTGCTGCTGGCCCATCGTCCGGACCGGCACGCCTTCCGGCCTGACTCGGAACTACCGGCCATATCCGGCCGCACCGCCATGCTGCTTCCCACCTACAACGAAGACCCTCACCGCTTGACGGCCCGGCTCCGGGCGATCATCGAGTCGTTGGAGGCGACCTCGCACGGAGAGCTGTTCGACTGGTTCGTTCTGAGCGACAGCACCGATCCCGACATCTGGGTCGCCGAAGAAAGGGCGCTGCTCGCGTTGCGACAGGCCGTCGGAACGCCTCTGCTGTACTACCGTCACCGCGCCGACAACACCGCGCGCAAAGCTGGCAATATTTCCGAGTGGGTCACGCGGTTCGGCGGCGTGTACGATTTCATGATCGTGCTCGATGCCGACAGTCTCATGAGCGGGGACACCATCGTCCAATTGGTCCACGCCATGGAGACCAATCCGACCGCGGGGCTGGTCCAGACGCTTCCCATGATCGTCAACGCGCGTAGTCTGTTCAGCCGCGTCCAGCAATTCGCAGGCCGCCTGTACGGTCCGCTGATCGCCGCCGGCGTCGCCTGGTGGCACGGCTCGGAAGGCAATTACTGGGGACACAACGCGGTCATCAGAGTGAAGGCATTCGCCGAGGCGGCCGCCCTGCCGCAGCTCCGGGGTCGGAAGCCGTTCGGTGGGCACATCCTTAGCCATGATTTCGTCGAGGCCGCGCTGATGCGGCGGGCCGGATGGGGCATCTACATGCTGCCGACGCTGGGCGGAAGCTACGAAGAGGTGCCACCCTCGCTGCTCGATTTCGCGGCGCGCGACCGCCGCTGGTGTCAGGGCAATCTTCAGCATCTGGCCGTGGTGCCTGCGCGAGGTCTCCATTGGGTGTCGCGCCTGCATTTCATGGTGGGCATCGGTGCGTATCTGACTGCGCCTTTGTGGTTGCTTTTCCTTCTCTTGGGGATGTTGATCTCGCTGCAGGCCCGTTTCGTGCGTCCGGAGTACTTCCCGAAAGGCTTCTCGTTGTTTCCGACGTGGCCGGCCCAGGATCCCGTGCTCGCCATCTGGGTGTTCGTCGCCACCATGGGTCTGCTACTGTTGCCGAAGCTGCTCAGCTTGGTCCTGCTCGGGACGCGGCGGTCGATGCGGCGCCAGTTCGGCGGCGCATTCCGAGCCATGGCTGGCGTTCTCGCGGAAATCGTCGTCTCGGCCTTGATGGCGCCCGTGATGATGATCTTCCAGTCGATCGCCGTCATCGAGATCCTCGCTGGCCGCGATGCTGGGTGGCAGACGCAAAGGCGCGAAGACGGCACTGTGGAGCGCCGGGAGCTCTATCGGAAGTATGGCGTTCCCACCTTGTGCGGGGTCGCGATGGCTGCAAGCGCCTATGCTGTTTCGCTGCCCCTTCTGCTCTGGATGTCGCCGGTCGTCGTGGGGTTGCTGTTCGCCGTTCCCATAGGCGCGCTGACTGCCAAGCCCGCATTCGGCAAACTGTTCGCCACACCGGAGGAGGGAGAGCCGCCCACGGTGCTGCGCCGGGCGAACGAGTTGAGCGCGTCGGCGGATGTAGGGATCAAACCCGCATTAGTGGAGCTGCGCGAAGACGCCGCTCTCTTGGCCTTCCACGTCGCGCAATTGCCGCCTCCTCGCGCCGCCCGGCCCGACACGATCGACGTCAACTTGGTCGTCGGCCGCGCCAAGGTCGATGCGAGCGATACTTTCGAGCAAGCCGCTGCCCATCTGTCGTCCCGAGAAGTTTTGTCGATCTTGAACGACGATTCGGTGCTCTCGGCGGTGTTGCAGAAGCGATGAACACGTCCCCGCTCGGAGACCTGCCTGGGCTCGGCCAACAGAGGAAGTAGTTCCCTTCTTCGCGTTGATTCCGCTTCCGCCAGAGGCGTGCAAAAGAGGCGCGCAAAACTGGAAACTTTCTGAAGCGCCTCCGAGCAGGCAGCGACTGGATGCAGTCGCCGTAAAGCGAGCATAGTCGATGAATCCGTCTAGAAGAACGCAATTGAGACCGGAATGCTCTCGGTGCTTACGACAGCCATTAAGCTGTAGTGGTACAAAAGAGCGACTGAGGGTGTGGCCTTATTCTTCCAGTTCTTTGAGAATACGCTCGCGGTGCTGGAGGTGCAGCATCTGGGTAGCGAAGAAATTGTTGAGGAGCCTCTGAGCCTCCTTTGTATCAACTCCCCGGCGGGCTAGGTGTGCGATACGCGCCTCTTGCTCTGCGATGTGGCGTTCGCCTTGGGCAATGTGCCGCTCGGCTAGTTCAAGATGGCGAAGCTCCATTTCCCGGTCCATAAGTCAGGCTATAACGAATTACGTCAGTTGCCAAATTAACTTAGAACATCCGCGGCGAGCGGAACGTCCGTCGGCCATCAGTCGCGGCGGTCCGGGCGAGTGCCGCCCCAGTTCGGTTCGTCGACAGCCGACCTCTCGCAGCCAGCCGCAGCCTCTTCCCTAGGAACTGTTAGCAAGCGACAGGATTGGTGCCGTGCTCCGGCTCCAAGTCCCCCCTTGCGCTGCCGGAGATGTCC
>Ga0209758_1005143_pt1 | contig 10322 bp, 14 predicted proteins | sample AraplaMF_Col_mMF_FD_184258 | JGI IMG/M metagenome (GOLD analysis project Ga0209758, IMG submission 184258) | Arabidopsis root microbial communities from the University of North Carolina, USA - plate scrape MF_Col_mMF (SPAdes) (version 2) | ecosystem: Host-associated > Plants > Roots > Endosphere... | reverse complement strand
GAACTGCTCCACGCGGAACAGAGACAGCTGCTTGTCGCGCGAGGAGAGCATGTCGCGGCGATCCACCCATCCTTTGTCGAACTCGAGCGTTTCGGAATAGGCTGAGCAGATCACCGAGCCGTCCGGATTGACCAGACGGACGTCCTTGATGGTCGAGCTCTGGTAGACGTGGAGCCGGATAGCCTGCAACGCCGCCGGCGCGCAGCTGGCCAGGTCTCGCCTTGCGAGTTGGTCGAGGCTTGCAGCGGCAAAATCAACCGCAAATTCGGCCCGCCGCAGCACGACCTCAGTGAGTTCATCGAGCTGATGGGCCTGCTGGTGGTTGATGACGCCTTTTGCCGCGAAATGCCCACCCAGCCCGAACGCCACCGTGCTCGCAAGCACAAGCGCCACAAACGCAAAGGTCGGTCGCTGTAATCTCATCCTGCCAGCGCGGAAATTGAGGGGCTTCCCGATGGATATTAGTCAGGACGCGCTAAGATAGGGTTTAATCGAACAGAGGAGTTCAGGAATGGGGTCCGCCAAGAAGTCGCGGCACTGATCGGCGCTTCTGGTTCCAGGAAGAAAGCCCCGCGGCCTCATGCACTTAAGGGCGCCTACGGCCGCAGAGCGACGGTGAAAAATCATCGCTTCAGATAACTGGGGGCGACAGTGCCGCTCAATTTGCCGCCAACAGGGGGGCGGCGCCGCGCCCGCAATCGCAAGACCACAAAGGCGACATTGATAGCCAACCATATCAGTATCACGGCAGTGGCAAGATGCAGCACGGCAGGACCTCGCGAGCAAGTTGGCGTCAACGCTGAAGTGCCGTCTATGTTCCAGGCGGATGCGCTGGAATCCGAATATCTACCGTCGGGCCCAGGCCTGCACCGCGATGCCGCTGCAAATTGTGTCTTCAAAGGAGGCCGGATGGTCCGGGATCTACCGAAAATTCTGAAGGTCGAACGTACGACGATCTCGCCATGGTTGGAGGTCATCGCTCGGGAGGTGCGTTTCTCGCGCGAGGCTGCCGCGGAAACCTATTATGCGATTGCGCAACCCGACTACGTGGCCGTCCTGGCCGTCACGCCCGACTCGCGAATTCTCCTGGTGCGCCAATATCGTCCGGCGATCGAGCGCTTCTCGCTGGAATTGCCGGCGGGAATGGTTGACCGCGGCGAAGATCCGCAGGCGACGGCCGCGCGTGAACTTCTGGAAGAGACCGGCTATCCCACCATCAGTATCGAGCGCATCGGCCTATCGGCGACCTGCTCAAGTCGGATCAGCAATGCGACGCACTCGTTCTTCGTCAGAACCGGCGATCGTGCGGCTGGTTTTGTCGAAGAGCCGGGTGTCCAGGTCATCCCGGTCCTGCAGAGCGAGCTTCGCCCGCTGGTTCTATCGGGAGAGTTCGGCGAGCTTACTCATTTGGGTGTGCTGGCCCAGGCGTCTGCAAGAGGGCTTTTGGCCTTTTAGCGTGTCGGACCTGCGCCACGGATCTACCCGATCTCATTGCGCATCCAAGCCGACTACCGCAGTGCAAGTCTGGCGGTGGCTCAGATCTCGAGACGGCGACCGCAACGCCATCCGGGCGCCGTGCTTCGAAGGCTAGCTTTTCCTACGCGTCTTTTGCTTCAACGACAGACCAAGGCGCAAAGCCATGCGCTTGATCGCGTCAGGCGAGCGTCCGAGTTGCTTCGCTGCTTCCTCCAGTGACGTCGAAGACTTGGCCAGCTCCATGAGCCGGCGGTCTTCCTTGAACGACCAAGGCTTCCGCGCCATAACCGAAAAATTCCTCTCGCATCGACCTAACGACAAAACCGCCAAGCGGACCCATGTTCGCTCGACGGCTTTGCTTGGGTGGGGCCGGGCTTGGGGGAGCCCGTGTGAAGATGCATATGCGATCAGGGGAAGCGCGCAACAAACAACCAGAATTAAGCTAACTACTCAACCTTACCGCGATGAAATCGGCGCCTGGCGATCCGTACAACCACGGGAATTTCTTCGATCGGGATCGTTTGCACGTGTGCAGGCATTCCTAACCGCGACTGTTCTATCGCCATGTTGGTTTGGGCTGTCGCGGGGACGGTCACTTCACTCCAACATCCGCGTGCAGCCCTTGCCACGTCCGCGCTCGAGCAGCCGCCGAGACGATCAGGCCCGAAGCGGTGAGGGCCGAATCGCGAATGCGGCTCGGGCCGAGACTTCGTCGCGCAGTCACAGATGCGCACGAGAACGTCGAGGATGCCGTGATCGACATGCTTTCAATGTTGCTAGGTTCGTTGATCCGCGGGCATCTCCGGATGGCCGGCATCGCGCCGGTTGAACAGGTCGTCATCGCCCTCAGTTGCGGGTAATCTCGATGCGGCCTGTTGCACAAATTTCAGCGTCATCTGACAAAAGTTTCAGCGATGCCGATCTTGAAGTCGTCACGTCTGCACGATGAAATGCGGCGGGAGGAGCGTTCCGAGACCGAAGGAACATTCCAATGATAGCAATTCTGTTTTTGTCGTCGATCTTTGCGATCGGATTTGGCTGTGGCTACGCCGTGCGAGGATGGCGATCTCGCAGGAGATCGGCGCGGTATCGGCTCTATGCGCCCTATACTCCCGCTTCAATCGGCGCCGACCGAAGCCCTCCCTCGTAAACCACGCTCGGTTAGGTTAATTCACCACTCCCGTTGAGTGCGGCAGAAGAGGAGTTTAGAGCTTACAAGCCGATTGCGAGAATTGAAGACGTCTGGAATTGCGAGGCGTGCGTAAGGAATCGTAGATGGCGTATCTTGTTGCCCTGCTGGGCCTGATTGTTGGCGCAGTCTCATTGATCGCTTTTGTGAGTATTTACAGTCGACGGCTCGAAGGACTCTCCGGCCCCTGGATTCTTGGTGAGGGCCCGTCGCAATGATTGAGCAAAAGCGGCATGCGCCGCGCAGATATTTCGTCGATGCGCAGGGGCGGCGCGTTCTGATCGGGCTGTCGTCGGACGAAACGGCGGAATTTGAGGCGCTGGATCTGTCGTCGATCGAAGGTGACGTGACGCCGGCAACCAGTGACATCGGTCAAGGCCTCGCCGGTGAAAACGAGGTGAGGTGGCTCGAACTTTACCGCAAGCATGAGGGGGCTTGGCGGACCTGGATCACGCAAAGTCGAGCCGAGCAGCCGACAGCTTTCAAACTTTATTAACCGTATTTGACCGATGGTAGCGGCTTTAAATCCGAACGTGGGATGGCCCAAATGTTCCAGCTGTTCCTGAGGGGGCGCGCGCACAACCTTCTCTCTTCCCGGCGTGAGGACAAGGGCTTCAAAGCCCGCTCGGCCGAGCGCGACGCCGAGACGGATCGCGTCCGGATCGAGGCGATCATGACAGCGCTCGATACCGCCCTGCAGGAGGCGGAAAGGGAGCAGGCCGGCCTCAATCGGCGTGTCGATGACGCCCTTGCCCGCGCTTCCGTCACCATTGGTAACGGCACCGACGAATATCTGGAGCGGGAGCCGCTGGACAATCATCATCAGGACCTCTTTGCCGCCGATATTTCCAACGGTCAGCGCAGGCTCAAAGAGCTCGCCAGCACGATTTCGCACCTGAAATTCGTCAAGGCTGCAATGCTGACGCGCTTCCCCGATTTCAAGCCGCCAGAGCTCAACAGCTAGTGCTCATCTGTTCAGGGCTGTTTTGTCGTTGGGCGTTTCGATCCCTTTTGATATGGTCCGCCACGCGTTGATGAATCGAAGGAGCGAGCAGGTGCCCGTTAGACAAATGCCCAGGTTGTTGGGACTGGCGTGTCTGTTCGCGCTGGTTGCTCCCGTGGCGGCGTCGGCCATTACCGCCGAAGTGGCGCGCACCTGTGACGCGGCGGCCGCGAAGGCTTTTCCTCCAAAGCAAGTCGGCAATCCGGCAGCCGGCAGCGCCAAAGGCTCTGCGAAGGAGCGGCGTGACTATTTCAACAAGTGTGTCGCGAACAACGGCAAGGTTGACGACGCGCCGGCCGATGCGCCCAAGGATAGCAAGGCTACCAAATAGGCAGGATACGCGGAAAGCCGCTCATCGTGGCGCGCCTGGCCTAGCGAGGTGGCGGGCAGGGGGAATAAAACGCGCCGTTCGTCGCGTTGATGCGCTCGACGCACTGATTGGGATCGGTGACGGTCCCCGCCACCGTGAAGTCGTAGCCCATGCCCTTGACCACGATGACGTAGCGGCCCGGAGCTAACGTGAAGCCGTCCTGCTCGGGCTGCAGCAACAGCATTCTTGGCTGATCCTCGACGGGTCCTACCTTGTAGGGGTAGGACATGCTGCGGATGACCCAGGCATCGCCGGCGCTGACCATGGCGGCCTTGCCGTTGGCATCAACTCCCATCGCTCGTGAGACTTTCGCAACCACCCGAACCTCGGTCACACTTGCATCCATCCCTCCATCCGCGCGGAATACGATGAACCTGACGTCCCCGCTCTGCAGCGTGGTTGCGCTCGGCGTGGTGATCGCCGCTGATATCGCAACGCGTCGATCCGGGATTTTTCCAGGGACCGACTTGAGCTCCTGGAGTCGGCCTTCGCTCAGGGCGTAGACCCCAAACGTGGTTGGCAACGGCATCGAGGGTTGTGCCGGCGGCGCCGATTCTTTTTGGCTATCCGGCGTTCGTTCCGCGGTCTCGCTCTGGGGTGGCGCCGGCGGCGTCGCTTGCTGAGGCTGAACATCTTGGGACGCGGGCGGTCGCCCCACCAGTTGCGACAATGCGGCCAACTGTGTCTTCACCTTCGGCCAAGAGGCCACTCCGATCCCTGCGGCCACAATCAGCAAGAGCAGAACGGCCAATCGAACGACAGATGTGAAGCCTCCGCTTCGCTTGGGACGATCGAGGGACCCAGGCGGCGCGAGAGGACGGTGCGGTGCTTCCATTGCCTGAGGAGCGGGTGCTACCGCCGAAACAGCAGACGCTGCCGGACTGGGCGGCGGGATTGGGGAAGCGAAAGATGGAGGAATAGCGGGGGGTTCTTCCGAGACCTCTTGCCGCGTTGTTGCGCCGCTGAGTTTGAAGGATCGCTCGACCTCTTCGATTGCGCGTTCGAGGATTTGCTGGAGATCCTGTGATTCCCGCGCCTCGGCGTGAGTAAATTGCTCCAGCAGCTTGACGCGGGCCAGCTCGTAGACGATCTCCCGCATCTGCTGGGGATCGGCGGCGGTCTGTCGGATTCGATCCGACAGAAGGCGGACAAACCCGGCCTTGATCTCTCGCGTCTTCGGGGCGTTGGCCGCAGTGTCGTCGGGGTCGCTCATTACGGCCGATCAAGTAACCCGGATAAGGCTGTTTCGCTAGGCTTTTCCGCGTCAGACCGGCCTCTCCGAGGCGGTCCCCTCATAGTCAAGCTTGCGAGAGCCTTTGTCGGACCACGCCTAAGGCGCTTGCTTTTGGGCAAAAACCTGTGACATTCCGGCGAGCTTCTCATTCGGGTGTTTGATCATGCGCGGCAATTTATTGGCAGTCACGTTTCTGGCCCTCCTGATGCAGCCTTCCCATTCGCAGGGGGTCAAGGATAAGGCCAATCTGACCAGCACCAGCATCATCACGACCCCCACCCCAAAGAAGACCCAGACAACCGAGGCATCTCGGCCCACTGCGATCCGGAATTTGGCGCCGGGCACTTTGCCTAGCGGAACAGCGGCGCAGGGCGTTTGGAGGGATGGCAAGCTCGTCGCCGTGCCACGGCAGTAAGCCCCCGCGGAACCGTGAAGGAACCGTAGTCGCCTCCCTGACGTTGCTGATCGGGAGATATCGCATGCAACGTTTGGCTTTGATCGCGATCGCGCTCGTCGTGCCCGCCGCCGCTTGGGCCCAGGGTGTCAATGACCCGTCGACGCCCAATCGCAACGTCATTATTGTCAATCCGTCGCAGCCATCGTCCACCACGGCGACGCCGAACATCCCGAGCCAGATTCAGCCGCCGATCACCAGAGGCGGACGTGCCCACCCGTACTACGGGAATAGAACACGGGGCAGCGGCTCAGCTCGGCATTAGGACGATGCCATACTGCACCTGTTTTGCCCGACGGGTCAATGTATTTCGGAAAAGCGGTATCCTCTCGACCCGGAGTGTTGCCGCTACTGTGCATGGGGTTGTTTTTCGATTTTTGATTTTGTGATCAGTTCCAGGAGACACCACGGTGCATCCCCCTCGGCGTCATCTGTTGTTAAATATTGGAGCGCTCCGCAGCGCGCTGCTTGGTGTCCTCGTCGGGACATCAGGCGGTCTCGGAGCTTGTCTTGTTGATCCAACGTCTTGCCTGGCGCAAGACGAGCCGGGACCTTCCATCAACGATTACCTTCCGTCCAGCGAGCCGGAGCTCACGCGCGATCAATGGCGGCAGCGGATCGAGGACGCCAGGCAGCGCGCCAGGGAAGTCTCGCGAGAGCGTCGCGAGCATCCAGAACTCTACAAGCCTGTCCCGGAAGATCCCGATCTTGTCGCGACCGAACGTATTCTCAATGACGAAAGTCTGCAGCGTGGCGACATCGTCACCACGAAAAAGGGCATGTTCATCTATCAGGGTCGCACCGACCAGCCGCGTCGTGAGCAGGACTTCGTGCCCGTTGCGCCGAAGCCGGGACGCTAACGGGCAGCGATCAATCCGCGCGCGCTGTCAGTACCGGAGCAAGATCTCCTTGAACTTGGGATCGATCATTTGCGCGGACTCCAAAAGGAACGATTTGCCCTGTGGGGTTGCCTGCACATAAGCAGCGATCAAAAGCGGAGCGTAGCGAGCGCGGTTGGCGAGCGCCGAGCGGATATCGGAGTGAGCCAGCAGCCTGATCTCATCGTCGGCGGCAGCCGCGCTCGATGTCACCGTTTGGATGCGCGAAAACGCAACGTCAACAGGCACTGCCCCGGTCAGATAGGACATCTTCAACGCAGGCGTGGTCGGCTCCCCCATTTGCGCCTCGAGCGTACTGAGCGTGAGCCACAATGCGGGACGGATCGGTGAGAGCTTCAGCGCTGATATGACGGCATCCTGAGCCGCCTTGTTCTCTTCGGTTCGTTTGGCCGTATCGGATGCCGGATGATGGAGAACGTTGGCAGCTTTCGCGGAGGCAAAGTTCGCAAGCAGGTCGCCGTCGAAGGAGAAGGGGGTTGCGAGCCCGGCGGTTGTCAAATTGGCGTTGTCGGCCGGAATCACAGCTGAGGACAAATCCCCCGCTCGAAACTCTGGCCGTACGAGATCGCTGAAGAAGGCCAGGCCTGCATAAAGGGCCAGGACAAGCGAGGTGCAGATTCCGATCATACGAAGCAGGACGATGCGGTTCACAATCGAATCCGAAAAACCATGCGATGCCGCGAGGCTGAACCAGCAGTGCGGCAACCACCCTTAAATTGCGAGCAGACTATCGCCTTGGATGGTCAGCAGCGTCAAGTTGCCGGTGGCATAGGCGCCGGTGTCGATATTGATGCGGTTCGGCCGGATGTCGGGGGCGCTGACCGGTGTATGGCCGTGCACGACATATTTGCCGAAGCGCCGCTCGGATTCGAGAAATTCCTCGCGGATCCAAAGCAGGTCCTCGTCTTTTTGCCGGTCGAGGGCGACGCCGGGCTTGACGCCGGCGTGGACAAAGAAGAAGTCGCCGCAGGTGAAGGACGAGCGCAACTGTTGAAGGAAGGCGATGTGCTCGGGCGGGATCGCGCGGTTCAATGCTTCGATCAACTCGGTCTGCTGTTCCGCCGTGGGGTTCATCGTCGGCGTGATGCCGTAGGACACCAGCGTCAGAAGTCCGCCGTAGTGGCGCCACTCCTGCAGACGTGCGGGATCCTTCAGGACCTCGAGCAGAAAGACCTCGTGGTTGCCTTTGAGACAAACCGTCTCGTGTGATTTCGAGCGCTCGATCAACAGATCAAGGACGGCGCGCGAGTCTGGGCCGCGATCGACATAGTCGCCCAGAAAGACCTGAATCGCTCGCCCGGGGGTGGATCGGGCAAGGTCGGCGTCGATGACGGTTAACAGCGACTGAAGCAGATCGGCACGTCCATGTACGTCGCCGATCGCATAGATGCGCACGCCATCGGGCAGCCGAGGCTTGATCTTCTTGGTAAAGCGTCTGGAAAGGCCCATCAGGTCGGTCGAATCGCATCTGCCGTCACGAGCGTCATCGTATGCGCTCTTAGCAGAACACGTCACAGATCGGTATTCTTAATTGTTTCCCACCGATGCGCTCGCATTTTGATTAAAGGATCGCGCGGCCTTTGAGCCGTATTTCAAGAGGTCTCGCGTAGCGTCTCCCCAACAAGAACGGGGGAGCGCGACATGCGCAAAGTTGCAAAATTCCTGGCGGCCGTGGCCGCTGTTGCGGTGACTGCAGGGGTGCAGCACAGCGCGAAGGCGGCCTTTGTTGGCGCCCCGTCGGCGCTGCGGGGCGCGATCCAGCACATCAAGTTCGACCAGCCGACGCTGGCACCGATGGCGTTTACGATCTTTTGCCTCAAGTACAAGGACGAGTGTAAGCCGACCACGCAGCGTGTCGTGTTCCGGGGCGGTCGCCTGAAGCTGACGCCCGAGCGTCTGGCGCAGCTTCAAGAGGTCAACCGCGACGTCAACGCCTCGATCCGCCCCGAGGCCAATTTGGAAGGGTTGCGAGGGGAGAAGTGGTTGCTCCATCCCACCAGCGGCGACTGCAACGATTATGCTGTGACAAAACGCCACGATCTGATTGCCAAGGGCTTCCCGGCGCGCTCGGTGCTGTTGAGCGAGGTCATCGTGCCCTGGGGTGAACACCATCTCGTCGTGGTGGTGCGCACGACTTCAGGTGATCTCGTGCTGGACAACCTCACCACGCATATCCTGCCGTGGTCGAAGAAATCCTATCGCTGGGTCCGGATCCAGACGCCCAAGAACCCGTACTATTGGGCGTCACTGAGCGGCGATCGCGACGCCTGACGATCCCTTAGTCTATCGCGTGCTGACGCTCTGCGACAGCCCGAGTCCCAGGATCATCGAAAAGCAAAGGATTGCTGCCGGACGCAGCAATCCTGGACCCGCAAAACTCTGAACGAGCGCAAACACAAGGCAGGCTGCGGCAGTCGTCGGAAAGAACGAGTCGCGTCCGCGCTGCAACGCGCCGGTGAACAAGCGGATCAAGGCCAGTAGGCACATCGCGCCGGCGACCAGCAAGCCAATCCAGCCCATATCCGCGAAGATCGCCGTTGCGGTCGACGGTGCCGACAGAGCCTCCGCCGTTTCGCTCTGATAGATTGCACCTACGGCCGAAAAAGTCCCCGCCCCCGCACCGAACCATCGCGTGTCCGACAACATCCGCTCCAGCGCAGCCCTGGTTTCAGTCCCGACGCCAGGGACGAGGCGCAACAGGACGGGTCCGGAGGTCTGTTCGAACAAGAATGTCAGCACAATCGCGGCTCCGATCAACCCGGCCGCAGCAAGCGCGCCCGCGGCCAATGCCGATAGGTCCAGGCGGCGGATCACCAGGATCAACAGGATCAGCACAATTCCGAAGCTGGCTGCGATCGCGCTGTTGGCGCCGGAGAAGCCGAAGATCGCGATCGCGCTGACCAATGCGCCGAGGAGACCGCAAAGACCGATCGCGACGGAGCGCAGCAGCGAGTGACGCGTCTCGGCCCGCTCGGCGGCGAGCTGCATGACGGCCATATTGAGCATAATGCCGAAGCCGGCCATGGTGGTCGCCAGATCAGCGGGCGTTGCCGGCATCAATCCAGGCGAGAGGCGATGAAGGTCCAGGGCCAGGGCTGCGACGGCTGTCGTTCCGCTCAGCACGAATAGCACCAATTCGGCGCGGCCGCGGTCGCGGACCACTGCGATCGTGACCCCGAGCAAGGAGACCGCAGCTACGGCCTGCATCAAAGCGTTCAGCGTCAACCCAAGATCGGCCGTGATCGGCCCTAGCGGCAAACCGCCCAGGGCATCACGGGTGCTGGCCCAGATTGGATGCGCCAAGCCCAACCAAACAGGCACGAGCTGCGCGGCAATCCCGAGCGGAATGGCGACCAGAAGCCACCGGCCCCAGGACGTGGCGCGCCGATAGTGCTCATAGTCGGACTTCTGTGTGCTTGAGGCAGCCGACACCAAGCTCAGCGCCGCAGCCATCATCCCGAGCTGCGCACCAAACTTGGCACCGGCAATTTCGAGAAATGATGCGGAAACAACGGCAATGATGAGGGCAAAATAAGCGAGGGACAAACGGCGCGCTCGAAAGGATTCCTGAACCTGTTAGGTCACCATACAAGCGGTCGGCCTGGTTTCAAACAGAAGGTCTGCCCCTTTGCGAACAGCTTCGCCTCAAACTCTTCGCGCGCTCGCGAAGGATTATCGTGAAGGCCAGGGAAAGGAG
>Ga0209758_1005140_pt1 | contig 10328 bp, 7 predicted proteins | sample AraplaMF_Col_mMF_FD_184258 | JGI IMG/M metagenome (GOLD analysis project Ga0209758, IMG submission 184258) | Arabidopsis root microbial communities from the University of North Carolina, USA - plate scrape MF_Col_mMF (SPAdes) (version 2) | ecosystem: Host-associated > Plants > Roots > Endosphere ... | reverse complement strand
GAGCCCCGCCTCCGCAAGGGCCGCCGACAATATCTGCCATGTCATCGGCTCGATCCGCCCGCTCGACTCGGCGAGCGGAATGAAATTGACGGGGGAAACGACGGTGCCATCGCCGCGTATCCAGCGCGCCAGCACTTCGCATCCGACAATCTTGCCCGAGCCGAGATCGAAGGTCGGCTGGAAGTACGGCTTGAACTCGTGCCGCGCCAGCGCTTGATCGATGTCGGCGATCGGCCCTTCCAACCGCCGCCTCGTCTTGGTCAAAAGGAATCCAAACGCAATGCCCAATCCCAATGCGATGAACATCGTCGGCCAATAGGCTTCGTTGTTCCACCGCTGCAGGACCGCAGTATCGACCTGAATGGTCGCCTCGAGCGGATAGTGGGCGGAGGAAGTGGTGATGCTGACTGCATGCGCGAGCGCCTCGGAACCGGCAGGGAAGCGCCCGACTTCCAATCCGCTCCTAAGCCGCAGCAGGACTTCGCTGTGCGCCCGCAGCTCCGCAGGCATGATGTCGAACAGGAACGAATTGATCCCCAGGATCGCGACCATCGAACTCTTCTTGTCGATGTCGCGCAGGACGCCCAGCGCTACGCCGCTGAATTGATCAACGCGAAACAGCAGCAGGCGGCCGTCCTGAGACGGCAACATGTCCGGCCGGTCGACCCAGCCGCTGTCGAACTCCAGCGTCTCCGAATAGGCCGAGCAGATCACCGATCCATCGCGATTGACGAGCCGGATGTCCTTGACGGTGGAGCGTTGATAGACGTGAAGACGGACGCTTTGCAGCGTGCCGGGATCGCAATTCAGCGTTCCCTTCGAGGCAAGCTCGTCGAGGGTGGCGGCCCCGAAATTGACGGAGACCTCCGCGCGCCGCAATGCGACGTCAGCCAATTCTTCCAGCTGCCGCTTTTGATGTCCGTCGATGATGGCTTTCGCCGCGAAATGTCCGGCGGCCAGGAACAAGCCCACGCTTGCCGCCAGTATCGCTACGTGGGTAACACTGGGCCGCCGCCAGGTCATCGGACACGCTTCAAGCCATGAAAACGGCCCCGACTGTAGGGTCGCGGCTCTAACATTCAGTTTAAGACGGCCGGTTCCATCAACTGTGGGTTGGCAGCGTGCCGATGATCGCAGTTACCGAGAGGTAAACGAGCGATGTGCCCGCCCGGGCGTCGCTTGCCGGGCGCCATCGACCATGTGCGCGCTTTGGATCAGGTCGCGGGCGCAGCCTTCTTCGCCCAGACCTTGTTGTCGTGGAACGCGGCGCCGCCGACGGGAGCCACAGCTTCGGCTCCGGTCAGCATATTGATACCGCGGCCGCCGATATGGGCCTTGTTCGGGTGGATGGACTCGGCGATCAACACGCCGCGCTGCACGCCGTCGAACAATTTCACCGTCAGCGTGGTTTCGCCGCGCATGTTGCCAAGCGTCACGGCATCGCCATCGGCAATCGAGAGGCTTGCAGCGTCATCAGGATGCATCATCACGGTCGGTGCGCCCTCGCGCGCTTGCGATCCCGCCGTTTCGTTGAAGCTGGTGTTGAGATAACTGCGCGACGGCGAGGTGGCGAGACGGAACGGATGCTTCTCGTCCGCTTCCTCGATGATCGCCCAGTGATCGGGCAGCGACGGCATCTCCGACCAGGGGCCAAGGCCGGGCTTGCCGAACGGGGGATTTGCCCAGTCCGCCTTGAAATGGAACTTCTTGTCGGCGTGCGCAAAACCGTCGAGATAGTGCGAGGTGCGAAAATCCGGCTGGATATCGCGCCACAGATCCGCTTCCAGCGTCTCGATGTCGCCGTGCCCGCTCTTCTTCAGCGTCGCGTCGATCAGCTCGCGCGGCGTCATTTCAAAGCCGGGATGCACGGCGCTCAGGCGGCGCCCGAGGCCCTGCAGCACCTCATGGTTGGAGCGGCACTCGCCCGGCGGATCGATCAGCTTCGCGCCCACCGAAATATGCTGATGGCCGCCGCCATAATAGAGATCGTCATGCTCCAAGAACATGGTGGCAGGAAGCACGATGTCGGCCATGGCGGCCGTCTCGGTCATGAACTGCTCGTGCACCGCGACGAACAGATCCTCGCGCGCAAACCCTTGATGCACCAGCGCCTGTTCGGGCGCCACCGTCACCGGGTTGGTATTCTGGATCAGCATCGCCTTGATCGGGCCACCGCCCTTCAGCGCATCGGCATCTCCGGTCAGGATACGCCCGATCTTGGACTGGTCGAGCCAGCGGGTTGCGGGATCGATCGCGTCGTGGCCCTCGATGATGGATTCGTCAAACTGCCAGATCCCGGCATTGTTGAAAAAGGCGCCGCCGCCTTCGTACTGCCAGGCGCCCGTCACCGCGGGGATGCACAGTGCCGCATGCATCTGCGCCGCGCCGTTGCGGCTGCGGGTAAAGCCGTAGCCGAGGCGGAAGAACGAACGTTTGGTTTGGCCGACCAGGCGCGCAAACGCTTCGATCTCCTCAACCGGCACACCCGAGATCTTCGAGGCCCATTCCGGCGTCCGGGTCTTAAGATGCGCCTCGAGCTCGTCAGGGCAATCGGTGTAGCGATCCATATAGGCGCGATCCGCATAGCCCTCGCGGAACAACACGTGCATGACGCCGCAGGCAAACGCGCCGTCGGTGCCGGGCCGGAGCAGGATCTTGATATCCGCCTGCTTCATGGTGTCGTTGTTGTAGATGTCGATGGCCGCGATTTTTGCGCCGCGCTCTTTGCGCGCGCGCGAGGCATGCGTCATCACGTTGACCTGGGTGTTCACCGGATTGGTGCCCCAGATCACGACGAGATCGGAAACGCCCATCTCGCGCGGATCGGCGCCGGCGATCTTGCCGGTGCCGATGGAGAATCCGACGCGCGCAATGTTGGCGCAGATGGTCGAATAGAAGCGCGAATATTTCTTCACATGCGCGAGGCGATTGATGCCGTCGCGCATGACCAGCCCCATCGTGCCGGCATAGTAATAGGGCCAGACCGATTCAGCGCCGAATTCTCGCTCGGCCTGATCGAAGCGTGCGGCGATTTCATCAAGCGCGTCATCCCAGGAAATCCGCGCGAACTGGCCGGAGCCTTTCGGCCCGGTGCGGCGCATCGGATAAAGCAGCCGGTCGGGATGGTGAATGCGTTCGGCGTAGCGCGCGACCTTGGCGCAGACGACGCCCGCCGTATAGGTCTGCACCTTGGAACCACGGACGCGGCCGATCGAGCGGCCGTCGATCACCTCGACGTCGAGCGCGCAGGCCGACGGACAATCGTGCGGACAGGTGGAGTGGCGGATATCGATCTTGGCGTGCTGGTTCATGCATTTTAGGTAACATCAAACGCGGCGGCCGCCGAGAGGCTTTGTCCGGCCATGCACCTGCAAAAACGACCTTTAGCCATGCATCAGACGCCCAGATAGGCGCCACCATTGGCGTGGATCGCCTGGCCATTGATGTAGCGCGCGCCAGGCCCGCAGAGAAAACGTACGGCTGCAGCAACGTCTTCCGGCAGGCCTCGATTGCCGGTGATGGTCTGATGGGTCAGATGATGCGCCGGCTCGGGCTTGTCTTTCGGCCGCGGCGTACCGATCAGGCCGGGAACCACGCAGTTCACGGTGATGCCGTCATCGGCCAGATCGTGGGCCAGCGCGCGGGTGAAGCCGATGATGCCGGCTTTCGCCGTCACGACATGCGCGCGATTCTTCGCTCCCGTATGCGCGCTGAGGCCGCCGATATTGACAACGGTCCCCCCGCCCGACTTGCGCAACGCCGGCAGGCAGGCCTTTACGCAGAGGAACGCGCCGTCGAGCGTAACATCGAGGATTTCGCGCCACGCCGCATAGCTCATCTCGGCGAACGGCTTCTCGCGCCGCAGCGCGGCGTTGTTGACGAGGATATCGATACGGCCGAATTGCTTGACGGCCGCGTCCGCCATTGCCTGCACCGCCACGGCGTCGGCAACGTCGCCGAGATGGACCAACGCCCTGCCGCCGGCTGTCTCGATCTCGCGCACGACGGCTTCAGCCTCGGCGCGGTTACTGCGTGCGTTCACCACGATAGAGGCTCCGCCCTCCGCCAGCGTGAGGGCGATCGCGCGACCGATATTGCGGCCTGCGCCGGTGACGATGGCAACTTTACCCGCGAGTTCGGTCGTCATGAGGCGCTACCCACGCAATGAGGTCAGATCGATGCGGCCATTATACAGCCCCGCCAACAGTTGCAGCGCCGCATCGCTTTGCCCGGCGCTCCAGCCGCCATGCCTGGCGTTGAGCCTGAACTTGTCGATCACGTCCTGCCGGGTCAGCGGCTCCTGCACGCCGCCCCGCAGATAGGGCTGCCGCTCCTCGACAACGCTGCCGTCCCGGAGAGTGGCGCGGATATGGCCAGTGTAATTGTTGGGATAAGGGTTATCCGGATCGATCACGAATTTCACCTTGGCGGCGAGCGCCAGCACGCGCTCATCGCGGACAGCACTTTCCGTGAACGCACCGAGCCCGACTCCGCCATGCACGAACCCGGTGGCCAAGAGATAAGGCACGGCGAACTTGGCGGCATAGCCGTTGGGCGGGCGCTGCTTGTCGGCGAGCGGCTCCCAGAGGCGGTGCACGGTCCCCTCCGCCACCTCGCAGACGATCCCGGCGACGCCCTCGGGCTTGATGCCGCGCGCAGCCAGCCGCCGCGCGCAATCGATGTATGGCTGCGCCATGGTCCCGCACGGATAGGGCTTGAAGGCCAGCGTGTCCGTCACCCAGCGCGCCCCGAAATCGCCGGTTAGCGCGTCGTAGTCGCCCTGGGCGGTATGAGCAAAGCCATGGAACAGGCCGTGCACACCCTCGAACACGGTACGCGGCCCGACGAACCCCGCCCGCGCCAATAGCGCCGCGCGGATCCCCGATTGGGCCGCCCACCCCGCGTGCAGCCGCTTGGTCCAGGCGCCTTCCGCAAGATACTCGATGATGCCGCCGGCCATGCTGCCGGCGACACCGAGCGCATCGACGATCTGCCTCGCATTGAGGCCAAGGGCCGCGCCGACACCGGCGGCGGCCCCCATCGCGCCAAAAATTGCGGTCGGGTGGAAGCCTGCCTTATGAACGGCCTTCGGCGCCACGAGACTCAAGCGGCACAGCACTTCGGTGCCGATCGCAATCCCGATCAGCGCCATGCGGCCATCCGGATTATGCCGCTCGCAGGCGGCGAGCACCGCCGGCACGATCACGGCGCCTGCATGCACCGGCCCGCCCTCGAACGTGTCGTCGAAATCCTCGCCATGGGCGGCCGTGCCGTTGACGAAGGCCGCACCGGCCGCACTCAGCGTCCGCTTGTGCCCGATCGCCGTGCAGGACCCATCCTCGTCGCAGCCTGCCAACGCGCTTTCGACGTAGTCCTGGCTGCGCGCGGTGACGCACAGGCCGACCACGTCGATCAGCAGGTCCTCGCATTTGCGCGACGTTGCGACCGGCAATGCGCCCGGCCGGAGTGCGACGATCTTTTCGGCCAGCGTCTCGGCAACCGAAACCTTGGGCAGTCCGGATGACATGGCCGTCAAACGCGGAAGATTTTTGTGTAGCGCGCCTTGATGGCCTCGCTTTCCTTCTCAACCGCTGCCGCATCGTCTTTCATGGTCTTGACGTCCTTGAGCGGCGCGCGTCCTGCCTTCTCGACGGTTTGAGAATGCACCGAGCGGAGACCACCGACATCGATGATGAGTTGTTGAGCCTCCCGGCTAAGGCTGAACGATTGAAACAGCCTTGCCGCGTTCGGGTTGGGTGCATCCTTGAAAATGCCGTTCGGTCCGATGATCAGCGGCGAGCCTTCCGTGGCGTAAACCGGCTCGACCGGGCGGCCAGCCTCCTTCATCTGGAAGATGTTGTATTCGTTGCCGTCGGCCATCACCGCGCGCTCGCCGAGATCGAGCTTCTTCGGCGGATCGGCCGATGACTGCACCTGCATGATGTTCTGCTTGGCGAGCTTCTCAAAATAGCCCCAGCCGAGATCGCGCTGCATCTGATAGGTCGCGGTCATGATGGTGCCACTGTAACCCGGATGCGCCTTGACGATCTTGCCCTTCCATTTGGGATCGAGCAGATCGGCGAAGCTCTTCGGCGCATCCTCGGCCTTCACCAGGTTGGTGTTGTAGGCGATGATGCTGAGCCAGACGCGGAAGCTCGCGAACTGGCCGTCAGGATCCCTGTGCTCGGCCGGATAGTATTTGGCGACCTCCTCCGGCACGTAAGGCGCCAGAATGCCCTCCCGCTTCCAGACGATGAAATGCGCCGCATCCGACGAGTTCACGATGTCGACGGCGTGGATGTTGCTGGAATATTCCTGGCCGATGCGCTGGAACACGCGCTCCGCGCCGGTGCGCTCGACCCGCACCGCGATGCCCGGATATTTCGCCTCGAAGGCCTTGGCCAGCTTCTCCGCGACCGGCAGATCGGTCGACGTATAGTAGATGACCTTGCCTTCCTTCTTCGCCGCCTCGATCAGCGCCGGTGTCACCGCTTCCGGCGGCGGGGCGGCCGCGATCACGCGTGTGGAGAATGCTGCGCCTGCGAAAACAGCGCCGGCGCCTGCCAGCACATGGCGGCGTGAAATCCCTGGGTGTTTCATGTTGTCGTTCCCCGCGCTGTTGGCGAAGTTGAGTACCCCATAAGCCCCTGCATTATTCCCATGGATGGCCGGCTGTCCATTGCCGGCACTTCATGACCGAGGGCGGTGCGCCGGGCGATGGCCGCTACCAGGGGATGAAACCGGCATGGCGATTTGATATCGTTGCACTGCAACCGCGTCTGATTCGTCCGAATTTCCAGGGAATCTGGCCATGACCGTTTTCAAGTCAGGCGACCTCGTGGTGCTCAAATCCGGCGGACCAACCATGACGGTCGATGCCGTCAACACGAGCATCTTCGACGACGGCAAGATCACCGGCGTGGTTTGCGCGTGGTTCGTCGGGCAAAAGCTCGAGCGCTTTCGCTTCGAGCCCGGAGCTCTCGAACCGGCCCATCCGCGCGAAGTGTCCCCGGCGGGTCCGCCAAGCGAGGCTTCCCCGGCGACGGCAGAGGAATACTCGGTTGCGCTGGATAGCATGGCCGGTGCGATGAACACGCCACCCGATCGTCCCGAACAGGTCGAGCCGACGAAGGCGGCACCGAAGCGGCACAAAGGCCCGGCAAGAACGGATATTCCGAAACACACGCACTGACCGGGTATCCGTCCTTGGTATAAGCGCCGCCGCAATGCCGGCGCGGTCTGCGGGCTTTATGACCCCCCGCTTAGCAGATAGAGTTGATCCCCAACTGGCAGACAGACCAGGATCAGGGAGATGGAAATGAGGGGCCTGAGGCTTGCGCTCATGCTGGCGCTCTTTGTGACGCCGTGCCTTGCGCAGGATTACCCGTCGCGTCCCGTGAAGGTGATCGTTCCGTTCGGCGCGGGGGGACCAGCCGACGTCACCGCCCGTCAGATCGGTAGCATTCTGCAGGAAAGTTTCGGCCAGCCCTTCGTGGTCGAAAACCGCACGGGAGCCGGCGGCGTGATCGGCACGCAGGAAGTCGTGAAGTCGCCACCGGACGGCTATACGCTGCTGATGATGTCGAACACCCAGACCGCGAATGAATCGCTGGTCCCGCAGCGCAAATATGAACTGATGCGCGATCTCGTGCCGATCGCGCCGGTGAACTACTCGGACCTCGTCATCGTGGTTCATCCTTCCGTGCAGGCCAAGACCCTGCAGGAGTTCGTTGCGCTTGCCAAATCGCAGCCGGGGAAATTGAACTACGCCTCGTCAGGCCAGGGCACGCCGTATCACATGGCGGGTGAGTTGTTCAAAGCCATGGCCGGCATCGATGTGCTGCACGTGCCCTATCGCAACAGCGGCGAGGCACGCAGCGGCGTGATCGGCGGCCAGGTTCAGATGATGATCGACGCTCTTCCGGCGATGGCCCCCAACATCGCCGAAAATCAGGTGCGCGCGCTGGCGACGACGGGCAAGGTACGTTCGACCGTGCTTCCCAATGCACCGACGGTGATCGAGGCCGGCGTTCCCGGCTATGAAGCCACCATCTGGCTCGGCTTGATGGCGCCCGCGGGCACGCCAAAACCGATCATCGACAAGCTCAATGCGGCCGTGAACGACATCGTGAAGCGGCCTGACATCATAAAACTGTGGTCCCAGCAGGGCGTCGTCCCTATGTCAATGAGCGCAGCCGAATTCGACAAATTCCTCCGCGACGATATCGTGAAGTGGGCGGAGGTGGTCAAGAAGTTCGACAAGCCCCCGCAATAAGAAACCTGCAGAAAGGCCTGCACTCGATGCCAAGCGTTCGATTTCGCCTCAACGGCGTCGAGCTGGAAGTTGACGCTGATCCAAACCGGTCATTGCTGGATGTCCTGCGCGGGCAGCTCGGCATGACCGGACCGCATTTCGGCTGCGGCGCCGGCGAATGCGGCGCCTGCAACGTCATCGTCGGCGATCGCGCGGTATCCGCCTGCGATACGCCGCTATGGTCGGTGGCAGACAAGGACATCACCACCATCGAAGGGCTGGGAACGAGCGAGCGGCCGCATCCGCTGCAGCGTGCCTTCATCGCCGAGCAGGCCTTGCAATGCGGCTATTGCGTCTCCGGCATCCTGATCAGCGCAGCGGCGCTGCTGAGGCGCAACCCGTCACCGACCAGCCGCGAAGTGAAGGAAGCGCTCGACCGCAACCTCTGCCGTTGCGGTTCGCATAACCGCATGGTGCGGGCGGTGCTCCGCGCAGCGCAAGAAATGGCAGCACAATGAAAGCGCCCGCTCCCTCCCCGCCCGCATTGCCGGTCAGCCTCGCAGCGAACCCGAGACTTTCGACGTGGCTTGAATTCTCGAGCGCCGGACAGGTCGCGATCTCGCCCGGAAAGGTCGAGATCGGACAAGGCATCGTGACGGCGCTGGCACAGATCGCCGCGGATGAGCTCGATATCAATCCGTCCCGCGTGCAGATGGTGCGCGCATCGACCGCCGCCAGCCCCAATGAAGGCGTCACGTCGGGCAGCCTTTCCATCCAGCAATCCGGCCGCGCGCTGCGTCACGCCTGCGCCGAGGTTCGCCAGATCTTCCTGCAGCAGGCCGCGGAACGGCTGGGGGTCGATATCGATGCGCTCGACATCGAGGACGGCACCATTTCAGGACCGGGCAATGTCAGGACGAGCTACTGGGAGCTTGCCGAGGAGGTCTCGCTCGATCGCGACGCGACGCCCGGCATCACACCAAAGATCGCAACGCGCCGAACGGTGGCAGGCCATTCCGTTCCACGCATCGACATTCCGGACAAGGTGTTTGCGCGGCCGCGTTTCATCCATGACCAGAAATTGCCGGGAATGCTGCATGGCCGCGTGCTGCGCCCGGAGCGCGCTCGCGCTAAACTTGCCGAACTGAAGGAGGATGCCGCGCGCTCGGTTGCCGGTCTCGTCGCGATAGTACGTGACGGCAGTTTTGCAGGGGTGGTCGCCGAAACCGAGCATGACGCGGAAGCGGCGCTCGCTGCGCTGCGCAAGGGCGCGACATGGTCCGATGGCGAGGCGCTGCCGGACGAAGACGACATCGCGAGCTTTCTCAAGGCGCAGCCGTGCGAATCCACCGTCATCGCCGCGAAAGCTGCCGCATCGCCCGGCACGCCGGCACGAACGATCCGGCGGCAATACACCCGCCCCTATATTGCGCATGCGTCGATCGCGCCATCTTGTGCGATCGCACAGTGGACCGGCGACCGCGTCCATGTCTGGACCCACAGCCAGGGCGTCTACCTGCTGCGCGCTGACCTCGCGATCGTTCTCAAGCTACCCGCTGAAAACATCACCGTCGAGCATATGGAAGGCGCGGGCTGCTACGGCCACAACGCTGCCGACGACGTCGCGCTCGATGCCGTGCTGCTCGCCAAGGCCGCCGGCGGCCGGCCGGTGCGGGTGCAATGGTCGCGACAGGGCGAAATGTCGGATGCGCCGTTTGGCGCAGCGATGGCGATCGAGATCGAGGCCGATCTCGATGCGCAGGGCGAGATCGTCGGCTGGCGACACGCCATCTGGAGCAACGGCCATGCGGCGCGGCCAGGGCGCGCAGCACAGCCCGCCTTGCTCGCAGCGTTCGAACTGGAGCACCCGTTTCCGCGCATGGTCTCGACCAATCCGCCGCAGGCCAATGGTGGGGGCGGCGATCGCAATTCGATTCCGCTCTATGATTTTCCATCCTGGCACGTCGAAAGCCACCGCCTGACGACGATGCCGGTTCGCACCTCGGCGCTGCGGACGCTCGGTGGACAGGGCAATGTGTTTGCAATTGAATCCATCCTCGATGAAATCGCCGCC
>Ga0209758_1005139_pt1 | contig 10329 bp, 10 predicted proteins | sample AraplaMF_Col_mMF_FD_184258 | JGI IMG/M metagenome (GOLD analysis project Ga0209758, IMG submission 184258) | Arabidopsis root microbial communities from the University of North Carolina, USA - plate scrape MF_Col_mMF (SPAdes) (version 2) | ecosystem: Host-associated > Plants > Roots > Endosphere... | reverse complement strand
CACGGCAGATCGCGCACAGCCGCAAGAAGCCGGACACGGAGGCCGATCTGCTGGAACTGCCCGCCGAGCGGCGGCCCGTCGTCACCCACAAGGAACTGCTGGAACTGCGTAAACAGCTCAACACGATGGTCGGCGCGTACGTGCACCAGAGCGGCAAGCCGCACGGGGTGATCCACACCGAACTGCGCCGGGTGTGCGGAGGCCCGCCGAGCGCCGAGTGCACCGCCGGTCAGCTGCGCCAGCGCATCGCGAAGGTCCAGGAGTGGGCCACGCGCATGAAGTGAGCGCGGACACCGCCCCGATGGGCGGGCGGTGTCCGGTGAGCGGTGCGTATCGCCGCAAAACGAGGCGAGTGACTCCCCACCCCTGACCGGATTCTGGACGGAGCCTTCCGCTGAGCGGACCGGCTCGCTAATGTCCCGCTACGCACACGCCCCGTGGCAGCTCCGCCGCGGAGCGCAGCCGTGAAGCGACTGGGCCCGGGATCCGCCGGGCCGCCGGCCGATCGGCGGCCTCTGGAGCGACGTCGACGGGACTCGGCGCCGCATCCGCCGCGACCGGGCCGCCGTCTCACCACTAAGGAGTGGGCGTCGTGACCGCGGAGACCTCCCAGACGCTCGATCGGGGCCTCAGGGTCCTCAAGCTGCTCGCCGACACGGACCACGGGCTGACCGTCACCGAACTGTCCACCAAACTGGGCGTCAACCGGACCGTGGTGTACCGGTTGTTGGCCACGCTGGAGCAGCACTGCCTGGTCCGCCGTGATCTGGGCGGCCGCGCCCGGGTCGGGCTCGGTGTGCTGGGACTCGGTCGTCAGGTGCATCCGCTGGTACGGGAGGCCGCGCTGCCCGCGCTGCGCGCGCTTGCCGAGGACATAGGGGCCACCGCGCACCTCACTCTGGTGGACGGGTCCGAGGCCCTGGCCGTCGCCGTGGTCGAACCGACGTGGACCGACTACCACGTGGCGTACCGGGCCGGTTTCCGCCATGCGCTCGACCGGGGCGCCGCCGGCCGGGCGATACTCGCCGCTCGTCGACAGCCGGTCGCCGACCCCGGATACACGCTCACCCACGGGGAGTTGGAGGCCGGCGCGAGCGGTGCGGCGGCGCCGCTGGTCGGGGTGAGCGGGATAGAGGGCAGCGTCGGGGTCGTGATGCTCTCGGACGCGGTGCCCGACCGGGTGGGGCTACGGGTGGTGGACGCCGCCCGGGAGGTGGCCGAGGCGCTGCGCTGAGCGCCACGGCCGCCCTCAGAGTCCTTCGCCGGTGTCCGCCGCCGTCCTCAACTGCAGCCACAGCACCAGCCGTTCGTCGGGATCGTCCAGGTCGACCCCGACGTGCCGCCGCACCTGCCGCAGCCGGTAGCGGCAGGTGTTGGGGTGCACCGCGAGCCGCTCCGCCGCGCCCGCCATGTCGCATCCGGCCTCGAACCACGCCAGCAGGGTGCGCGCGTACTCGGTGCCGTGCCCGGCGTCGTACGCCCGCACCTTCTCCCCGGCCCCCGTGCGCAGATCCCGTTGTCCGGCCATCACCTCGGCGAGCCGCAGCAGGGTGATCCGGGACCGCACCCTGGTCACCGACGCCACCGGCAGCCGGGGTCCGAGCACCCGCAGCACGACATCCGCGTCCCGGCGTGAGGCGACCGCACCGGCGGCCGAGGGCACGACGTCACCGAGTGAGGCCCGCACCGGTACCCGCAGTGCCTGCTCGGCCCGCCGCACGATGTCCTCGGCCAGCCGCAGATGCAGATGCCGTTCCTCATGGCCGCGGCCGCGGCCCGTGCCGCGTTCCGCCGGAGCGGGCAGCAGGGCGTAGACGACCCGGTCGACGAGCACACACGCGTGCCGTCCGTAGCGGGACTCGCACTGCAGCCTCACGAGGTCCAGCAGCCGCAGCGCGGTCTGTGCGTCGTCGGGCGCGGAGACGGTGGCGTCCACGACGAACGCGGCCACACGTACCGGTTCCGGGCCGAGCCGCTGGGCGGCGGCCGGGTCGGCGGTGCCGTCGAGGAGGCGGCGCAGCAGATCGCCGTCCTGATGCCGGGCCAGCTCCCGGGCGGCGCGCACCCGCAGCAGGAGCAGCGCCGCCGTGGACGCACCCTGTGCCAGTGCCTTCCCGGCATCGGGTGCGAGCCGGCCGTCGTCGACGACCCAGAGCGAGCCGAGGGTCTCGCCCCCGGCGCGCACCGCGACCGCCAGCCGTGGCAGAGCGCCCGCGAGTGCCGGCAGCCGTACCGGACCCGGCGCGGCGAAGACGGTCCGGTACTGCTCTGTGTTCTCCGGGCTCCCCGGCACCCGGAGCCCGAGGATGCCCTGGCGGCGGTCCTCGTCCGTCACCTGTCCGGGCACCGTCGAGTAGGCGAGGATCCGCTGCCGGGGATCCTCGACGGTGGTGGCCCCACCGACGGCCGCGGCCACGGCGTCGGCGAGAGCGAACAGCTCACCGCGCGCGTCCCCCGGGCCCGTGGCCGCAGGGCGCGCCCCGATCGCCGAGGCCAGCAGCAGGTGCACCCGGTGCCAGGCGGCGTCCTCGTCCACGGACAGCAGGGCGATCCCGGCCTCCTCCGCCTCCGCGACGGGTCCGTCCTGACCGCGTACGACGAGCGCGGCCATCCCCGCCTCGGCGGCGGCTCGCGCCAGCGGTCCGGCGGAGCGGGCGCGCACGCCCACCGCGAGCAGCAGCGCCCCCGGCACGCGGGGGACAGGGGCGTGGGCGTCGTGGAGCAGCGCCTCGGTGACGGGCACGGCGAGTCCGGCGGGCGCGGTGTGCAGCCGGACGGAGGGTTCACCCACGACGTCCAGCAGGTCCCCGAGGGAGTGCGCGTCCAGGGATGCCTCCTCGGTCGTTGGCCGATCCCCTCAGGACCGTACGCAGGTTTTGGCGTCCCGCACAACGCGTGTCCCGGCGCGCGCCCCGAGACTCGATCCATGACAGCAGAGACGGATCTGTCCGCCGCCCATGCGGGCGCGGCACGGCTCGCGGAGGAGACAGCGCGCACCGCGGGTGTTCACCTCCGTACCGTGCACGACGTGAGCGGCCTCGCCGCCGTGGCCGACTACTTCTGCGACGTCTGGCGCACACCCCGCAGCAGCCCGCCCCTGCCCGCCGAGGTGTTGCACAGCCTGGTCCACGCGGGTGGGGCCGTGCACGCCGCGTACTCCGTCGAGGGGGAGCGGCTCGCCGGGGCCTGCGCCGCCGTCTTCGGCCCGCCCGCCGACGCGGACGCGTACTCCCTGCTGGCGGCGGCCGACCGAGGCGTCGGGCACCCGCTGAAGCAGGCGCAGCGTGCCTGGCTGCTGGAGCACGGTGCCCGCACACTGCGCTGGACCTTCGACCCGCTGGTCGGCCGCAATGCCCGCTTCAACCTGGTCAAGCTGGGCGCGACCGGGACGGAGTACCTCGTCGACTTCTACGGTCCGATGGCCGACGGAGTGAACGACGGAGACGAGAGCGACCGGCTGGCCGTCCTGTGGGACCTGCGGGCGCCCCGGCGGTCCGGCGGAAGCGCGGACCGCGCCGTCCCGCCCGGACCCGGACCGGCCGTGGCGGCCCCGCGAGCGGCGGGGATCCCCCTGGCGCCGGACGGGGCACCGCTCGCCCGGCGCTCCGCCGACGGCGGCCGTCTGTGGTGCCGTGTACCGGACGACGTCGTGGCCCTGCGGGCCGCCGACCCCGCCCTCGCCCTGCGCTGGCGGCACGCCGTCCGCGAGGTGTTCGCACATGCCTTCGCCGAGGGGTTCCGCGCGACGGGCATGTCCCGGGACGGCTGGTACACGCTCACCCGAGAGGAGCACTCCCCGGTATGAAGCTCGAACGCGCCGAGATCGTCCATGTGGCGATCCCGCTGGTCGCCCCGTTCCGCACCTCCTTCGGGACCATGACCACGAAGGACACCTTCCTGCTCCATGTGGTCACCGACGCCGCCGAGGGGTGGTCCGAGTTCGCCGCCGACCCCGAACCGCGGTACTGCCCGGAGTTCGTGGCCGGCGCCGAGATCGTCCTGCGCGACTTCCTGCTGCCGCGTGTGGCAGCCCTGCCCCGGCTGACGGCCCCCGCCCTCGCCCCCGCGCTGGCGTCGGTCAAGGGGCACGAGCTGGCCAAGGCCGCCCTGGAGACGGCCGTCCTCGACGCGGAGCTGCGCGCGTACGGGATGTCGCTCGCGACCTATCTGGGGGCCGTGCGGGACCGGGTGCCGGCCGGGGTGTCGGTCGGCATCAGGGACTCCGTGCCCGAGCTCCTGGACGACGTCCAGCGCTACCTCGCCGAGGGCTACGTCCGGATCAAGCTGAAGATCGAACCGGGCTGGGACCTGGAACCCGTCCGGGCCGTGCGCGAGCGGTTCGGCGACGAACTGCCGCTCCAGGTCGACGCGAACACCGCCTACAGGCTCGCCGACGCCGAGCACCTGCGGAAGCTGGACGCGTTCGGGCTGCTGCTCGTCGAGGAGCCGCTCGAGGAGAACAACCTGCACGCCCACGCCCTGCTCCAGCAGCGCCTCACCACCCCCGTCTGCCTGGACGAGTCCCTGCACAACGCCCGTGACACGGCCTCCGCGATCGCCATGGGCGCCTGCCGGGTCGTCAATGTGAAGCCGGCGCGGGTCGGCGGTTATCTGGAGGCCCGCCGCGTGCACGACGTGGCCCATGCGCACGGGGTGCCGGTGTGGTGCGGCGGCATGCTCGAGACGGGCATCGGCCGCGCCGCCAACCTGGCCCTGGCCGCCCTGCCCGGCTGCACGCTCCCCGGGGACACCTCGGCGTCCGCACGCTATTTCGCCGAGGACCTGACCGAGCCCTTCGTGCTGCGGGACGGCCATCTCCCGGTGCCCTCCGCCCCGGGGATCGGCGTGGAGCCGCTCCCGGAGGTCATGCGGCGCTTCACCACGGGGCGGAGCAGCCTGTACGGGGGCTGACCGGCACCCGGCCGGACGCCACGGTCACGTTAGATTGATCCCGTGCTCTCTCGTCTCTCGCGTCCCAAGGCCGTCGCCGTCTGCGCCCTGCCCGCGGCGGCCCTGTTCGCCACGGCCGCGGCCGCGCCGCTGCCGTTCTCCGTGGCGCAGCCGGGGCTGACGGCCAACGTCCTCGGTGCGAACAAGGGCGCTGCCGTGATCACGATCAGCGGTACGCCCACCCGTACGACGTCCGGCCAGCTGCGGATGACGACGATCGAGGCGACGGGTCCCGACGCACACGTCTCGCTCGGCGACGTGGTCGACGGCTGGCTTCGCGCGGACCGCGCGGTGCTGCCGCGCGACGCGGTCTACCCGAGCGGTGACACCGTCAAGGAGATCGAGCGGCACAACTCCGAGCAGATGAGGCAGTCCCAGGACGCGGCGACCCGGGCGGCGCTGAAGTACCTGGGCCTGAGCGACAAGAACGTCAAGGTCACCCTGAAGCTCGCGGACGTGGGCGGGCCGAGTGCGGGCCTGCTGTTCACGCTCGGGATCATCGACAAGCTGCACGGCGACGGCACCGGCGGCGACCTCACGGGAGGCCGCACCGTCGCCGGCACGGGCACCATCGACGACGCGGGCAACGTGGGAGCCGTCGGCGGTGTCGCGCTCAAGACGCAGGCCGCCCGCCGTGACGGGGCGACGGTGTTCCTGGTCCCTAAGGCGGAGTGCCCTGACGCCAAGGCGGAGCTGCCGAAGGGGCTCAGACTGGTTCCGGTGACCACGCTGGACGGCGCGGTCGACGCCCTGGTGGCGCTCGAGCGGGGGAAGGGCTCGGTGCCGAGCTGCTAGCCGGCGGCGATGACGGGCCGGTCCTCGGCGCCCGGCGCCCGCGGGGCCCTCAGTCCCGCTCCGCGAAGCGGGGCCGCACCAGCAGTTCCGCCACCGACACCAGCCAGTCGAGCAGCAGCGCCAGCGCCACCGTGAGGATGGAACCGAGGACCAGCACCGGCACGCAGTGACGGGTGAGCCCGGTGGTGACCAGTACGCCCAGACCGCCGCCGCCCCCGAGGGCCGCCAGCGTCACCGTGCCGACGTTCAGGACCATGGCCGTGCGCACGCCCGCGAGAATCAGCGGGACGGCCGCGGGCAGTTCCACCCGGGCCAGTACGCCCAGCGGGGACATGCCGAGACCGCGCGCGGCCTTCAGAAGCGCCGGATCGTTCGCCGCGAGTCCCGCGATGGTGGTCGCCAGCACCGGCAGGACGGCGTAGACGACCACGCCGAGCAGGACCGTCTTCGGGCCGGTGCCGAGCCAGAGCAACGGCGGCGCCAGCAGACCGAGCGCGGGAACCGCACGGCCCAGGGTCGCGATCGTCAGGGCCACGGGCGTGGCCCTCCGCAGCGACGCACGGGTGAGCAGGATGCCCAGCGGGATCGCGACGACCAGCACCAGGACCGTGGCGATCGCGGTCAGTTCGATGTGCTGCCACAACGCTCGCGTGACCCTGCCGTGCGCCATGGCGTTCCGCGCGACGGGGTCCAGACGGGCGCGGCGGAACAGGACGAGGGTCGTCAGCAGCGCGATCACCAGCGCCAGGGGCAGGCAGGTCAGCTTCTGCCAGGAGATCCAGGGCGTCGCCGGAGGACTCGGCCGGACCGGCGTCCTGGCCTTCTTCTTCTCCCTCACCTGGGACGTGGTCACATCCGCCTCTCCTCCGGTTGCGCCGGTGCCGTGCGCCTCCCCGGGGCGGTCAGCGGCCCGAGGAGCAGGTGTCCGGCGTCGAACAGCAGCGACAGGGCGATGATCCCGAGCGTGCCCGCCGGCACCTGGTCGAGCACGTCCGCGCGGTCGGGTGAACCGAGGCCGGGTCCTGAGGCGGCGAAGGCGATCACCATGCCGAGGGGCGCCGCGAGGACCGCGCGCGGGAAGACCGTTCCGACGCGCCGGCAGGCGTCCATGAGCAACTGCCGGCGACGGTCGTCCACGTACTCCCAGAAGCTCACGTGTGCTCACCCCGGTCGGCTAGGTCGTCTCCCGGTCCTCGGCCGCCTGCTCCACCAGGGGGATGATGCGCAGCGGAACGGGGTTCTCCATGACGATCGCCGTCGAGGCCCGGACAATGCCATCAAAACCGACAACCCGGTCGATCACACGTTGAAGATCGGCATTCGAGCGAGCGACCAGCCGGCACAGCATGTCCCCGGTGCCCGTGGTGGTGAGCAGCTCCAGGACCTCCGGAACGGTCGACAGATGGGCCCTGACGTCCGCTCCCTGCCCCTGCCGGATCTGCAGCGTCGCGAACGCGGTCACGGGGTAGCCGAGTGCGGCCGGGTCGACCTGGGGGCCGAATCCGCGGACCACTCCGTTCGACTGAAGCCGGTCCAGGCGCGCCTGGACCGTGCCGCGCGCGACGCCGAGCCGCCGGGACATCTCCAGTACCCCGATGCGTGGCTCCCGCGCCAGCAGCACGATGAGCCGGGCGTCCAGATGATCGATCGCCATTGCTCGCTCTCCTCGATGGTCATCTTGTACAGAACGCCTGCCAAAAGGGGGCACCTGCTGTGCAGGTTGCCCAGTGGACACGCAAACTATTGCGCAGCTTGCGGAGAGGGGTGAGGCTGCCGCTATGAGCCAGACCACACACCACACCCCCGACACCGCGCGCGAGGCAGACCCCTTCCCGGTCAAGGGAATGGACGCGGTCGTCTTCGCCGTGGGCAACGCCAAGCAGGCCGCGCACTACTACTCCACCGCCTTCGGCATGCGGCTCGTGGCCTACTCCGGACCGGAGAACGGCAGCCGCGAGACCGCTTCCTATGTCCTGGAGAACGGCTCCGCCCGTTTCGTCTTCACCTCCGTCATCAAGCCCGCCACGACCTGGGGCCGCTTCCTCGCCCAGCACGTGGCCGAACACGGCGACGGCGTCGTCGACCTCGCCATCGAGGTCCCGGACGCACGCGCCGCGTACACGTACGCGATCGAGCACGGCGCCCGTTCGGTCGCCGAGCCGTACGAGCTGAAGGACGAGCACGGCGTCGTCGTCCTGGCCGCGATCGCCACCTACGGCGAGACCCGGCACACCCTGGTCGAGCGCACCGGCTACGACGGCCCGTACCTGCCCGGGTACGCCGCCGCCGACCCGATCGTGGAGCCGCCCGAGCACCGCACCTTCCAGGCGATCGACCACTGCGTCGGCAACGTCGAACTCGGCCACATGAACGAGTGGGTGGAGTTCTACAACAAGGTCATGGGCTTCACGAACATGAAGGAGTTCGTGGGCGACGACATCGCGACCGAGTACAGCGCGCTGATGTCCAAGGTCGTGGCCGACGGGACCCTCAAGGTCAAGTTCCCGATCAACGAGCCCGCCCTGGCCAAGAAGAAGTCGCAGATCGACGAGTACCTGGAGTTCTACGGCGGCCCCGGTGTCCAGCACATCGCGCTGAACACGAACGACATCGTGCGCACGGTACGGACGATGCGGGCGGCCGGCGTCGAGTTCCTCAACACCCCGGACTCGTACTACGACACCCTCGGCGAATGGGTCGGTGACACCCGTGTCCCCGTCGAGACCCTGCGCGAGCTGAAGATCCTCGCCGACCGCGACGAGGACGGCTATCTGCTGCAGATCTTCACCAAGCCGGTCCAGGACCGTCCGACGGTCTTCTTCGAGATCATCGAGCGGCACGGTTCCATGGGCTTCGGCAAGGGCAACTTCAAGGCCCTGTTCGAGGCGATCGAGCGGGAGCAGGAGAAGCGCGGAAACCTCTGAGCCCTGACGTCCGCGACCGAACGGGACCGAGATCGGCACCCGGGGGCGGCGCGGGCGGGACGCACACGGCCTCCTCTCTCCTTTCCGGGCGGGGAGCCGTGTGCGGGCGGGGTTCACACCGCCGTCCCCGGGTGCAACGCTGTGATCATGAGCCGTATCGAAGCCCCGCGCGACGAAGTCACCGGCAACCTCCTCGACCGACTCAGGGCCGGCCTGCCGCCCGAAGCCGTCCTGAGCGACCCCGACGTCACGGCCTCGTACGCGAACGACATGGCGAGCTTCTGCGCGTCAGGAGCCCCGGCCGTGGTCGTGCTGCCGCGCACCGTCGAGCAGGTCCAGCACGTGATGCGGATCGCCACCGAACTGCGGGTCCCGGTCGTACCGCAGGGCGCCCGCACCGGCCTGTCGGGCGCGGCAAACGCCTCCGACGGCTGCATCGTGCTCTCCCTGACGAAGATGGACCGGATCCTGGAGATCAACCCGGTCGACCGCGTCGCCGTCGTCGAGCCCGGCGTGGTCAACGCCACGCTCTCCCGCGCGGTGAACGAACAGGGCCTGTACTACCCGCCGGACCCCTCCAGTTGGGAGATGTGCACGATCGGCGGCAACATCGGCACGGCCTCCGGCGGGCTGTGCTGCGTGAAGTACGGGGTGACGGCCGAGTACGTCCTCGGCCTGGACGTCGTGCTCGCCGACGGCCGCCTCATGTCCACCGGACGCCGCACGGCCAAGGGCGTCGCCGGCTACGACCTCACCCGGCTCTTCGTCGGCTCCGAGGGCTCGCTCGGCATCATCGTCCGCGCGGTCCTCGCCCTGAAGCCCATGCCGCCGCGGCAACTGGTGCTGGCGGCCGAGTTCGCGTCCGCGGCCGACGCCTGCGACGCCGTGTGCCGGATCATGGCGGGCGGTCATGTGCCGTCCCTTCTCGAACTGATGGACAGGACGACGGTCAAGGCCGTCAACGACCTCGCCCACATGGGCCTGCCGGAGAGCACGGAGGCCCTGCTCCTCGCCGCCTTCGACACTCCGGATCCGGCCGCCGACCTCGCCGCCGTCGGTGCGCTGTGCGAGGCCGCCGGGGCCACCGAGGTCGTCCCGGCGGATGACGTGGCCGAGTCCGAACTGCTGCTGAAGGCGCGGCGGTTGTCGCTCACCGCGCTGGAGGCCGTCAAGGGCACGTCGATGATCGACGACGTCTGCGTGCCCCGCTCCCGGCTCGGCGAGCTGCTGGAGGGCGTGGAGCGGATCGCCGAGAAGCACCGGCTCACCATCGGGGTCTGCGCCCATGCGGGCGACGGGAACACGCATCCGACGGTCTGCTTCGACGCACAGGACCCGGACGAGTCCCGGCGCGCCCGGGAGTCCTTCGACGAGATCATGGCCCTCGGCCTGGAACTCGGTGGCACGATCACCGGTGAGCACGGCGTCGGCATCCTGAAGAAGGAGTGGCTGGCGCGCGAGATCGGCCCGGTGGGCGTGGAGATGCAGCGGGCGGTCAAGCAGGTCTTCGACCCCCTCGGCCTGCTCAATCCGGGCAAGCTCTTCTGACCCCGCCGGCGCACTCACCCGTCCGGTGGACGGGGTGCGCGGCGCGGAGTCCGGGCTCGCGCTCCGGCAACGGCGGGCCCGCGCAAGGACGGCGGCGATCAGCTCCGAAAGA
>Ga0209758_1005131_pt1 | contig 10341 bp, 8 predicted proteins | sample AraplaMF_Col_mMF_FD_184258 | JGI IMG/M metagenome (GOLD analysis project Ga0209758, IMG submission 184258) | Arabidopsis root microbial communities from the University of North Carolina, USA - plate scrape MF_Col_mMF (SPAdes) (version 2) | ecosystem: Host-associated > Plants > Roots > Endosphere ... | reverse complement strand
TGAACCAGCTATTATACGGCGTGGCATACTATGATGAGTACATGCCATATGAACGGCTGGATAAGGATATACAGATGATGAAAGACGCAGGCATCAATGTAGTCCGTATCGCGGAATCCACCTGGAGCACCATGGAGCCGCAGGATGGGGTGTTTGATTTTACACATATTGACAGGGTGCTCAACGCTATGCATCAGGCAGGCATTAAAGTAATCGTGGGCACACCTACCTATGCAGTTCCCACCTGGCTGGTGCGGAAATACCCTGATGTACTGGCCATCACCCCACAGGGACAAAACCAATACGGGGCCCGTCAGAACATGGACATCAGCAACAAACATTTCCTGTTCCACGCCGAGCGCGCTATCCGGAAGATGATGGAACATGTGAAAGACCATCCGGCTATTATCGGCTACCAGATAGATAATGAAACGAAACCCTATAATACTGCCGGACCGGAAGTACAAAAGCAGTTTGTTGCGTATATGAAGCAAAAGTTTGTTTCACTGGACAGCATCAACAAAGCTTTTGGACTGGACTACTGGAGCAATCGTATCAGCAACTGGGAGGATTTCCCTTCCATGAACGGTTCCATTAACGCGAGCCAGAATGCTGAATTTGCAAAGTTTCAACGTAAGCTGGCCACTGATTACCTCTTCTGGCAGGCTGCTATTGTAAATGAATATAAGCATCCCGGGCAGTTCATCACCCAGAATTTTGATTTTGAATGGAAGGGACATTCTTATGGTATACAGCCGGAGGTAGATCATTTTGCCGCCGCCAAAACATTGGATATTGCAGGTGTGGATATTTACCATCCTTCGCAGGATGCATTGACTGGCATAGAGATCTCTTTTGGTGGAGATGTAACCCGTTCTATGAAAGGAGGTAAAAATTACCTGCTGCTGGAAACAGAAGCACAAGGCTTTCCACAGTGGGTGCCCTACCCCGGCCAGCTAAGGTTGCAGGCGTTCAGTCACCTGGCCTCCGGCGCCAACATGGTGGAATACTGGCACTGGCATTCTATACACAACTCCATTGAAACATATTGGAAGGGATTGTTGAGTCATGATTTTGAGCCGAACCCTACCTACGACGAAGCAAAAACGATCGGGAAAGATTTTCAACGCCTGAGCTCTCATCTAATCAATCTTAAAAAAACGAACCAGGTAGCCATCCTGTTCAGCAATGAAGCCCTGACTGCTTTTAACCAGTTTAAACCGGGCAGGGAAAGCTACAATGACATTCTCCGCCCGATGTATGATGCATTGTACAGGATGAATGTGGGAGTGGATTTTGTGGACCCTACCAGCACCAATATTGAAAACTATAAACTGTTGATCGTACCAGCCTTGTATGCTGCGCCGGATAGTTTGCTTCAACGCTTAAACCGCTTTGTAAAGAGCGGAGGGCATATTGTATATACCTTCAAAAGCGGTTTCTCAGATCAAAACGTAAAAGTAAGAAGCAGTCACCAGCCCGGGATCATCGATGAAGCCTGTGGTATTTATTACAGCCAGTTCACAGCTCCACAGAATGTATCATTGAAAGGCGACCCCTATCAGGTAGGTAAGGAAGCCAATACCGTGAAGACCTGGATGGAACTGATTACGCCAACTACCGCCAAAGTGCTTGCTTACTATGAACACCCGGTATGGGGTCAATATGCTGCTATTACAGAGAATAATTATGGTAAAGGATTAGCTACTTATATGGGGTGCATGGTCAGCAATCCCTTAATGGAGAAAATATTAGCGGATGCTGTGGAGAAAGCAGGCTTGTGGGGAACGGAACAGCAGCTCTATTTCCCTCTTATCATTAAACAGGGAGTGAATGAACAAGGGAAGAAAGTGCGCTATCTCTTTAACTATTCCGCCCAGCCCACCTCGGTTAAATATCCCTTTGCAAACGGCAAAGAATTACTGCATGGAGAGACGGTCAACAAGAACAGCTCCCTTGCGCTGGAGCCCTGGGGGCTCAAGATCATAGAAGAGCAATAAGCAACGCAAGGGACTGTCTGTATAATTTATTGGGCCGGCGCCTTCATGGTGTCCAGGCCGTATTGCTGTACGAGGTCCTTATAGGTAACTAGTTTCACCGCGCCGCTTTTCACCTTTTGTTTGAATTCAGGAGACAGCAGCACGCTTAATTCTGCAGAACGGTGCATGGCCACCAGCGGTTTGGCAGCAGAATACTGGTCTTTGTTATTCATATCTATCAGGGCGTTCATTTCAGGCGTGGCTTCTGCTACGTGCATGACAATGAGGTTCACTTTATCCTCCTGCAGGCTGCCGAGACGTTTAAAGAATTCCTGCTTCTTTGCATCATAAGACACATCGAACATGGTTTGGTAGTTCTCTCCGAAATATCTTGAGATGCCCAGGTGATATTGCTTCGCCAGCTCTTCTATAATGGCGCGCAGTTCCGGAGTAGAGACGGCCGTACCCATGTGATAATCCACGTAATCTATTTTCAGTCCGGAATGCAAAGCGCGTTCTATCTGGGCAGCCAGTTCTTTCTTTACATCTTCCAGTTTGTAGTGACTGTCGAGGAATTCTTTGGTGGAAGGCAGGAAGTATCCGTTGCTGTCAACCAGGCTGGGTACAGCGGTTCTGCCTAATACGGGGCCCCAGCGGTAATATTTCCATTCGCTGTTCAACGTGAGGTGAACACCTACTGATACGTTCGGGTATTGCTTTAGTACCGCTACGGCTTCCTGATACCAGGGGCAGGCAAACATTACTGAACTGGAGAAAGGAATGCCTGTTGCGGCTACCTGTTTGATGGCGGTGGTAACAGCGTGGTTCATTCCGTTATCATCCAGTCGAAGCAACACCTGCGGGGCCCGTTGCTGGGCGTTTAATGAATGGTAGAATGATGAGAGGAAGAACAGGCAAAAGCACAGTTGTTTTTTCATGATGAACGTGTTAGTGGTTTTAAAGAGTGCTCGATAAAACAAATTAATAAAAACCCGGCATCATTTTACAGGTATTTTTTATCCAGCAACAGCTTTTTCCACACCAGGTATCCGTCACCGGTAAGGTGCAATCCATCATTGGTGTATTGTTTGTTCAGGCGGCCTTCACCGTCAAGCAGGGCATGGTAGACATCAACATAAGTGCAGCGTTGTTCATGGGCCAGCTGCTGCAGGTAAGTATTGATCGCACTGATATGCTCTTCTTTACGCTGGTGGCGGGGAAATTCGGGAAATGTGCCGTTGGTAGGGAGAATGCTTTGTATATAGATGCCTGCCGTTGGTAAGGCGCTACGCAGTCTTTGGATGATGGTCGTGTAATTTTGGATGATCACACTATCCGGTATATTGGCTGCAATATCATTGATGCCGATCATGATGAAGACCTTTGCAGGTTTGCGGTTGATCACTTCATCCAGGCGGTTCAGGATCCCGCGGGTTCTGTCGCCACTGATACCGCGGTTCTTCATCTTATTGTTCTTGAATAAATCCGCCCACTCTGCAAAATCGGTAATGCTATCGCCCAGGAAAATGATCTCCCCTGTTTCGGTATCGGGGATGAGCCTGAACTGGGATACTTTCTGCCGGTAATAGGTAGTGCTATAAGTAGTATCATATTGCTGCGCAGCGGCAGTGCTTTCTGCTTTCTCTATAATGTGCAGTGGCACCAGCTCTTTAGCCTGGATGGCATTCTGCATGAAGTCATCCATCTCTTTGAACTTACGGGCCATATAGCCGCTTACTTCATGGCCTTTGCCTTCGTAGGTGTATAATGTTACGGGCAGATTCTTTTTCTGCATTTCAGTGAAGATGGTATAAGAGCCGGACATGATCACCCAGCCCGGGGCTGTAGCATCACAATAGTGGTGCCCGGCGGTGGCGTAAGGCACCAGCTGATCGTTGGTACCGTGCATCATCAGCAAGGGTAACGCCGGTTTGGCATATACCCGGTTCATATCGAGCACAGCCCCGGCGAATGACATGACACCGGCGTAGCGGAAAGTTTTGTAAGTAGTATCCTCTGCTTTTACGAAAGGATTAAATACAAGATTTAATACGGTTTCAGCGCCGGCGCTGCTACCTGCCAGGAAGAGTTTTGTAGTATCTACCTGTAGAGCGGAGGCATGTTGGCGTAAGTAAGTAGTGGCATCCCAGGTGTCTTCTACTGCCAGGCGGATGGCTTTCATCTTTTCGGGCAAGACTGTTTCACAGCCAAAACTTTTGCCTTTGAGGTACAGGCGATATTTGATCACGAAGATATTGTAGCCCATTTTTGACAGGCCTTCGGCGAAAGGCGCCTGGCCTGCTGGATCGCCACCGGTAAAGCCCCCGCCGTGTACGAAGAGTACGGAGATACCGTTGGAGGCAGCGCGGGGCTGGTAATGATCAAACCAAAGTGTGTCCGTACCTTTTATGGCGTATACCGTACGGGAAGGTTGTTGTGCGAATAAACACAGCGGGAGCAATAGGAGCGCCCATAATGTGAAAGCGTGGAATTTTTTACTATTCATCTGTTATTAGATTTTCTACTTCGGGTGCACTGCGCTTACTTTGGCTTTCAGTTGCTCCATTTCTCCGTTCATCCTTTTATTATCCTCTTCCAAAGACTTTAGCCGTTTTGCTGTGCGTTCGTTTTCCTGTTGCTGTTGTATCAGGTACAATGTTAGTTCCTCTACTTTTTTCAGCAGCTGCTTATTCATTTCTCCCACATCCAATCCATCTTTTTCCACTTCTGCAGCGGCAGGTATTTCGGGCAGGTGTTTATGTGTTTTTACGTATGCCGCGATATCTGCCAGCGGAGGAAGTTTATAGCTTTCCTCGAACACGTAGTCGGGCCAGGAGGCGTTGTTCTTTACTTTTATCCTGGTAAAAATGGCGTCTCCGTTAACAGCGAACTTATAGCCACTGGGACTATCGGCTCCGATGCCCACATTTCCATCGCCTGTAATAGTTATCCTGGGAACACCCTGGGTCATGAATTTCATGCCGCCATAGGCAGATGCCCACATCGTAGGGCCTTGTGCGGACCAGCTATCCATTACCCATTGTAAACCATAGTGCGGCTGTGGTTTGCCATCATAGGTATAACGGTCGGTAGGCGTTATACCGAGGAATGTACCCCGCTGCAGCATAATGTGTCCTTCGGAGGTGATACGCATACGCTCCAACGGCGAAGTACCATCTGCCGGGGTTGTAAGAAACCGCATGAAGGTTGGCTGAGCATTGGCGGCCCATGCAGCTTCGCTATATGCTTCTATTTGTGCGCCTGTTCTGCTTGCGACGGGATTTGCGTCGGCTGTACCAAAGAGGAATCCGCCCAGCCTCATATTAGGACCATCAGGAATGCCTGTATTATAGGCACGTATAAAAGCGCCTGAGCTGCTGCTTAATGCTCCGGTATTCCAGATCACCAATCCGGCGGTATTAGCAGTTGAAATGTGTAAGGGATACTGTGGACTGGAGGTACCAATGCCTACATTACCGGTAGAAGGGAAAATATTCTGTGCATGGCTAATAAAAGGCAATGCATACATGGCCAGGAGGGTTAAAAAGGATTTACGCATAAATAGTATCAATTTTTTATGACTATAGGTGCAGGTATAAGGACGCCACAGCGTGCGCTGTGATGCAACAGTCCGGCATTCTGCGGGTATCATCGTTTTCATCTGCAATTATGGAAAAAAAGAGGGAATTTTTTGAAAAATTTGGTAATTGGTTTCTTTTAGTTACTTTTGTCATCCCAAAAATAAACCGCCGCGTTGGTCAAGGGGTTAAGACGCATCCCTTTCACGGATGAATCACGGGTTCGATTCCCGTACGCGGTACGAAAAGGTTGCTCAAAAGAGCAGCCTTTTTTATTTTCGCCCTATATAACCTATACTATGAAAAAGTACTATCATCAGACAAGAAAACTGAACATGGTACATGGGCCTTCGATGAGAAGAGAAATGGACAGGATAAGAGCAATGCGCTGGGAATTGCTACTGCTATGAAGATTGTAGATTGATTTATTTCAGACCGCTTAATAGCGGCCTTTGTTACCTTCAGGAGATTTGTCGTAACTTTCTTAAATGATCTTCCACGAGTTTCCCGATCTTGGCTGGCTAAAGCACCAGATCGCCCAGGGGTTCAGCAACCGTTTGGGATGGGGGAATCTTCCGCTGGATACCGAGGGGTTTCCCAGTGTCATCATTCATACCAAGGTCAGGGAATGCTTCCGTCCTGATATTAAAGGACCCTTTTCTTTTTTTCTGAATATACGGGGAAATAGTCTTTGTAGTGTGGATCGGCAGACCACCCGCATCGATGAGGACAATTATTTTGTCAGTAACCGCTCCCAATTGTACACCCTCCAGGTGGAGGAAGATTCCACCAGCACCGAAACTTTTAATATCCATTTCGGGGAATTCTTCAGTGAATCTGTATTGAATGCCCTTATTACTCCGGCAGACAGGATCCTGGACGCAGGTACTGAAAAACAATTGTCGCCAGTTCTGTTCTTTAACCAGTTACACCGCCGGGATGCCACTTTCAACGCATTGATCCAGTCCATCCTGAGCTCGCAAAAAGCATCAGGGCCTGACAGACTCCGGTTTGAGGAACAGCTGACTGCCCTCCTGTCCTATTATTTGCAGCAGCACCATCACATTACCAGGATCGTCAACAATCTGCCACCTGTAAGAAAAGCTACCCGCATTGAGCTTTACAAACGCCTTTCCCGTGCCATGGATGTGCTGCGATCCCGCTTTTGCGGAACAGTCAGCCTCGACCAGCTGGCAGCGGAAGCCTGTCTTTCCAAATATCATTTTTTAAGGTTGTTTCGTCAGGCGTATGGCTTATCGCCTTATCAATACATCCAGGAGCTCCGGATCGAAAAAGCCAGGGATCTGCTTACAGATACCGTCATCTCAGTAGCGGATATTGCCGACATTCTGGGATTTGACAACAGTCAATCTTTCAGCCGTCTCTTTTTCCAGAAGATGGGGCTATACCCTACTCAATACCGGCTCCAGTCAAAATAGCAATTTTGGTTATCCGGCGGATCACTAGTCTTCGGAACTTTGTATCCACATACAATTAAACTATGTCCAGATCCACTTTTCGAAAGATTGCCATTGTGCTTATTGCCTGGCTCATACTGCTTGGCATATTGTCAATACGTGGTTTTTTTGCCGACTTTTCCCGCCTGCCTCCACGGCTGGCATTGGCATTGTTGCCACCCTTACCTGCAGTGCTGCTCTTTCTCCGCTCAGCTGCGGGGAAAAGGCTGTTGCAACATATCCAGCCACATTGGCTGATCTATCTGCAATCATTCCGCATCCTAGTTGAAATAGGCTTATGGATGCTGGTGCGCAATGGATCACTGCCTGTACAGATGAGCTTTGAGGGACGCAATTTTGACGTCATCAGCGGCTTGCTGGCATTCCCGGTAGGCTACTATTGTTTTGTAAAGAAGAGCTGGCCTCCGGTTATAGCGCTGTTATATAATATTACGGGACTTGTACTGCTGATCAATATTGTCAGTATCTCCGCACTGTCTATGCCAGGTCCGTTGCGTGCTTTTCACAATCAGCCTGACAGTTCTTTGCTGACAAGGTTTCCTTTAATTTATCTGCCTGGTTTGCTGGTTCCACTGGCTTATACACTACATATTCTGTCCCTCCGGCAGCGGAAATACCTGGCAACTACCATGACCACCTACCAGCCAAGGGAAGAACTAGTGCCCAGGAAGTGAGCGCTTTTTTTGTAATTTTAATATCATGCTTATCGATCAGGCCACTTATAACCGGAAAAAGCTCAGAAACCAGATACTTATTTTTATTATTAAACTGCTGGTCTATCTCGGGCTTACGTACTTTAGCTTCAGCCAACAAGATCTGTTTGGTAAATATCATTGGCTGGAGCGGGTTACTAAAGCCGTTTCGATGTTCCTGGCCGCTAACCTGTTGATATCAGTAGGTTGGATTGTAACCATCTTCTGGTACCTGCAAAAACACCGCCTGCAGAAACTTACACGCGACAATTTTGTGCTGGGTATTAACCGCATCACCTCCGTGCTAAATACTGTCTTCTTTCTGATAGCCCTGCTGATCTTTTTTGGACAAAAATTATCTGAGCTCTTCTTCAGCCTTAGCATAGCTGCGGCCGCATTTGCGCTTTTGTCCAAAGACTATATTACCAATATGATCAATGGCCTGATCATTATGTTCTCTGATCAGCTGTCGCTTGGTGATCAGATCAAGATAAATGAATATCGCGGAAAAGTGCTGGATATTACACTGGTAAACGTTGTGCTCCAGAATGAGGACGATGACATCGTGCTGATCCCCAATTCAGTGATCTTTTCCTCTATGGTGATCAACCAGAGCAAACAAAACATTAAAAAGCTGACCATAGAGTTTGAGCTGGACCTCAAGCACCACACCTCGCCGGAAATGATAGAACAGGAGTTCAAAACCGTGCTGCTCCCTTTTTCCAGCAATATAACTGACAGTAGCTTTTCGCTGAAGATACTGGAGATAAAGAAAGATGCCGTGCATTACAAGGTACAATTTCTGATGCCACGGCCGGATAAAGAAACAGAGCGCAAAATAAGACGTCTGCTGAACAGCAGTATCCTGTCATTTTCGGGTAGAGAAATTACAAATCCTTCCTGAAACACACGCTATTAGCACTATCCATGTACCTCCCAAATTTTGGAATTTGCTGATAATGATGCTTTTGATACAGTGCAATGGCTTCCGGCTGATTGCCGCCAGTTTCCAGGACACAGCTGGTATATCCGAGTTCCCGGGCCCATTTTTCCAACTCCTGTAATAATGCAGTGGCGATACCTTTACCGCGGCCGGCTGGCTGAACGTACATGCGTTTGATCTCCATAGTGGCGTCATCATAGGCCCGGATAGCGCCGCAGCCCAGCGGTTCTTCATCTTCATAGGCTATCAGCACATGCGGGATCGCGCCGATCTGGTTGATCTGTGCATAATATTCATGCGCTTCGCCGTCTCTGATACTCAACTCCTGTTCCAGCTGGCCGGCGAGCAGTTGAAAGTCTTCATGAACGGATGATGTGCGTATGATCTGCATATGCGATCTGATTACCTGTTCTCCAGCCAGCTCAAAAAAGTAGTAGTCTTTTCTTTACCTATCAGCAATTTCTCCGGGCTGGGGATCACCAGCTTTACCAGCAATTTCCTGGCAAAGTAATGTTCCACTTCCTTCACAGCGCTGAAATTGATCAGGTATTGGCGATTGAGCCTGAAAAATTGCTTGGGAGATACCAGTGCCTGTACCTGGTCCAGCGACTGGCTAATGAAATAGGATTGCTCATCAAAGGTCTTGATGGTCGCAGAGTCATAGCTGATATAGAAAAAAGCTATCTGATCTGTTTGTATAGTGGTGTATTTATTGTCTTTAAATACCAGGAAGCTCTTTTTTCCTTCATCCAGCCCGATCCTTTTTAATAATCCGTCCAGGTCTGGCTGTTTATTCTCCTGGAAAAAATTTTTGAAGTTCTCCACCTTTTCAAAGGCCACTTCGAGATCTTCTTTGGAAAAAGGCTTTAGCAGGTAGTCGATACCATTGGCTTTGATAGCGTCCATAGCGTATTCACCATAAGCGGTACAAAACACTACCGGGCACTGGATCTTTACAGACTTGAAGATCTCAAAGCTTAATCCGTCTGAAAGCTGTATATCCATAAAGATCAGGTCAGGCGCTTCATTGCGGGAAAGGTAATTCACTGCACTTTCAATGCTCTGCAGCTGTGCAAGGATCACCGCATTGGGCCGTGTTTTTTCAATCAGGGCCGCAAGCGATTTAGCGGCTTTCAATTCGTCTTCAATGATGATGACCTTCATGAATGATAGGAAGTTTTACTGTGAACAATGTTTCACCAGGCTGGATCACTACTGTCTTATCCAACAGGTGGGTATAACGCTGATTGATATTCTCAAGCCCCAGTCCTGTAGAAGCTTCCGGTGTTTTTTTCAGCTGCAGCGTATTCTCTACAACAATAAAGCCGTTCTCTGAATACAGGTTGATCTGCAGTGGACGATCCAACGATACAATATTATGCTTAATGGCATTTTCGATCAGCAGTTGTAGTGTAAAAGGCGGGATCAGTGAGTTATAGTACTCTTTACTGATCTTAACAGATAGGTCTATGCCCTCCTCAAAACGCGCCTTTAACAGGAACATGTAAGCATTCAGGATATCCAGCTCTTCTGACAGCCTGATAAGGTTCTGCTTACGGCTTTCCAGGGTGAAACGGTAAAAGTCTGAGAGTTTTAGAATAAATGGCACTGTTTGCGCATCCCCGTTCTCCACCATGTATTTCAGGGTATTCAAACTGTTAAACAGGAAGT
>Ga0209758_1005127_pt1 | contig 10347 bp, 8 predicted proteins | sample AraplaMF_Col_mMF_FD_184258 | JGI IMG/M metagenome (GOLD analysis project Ga0209758, IMG submission 184258) | Arabidopsis root microbial communities from the University of North Carolina, USA - plate scrape MF_Col_mMF (SPAdes) (version 2) | ecosystem: Host-associated > Plants > Roots > Endosphere ... | reverse complement strand
TGTCCATCTTGAGGATGGCTTCCTTCAAGGCGTCATACGCCTTGTTCTTGAAGCTGCTCTCCGGGGCAATACGAACGATTGCGATGTCTGCCTCGGCCATGTTCGGCAACGCCTTGGTTGGTTTCCGCAGTGACACGACGATTCTCCTCCAGTGGGAGTCGTCTTTTACAGGAATATTGACTGGAAAGTTTTTGGCATACCACATGCCAGAATGTCAAGCTGGCTATTTTTTGCGACGTTCCAGCCGATGCTCTGGCTTGACAAGTTGGCTTCTGGCATACCAAATGCCATCGCTAGCCATTTTTGATCCAAGCTGGCGGAGTAATCAAGGCCTTTCGCCGCTCCGTTCCGCCTGATGGAACAGAGCGCGGCGATGGCAAGTGTCACGGCAGCCGCATCACGCGCGCTTTGCCAAGCAAGAACTGAAGGTCAAGGGAGAAGCTCATGTCCAATTCCAAAGACGTCGTCCGCAAGGTCCTTGACCAGGTCAAGGCCGACAACCGCACCAGCCTGACCGCGCCGGAAGGCAAGGTGGTCTGCGACGCCTACGGCATTCCAGTGCCGAAAGAGGGCGTGGCGAAGTCGGCGGGCGAGGCCGGCAAGATGGCCTCCGCGATGGGCTTCCCTGTCGTGATGAAGATCGTCTCGCCGGACATTCTCCACAAGACCGAGGCCGGCGGCGTCATCGTCCGCGTCAAGACGGCCGAGGATGCCGAGAAGGCCTACGAGACCATTCTCGGCAACGCCAAGAAGTACAAGGCCGATGCCAAGATCGAGGGCATCCAGGTGCAGCAAATGCTGGCCGGCGGCACCGAAGTCATCGTCGGCTCGATCACCGACGGCTCGTTCGGCAAGCTGGTCGCCTTCGGTCTCGGCGGCGTGCTGGTCGAAGTGCTCAAGGACATCACCTTCCGCCTCGCGCCGGCGACCAAGGAAGACGCGCTCTCGATGCTCGACGGGATTCAGGCGCATGAGATTCTGAAGGGTGTACGTGGCGGCGAGCCGGTGAACCGCACGGCGCTCGCCGATGTCATCGTCAAGGTCTCGCAGCTCGTCACCGATTTCCCAGAAATTGTCGAGCTCGACCTCAATCCGGTTTTCGCGACGCCGAAAGACGCGACCGCTGCTGACGTGCGCATCGTCGTCGACTTCGCCTACAAGCCCAAGCCGAAGCCGCGTCCGACCGAAGAGATCGTCGCAGCCATGAACCGCATCATGCAGCCGAAGGCGGTTGCTGTGATCGGCGCCTCCGCCGAGGACGGCAAAATCGGCAACTCCGTGATGAAGAACCTCATCAACGGCGGCTACAAGGGCGAGATCATCCCGATCCACCCCAAGGCCGCAGAAATCCTCGGCTACAAGGCCTACAAGAGCGTCAAGGACGTGCCCGGTGTGATCGATGTCGCGGTGTTCGCGATTCCCGCGAAGTTCGTTGCGGGCGCGCTGACTGAATGCGGCGAGAAGAAAATCCCGGGCGCGGTGCTGATTCCGTCAGGCTTTGCGGAAGCTGGCGCGCCGGAGCTCCAGGCCGAGATCGTGGAGGTCGGCAAGAAATACGACATTCGCCTGATGGGGCCGAACATTTACGGCTTCTACTACACGCCGGCCAACCTCTGTGCGACCTTCTGCACCGCCTATGACGTCAAGGGCCACGCGGCGCTGTCGTCACAGTCGGGCGGCATCGGCATGGCCATCATCGGCTTCTCGCGCTCGGCCAAGATGGGCGTCTCGGCGATCGTCGGCCTCGGCAACAAGTCGGATATCGACGAGGACGATCTGCTCGCCTTCTTCGAGCAGGATCCGAACACCAACCTGATCGCGCAGCACTGCGAAGACCTCAAGGACGGCCGCGCCTTTGCGGAAGCCGCCAAGCGCGTCTCCAAGAAGAAGCCGGTCGTCGTGCTCAAGGCCGGCCGCACCTCGGCAGGCGCCAAGGCCGCTTCGTCGCATACCGGCGCGCTCGCCGGCAACGACCGCATCTATGAGGACGTGTTCAAGCAGTCCGGTGTGATCCGTGCCCGCAGCTTGCGCCAGTTGCTGGAGTTCGCCCGTGGCGTGCCGGTGCTGCCGACGCCGAAGGGGGAGAACGTGCTGATCATCACCGGCGCGGGCGGCTCGGGCGTGCTGTTGTCGGACTCCTGCGTCGACAACGGCCTTTCGCTGATGTCGATGCCGCCGGATCTCGATGCGGCCTTCCGCAAGTTCATCCCGCCGTTCGGCGCTGCCGGAAATCCTGTGGATATCACCGGCGGCGAGCCGCCCATCACCTACGTGAACACGGTGAAGCTCGGCCTCTCCGACGATCGCATCCATTCGCTGATCCTCGGCTACTGGCACACCATCGTCACGCCGCCGATGGTGTTCGCCCGCAACATGGTCGAGGTGAAGAAGGAAATGGAGGCCAAGGGCTTCGTGAAGCCGATGGTCGCCTCGCTCGCCGGCGACGTCGAGGTCGAGGAGGCCGCCGAATATCTCTACCAGCACGGCATCCCGGCCTATGCGTATTCGACCGAGCTGCCGGTCGAGGTGCTCGGCGCCAAGTACAAGTGGGCCCGTGGGGCAGGGCTGCTCTGAGACAAAGACTTTCACCTCTCCCCGTCCGCGGGGAGAGGTGATAACTGTCAGGTCGCGATGGGCAAGAACGTGATCCGGCGCAAACCGCTCGAAACACGATCGGCATCGGAGGCCGATCGTGACGGCGGCGTGCAGTCCGTCGACCGCGCATTGTCGATCCTCGAGACTCTGGCCGAGGACGACGAAGGCTATCGCCTCAGCGATCTGGCCGTGCGCACCGGCCTCTCAGCCTCCACCGTGCATCGCCTGCTGGCGACGCTGGAAAGCCGCCGCTTCGTGCAGTTCGACCGCGTCGAATCCAAATGGCATGTCGGTGTGCGCAGCTTTACCGTAGGCGCGAGCTTTGCGCGCCGGCGCAATTTCACAGCGCAGGCCATTCCCTATTTGCGTAAGCTGCGCGATCTCACCCGTGAGACCGCCAATCTCGCTGTGGTCGACGACGAGTTCATCATCGTGCTCACCCGCATGGAGAGCCGCGAGATCATGCGCTCGCTGACCAAGGTCGGTGGCCGCGTCGCGATGGTGACGTCGGGCGTCGGCAAGGCCGTGCTTGCGACCTATTCCGACGAGGATGTCGGCGCCATCATCCGGCATCACGGCATGCCGCGGCTGACGGAAAAATCCATCGTGCGCCCCAGCGACCTCTTTAAGGAACTCGCGACCATCCGTAAGCAGGGATATGCGATCGACGACGAGGAGGCCGAGATCGGCCTGCGCTGCGTTGCCGCCGTGGTCTACAACGGGCTCGGCGAACCGCTGGCCGCGATTTCCGTCTCCGGCCTGACCAGCCGCGTCACCGACACGCGCTTGCCGGAGATCGGCCGCACTGTGCGCGAGGTCGCCGCGGAACTCACGGCCGCGCTGGGCGGTGTCGTCCCGTCACCCCAAGCCTGAGTTTGATGCATCCGCAGCTGCCCAAAGCGTAAGCACGAGTGCCGTTTTATTTGAGTTGCCCCGCTGGCTCACGGCGGCAACCATTGCCTGATCACTCCCGTTATGCGAGAGCCCCCTATGCGAAAACTCACCCGCTTCGCCGTCGCGCCGCTGCATGAGATGACGCGGCGCCTTGCCGACGTCGCCTCAGCGCGCGTCGCGCCCGATCTCGTCATCTCAGGCGCACGCGTGCTCTCGACATACTCCGAGCGCATCCATCCGGGACGGGAGGTCTGGATCACGGGCGGCCGCATCGCGGCGATCAAGCCGGTGGGTTCGGCGAAAAAGGCGTGGAGCGAAGTTCCGCTATACGACTCCGCCGGAGGGATCATCGCGCCGGGGCTGGTCGATCCGCACATCCACATCGAATCCTCGATGGTGACGGCGTGCGCCTATGCCGAGGCCGCGCTGCTCAACGGCACCACCACTATCTTCTGCGACAGCCACGAGATCGGCAACGTCATGGATGTCGCCGGTGTCGAGGCGATGCTGGAGGACGCCCGCGAGGCGCCGCTCTCGATCTTTTTGACGGTACCGAGCACGGTGCCTGCGACATCGGCCGAACTGGAGACGGCGGGCGGCGACCTCACGCCCGACAAGATCGCCGGCCTGTTCGACCGCTGGCCTGAAGCTGTCGCACTCGGCGAGAAGATGGATTTCGTACCTGTCACTATGGGCGACGAGCGCAGCCACGCGATCCTCGCCGCGGCATTGAAGCGCGGGCGGCCGGTGTCAGGCCACGTCTACGGCCGCGAATTCGTCGCGGCCTACGCGGCATCAGGTGTCACCGACACCCATGAGGCGATCGACCGCGACATCGCCGACGATCTGCTCGACGCCGGTGTGTGGGTTTTCTTGCGCGGCGGCCCGCCGACCACGCCCTGGCATTCGCTGCCGCAGGCGATTCGAACGATCACCGAGCTCGGCGCTTCACATAAGCGCACGGCGGTCTGCACCGACGATCGCGATGCTGATGATTTGCTTCTTTTCGGCCTTGACTGGGTGGTCCGCGAAGCCGTGAAGGCGGGAATGTCGCCGGAGCAGGCCTGGTCGATGGGGTCACTGCATGGCGCCACGCGGTTCAATATGGAAGGCGATATCGGCGGGCTCGGCGGTGGCCGCCGCGCCGATCTCGTGCTGATGGACGACAATCTCAAGCCGCAATCGACCTGGTATGGCGGTGAGTTGGTGGTGGAGAACCGGAAGATCACTCCTCGGTTGGATCAAGCGCTATCGCAGCGCTACCAATATCCAAAGGCGGCTTATGCCACAGTGAAACTGCCTGAGAAGCTGAAGCTGACGCCGGAGCTGCCGGGGAAGGCCTGCACTGTCAACGTCATCAAGACCGCGCTGCCGGGCATCACGCTGATCCACGAGAAGGTCGCGATCGAACCGTCCAAGGACTGGCCCTCGTTGTTTCAGCGTTATGGCCTATGCTTTGTCACGGTGGTCGAACGCCACGGCAAGTCGGCCGGCAATGTCGCCTACGGCTTGCTCAAGGATTTCGGCCTCAAGCGCGGCGCGGTGGCCTCCAGTGTCGGCCACGACAGCCACAACATCATCGTCGCCGGCACCAACGAGGACGACATGCAGGTCGCAATCGCAGCGATCAAGGCGCAGCAGGGCGGCGTCTGCGTCGTTGCCGAGGGCGAGGTGAGGGCACTGGTCCCGCTGCCGATTGCTGGCCTGCTCTCGGACAAGCGGGTTACCGAGGTCGCCGATGAGGTCAAGGTGCTGAAGAGGGAATGGGCCGAGGCCGGCTGCACCATCCCCTACATGGGCTTCAATCTGATTCCGCTATCGGTCATTCCGGAAATTCGCATCACGGACAAGGGCCTTGTGCTGGTGCCGCAGATGGAGCTGGTGCCGCTCTTCGAGTGAACGGCTTTCACGTATTTCTTGATCTAACAGCTTGAGACAACCACAGTTTTTTCCACGGCTGCCGCATCGTGGAAAATAAAATCCATCTCATTGAGATCGCATCGCGCGCACCCGATGATCTCGCTCGCTGATTTAACCGAGCGAGGTCCGATATGGCGAAGATGCGAGCTGTCGATGCAGCCGTGCGTATCCTGGAGAAGGAAGGCATCTCGACGGCCTTCGGCGTTCCCGGCGCTGCGATCAATCCGCTTTACTCTGCATTGAAGAAGCGCGGCTCGATTCGCCACATCCTGGCGCGCCATGTCGAAGGCGCCTCGCATATGGCCGAGGGCTATACGCGGGCCAGGGCCGGCAATATCGGCGTCTGCATCGGCACGTCAGGGCCGGCCGGCACCGACATGATCACCGGGCTCTATTCAGCGATCGCCGATTCCATCCCGATCCTCTGCATCACCGGGCAGGCGCCGCGCGCACGGCTTTATAAGGAGGACTTCCAGGCTGTTGACATCGAGTCGATCGCGAAGCCTGTAACCAAGTGGGCGGTCACCGTGCGCGAGCCGGCGCTGGTGCCGCGCGTCTTCAGTCAGGCCTTTCACGTGATGCGCTCCGGCCGGCCCGGACCGGTGCTGATCGACATGCCGCTGGACGTGCAGCTCGCCGAGATCGAGTTCGACGACGAGACCTATGAGCCGCTGCCGGTCTACAAGCCGGCCGCGACGCGTAAGCAGGTCGAGAAGGCGCTGGAGATGCTTAATGCCGCCGAGCGGCCGCTTATCGTGGCAGGGGGCGGCATCATTAATGCCGATGCCTCGGACCTGCTGGTCGAGTTCGCTGAGATCGCCAACGTGCCCGTCGTCCCGACTCTGATGGGATGGGGGGCGATCCCTGACGATCACGTGCTGATGGCCGGCATGGTCGGCCTGCAGACCAGCCATCGCTATGGCAACGCCACGCTGCTGGAATCCGATTTCGTGCTCGGTATCGGTAACCGCTGGGCCAACCGCCACACCGGCTCGGTCCAGACCTACACCAAGGGCCGCACCTTCGTGCATGTCGACATCGAGCCGACTCAGATCGGCCGCGTGTTCAATCCCGACCTCGGGATCGTCTCGGACGCCAAGGCAGCGCTCGAGCTGTTCGTCTCCGTCGCCAGGGAGTGGCGCCGATCAGGCAGGCTTCGCGAGCGCCAGGCGTGGCCCGCTTCCTGCCGCGATCGCAAGAAGACCATGCTGCGCAAGAGCCATTTCGACAACGTCCCGATCAAGCCGCAGCGCGTCTATGAGGAGATGAACAAGGCGTTCGGCCGCGACACCACCTATGTCACCGTTATCGGCCTGTCGCAGATCGCCGGCGCGCAATTCCTCGGCGTCTACAAGCCGCGCAACTGGATCAACGCCGGGCAGGCGGGGCCGCTCGGCTGGACGCTGCCGGCGGCGCTCGGCGTGCGTGCGGCCTGCCCGGATCGCGACATCGTCGCGCTGTCGGGCGATTACGACTTTCAGTTCCTGATCGAGGAGCTCGCGGTCGGGGCGCAGTTCAATCTGCCTTACATCCACGTCGTCGTGAACAATTCCTATCTCGGGCTGATCCGCCAGGCCCAGCGCGGCTTCGACATGGACTATCACGTCGAGCTCTCCTTCGAGAACATCAACGCACCGGAGATAGGTGTTTATGGCGTCGACCATGTCGCGGTGGCCGAAGGCCTCGGCTGCAAGGCGATCCGCGTCACCGACCCGAAGGACGCGCAGGCTGCCTTCGCGACCGCCCGCGAACTGATCAAGAAGCACCGCGTGCCCGTGGTGGTCGAGTTCATCCTGGAGCGCGTCACCAACATCGCGATGGGCACGGAGATCGACAACATCGTCGAGTTCGAGGAGGTGCTGGACCTGCCGCTCGACGAGGTCGGGACCACAAGGTCCGGCGTATTGCAGCCGGCAGAGTAGGGGACCGCATCATGCCGAAATTTGCCGCCAACCTCACCATGCTCTTCAACGAGATGCCGTTTCTCGATCGCTTCGCCGCGGCGAAGGCGGCAGGCTTTGCCGGGGTCGAGTATCTCTTCCCCTACGATTTCGACAAGGCGCAGCTCCGCGAACAACTCGAAGCCCACGGACTTACCCAAGTGCTGCACAATCTGCCGGCCGGCAACTGGGCCGGCGGCGAGCGCGGCATCGCGATCATGCCCGATCGCACCGCCGAGTTCCGCGATGGCGTGTTCCGCGCCATCGACTATGCCAAGGCGCTCGATTGCGAACAGCTCAATTGCCTCGTCGGAATTGCGCCTGTGGAGGCCGATCCGCGCGAATTGCAGGAGACGCTGGTCGGCAATCTGCGTTTCGCGGCCTCGACGCTTGCGCGGGAGAACATCAAGCTGCTGGTCGAGCCGATCAACACGCTCGACATTCCCGGTTTCTTCCTCAACGGTACCGAGCAGGCGGTGCAGCTGATCTCAGAGGTGCGGTCGGGCAATCTGTTCGTCCAGTACGACATCTATCACATGCAGATCATGGAGGGCGATCTCGCCCGCACCATGCAGGAATATCTTCCGCAGATTGCGCACATCCAGCTCGCCGACAATCCCGGCCGGCACGAGCCGGGTACGGGCGAGATCAACTATCCCTTCCTGTTCCGCCATCTCGACGCGATCGGATATCGCGGCTGGATCGGCTGCGAGTACAAGCCGCGCACCACGACGCTGGAGGGCCTGTCCTGGCACGCGGCGCAGACCTTTGAGACGTGAGGATATCTGACATGATCGACATCGGCTTCATCGGACTTGGCACCATGGGACGGCCGATGGCCGGCCATCTCCTGGCAGCAGGCCATCGCGTGCTCCTGCACGACGTCGCGCCGGTCGCGCCGGAACTCATTGCGGCCGGAGGCGTCGCCTGCAAATCGGCCAAGGAGGTCGCTGAAGAGACGGATGCCGTCATCGTCATGGTGCCTGACACCCCGCATGTCGAGGCCGTGTTGTTCGCCAAGGACGGTGTCGCCAGTGGCATCTCCAAGGGCAAGATCGTGGTCGACATGAGCTCGATCTCACCGCTCGCGACCAAGGAGTTTGCAAAGAAGATCGAGGCGCTCGGCGCGGATTATCTCGATGCCCCGGTGTCGGGCGGCGAGGTCGGCGCCAAGGCGGCGAGCCTCACCATCATGGTCGGCGGTCCCGAGCGGGCCTTCGGCACCATGAAGCCGGTCTTCGACAAGATGGGCAAGAACGTCACGCATGTGGGTGCCAATGGCGACGGCCAGACCACGAAGGTCGCCAACCAGATCATCGTCGCGCTGACGATCGAGGCGGTGAGCGAGGCGTTGCTGTTCGCATCCAAGGCGGGTGCGAACCCCGCGCTGGTGCGCAAGGCGCTGATGGGCGGTTTTGCCTCGTCGCGGATTCTGGAGGTGCATGGCGAGCGCATGGTGAAGCGCAATTTCGATCCCGGCTTTCGCATCGAGCTGCACCAGAAGGATCTTAACCTTGCGCTCGAGGGGGCGCGTGCGCTCGGTCTGTCGTTGCCAAGTACCGCGGTGGCGCAGCAATTGTTCTCCTCCTGCACCGCGCATGGCGGCAAGGGCTGGGATCATTCGGCAATGGTGCGGGCGCTGGAACTGATGGCTGGGCACGAGATCGCTGAAGCCTGAACTGTTACGCGGTAACAGTCGCCCGTTTACGCGTGTTTCATCGCCCTGGAACTGGAACAATGCTCCGGTCCCGCGGTTGATGACGCACAACAATCACTGGAGACATCAGGTCATGAAAACCCGTCTTGCGATTACGTTGGCTGCTGCGTCGCTGCTGGCGTCGAGCGCAGCCTTTGCCCAGTCGACGACCGCCGAGGGCGCCGCGAACGGTGCGCGCGCGGGCGGTGATATCGGCGGCCCGGTTGGCGCGATGGTCGGCGGCACCGTGGGTGCGGCGGTTGGCGCCGGACTCGAAATTCCGAATGCGATCTTGGGCGGAATCCCGCGTGATGATTCCGTCGTGGTTCACGAGCGCGTCGTCGTCGGCGAGCCGCTGCCGCCGACCGTGGTCTTGCGGCCCGTGCCGAACTACACCCAGTATCGCTATGCGGTTGTGAACGATCGCCGTGTGATCGTCGAGCCGCGCACGCGCCGGGTGATCAAGATCATCGACTGACGGCGCGTAAGGCGAATTGAATATGGGCCCCGCAGAGCGACGCTCTGCGGGGCCTCTGTCGTCCATGTGAGGATGTCAGAGCGGTTCGCGCACGCCGAGGCCGTGCATAAAGCGCTCGCGGATCTGCACCGGATCCCGCCGGGTGGTGCCGACGCCGGGCTTGTCGTCGATGCGCAGCGCGATCAGGCTGGGTTCGTCGGCCGACATGGCTTCGTCGACCAGCCGTTCGAAATCCTCCTCGTCCGCGGCCCAGGCGCTGTTGGTGAGTCCCGAGCCCAAGGCGATCGCGACGAGATCGGCGACGCCAGCTGCGGGCGTCGGCTGCGCGCCGGTGATCTGGTAGATGCCGTTGTCCATCACGATCATGATCAGGTTCTTCGGCTTCAACGCCGCGATGGTCGAGAGCGCGCCGAGCTGCATCAGCAGCGAGCCGTCCCCCTCCAGCGCGAAGACGCGCCGGTCGGGCTGCGCCAGCGCGACGCCCAGCGCGATCGGGAAAGCGAGGCCCATGCTGCCCAGCATGTAGAAATTCTGCGGGCGATGGCCGGCGGCCCATAGGTCGAAATTGGTGTTGCCGATGCCGCCGATCACCGCTTCCTCGTGCTTGAGCTTCGCGATCAGGCGCGAGGTCATGTCGAAGCGGTTCATCACTTTGGTGTTGCGCGTGGTCATGACCGGCTCACTTGTCGAAGACCTTGCCGCCCGTGAGCAGCGGGTTGAGGATCAGCGCTACCGGCGCCTGGGTGGTGACGGCCTGCTTGATCGAGCGGTCGGCGATGAATTCGAGCTCGTCGAGCCGGGTGATGGTGTGGTGCTCGATCGCG
>Ga0209758_1005122_pt1 | contig 10356 bp, 6 predicted proteins | sample AraplaMF_Col_mMF_FD_184258 | JGI IMG/M metagenome (GOLD analysis project Ga0209758, IMG submission 184258) | Arabidopsis root microbial communities from the University of North Carolina, USA - plate scrape MF_Col_mMF (SPAdes) (version 2) | ecosystem: Host-associated > Plants > Roots > Endosphere ... | reverse complement strand
AGATGGTGCGGCCGAGATCGGTGGGGCCACCATAATCGTTGCGCGATCCGAACTGGATCCCCGGCACCCAGCTGTTGGGACGGTCCGGCGGATACTGCCGCGTCACAGGCAGCCGCTGGGTCAGCTTCCGGGCGCCCCGCGCGGCGGTGTATTCGACGACAAAACGGCCATGCGTTGCCGCTCCCGAGGCCAGCACGCCGTCGAGCTGAATCGTCATCGTCTGGTTCGGTGCGAGAACGAGCGGCAGCTTGGGGCGAATTTCCAGGTGAACGTGCTTGTCTTCGCCGGCCACCGGCCGTGCCGCCCAGTCGGGGCTGACAATGCGGATTTTCCCGATCTCGTCATCGGTCAGCAGCGGCCATGGGTACAGGGCCATCAGCGTGGCGGGATCGAGATGGACCGCTGCCGCGGTGTTATTCCGCAGCAGCAGTGCCACCTGCCCCCATTTCGGATCGGTGGCGATGAAGACGACCGGGCCATCGTTGGCCTGCGGGTTGTCGAGATAAAAGCCGATCGAACCGTCGCTCAGCAGAGTCTCGCGCAGGTTCGCGCCGGCAACTTGCAAAGGTGATGGCGGCATGGCCCGCTCCAGGTGCGGCGTTTCGGGTGCTCAACGTGCGCGGTCGCAATCAAAAAAATACAAGTGCAGACTGACAACATATTTCTCTTGTTTCAACGAATAGTTGTGACATCCTGATGTATATATGTGCGGCCGCCCGCAACCGGGCCCAGTCAGCGCCGGCGCGGAGCGCGTGGAAGATCCGATGGTCCTGGACTCGTCGATCAGCTTTGCCGCCCTCACCAAATTCCTTGCAACCTTTTTGACCGACAAGGGCGAATTCACGGTTGCGTCCGGACAGATCGATTCGGCACCAGACCTGAAGACCCTCGTTGAGCGATTGCCGCTCAAGACCCTTGCGCTGACCGGGGCCACGATCGCGCCTCCCGCCGGAGACGGCAAATGGGTTCTCACCGGCGCACCGGCATCGCGCTGGCCGGTGCCGGGTTTCGACGATCTCTTCGTCGAGATGCCCGGGGCCATCGTTACACTCACGGTGTCCGATGAAGCCGCCGACCCCGATGGTGCCGCCACCCTCGATCTGCAGCTTGCCGGCGACATGAATATCGCCACCGGCCAGGCCGTGGCGCTGGTGCTGGACATGCAACCCCTGTCGTCAGCCACGACGATCGGGACGCCGGAGCACCGCATCCCGCTCGATAATGTCCTGGGCCACATCAAGGCATCGACTCCGGCGTGGCTCGGCCTGCGCGCGCTGCTGCCGCCGGGTCTCGACTTCGGGCTGGTCAGCGCCAGCTTCACGACCGCTTTCCAGCCCGACCAGCCGGAGGCCGCGCCGCGCACCAGCCGCATCATCGTCGGCACCGTCACGCTGCCCGGCAAGTTCACCATGCAGGTCGAGATCGAGACCGAGCCGGAGAAAGACGCCGAACCGAACATCACCCTGTCGTGGCCGGTGGAAGGCCAGCCGGAGCCGTCCGGCAGCCTGAGCAACGTGCTGCATGCGCTGGGCCTGCCATTCGGCCTTCCCGGACCGCTGGACCGGCCGCTCGGCTCGTTCGCGATCTCAGTGATGTATATCGACGAGGCCAACCGGCTGAATGCCAAGGACGTTCACCGGCTCGTGCTCAGCATTCCCAACCAGCCCGAGCCGGATTTCAGGTTGTGCCGGTCGCTCGACGACAGGGGCGAAGAGCGCAACGTGCTGCGCGGCAATTGGGACGACGTCACGCTGCCAAAGCTGCCGCTGGTGGGCGACCATCTCGAAGTCCGCCTGTCGCCGCTGATCCTGCTGCTTTCCACCGGCCCCCTGACGATCAAGGAAGCCGCTGTGCTCTCCGATGTGCTCGATCTTGCCGACATGCTGGATGTGTCGGAAGACGATGCGGAGAAGACGCCGTTTGCCGCCGGCATCCGCTTCGTCGGCACCATCGGCTTTCCGCTCGACGGCGATTCGCCGGTGCCGGGCGTCGACGTCTCGCTGGATTCGCGACGGTTCAACCTTACGCTCTACACCGCGGACGATCCGCCGCCGTCGACGGTCGGCGATCAATTGACGACCTCCGGCGCCGACGCGCTGCAACCGTCGAACAAGACCAGTAAAGTGCCGCTGCAAAGGAATGTCGGCCCTGTTTACATCGAGGATGTCGGCTTCCGGTTCGAGAACGACGAAGTCTCGTTCCTGCTCGACATCGCCCTGAACAGCGGCGGCCTGACCTTCGAACTGCTCGGGCTTCGCGCCGGCCTGGCGCTGAAGGACCATTCGCTGTCCGTCGGGCTCGACGGGTTCGTGCTCTCGTTCAGTAGCGGCGAAGTCAGCCTGACCGGCGGCTTCAAGCGCGACACGTCGGGGGCGTCGGCGGATTACATCGGCACGGCACTGTTGCGCGTCGGCCAGGCCTTCGCGCTCGAGGTGCTCGGCGCATTCAGTGACGGCAGCCCGCCAAAAATGTTCATCTTCGGCGTGTCGAGCGAGCAGCTCGGCGGTCCGCCGTGGCTGTTCATCACCGGGCTTGCCGCCGGGATCGGCTATAACCGCGCCTTCACCGTGCCCGCGGTCGAGCATGTCAACGATTTCCCGCTGGTGCAGATCGCCAACAACCTGTCGCGCGGCGAGCCCTCGCCGGTGAAGAATGGCGATGCCGAGGCGGTGTGGTCGGTGCTCAACAGCGTCGAGCAGTATCTGGGGCCGTCCAACGGCGCCAATTTCGTCACCGCCGGCTTCACCGCCAAATCGTTCGGCATCGTCGATTCGACCGTGCTGGCGGCGATCACCTTCGGCAGCGACGTCGGTTTCGTGCTGCTCGGCAGCTCCAGCGTCAGCATCCCCAAGGATGCGCCGATCGTGCGGGCGGATATCGAAGTGGTCGCCTCGGTGCAGCAGGATGCCGGCCTGATTGCGATCGACGGGCTGCTGGCGCCGGGCTCCTACGTGCTGTCGCCGGATTGCCATTTGACCGGCGGCTTCGCCTCGCATTCGTGGTTCGCCGGCCAGCACGCCGGCGATTTCGTGCTGACGCTCGGCGGCTATGCCCCGGGCTATCCGCGGCCGTCGCATTATCCCGCGGTGCCCCGCTTGGGCTACATCTGGAAGATCTCCGACGAGGTCATGATCACCGGCTGGAGCTATTTTGCCCTGACGCCGTCGATGCTGCAGGCTGGCGGCGGCCTCAGCGTCGTGCTGGAAGCGGGACCGCTGCGCGCCTGGTGCAACGTCACCGCCGACCTTTCGGCGCAATGGCGCCCGTTCCACTACGACGTCACCCTGCATGTCGATTTCGGCGTCTCGTTCGAGATGCACCTGCTGTTCTGCAGCGTGACGCTGACCGTCGACATCACCGCCGACCTCGCGATCTGGGGACCGCCCCTCACCGGCCATGCCGACGTCAGCCTGTGGTTCGTCTCGTTCGGCGTCGATTTCGGCGCCCACGCGCCACGCGGTCCCCATGCGGAAAGCTGGAGCGAGAGCAGTTTCATCCAGGACCTGGTGGTCCCGACCAGTCGCCCCGCACCGCGGGCGCTGGCATCCGCGCGCACCGGGCACCTCGGCGCCACGCCGTCGACGTCGCAGCCGCTGCAGATCGTTGCGCTGAATGGGCTCGCCGCGGCACCGACCGGCGCGGCGTTCGACTGGACCGCCGATCCCGCCAAGACCGCGCTCAGCATCGCCACGGCACTGCCGGCGGCCAAGGCGACGCTGAACGGCAAGGCGATCGACGGCGTCCCGGCGATCTCGCTGCAGGCCAAGGCGATCTCCGGCGCACCGACCATCGATCCGACGCTGGCGATCAGCATCACCTCGCAGGAGGCGGTCGACGCGTGGCACGCCAGCCCCGACGTCGGCGCGGTGCCGAGCGCGCTGTGGCAGGCCACCAGCGCCACCGAGTTGACGCCGGCGCTTACCACCGTGCGCCTCGACATCGTTCCGCAACGGCCGGACCAGTCATTGCCGATCGAGCAGAACGCGCTGCTGTTTCATGACGTCAGGGACTTCCCGCTGGCCTGGGAAAGACCGAGCGTGCCGGCCGCCGGCGGCTTCAACTGGGCCGACGACAATCCGTTCAAGACCATCAGGACCGCCGCCGCCCAGCGTGCCGCCCTGCTCGGCGCGATGGCGGAGGCCGGTTATCTCGACCAGGCTTCGATTGCCGGCATCGACGTCGATCTCGTGGTCGCGGCGCAGCCCTGCTTCATGTCCGACCCGGTGCTGTGCCGGCTCGGTACCGAACAATTATCCTAAAAGGTTTGGTTCGTGACCGACACCGACGCTGACACTGACACCCAGATCGTCTTCGAGCAGTTCGTCCAGCCCGGGCTGAAGGACGGCCAGTATACGGTCACCGCACAGGTGTCGATGGCCGACCAGGCCGGCGCCGGCGCGCCGAGCTTCGCGCCGCTGCAAAAGGTGCTGCAGGTCGGCTCCGATGCAACGACGCTGCCGGCGGGCAGCATCCTGACGGTCTTCCCGCCCGAGGACGACAGCGGCGAATATTCCGGCTGCCTGCCCCATGTGCTGCTGAATCAACCGACCATCCCGTGGCAGAAGCAACTGCAAGGCGGCGCCGACGACAAGATTCCATGGCTTGCCGTGCTGTCGATCAGCGCGGACGAACTCGCCGGCAGCGGCCCTGCGCTGGTCACCGCAGCCGACGGAACCAGCACGTTGCGGATGTCGCTTTCGTTTTTCCGGTCGATCGCGCCGACCGCGGAAGAACTCGGATATCTTGCCCATGTCCGCAAGGTCGAAACCACCCGCAAGGCGGATTCGACGACAACCGAAATCGATTACGCCGTCGTCGTCGGCAACCGTCTGCCGAAGCCAAAAACCGATACCCACGCCTACCTGGTCGCGCTGGCGGGCCATGGTGACCTGCTGCCCGGCGGCACCGGCACCACCGATCCGGTCGAATTGCCCGTCCTCAAGACCTGGCGATTTTCCGCCATCGAGGAGACACGGACTTTTGCCGACGTGATCATCGCCACCGATCGCGCGCCGCCGACTCTGAGGCTGCCGGCCGATACAACAGGCGACGCCGGCAATCTGTTTGCCATGGGCTACGTCCCGATGCCGCACGCGCTGCGGGTCGGGGGCAACACCGTCTCGCTGTATCGCGGCCCGCTGGTTCCTTATGCAACCACGCGTGCCATCACGGCGTTGCCGATCGCGAATGCCGACGCGGTGACGTTTTATGATCCCGGCACCGGAATCATGGACAGTTCCTGTTCCGCCGCCTGGACACTCGGACGCCTGCTTGCGCTCAATGCCAGCAGTTACGCTCTGGCGCTCTACAACTGGAAGCGCGCCGCACAACGCGCGACCATCGATCAACTGGTCTATGAACTCGACACCGGCAAGACCCCGCCGCCCGCCGCATCGCTCGGCGCCGCGCGACAACGCGACGCCGAACATGCGCTTGCGTCCTTCCTGCCGGGCGCGCTCGAACGGTTGTCCGGCCTGGCGCCGACGCCGGCGCATACGGCTGCGCCGGTGCTTGCAACCGCAAGGCCCGCGCCGGGCCGCGCCCAGCGCGAGGTTGCGCTGCAGGCCGCGATGACCGATCCCGCGCGGATTGCGCAACTGCATGGCATGGCGCCGCGCGGAAGCGCCGCACTGGGCGCCGCCGCGCAGGATGCTCCCGACACTTCGGACCCGAATCTCGCACAGGTGCTGGCATGGCTCGGTGACCTGATGCTGCTCAAACCGGTGCCGCTGTTCTATCTCGTACCCCATCAGCGGATGTTGCCGGCTGAATCGATTCGCTTTTTCCAGATCGATCAGTCATGGATGGAGGCGTTGATCGACGGCGCGCTCAGCCTCGGCCGCGTCACCGAAGCCGATCAAAGTCACGACACAGCGTTCCGGTCGATGCTGCAGCACGGCGCCAGCCGAGTCGCGGCCGCCCGGCGTGACCGCCGTCGTGGCGCGCTCGGCACCAGCGACCCCGATCCGTTGCCGGCCCGGCCGCTCAGCGGGTTTTTTCTGTGCTCCAGTGCCGTGACGACCTGGTCGGGGCTCGAGGCCAGCGCGACGGGGGCTTCGGGGGACGCGAAAATCCTGCGAATGCACAAGGATGGAGCGCTGATGATCTGCCTGTTCGATCGGCTGGTCGACACCGTCGCCCTGCATGAGCCCGCCGAAGGCGTGCATTTCGGCTTCGATGCCGAAGGCGCGCTGTCGAAAAACCCGCGCCGTCTCGCGGACGACGCCGGCGGTGCGGCGGGCAGCGAGATCGTCACCGATCCGCCGGCACCAATCCTGCCATCCTATCGCGACCCTGCCACCCGCGTGCTCGACATCAAGGCGCTGGTCGCGGCCTTCACCGCACGGCTGGCGCCGCAACAGTTCACCTCCGCCGAATTCGCGCTCCAGATGGTCGCAGGCGTGCAGATGGTGACATTCAAGCTGACGTGATGCCGCCCCCGGCATCCGGCGCCTGCCGCAGATCTGCCGGCGACTGCCCGTAGGCCTTGCGAAACACCCGGTAGAATGTCGACACGCCGTCAAAGCCGCAGCGTTGCGCGATCTCGGCGACATTGAGCCACGGATACTGCCTGAGAGCCAGGCAGGCCTGTTCCAGCCGGCAGGCGAGGAGATAACGGCTGAAGCTGATGCCGGTCGGCTCGAACAGCCGATGCAATTGCCGCTCCGAGATGCCAAGCTCGGCCGCCACCACCGCGGACGACAGCTCGGTGCGGGCGAAGCCGAGGTTGATGATCTCGCGCGCCCTTTGCACGAGACTCTGCCGGATCGCCGCACGGCCCGGCTCGTCCGTTGTCGAAGCCGATCCACGCGCCATCAGGGCCAGTTGCACCAGGGTGCGCACCGCATGCTTGGCGGCAAGACCGGACAGGTGCGGGGCTTCGCGCACGAACGCCTTGAAATATGTCCCCAGCATAGCCGGCACGCCCGGCGCCACCTCGAGCGGACGCAACCACAGATCAGTGCGCGACTGCATCAGCGATCGATAGGGCTCCAGCGGGATGCTGACCATGCGGCAGTGAAAGCCCGGCTGCTTCGCCGGAACGTTGACGTAGGGCAGATCGGAATAACAGCTGGCGATGGTGGGCGGCATGACGGTGCACTCCTTGCCGCCCGCGATCAGAACGCCGCCGCCGGTCACCTGCTCCGAAATGATCAGCGAATCGGCGGGCACGCGCGCGATGTCGGCTTCGGTCCGGCTGACGTGATAGGCCGACGCCTCCATGTCGATCAGCGCGGCGCCGCCGACCGGCCGCACCGACATGCGGCCGCGAAAATCGGCACGCTGGCGGGGGTCGAGTTCTATGGTGACCCCGGCGGCAAGCTTGCCGCGCTCCTCCCGCCATTGCGCGAAGCGCTGCGCTGGCGGCAAGTCATCCGTCGACCAGAAATACATCGGTGTCCTCGGCTACGAAGCCACCGTTCTTAACATCAACCGGGGGTCTAGAACAGACAGGTCCGAATCAAACTGGGGCGCCGGCTTCCTTCGGACAGCCAGGCCAAGACGCAGGAGCCTTGCAACCAACATCACAGATAGCTGTAGAAGATAAGTCCGTTGACCGCGCTCGCGGTCATCAACAGTGCGACCAACATGGCGTTCACTCTGGCGGCATCCATCGTCATCGTACGGCTTTCCGAATCGTCTGGTCTCTTCGAGTCCATTGGAGCAGGAAGCCGCGAGCCGTCACCGCTTTTCTTTTTCACGCCGAGACTTGCGGGCGCTGACAGAATCGAGTCCCGCGAAACAAGCCGCGACGCGCCCTCCGCCACAGCGCCGAATCGGTAAACGGAAGATGAATCATGCGACGAATTGCCGTTGAGTCGGTAGGGTTCGCGTGGCTAAAATGCGCTATAGCGATCATAGCAAGCCCGCTTCATTAAATGACCAATTCCGGATTTCGGGCGCACAAACGGGGAATAGACAATGTCGGTGGATGGAAACTGGAATATCACCATGAGCACGCCACTGGGCGAGCGGCAGGCAACGCTGGCGCTGAAGTCGTCGGGTTCCACCCTGACCGGCAGCCAGGCGGCGGAAGGCGATTCCGCCGACATCTTCGACGGCACCGTCAATGGCGGCGACGTGGCCTGGAAGGTCTCGATCACCAATCCGATGCCGCTGACCCTGGAGTTCGCCGGCAAGGTCGACGGCGACGCCATTTCCGGCGAGATGACCATCAATCCGATGGGAAGTTTTCCGTTTACGGGTGTGCGGGCGTAGTCATCAGACGCCCTACGCGCAGGCATTCGATGAACTCGAAATCACTCCCCGCGAGTCGCCCCGGCCCTTGAACCGGGGCCCCTGCGCGAACGCAATAGCGTTCGTCGCGCGCGGCGCGGAATCTCTTTTTGGAAGCCCGGCGGACACTGTCTGCAACCATCAACGCCAGGAGTGATGGCTCCCGGCTCAAGGCCGGGACGACGGGTGGCGAGACTTCTTCACCCTACCCCAGGTTCAATTCCTTGAAGAAGTCATTGCCCTTGTCGTCGATGATGATGAAGGCGGGAAAATCCTCGACCTCGATGCGCCAGATCGCTTCCATGCCGAGTTCGGGATATTCCACCACCTCGACCTTCTTGATGCAGTGCTCGGCGAGATTGGCCGCGGCGCCGCCGATCGAGCCGAGATAGAAACCGCCGTGCTTCTTGCAGGCCTCGCGCACCGCCACCGCGCGGTTGCCCTTGGCCACCATCACCATCGAGCCGCCGGCGGCCTGGAACTGGTCGACGAAGGAATCCATCCGCCCTGCCGTGGTCGGGCCGAACGCGCCGGAGGCGTAGCCGTCCGGCGTTTTGGCGGGACCGGCATAATACACCGGATGGTTCTTGAAATAATCCGGCAGCGGCTCGCCCTTTTCCAGCCGCTCGCGCAGCTTGGCGTGGGCGGAATCCCGCGCCACGATCATGGTGCCGCTCATCGACACCCGGGTCTTGATCGGATGTTTTGAGAGCGTGGCGAGAATGTCCTGCATCGGCTGGTTGAGGTCGATCTTGACCACCTCGCCACCCAGCGCCTGCTCCACCGCCGGCAGGTATTGCGCCGGGTTGTGCTCGAGTTCTTCGAGATAGACGCCGTCCTTGGTGATCTTGCCGAGCACCTGGCGATCGGCCGAACAGGAGACGCCGAGACCGATGGGGAGCGATGCGCCGTGCCGCGGCAGCCGGATGACGCGGACGTCGTGGCAGAAATACTTGCCGCCGAACTGCGCGCCGACGCCGAGCGACTGCGTCATCTTGAGGATTTCCTGCTCCATCTCCAGATCGCGGAAGGCGTTGCCGTCGGCCGAACCGTGGGTCGGCAGGGCGTCGAGATAACGCGCCGAAGCGAGCTTCACCGTCTTCATGCAGAGCTCGGCCGAGGTGCCGCCGATGACGATGGCGAGGTGATAGGGCGGACATGCCGCGGTGCCCAGCGTCAGCACCTTCTCCTTGAGGAACGCCAGCATGCGGTCCCGGGTCAGCACCGAGGGCGTCGCCTGGAACAGAAAGCTCTTGTTGGCGCTGCCGCCGCCCTTGGCCATGAACATGAACTTGTAGGCGTCATCGCCTTCGGCGTAGATCTCGCACTGCGCCGGCATGTTGTTGGCGGTGTTTTTTTCCTCATACATCGACAGCGGCGCCACCTGCGAATAGCGCAAATTGCGGCGGAGATAAGCGTCGCGCGCGCCTTCGGAAAGCGCCGCCTCATCATCGCCGTTGGTGATGACGCGGGAGCCCTTCTTGCCCATGATGATGGCGGTGCCGGTGTCCTGGCACATCGGCAGCACGCCGCCGGCGGCGATATTGGCGTTCTTCAGGAAATCGAAGGCGACGAACTTGTCGTTGTCGCTGGCTTCCTTGTCGTCGAGGATGTTGCGCAGCTGCTGCAGATGCCCGGGCCGCAGGTAGTGGTTGATGTCGCCGAACGCGGCCTCCGACAGCGCGCGGAGCGCATCGCGCGACACCACCAGCATGTCACGGCCGAGCACCTTCTCGACCCGCACGCCCTCGGCGGAAATCTTCTTGTAGGGCGTGGTGTCGGCGCCAAGCGGAAACAGCGGGGTGTGCTTGTAGGGCGGGACGGGTTTTGCGTCGGGGAAGGCGGTGGGGGCATTCATGGGGCGGGCCTCGGAGGGATTTGGCCCCTATCTAGGCGCTTTTGCTGCAGTTTTGAAGCGTTCAAAACGCGTAAGCGGCCATGCGGGCCGCGATACTTTCCGCTCGCCCGACGGCGATACACCGGCGCCCGATCAGCGCACCTCACTCCTCGCGGTCGCGAGCAGCATGAAACACGGCAGTCACCACAATCCGACCATTCGCAGGATCGACTTCATAGGCCACGATATAGGGTAACCGCGGGACCACCCATTCCAGCGCG
>Ga0209758_1005118_pt1 | contig 10363 bp, 11 predicted proteins | sample AraplaMF_Col_mMF_FD_184258 | JGI IMG/M metagenome (GOLD analysis project Ga0209758, IMG submission 184258) | Arabidopsis root microbial communities from the University of North Carolina, USA - plate scrape MF_Col_mMF (SPAdes) (version 2) | ecosystem: Host-associated > Plants > Roots > Endosphere... | reverse complement strand
GACCACATGCGATTTCGGCACGCGGACGCCGTCGAAGAAGGTCTCGCAGAACGGCGAATAGCCGGAGATCAGCAGGATCGGCTTGGTGGTGACGCCCTTCGAGGTCATGTCGAAGAGGATGAAGCTGATGCCGTCGTGCTTCTTGGCCGTGGGATCGGTGCGGACGAGGCAGAAGATCCAGTCGGCGTAGTTGGCGTAGGAGGTCCAGATCTTCGATCCCGTGATGACGAAGTCGTCGCCGTCGCTCTCGGCACGGGTCTGCAGCGAAGCGAGGTCGGAGCCGGCGTTCGGCTCGGAATAGCCCTGGCACCAGCGGATTTCGCCGGCGGCAATCTTCGGCAGATGTTCCTTCTTCTGTGCCTCATTGCCGTATTTCAGCAATGCCGGCCCGAGCATCCAGATGCCGAAGCTCGACAGCGGCGGACGCGCGCCCATCTTCGCCATTTCACTGCGCAGTACCTTGTGTTCGGCGGCGCTGAGGCCACCGCCGCCGAACTCCTTCGGCCAATCAGGCACGGTCCACCCCTTGTCGCGCATGCGCTCGAACCAGATGCGCTGCGGCTCGGAGGAGAATTTGGCGTTGCGACCGCCCCAGAACACGTCGGCATCCGAGGTCGCGGGCTTGCGCATCTCCGGCGGGCAGTTGGCTTCGAGCCAGGCGCGTGTCTCGTTGCGGAATTGTTCGAGATCGGCGGATTCAGTTTCACTCATGGTCGTTTCCATCAATCATCACAGACTTGTTTGGGCGAGACTCTGGGCCATCGTCCCGTGGAATTCAACCACTTCCGCGGCCACGTTCGGCTATAGTTGCCGGCACAACGGCGCTTGAAAACAAAGAGGAAACGACAATGCGGCTGAAACTTCTTTCGCCTGGCGAAATGAACGAGAGCCAGCGGCAGACCTATGACGAGTCGATTGCCGGCAAGCGCGGCAAACCGCCGGCGCCGATGATGGCCTGGCTCAACAGCCCCGACATGGCCCGTCACGCCACGCGGCTCGGCGAAGTGCTGCGCTACGACACGATCTTCCCGGCAAAGCTCTCGGAGATCGCGATCCTGGTGACGGCGCGGCACTGGACCGCGCATTATGAATGGTATGCGCATAAACGGCTCGCGCTCGCCGGCGGCATGGACCCCGAAATCATCGACGCGATCCGGGATCGCCGGACGCCGGCGTTCGACGATCCCAGGGGAAAGATGATCTACGACCTCGCGAAGTCGCTGCATGAGGGCCATGGCGTCGAGAAGGGGCTCTACGACGAGGCGGTGAAGCTGCTCAGCGAGCGCGGCGTGGTCGAGGTGATTGGACTGTGCGGCTATTACACCATGGTCTCGATGACGCTGAACACGTTCGAATTCGAACTGCCGGAGGGCGAGGTGCCGGAGCTGTCATAGTTTCGTATCCGGAAACGATGGGTTTCGGGATGAGCCGGTGGCAGCATCCCGAAGCGCGCCTTATCTGGGAGTCGATCAACGGAGCCACACCATGTCGCAAGCCCCCGCTATCGCCGCCGGCACCCGGATCGGCCATGTCCACCTCAAGGTCGCCGACCTCGACCGCGCGCTCGGCTTTTACTGCGGGGTGCTCGGCTTCGAGCTGATGCAGCGGATGGGCTCGGGCGCGGCCTTCATCTCGGCCGGCGGCTATCATCACCACATCGGCCTCAACACCTGGGAGAGCAAGGGCGGCTCACCGCCTCCGCCTGGGACCACCGGCCTGTTCCACACTGCAATCCTCTATCCGACGCGGCCGGCGCTGGCGGATGCGCTGCATCGGGTGCTCTCGGCCGGCATCGTGCTGGATGGCGCCAGCGACCACGGTGTGTCGGAGGCCCTTTACTTGCGCGATCCTGACGAGAACGGCGTGGAGCTGTATTGGGACAAGCCGCGGGAACAATGGCCGTTCGGGCCGGACGGCAAGCTGGCGATGTTCACCAAGCGGCTGGATGTGAAGGACCTCTTGAGACAACGCGAAGCGTGATCTTGTGGGGTGGGTCAGGCGAGGCCGTAACCCACCACTGTTGATTGCCAAAGAAACAGAACAGGTGGATTACGCCTTCGGCTAATCCAACCTACGAGACCTTCGTTTTTGGCTTGCCCCGTATCATGATTAGCGCAGCGGCCGTCAGCTCCAGCGCGATGCAGAGATAGAACGGCAGCGAATAGCCGCCGGACCAATCGCGCAAGAAGCCGACGACGCCGGGGCCGAACGCGTAGGTGACCTGGTTGATCGCGGTGTTCAGGCTGATCAGCACGCCGAACGAGGCCGAATCGAATTCCTGCTGCACGATCAGCGACGGCAGAGTGATGAGATTGCCGACAGAGAAGCCGAACACCGCGCAGGCGGCGATCAGCACGTAGTCATTGTGCAGGTTGATCACGACGCACAATGCGGCCGCCTGGCTGAGGAACGACAGCGCGGACGCAAGGCGCTGGTCGAGACGATCGATCACAATCGAGAACAGCACGCGGCCGACCACTGCCATCGCGGTGAGCACCGCGACCGCCGCGGCGGCACGCTCGCGTCCGATCACGGGATCGAGGAACGAGATCAGGTGCACGATGAAGCCGACTTGCGCGAACAGCACCAGCGCGAACGCGATCGTCACGGTGAGGAAGCCGACGTCGCGAAGCGCATGCTTGCGAATCTCCGTCGAGGATTGCGGCTTTGTTTTCGCGGCTCCACGCCAACCATGAAGATCGGGCGGCCGGCCGACGACGAGCAGGATCACCGGCACGAGCAGCACCAGCATGGCGCCGGCGGCGGCGTACATCGCGTTGGCAAAACCGATATGGCCAATCAGGCTCACGAGCAGCGGCACGCCGACGATGCCGCCGAAGCTGGCCCCGTTCAGCGCCAGGCTGATCGCCATGCCGCGCTTGTGGTCGAACCAGAGACTGATGGTGTTGGTGATCATGGCCAGGCTGGTGCCGGCCCAGCCGAAGGCGAGCACGGCATCGGCGAGATAAAGCTGCCACGGCTCGCGCACCGCGCCGATCGCAACGCTAGCTGCCGCCATCGCCAGCGTGCCGGCGATGAGGCCGAGGCGCGCGCCGTACTTTTGGACGGCCTCACCGACGAACACGACGAGCAGTGCGCCGAACAGGTAGAAGAACGTCGTCCCTGCGGAGATCAGCGAGGCCGACCAGCCATGCGCACGCTGGAGCTCGGCGACATAGACGCTCTGGCCGTAGAAGCCGAGGCCCCAGCCGAAAGTCGCGAGCAGGAAGCAGACCGCGACGATGCGCCAGCCTTGATAGCGGAGGGAGGTTTCGTCTGGTGGCGTGGTGGTGCGGGGATTGTCGAGCATTTGCGCTTGTCCTCTGTTTCCCCCGCGAGCGCTCAGCTTCACGCTCGTCTCATCATGACGAGCATCATGTAACAATCGACCTGCCGAAAATCACTTCGAGCTGGATCGAACTATCGACGCTGCTGACATCCTCCCGCCATTTATGCGCATGGTCTTTCGGAAAACCGCTGCACACTTTTCCGGATCATGCGTCAGATCGCATCCGGGAACTCGCCCATGGCGGCCTCGAGCCGCGCCTTGCGGCGGCGAGCCCAGGATGCCAGCGAGAGCGCAACGAGACCAATGGCGACAGGCGGGAACACCACCATGTTCACCGCGGACCAGCCGTAATTCGCCAGCAGCTGGCCCGAGGAGAACGAGCCGATCGCCATCATGCCGAACACCAGGAAGTCGTTGAACGCCTGCACCTTGTTGCGCTCCTGCGGACGGTGCGTCTCCAGCACCAGCGCAGAGGCGCCGATGAAGGAGAAATTCCAGCCGACGCCCAGCACGATCAGCGTGGCCCAGAAGTGCATCGCGGTGATGCCTGACAGCCCGATGGTGGCGGCGCCGGCTTCCAGCAGCAGGCCGGCGGCCACGATTTTCGGTGCGTTGAAGCGAGAGATCAAGGCACCCGTGAAGAAACTCGGCCCGTACATCGCGACGATGTGCCATTGAATGCCGAAATTGGAATCGGACACGCTCAAGCCGCACATCTTCATGGCTAAGGGCGCCGAGGTCATCACCAGATTCATCATGGGATAGGAGATGACGCCGCACAGCGCCGCGGCGATGAAGCGCGGCTGGGTCACGATGGTGAGCAGGGGCCGGCCGCCATGCAGATCTGATGGCGCGGGCTTGGGTATGTCGACGCCGGCGACGATGCCCATCGCAATAAGCGCGACCGCGGCCTGCACCAGGAAGCTGAAGGCAAACAGATAAGGCGACCAGACGTCCATGGTCCATTGTACGAGCTGCGGACCCAGCACGCCGGCGAACACGCCGCCCGCCATCACCCAGGACACGGCTTTCGGCCGATAGGCGGCGCTGGCGCCGTCGGCGGCCGCGAAGCGATAGGATTGCGCCACGGAGCCGTAGAGGCCGCCGAGGAAGGTCGCCAGACAGAACAGCGCGAACGATCCATGCAGGATCGCGAACGAGCCGGTAAGGCCAGTGAGCGTGCCGCAGCCGGTGCCGATCACGAAAGCCGCGCGGCGGCCGAAGCGGCGCGAGATCGCGCCGGTCGGCAGGGTGCCGGCGGCAAGGCCCACGACATACATCGACAGCGGCACGGTCGCGAGCGATATGTCGGGGGCGAGCGTGGCGCCGACGATCGAGCCGGTGGCAAAGATCACCGCCGAGTTGGCGCCGGTCAGCGCCTGCGCGGCGGCAAGGCGCACCACATTGGCGCGCACGCGGGCGTCGTCGGCGATTTCACTGGCTGCAGTCACGTCTAGCATCGGCATTTCCGCCTGAAAGGCTTGATGATTCCCGGCACTATGGAGGGGCGCGGGAAGGCCGGCAACCGGCGCAAACGGACGTAGGCCATGCCTCTGACGCAATCGGGCCGATCATAGCGCGCCCCGCTCTTGACGGCTTGCGCTCGATCAAATCCTATCCGCCGCGAACTTTAAGGAGTTTCGTTCATGTCCGTCAGTGACAGGCCTACGCTTAGCGCTCCCGACGACGATCCATGGCTCTGTCTGGAAGAGGTCGAAGGCGCTCGCGCGCTTGAATTCGTTGAGCGGCAGAACAGCCTGACCCTGAAGAGATTCGGCGGCGCAGCGTTTGAGCGCGACCGCGATTTGCTGGCGGCGATCTTCGATCGGCCGGACAATATTCCCTATGTCAGCCGCAGCGATGGTCTCCTCTACAATCTCTGGAAGGACGTGAAAAACCCCCGCGGCCTGTGGCGGCGAACTTCGATGGCGGAATTTCGCAAAGCGGAGCCATCTTGGGAAACGCTGCTCGATATCGACAAGCTCGCGGCGGAAGAAGGCGAGGACTGGCTTCTCAATTGGTCGAGCTCGTTTCCGGGCGACGCGCCGCAGACGATCCTGAGCCTGTCGCGCGGAGGCAGCGACGCCGTCACCTTGCGCGAGTTCGATCTCAACACCAAGAACTTCGTTGCCGATGGCTTTACGCTGCCGGAGGCCAAGGGCGGCGTCGATTGGGTCGATGCCGACACGGTATTGTTGTCGAGCGCCTATGGCGGTCAGGGCATGGCGACGACCTCCGGCTATGCGCGAACGGTGCGATTGTGGCGACGCGGCGAGCCTGTCGAGAACGCGCGTGTGGTGTTCGAGACCACGCCCGATCGCATGAGCGCCACTTGCGACGTCGACCGCACCGCCGAGACGCCGCGGGTCTGGTTCATCGACCGGCTCGACTTCTTCAATTTCGACCTTTGGCTCGGCACCGAGACTGGCGCGACCGTCAAGCTCGACCTTCCCTCCGATATCTGGCTGCAGGCTCACCGTGACTGGTTCGCCATCAAGCTGCGCTCGGCCTGGAGCGTTGGCGGCGTCACCTATGCCGCAGACAGCGTGCTCGGCATCTCGCTCTCGAGATTTCTCGCCGGCGATCGCAACTTCGCGATCCTGTTCGAGCCGGGCGCGCGCCGTGCACTGCAGGGATTTTTCTGGGCTGATGGCAAGCTGCTGCTGTCCATTCTCGACGAATTGCGGCCGGTGTTCGAGATCTGCACGCCCTCGACCTCAGGCTGGAGCCGCGAGGTATTGCGCGGCCTTCCCGGGATCGGCGTCGTCGATGTCTGGCGCTTTGATGGCCACGAATCCGAGAGCAATGGCGACCTGCTCGCCAATGTGCAGGATCCGCTCACCCCGCCCTCGCTGATGCTGATCGAGCGCGGCGTCGAAAGCCCTGTTGTCCTGAAGCAGGCTCCGAAGATTTTCAACATGGACGGCCTCGTGGTGACCCAGCACGAGGCCATCTCGATCGACGGCGAGCGCATTCCCTATGTGCAGACCGGCCCCGCCGGGGAGACCGGCGATGCGCCTGTTTATATGAGCGCCTATGGCGGCTTCGGGCTGGCGGTGAGGCCGCAATACAATTCGTCGCTCGGCAAGCTTTGGCTGGAACGTGGTGGCACCACTGTGCAGGCCAATTTGCGCGGCGGCGGCGAGTTCGGCACGCGCTGGCACGATGCCGGCCGTTTCGCCGGCAAGAAGCTGTCACATGACGATTTCGCGGCTGTGGCCGCCGATCTCGTCCGTCGCGGGGTGACCAGGCCGAAACGGATCGCCGCGCAGGGCGGATCGAACGGCGGCATCCTCATCACCAACATGCTGGTGCGCTACCCCGAGCGCTTCGGCGCGCTGTTCTGCACGATTCCCTTGATCGACATGCGCCGCTACACCAAGCTGCTCGCGGGCGCGAGCTGGATCGCGGAGTATGGCGATCCCGACAAGCCGGAGGAATGGGAGTGGCTGAAGACCTACTCGGCCTATCACAACGCAAAGCCCGGCCAGGCCTATCCGCCGATCCTGATCGCCACGACGCGGCGCGACGATCGCGTTCATCCCGGCCATGCGCGCAAGATGGCGGCCAAGCTCCAGGCGATGGGCTATGAAGCCTGGTTCTACGAACCCGCCGCCGGCGGCCACGGCTACGGCAAGGACAACAAGGAGCGCGCCGGCTTCCAGGTGCTGGGCTTTCAGTTCTTGAAGGAGAAGATCGGGTGGCGGGACGGCGAGGCCTGACGGCCTCGCGTCTCACCCGCGCGCGAACACCAGCGTCAGATTGTTCGCGGGCATGTCGATCGTATCGATGAGACGAAGCCCCACGCCGCGTGCGAGCGTCTCGACGTCGCCCAGGTCGCGCACGCCCCATTCGGGGTTGCCTTCACGCAGCGAGGTGTCGAACACGGCGTTGCTGAGCGCGGTGTGCTTGCCATCGCGCTTGAACGGGCCGTAGAGGAACAATTCGCCGTCGGACCGCAAATAGCGGCCGGCGCCCGCAAACAGGCCCTCCGCCACCGCCCAGGGCGCAATATGAATGACATTGGCGCAGAACACGGCCGCGAGATCCTTCGGGCCCTGCCCGCTTCGCATCTCCGGGCACCAGTCCGGATCGGACAGATCGATCCGCAACGGGCTGCGGATGTTGGTCAGGCCCGAATGCACGCGCCACGCCTCGATGCTCTTCACGTGACGCTGGTTGAGATCGCTCGGCCACCAGACCAGATCGGGCGTATGGCGGGCGAAATGAACCACGTGCTGGCCGGTTCCACTGCCGACCTCGACCACGTCGCCCGACCGCCCAATGAGGTGCCTCGCGAGCGCACCCCAAAGCGGCTCGTGATTGCGATGGAAGGCCGGCGCATCGAGGCGGCCGTCAGACTCGACCCTCCCGCCGTCCCTGCCAAATTCAACGACATATTCAGCCAATTGATGTCCCCGGAAAATGAGAAAGCAGACGAAAATGCAGTAAGGACGAAACGCCCCGAACGCTTGCCGGTTACGGCCGGCTTGATGAACGATCGATCTCTTCAGTTGCAATGCGGGAAGATATTAACGCCATTTTGCGCCCTGCATAGTCATGATTGTCAGGGCATGTCCTTTGTGCTTTGAGCACCTATATTCCTGCAAACGCGACCCTCGAAATTACGCCTCGGAACGACGCCTTGACCGCCTTTCTTCGCAAGCCCGCCCTGCTCCTCGCGCTGATCGTCCTCGCCGGCTTCGCTGCGCGCCCGGCATGGGCGCAATCGACCGTCGCCGAGGGTCAAAAGCTCGCCTTCGACCGTGGCAAGGGCAACTGCCTGACCTGCCACGTCATCAAGGGCGGCGATCTGCCCGGCACGATCGGGCCGGAACTGAAGGACCTCAAGGCCAAATATCCTGACCGTAACGAGCTGGCCGCGATCCTGTTCGACGAGACCAAACGCAACCCGCAGACCATGATGCCGCCGTTCGGCCGCAACCGCATTCTGACCGAACAGGAGATCAATGCGATCGTTGATTTCCTGCAGACGCTGTAATTGCGGGCCAAGGAGACTCGAGATGACGACGCACATCGGCCCTCATCCGACCCGGCGCCTGATCCTTCAGGGCGCTGTCACGGTCGCGCTGATCGGCCTCGGCAATCTGCCGTACGCACCCGCGCGCGCCGCGGCCAACGACAAATATCCGGAAGAGGCGTTCAAGCAGAAGAGCGAGGCCGACGCGATCAAGGCACTCTACGGCAAGACCGCCGAGCCCTCCGACAAGGTCAAGCTCGATGCGCCCGAGATCGCCGAGAACGGCGCGGTGGTGCCGATCTCGGTGACGACGACACTGGACAAGGTCACCTCGATCTCGTTCTTCGTCGCCGAGAACCCGAACGCGCTCGCGGCATCCTACAAGATTCCCGACGGCACCATGCCTGTCGTCGCCAACCGCCTGAAGATGGCCAAGACCACCAATGTGGTCGCGATCGTGGAAGCCGACGGCAAGCTGTTCAGCGCGACCAAGGAAGTCAAGGTCACCGTCGGCGGCTGCGGCGGCTGAGGCGCGAAAGGAGATCGAACATGGCATCCAGCATTCGCGTCCGCGCCACCACCAACGGCGACATCACCGAGGTGCAGGCGCTAATCCAGCACCCCATGGATTCCGGCTTCGTCAAGGACGCCAAGGGCGAGCTGATCCCGCCGCATTTCATCCAGGAGCTGAAGTTCGCCTGTAACGGCAAGGAGGTGTTCGTCGCCGATTGGGGACCGGCCGTCTCCAAGGACCCCTATATCAAGTTCAGCTTCAAGGGCGCCAAGAAGGGCGACGACCTCACGATCTCCTGGACCGACAACAAGGGTGGATCCGACCAGACCACCGCGAAGATCGCGTGATGAAGGCCGGCTCCTCCCTCCTGCTTGGCTCGCTGAGCGCCGCGCTCATCGCGTTCGCGCTCACCTCGCCGCGCGTGGTCGCGGCCGACAAGGTCGATCCCGCCGCCGACGCCAAGGCGTTCCAGAACTTCTTCTTCCAGAAGTTTCCTGACGTGAAGCACGAGGATTTCGTCAACGGTCCCTATTCCATGAACGAGGACATGAAGCGGCAGTGGCAGGAGAAGGAAGAATTCCCGCCCTATGAGTTCGCGCTCGATGCCGGCAAAGAAATGTTCTCGACGCCATTCAAGAACGGCAAGACCTATGCGGACTGCTTCCCGAACGGCGGCATCGGCATTCGCCAGAACTATCCCTATTTCGACACCAAGGAGGGCAAGGTCGTCACGTTGGAGCTCGCCCTCAACCGTTGCCGCGAAGCCAATGGGGAGGCGCCCTATTCCTACGTCAAGGACGAGATGGCCTCGCTCACGGCCTACATGGCCTACACCTCGCGCGGCAAGCCGATGGACATCAAGATCCCCGATGATCCGCGTGCGCTGGAGGCCTTCGAGAACGGCAAGCGCTATTTCTACACGCGCCGCGGCCAGCTGAACTTCTCCTGCGCCAGCTGCCATGTGCAGAGCCCGGGTCAGCGCATCCGCGCCGAGATCCTGGCGCCGGCGCTCGGCATCCTCAACGCGATGCCGATTTACCGCTCCGAATGGAGCGGCATGGGCACCACCACCCGCCGTCTCATGACCTGCAACAGCCAGACCCGTGCGGTTCCGCTGGAGCCGCAGGCGGACGAATATCGCGACGTCGAATATTTCCTGTCCTACGTCGCCAATGGCCTGCCGATATCGGGTCCGGGAGCGCGGCCATGAAGCGGTCATTTCCCCTCGTCATGCTGCTCGCATTGAGCTTCGCGCCAGCGGCACGCGCGGCAAATGAAGCAGACTACAAGGCGGCCTATGCTGCCGCGGAGACTGCATCCAAGGAGGCAGCCGGCATGCGCAACCAGTGGACCACGACCGTCTCGACGCTGGCGGCCGCCAAGAAGGCGGGCGACGGCGGCGATTTCGACCGCGCCGTGGCTGCTGCCAAGGAGGCCGAAGCGCTGGCGAAGGCGTCGATCGTCCAGGCAACGTCTGAAAAAGACGCCTGGAAGGCGATGGAAATCCGCTAGACTAGACCCAGTGAACTGCCGAGAACCGGCGCGGAGAATGTGTGATGGCGATCCGCCGCCGCGACTT
>Ga0209758_1005113_pt1 | contig 10377 bp, 11 predicted proteins | sample AraplaMF_Col_mMF_FD_184258 | JGI IMG/M metagenome (GOLD analysis project Ga0209758, IMG submission 184258) | Arabidopsis root microbial communities from the University of North Carolina, USA - plate scrape MF_Col_mMF (SPAdes) (version 2) | ecosystem: Host-associated > Plants > Roots > Endosphere... | reverse complement strand
CGCGTGGCGACAAATATACGCTCGCTTACGACGTAAAGCCGGCGGACTAATGCATGCCGTCCAAAAGCGTGCCGCGGTTTTGGGACAAATAAAGATTTGAAGTGCGTCGCATCGATCCATTCGATGTGACGCGGTTTAAAACAGCAGCATGGGACCGCACCAAGGCCGTCCCTTTCTTCATCTCCCAGGAGACATTCATGCAGGAACTTGGAACGGGCGAAGCCGTCGCCCGGGCGAAGGCCATCTATGACTATGGCCAGACGGCCATCTTCGCATCTCAGGCCGATCCCCGCCTCCATATGGTGCTTTATGTGCCACCGACGGCGGCAGATGGCCGCAAGCTCGACCTCCTGGTCGCGGTCCACGGCACCGGGCGCACGTCGGCCATCGACTTCCGCGACGGTTTTGCCGAATTCGGGCTCTACAACGACTGTGCCATCCTTTGCCCGATCTTCCCGGTTGGCGTTCTCGGCGACGGTGCGCGTTCCGGCTACAAGTTTCTTGAGGAAGGCGACATCCGCTACGATCAGGTCGTCCTTGCCATGGTCGCGGAGATGGCCGACAAATACCGCCAGGACTGGTCCAAATTCGCCATGTTCGGCTTCTCCGGCGGCGGGCATTTCGTGCACCGTTTCACCATTCTGCATCCGGAAAAGCTCTGGGCGGCATCGATCGGCGCACCTGGTTCCGTCACCCTTCTGGATCCGACGCGTGACTGGTGGATCGGCATTCGAGATCTGGAGGCGCGCTTCGGCAAGGCCTTCCAGCCCGAATATCTCGCCATGGTGCCGGTGCATATGATCGTCGGCGACGCCGATCTGGAAACCTGGGAAATCACCCATAAGCCGGGTGGCAAATACTACATGGATGGCGCCAACGACGCCGGCAAAACGCGGCCGGAGCGCCTCGCCGCCCTGGCGAGTTCATTCCGCGAAGCGGGTGTCGATGTGACGTTCGATCGTGTTCCAGGCGTCTCTCACGACCGGATGAAAGTTCTCGGCCACGTCAAGGCCTTCCTGGCAAAGGTGCTGGAGGGGAGGCGCGCGAAATGAGAAATGCAACGATCGTAGCGCCTCAGCCGGAGGCAGTCGAAGCCGGTGCGGAAGTTCTCGAACGCGGCGGCAATGCCATCGACGCAGCACTCGCCTGTGCCTTCGTCCAGGGCGTGGTCGACCCGCAGATGGCCGGCATCGGCGGCTTCGGCTCCATGCATGTCTACATGCCGAAAAAGGGCGTGCACGAGATCCTCGAATTTTATGCGCGGGCGCCGTTGAAGGCTGCGCCGGACATGTGGCTCGACAAGATCAAGCACCAGAGCCGCGACGGTTTCGGCTATGTGCTTGAAGGCAATATTTCCGATATCGGCTATCTTGCCGTCTGCACCCCCGGCTCGCTCAAGGGCTATGAGACCGCGCTGCGCGACTACGGCACCTTCGATTGGGCCGATCTCATCAAGCCGGCTATCCGCCTTGCCCGTAACGGTTTCATGATCCGAAACCACATGCACTGGTATTGGGCCAAGGACCAGTCGAATGACGGTTTTGCCAACACGCTCGACAAGCTGCGCTTTTCTGCAACGGGCCGGAAAATCTATTTCCACGACGACGGTACGCTCAAGAACGTCGGCGACCTGCTCGTCAACAAGGACATGGCAGAGACCCTCGAACGCATCGCGCGAAGCGGTGGCTCGGACATCTTCTATCACGGCGAACTGGCCGAACAGATCGCCGGCGATTTCAAGGCAAATGGCGGCTTGATCGATCGGGAGGATCTGGCGCGTTACGAATTGTCGAAGGTAGAACCGGTTTGGGGCGACTACCGCGACAACCGCATCGCCACCTCGCCTCCGCCAGGCTCGGGCTTTCCGATGCTGGAACTCCTCCATATCATGGAGCAGTTCGACGTCGGCTCGCTGCAGCATGGCAGCGCAGAACATGTCCGCATCCTGTTCGAGGCCATGAAGCGGATGACGATCGACAAGGACGCGCATATGGGCGATCCCGCCTATGTCGACGTGCCCTATGAAAAGCTGCTGTCGAAAGAGCATGCAAAGGCGCATGCTGGCGCGATCAAGGCAGGTGAGATCGCCAGCGTATCGCGCCTTGATGGATCGCAGCGCGACACCACGCATATCTCGGTGATCGACAAGGACGGCAATGCCGTCGCGATGACCCACACCCTCGGCAGTCCCTCGGGCGCGATCACCGACGGCCTCGGCTTCATGTACAATGGCACGATGAGCCGCTTTAACCCGGTTCCCGGTAAGCCCGGCTCCATCGCGCCCGGCAAGCGGCGTCCAAGTTCGGCTGCGCCGACGATCGTCTTCAAGGACGGCGAGCCCAGCATCGTCATCGGAGCGCCAGGCGGCAGCTATATCGCGCCCGCGGTTGCGCAATGCCTGATGAACATGATCGATTTCGACATGTCCGTGCTCGAAGCCGTCTCGGCGCCGAGGATCGTAGGGGTGTCAAACACGATCGACATCTGCAATCGCATTCGACACTCTGTCGAAGACGAGCTTCGGGCGCAAGGCTATCAGGTGGCGCGGTCGCCGCAGACATATGCGTTCGCCGCAGTCCACGCGATCAAGATTGACGGCGGCATCTCGAAAGGCGCGGCCGATCCGCAGCGCGACGGGATGGCCATCTCCGTCGCCTAGATTCAAAGTGTTACAGCGTCCTTTGCGGTTCTCGAAAAGACGCGCGGCGCTGTAGGGAGAGGTTCAATGGTCACATCCATTATCAGGCGGTTGATACAGGCGCTCTTCGTCATTGTCGCGATGACGATCATTGTCTTCATCGGCGTCAATGTGATCGGCAACCCGGTCGACATCCTCATCAACCCGGACGCCAATCAGGCGGAGCGGGCACTCGTCATCGCGCATTACGGTCTGGATCAGCCGCTGTGGAAACAGTATCTGCTGTTTCTCCAAGGACTTCTGCACGGGGATTTCGGCAACAGCTTCGTTTATGGGCGGCCGGCGCTGGGTCTGATCCTCGAACGTCTCCCAGCGACGCTCGAACTGGCGATCACGGCTCTCGGCATCGCGCTGCTGTTCGGCTTGCCGCTTGGGCTGTATGCAGGGCTCTACCCCAATAGGATTTCCTCCAAGCTCATCATGAGCGGCTCGATTCTGGGCTTCTCGCTTCCGACCTTCTGGGTCGGTCTCATGCTGATCATGGTGTTTTCCGTCGAGCTCGGCTGGTTGCCGACGAATGGCCGCGGCCCGACGCAGGAGCTGCTCGGCGCACAATGGTCGTTTCTGACCGCAGACGGCATCCGGCACCTTTTATTGCCGGCCTTCAACCTGGCTCTGTTCAAGACGTCGCTCATTCTTCGGCTGACCCGTGCCGGCGTGCAGGAGGTCCTTCCCCAGGACTATGTGAAGTTTGCCCGCGCGAAGGGATTGCGAGAGCGGCGGATCATTTCCGTGCACGTTCTCAAGAACCTGATGATCCCGGTGGTGACGATTATCGGTCTCGAGTTCGGGTCACTCATCGCCTTTTCGGTCGTCACCGAAAGCATCTTTGCGTGGCCGGGCATGGGCAAGCTCATCATCGACTCGATCAACCTTCTCGATCGCCCCGTCATCGTCGCCTACCTGATGATGATGGTGCTGCTCTTCGTCGTCCTCAACTTCATCATCGACATCTGTTATACCCTTCTGGATCCGCGGGTCCGGCTGGAAGGAAAGGCTTGACCCCATGGCCGAACCACACACGCAAGACACAAGCGCTCCAACGCCCGAACCCAGTCGTCTGTCGAAAGGGATCGCGGATTTCTTCAGCTCTCCGGCAGCTGCGATCGCCTTCCTCACGCTGGTGATCATCTGTTGCCTGGCGTTGTTTGCGCCATGGATCTCTCCGCAAAATCCCTATGATTTGATGCAGCTCGATATCATGGATGGACGACTGCCGCCGGGGTCTGAATCCATGACCGGGCTCGTCTATCACCTCGGTACCGACAGCCAGGGCCGCGATATCCTGTCCGGCATCCTCTATGGCCTGCGCACCTCTTTGCTGGTGGGCGTTCTGTCGGCTTTCGCTGCTGCCATCATCGGAACCTCAGCTGGACTGTTCGCCGCTTACATGGGAGGACGCACGGAGACCGCGATGATGCGGCTCGTCGACCTGCAGCTGTCATTTCCCACAATATTGATGGCGCTCATGATGCTCGCCGTGCTCGGCAAGGGTGTGCCCAATGTCGTGATCGCACTGATCATCGCCGAGTGGGCGACCTATGCCCGCACGGTCCGCGGCACCGCTCTGGTCGAGCGCGAGAAGGAATATATCGAGGCGGCCCGGATGCTGCGCCTGCCCGGATGGCGCATCCTCTTCAGGCACCTGCTGCCGAACTGTCTTGCGCCGGTCATCGTCATCGCCACGATGCAGATCGCGAGGGCAATCGGCCTCGAAGCAACCTTGTCCTTCCTTGGTCTCGGTGCATCCGTGACCGAACCCTCGCTCGGCATGCTGATCTCGACGGGCTACCAGTATCTTCTGACCGGCCTCTACTGGATCAGCTTCTTTCCCGGCATTGCCCTTCTGGTCACGATCGCGGCGATCAATCTCGTCGGTGACCGGCTGCGCGATGTGCTCAACCCGAGGAACATGTCATGACCCCGTTGCTGCAAGTGAGCAATCTTGTCACCGAATTCGGCGGCGGCAGGGGACGCCCCAGCCTTTGCGCCGTCAATGATGTGTCGTTCACGGTGGAGCGCGGCAAGGTCCTTGGTCTCGTGGGAGAATCCGGATCCGGAAAGTCGGTGACCGGCTTCTCGATCATGCGGCTCCTCGATAAACCCGGCCGGGTTGCCGGCGGCCGGATCATCTTCGACGGCGCCGACATCGCGAAATATTCGGACGAAGAGATGCGGCAGCTGCGCGGCAAGCGGATCGCTATGGTATTCCAGGATCCGACGATGACGCTCAACCCGGTCCTGACGGTCGGGACGCAGATGGTGGAAGCCGTTCAGGCACACGAGCGAGTCCCGAAGGATACCGCCCGGCAGCGGGCGCGTGATGCTTTAGCGCTGGTTGGAATACCAAGCCCTGAAGAAAGGCTTGCCGCCTATCCGCATCAGTTTTCCGGCGGAATGCGCCAGCGTGTGGCGATTGCCATCGCGCTTCTTCACAAGCCGGACCTTATCATCGCCGATGAACCGACAACGGCGCTTGATGTGACGATCCAGAGCCAGATCATTTCCGAATTCCAGAAACTCACCGAAGAGGGAGATACGGCGGTGATCTGGATCACCCACGATCTGGCGATCGTTTCAAGATTGGCCGACGAGATCGCCGTCATGTATGCCGGCCGCCTCGTCGAGACCGGACCGGTGGGCAAGGTTCTGACTGATCCTCACCATCCCTACACTGCCGGTCTGATCGCGTCGGTGCCTTCGCAAAACAGACGCGGAGAGCCCCTTCACCAGATCCGCGGCATGACACCGGCCATCAACCGCCTCCCACAGGGATGTAGTTTTCGTACGCGTTGTGATCGGGCAACCGACGGCTGCCTGGTCATGCCAGAGCTCATGCCGGAAGGCGATCGCTCCTTCCGCTGCATTCATCCCGTAACGAAAGAATTAGCATGATGACCGCGACCGCCGCGCCCCTGATCGAAGTGAGGAACGTGTCGCAGCGCTTCGGAGCCAAGCCCGATTTGGCCGCCAAGATCGCGCTCAAGCTCAAGCTGGCCAAACCCGCGCCTGTCGTTCACGCGCTTGACAACGTCAGCCTCAGCATTCGGCCCGGAGAGGTTGTCGGCCTTGTCGGCGAAAGCGGCTGCGGGAAGTCGACGCTCGGCCGCGCCATTGCAGGGATCACCTCGCCGAGCCAGGGCCACATTCTCTGGAAGGGGATGGATCGAAGCGCCATGTCGAAAGGCGAGCAGCATCAGTTTGGTCTCGCCAGCCAGATGATATTCCAGAACCCGATGGCGGCTCTCAATCCGCGCATGACCGTCGAGGAGCTTATCTGGGAGGCGCCTCGAACGCATGGGCTTGCCCGCTCGGCGGAGCGCGACGCCTATGTCGACAGATATTTAATGCTGGCCGGTTTCGACCCGGCCATGAAAAAGCGATACCCGCACCAGTTTTCCGGTGGCCAGCGGCAGCGCGTCAATATTGCGCGCGCGCTCGCCGTGCAGCCGAAATTCCTCGTCTGTGACGAAAGCGTCGCGGCGCTCGACGTTTCCATCCAGGCTCAGGTCATCAACCTGTTCATGGAACTTCGTGACAAGCTTGACCTGACCTACTTGTTCGTCAGTCATGATCTCGGCGTTGTGGAACATATTTCCGACCGCGTTGCGATCATGTATCTCGGCCGCATCGTCGAAGAGGCGCCCGTCGAGGAGGTTTTCAGGCGGCCCAATCATCCGTACACGAAAGCGCTCTTGGCCGAGGTGCCGCGCATCGAACCCGGCAAGCGACAGTTCAAACCCGTCGATGGCGAACTCCCCAGCCCGATAAACCCGCCGAAAGGCTGTCACTTTCATCCGAGATGCCCGTTCGCGATGGACCGCTGTCATATGGAAGTGCCGGTGAAAAAGGAAATTGCACCGGGGCATTTGTCGGCTTGCCATCTCAATGATGAATGATCTCAAACGACAGGATCCTGATTGCTTCAGGCCTAAAATCATCCTCCTCTAGTGTGCATGAGCGCCGCCCGGTCGGGAAACTTTTTTCAACCCGGCTCCCGCTGCAGCGGTGTCCGCCAGGGACGCATCGCCAAGCGAGATGACGCCGGTAAGGCGTTTGTCACGATTGACGACGGGAAGGCGGCGGACCTGGACCTGCCCCATATTGCGGGTCACGTCGTCGACATCTTCGTCTTCGAAACAATATTTGACATCGCGTGACATGACTTCGCGCACCTTTGCATCGCCCCCGAGTCCATCGGCAAGCCCACGCACGACGAGATCGCGATCCGTGATCGTTCCGACGAGCCGGTCGTTGTCGCCGACCGGCAGGAAGCCGATCTGCCTGTCGGCCATGCATCTCGCGATTTCGGCTATCGTCTGATTAGGGTTGGCGATTTCTACATCGCGAGACATGATCTCTGACACTTTCATGGTCTTTCCTCCTGCCTTTTACGGTTAGTGGACGTCGAATGTTCCGGTGAGAGTCGTTTCCGAAACGACGTGGTTGCGGCTCCTGCCACCCTCTCGATGGGGACTGAGTGTCGCTATCCGGATCCGGCCAGAGCGCCTGGACTTCTGCCGGCAGTCCGTGGCGCACTTTCCGCACCTCGCCCGGGCGTCGATGAAAGCTCGTCGTTCACCGCAGACTAGCTGCCGATCAGGTCCCTGCTCGGCCATCAGATCGTCGTGCCGCATATTTGTAGTTTGCAGCGTCTTATCGAAGACGGCTACACCCGGAGCGCTCATGGCTCCACCCCCATGATGATGGTTCGAATCTATGAAACCGGTCAGGGAGACGAAAGTTCCGGAAGCCATCGGTAAATGCTCCGGTCGCATCGTCAGGAATCCGACGTGCCCTCCTCCTCCACGAATATCCCCCAAGCGGCGATGAAGAGAGCGGCGATCAGCGGCCCGATCACGAAACCATTGATGCCTAGTAGAGAAATGCCGCCAATGGTGGAAATGAGGACAACATAGTCGGGAAGCTTGGTCTCTCTGCCGACCAGGGACGGCCGCAGCAGATTATCGACAAGACCGATGACGAGGGCGCCTACCGCAACCAGCACAATCGCCTTCACCCAAAAGCCGGCCAGAGCCAGGTAAATGGCCGTGGGGACCCAGATCAATGCGGCGCCGACCGCAGGCAGCAGCGACAGGAAACTCATCAGCACGCCCCACAGAAGGGCTGGCTCGACGCCAAGGGCCCAGAAGGCGATTCCGCCGATCGAACCCTGGATGATGGCGATGATAATATTGCCTCGCACGGTCGCGTGAACGACCGAAGTGAATTTGGAGGTGAAGCGAAGTGTATGGGCATCGCTGAGAGGCAGCGCTCTTCTGATGGCGCGGGCAAGGGCGCGCCCATCCCGGAACATGAAGAACAGGAGATAGAGCATCACGCCGAAGGTGACGAAGAACCGCACGGTGTTCTGACCGAGGCTCAAGGCGCGTCCGGCAAAAAAACCGCCGCCCTGCATCAATGCCGAGGAAACGCGGTCCTGAAACGTATCGACGCCGTTCAGCTCGATGCTCCGGAGCCAGTCGCGGAGGAACAAGGGCAATGCTTCCTGCAGATTATGAATAAAGCTCCGGACGTCGATCTCGCCGGTGTCCATACGTTGGTAGAGATGGTTGCCCTGCTGGACGAGTGAACTGAGGACGATCAGCCCGGGAATGATAACGACGCAGAGGCAGATCAACACAGACAGCGCTGCAGCAAGGTTTCCCCGCCCACCCAGCCGCGCCTCGATACGGGCGTGAAGCGGGAAGAAGATGATAGCGAGGACGACTGCCCAGAATATCGCCGAATAGAACGGTAGCACGACGGCGACGAACGCAATGGTCACGAGGACCAGAAGCACATAGAAACTGACACGCTGAAGGAGCATTCGATCTTTCCGCTTCGAGACCGCGATGATGGTAGCACAGATAAAGCGGCAGCGCTGAGCCGCCCGTCCATCCTACTCTAGCGGCTCAATGCCGTAGGCGCCGTCCCGACGGGAACTTCTTCTTCCGATTTAGTTTTGCGCCTCATGTTAGTGAAGCCTGTCCAGCCGACGTTCGGAATAACAATTCACGTCGCAGATCAGGACGTTCACATCCTTGACGGTGGCAACTCACATGGCATTCCAGTCGTCCTCCTGCATGGCTGCGGCAGTCTTGCGCAGGAAATTTTGCTTCCCTTCGACAACAGCGATATCCGGATCATTGCTCCCGACCGGCCCGGCTATGGACTGAGCACGCCGGCTGCACCGGCTGAGCGTGGACCTGAGGGACAGCCCTTCTGGCTTGAACGCCTTCTCACGTCTCTTGACCTGTCGGAGGTGAGGATCGTTGCGCACTCGATCGGCAGCGCAGCGGCGTTACACCTTGCTGCAAGAAGACCAGAAGTGTCGGGCATTTGCCCCATCATGTGGTCCCAGGCGTTGCGCGAGAGATGCTTTGTGATCTTGTGGAGGCATTCGCACAAGAAAAGGAACTGCCGCGTGTGAAGAGCATCGGCTCGCAGGCGGTTGCGGAAAGAGTACATGCCGATTTCAAAGGTGATGAATGCCCGGCCCTTTAACTCGAAGCGCCGCGGCATTCCAGAGTAACAATGGGGCAATACCAGACACAGGAGGCCCGTGAACCGATCTCCGCCTTTAGGGAGGATATGATTTTTCTGTTGTGGCAAATGAAAAATCTGATTTACTGACACTTCGCTGCTTGGCTTTAAGGGGGATATTGCCGATGCCGTGGACACGCAGAAATATTGTGCTTGGTGGATTGGCGTTACTTGGCGCCGGTGCGGTCCAGAAACCGGCATTCGCCGCCGCATCTTCCAATTTTGCCGGCACCGCCGTCGACAATGGCGTGACGTTCCAAAAGACCAACTTCGCCAAGATCGACAAGAAGTGGCACCGCCAGGTTGTCAAATATTTCAGCAGCGAGCCGATCGGCACCGTCGTCGTCGATACAAGGCACCATTTTCTCTACGTGATCATGGAGAACAAGACGGCCATCCGCTATGGCGTCGGCGTCGGCCGCGAGGGCTTCAAATGGTTTGGCCGCGCCACGATCGACGCTAAATCGCTTTGGCCGCGCTGGACGCCGCCGCCGGAGATGCGCAAGCGCCATCCTGAACTGCCCGAATTCGTGGCCGGAGGTTCACCGAAAAATCCACTTGGTCCCCGCGCCATGTATCTGCATCGCGACGGCGTCGACACCGGTTATCGCTTCCACGGCACGCTTGAGCCGTGGAGCATCGGCAAGGATGCCTCCAGCGGCTGTATCCGCATGTTCAACGAAGACGCCATCGATCTTTACCAGCGTTGCCCCATCGGCACCGCGGTGCAGGTTCTGCCGCACATTGCCGACCAGGCTGAAAGTGCCGCGCAGGTCAGCCAAATAACTCCGGTCGAATGAGGAATATCCGCTGATGTCTGCTCCGACCGGATACATGAGGCAGCTTATGGCCGCGGCCATGCTCCTGGCGCTTACCGCCTGCACCACAACCAAGGTCGCGTCTCTGGAAGAACCCGCTGCGGCGCCGATGACCGGCCAGACCAACGATCCGGCGCCCGGTTTCGAAACCGTCGCGGCTGGCAGTGAAGAGGATTTCATCCTCAATGTCGGCCGAAGGATCTACTTCAAGCAGGACTCCGCCACGCTCGATTCCGTCGCTATGGCAACATTGGACAACCAGGCCATCTGGCTAAACAAGAACCCGACTTGGCTGCTCAAGCTGCAGGGATTTGC
>Ga0209758_1005107_pt1 | contig 10385 bp, 7 predicted proteins | sample AraplaMF_Col_mMF_FD_184258 | JGI IMG/M metagenome (GOLD analysis project Ga0209758, IMG submission 184258) | Arabidopsis root microbial communities from the University of North Carolina, USA - plate scrape MF_Col_mMF (SPAdes) (version 2) | ecosystem: Host-associated > Plants > Roots > Endosphere ... | reverse complement strand
GATCATCACGCCGGCCAGCAGCCCATACGCGGCTGTCCAGGCCTCTCGCGCCTCCTGCGTGAACGCCTCGCCCAGGCCCGCCTCGAGCGTCTCGATCAGCGCCTGGCCGACGGTCCCGTAGTGATGCTCCTCGACGCCGTAGCCGACATGGCGCCTGGCGAGGTCCTGGACGGTGGGCAGGATGGTTTCGGCGCGCGACAGCCCATGCACGACGAAGCCCAGAGCCGCCATCAGCTTGGCGCCCTGCTTTTTCATGTCGGTCTCGCGAAAGAGCGTCTTGAGGCTGCCATCGATGGCGAACAGCTTCTCGTAGAACAAGGCCGCGGCCGCCTCCTTGATCGGGACGACCTCGCGAAAACTCTCCTGCACAAGCTTGATCTGGTCGGGTGTCATCGGCGCATGCTCCTCGGTTTTTGGATGCCAAGACCATCGAGCTTGAGCGTTTCGCGGGCATGCCGGTTGTAGAGATGGTATGTTTCAGCTTGGTCTCTGGCGGGTATCAGGATGCGCTAGGCTGGTTCCTCGCCCCCACGAATGTGGCTAGGCGGTTCACACATCACGCAAGCTCCAGCCGTGTGCGATGGATTGGAACTACTGAAGGCCGTGGCGGAAGGTGATTGGGCCCGGCGGCTTGGGCAAGATCGTCGGCTGAGGCGGCGCCTCGTCTCTCCTGCGGCGCTGCCACGCGCCGGCGCCTGTCCAGGCGGCAGGCTTTTCACGACTTTCTTCTGCGACGCACAATAAACGCTTGATGTTTTGCCGCAGTGCAGCGTAAGCTTAATTAGTAATGCCTCAATTTTTTGGATGGTGTTGCATGGCTGGCAAAGACGCCGGCCCATGCGCGGGTGAATAGTTATGGCCTGGCCTGACGCTAACCGGCGCGCCAGATGAATTTCAGCATGGAGACTTCGTAAAAACCGCGTTTGACCTTACGGGGTGACAATGGAGCAGATGCGATTCCACAATCTTGATGTTGTGCGCGGCGTCGCGGCGTTCATCGTTGTTTTGAACCATGCATATAATTTCATGCCGGGGCATGACTGGCACTCCAGGAGCCTCGACTACACGCCTCTCAGCCACCTTGTGAACGGCCGTGTCGCGGTCATCGTCTTCTTCGTCCTCTCGGGCTTCGTACTGGCACTTCCCTTCATGAAAGGGCAGCGGATTTCCTACGGCCACTTCGTGTTCCGGCGGTTCTGCCGAATCTACCTGCCGTTTGCCGTTGCCATCCTGCTGGCCCTGGTGCTGGCTTCGATACTCGCCTTTCCCAAGCCGCAATGGGCCATGGACGAAGCCGACTGGGCAAGCCCCATCGATCTCCCCCTGATCGTCGCGCATTTCCTGATGACCGGCATCGGCTATGCCAGCATCTCGCTCGACCCGCCGATGTGGACGCTGATCCAGGAAATGCGCATCGCGCTCGTCTTCCCGCTGCTCGTGCTTGCAGTCATGCGCCTTTCCTGGAAAGGCGTCGCCGTCATCTTCCTCATAGCCTTGGTCGCCACCAAGACGCCGGCGCTGATCGGCGAGCAGTTCGGCGACAAGGTTTCCTCATCGGCGCTCGGCAGCCTGCTGCTCACCACCTATTACCTCTCCTTCTTCGCCTTCGGCGTGCTTCTCGCCAGGAATCTCGACCAAGTGATCGCGCTGGTGAAGAAGATGCCGCGTCCCCTGCACCTGGCGGTCGTCGCCGGCTTCATCCTGGCGCCAAAAGCGCTGGTGGAGAAAAGCTACCTGGCCGGCGATTTTACTTATGCGCTGGTGGCCGGTTACATCATCATCTGCTGCATCTCATTTCCCCAGCGGTTGGCGGTGCTGGAGCGGCCGAGCCTGCGCTGGGCCGGAAAAGTCTCCTATTCGCTCTATCTCACGCATCTGCCGGTCATGCTGTCGCTCATGTACCTGCTGCATGACCGCGCCCCGCTGCCGATCATCCTGGTCCTGTCGCTTGCGCTGATGCTGCCGGTGGCGGAGATCTTCCATCGCCAGGTGGAGCTACCTTCGGCGCGGCTGGGGCGGCTGACCGTCAGGCGCAAACCCGTGCCACCCGGCGGCGCCGCGCCTGCGTAGCGGATAATTTAAAGCGCGTCGCGCGAATCCGTTTCGACGCGACGCGCTTTAGGTGCGGTGCGATCGAAGCTTCGCCTTCACTCGCATTGCCGGCGCGGACCGCCGTCGAAGGGCTGGTAGGTGTTGTCCTGCGGATCGTAGGAGCGGTAGCGGCTGAAGCAGTAGTCGACATGGTCGCCCGCCGAGACCGACCGGCCCGACGCCTGTTCCCTGGCGGCCTCAGCCTCGGGCGAAATCTCTTCCAGCGGGCCTCCATAAGTGGTGGCATATCCACCTCCCGTGGGAGCGTAGCCTTCCATCTCGGCCTGGTCGTCGGTCATCTGGTCGTCGGTCGTGGCGCCCTGCTGGTCGTTCGCGCCGGCCTGATCGTTCTGGTCGGTCGAGGCGGTGCGGTCGCCGCCGGGATCATAATAGGGCGAGATGCAGGGGCGCAGTTCGCCGCTGTAGGAGCGGTAGCTGTTTTCCGCCGGGCGGTAGCTGCGATAACGGGTGGCGCACCATTGCAGGTGGGCAACGGGCCGTTGCTGTTGGGCCTGCTGATCGGCCGTGGCCGGCGGCTGGAGCGCGCCGAGCTCGGCAGTTTGCTGGTTCGGCTGGGCGATGGCGGGCTGGGGCTGCTGTGGTGCTGCTTGCGGCGCCGGCGCCGCGAGCGCCGCCGTCCGCGCTCCGCCATCCACCTTTGCCGGTTCGCCGGCCGTCGCGGGGGCAGTCGCTACCTGCCGGGCGGGAATGCGTTGAAGGTTCTGCTTCTGCTGATCGACCGGCTGGGCATCCTTCGTCCAGAGCTCGGAAACGCCGATCGCGGGCGTTGCCTGGCGCACCGGCTTGGCGGCGAGCAGCCAGGTGGCGAAGGCAAGTCCGCTGGCGAACACCGCCAAGGTCAGCACGAAGCCGCCGGCAATTCCCAACAAAGCTTTCACGCCGCGCTCCTTTAGCCCCCGCTCATAGAATGCGGGGCGCGAGATGGAGTTCCTTCTCCTCTGCAATGGGGGCCAAAGTCGGGCGGGTCACTGTCGCCGGACGGCGGCAACGCAGATCCTGTCGTCTAGCCAACCACTTCCTTATACTCCCTCACCTTGCCTTCCTGGCCGCGAATGCGCCACGTCCCGCCTTCGCAGCCCTCGATATGGCTCGCTGTCAGCGGCACCTTGCCGCCGCCGTCCGGCAGGTCGATGACATAGTTCGGGTTGCAGATGCCGGAAAGGCGCCGGCGCAGTTCCGCCACCAGCGCCTGGCCTTCGGCAATCGTTGTGCGGCGGTGCGCCATGCCGCGCGCGAGGTCGCCGTGGTGGAGGTAATAGGGTTTTACGCCGAGACGATACATCAGCTCGCGGCAGAGCTCTTCCAGCACCTCGACATTGTCGTTGACGCCTTTGAGGAGAACGCTCTGGTTGAGCAGCACGAACCCCGCCTGGCGCATCGTGCGGCAGGCTGCCTCCGCCGCTTGCGTGAGCTCGCGCGGATGGTTGAAGTGCGTGACCACGGTTACCATCAGCCGGCCTTGCAGCGCCTCAGCCAGGCCGGGCGTGACACGCGACGGCAGCGCAACCGGCACGCGCGTGTGGATGCGCAGCAGCCGCAGATGCGGGATCGCCTCCAGCCGGGATCGGATTTCAGCCAGCGCCTTGTCGGGCAGCGACAGCGGATCGCCGCCGGTCAGGATCACCTCGCGGATTTCCGGGTGCCCGGCGATGTAGGCCAGTGCCGGTTCCAGCGCCTCGCGCGTATAGCCGCGACCGATCGAGGTCAGCGACTCTTTCCTGAAGCAGAAGCGGCAATAGACCGCGCATTGATAGGTGGGGAATAGAAGCACGCGGTCGGCATGGCGGTGCGTCAGGCGAGGCACCGGGCTGAAGGCGTGGTCGCCGATCGGATCATCGAGTTCGCCTTCGGCGGCGACGAGCTCGTCCGGCGACGGGATCACCTGGGCGCGGATCGGATCGTCGGGGTCGTTCCAGTCGATCAGGTCGAGATAGGGTTTTGGCACGCGCACCTTGTGCACGGCCGCGGCTTCCTGCGCGGCGGCGCGCTCGGCGGACGAGAGCGGCAAGGACGCGAGGTCGCGGACATGGCGCACACCGGCGCGGATGTCGGCTTGCCAGGCAGCGTCGGGCGCGGCGGCTTGCTTGAGATTGGCGTCTGAGGTCATTGGCGGTCTCGGGGCGGTTTGCGCGGGTATCGGCCGGATGGTGGGCGGGGTCAACCGCCACCGTTACCACGGGCGGGTAGACGCGCCGCCTCGCACCCTGCCCTCTGCCATTCGGATAGTTGTTTTGCCGAAATGCTATTAATCTGCGCTATCCGGGGTTTTGGGGCGACACGAATGGATTTCAGCTCGGGCCATGGCTACCTCCTGATCGGCGGGCTCATCCTGGTCGGCGCGGGACTGCTGATACTCTCGCTGTTCGTCAATTTGCGCGTAGCCCATAGTGTGCGCGACGACGTGCGCCATCGCGAAAAGCTGCTGGAATATTACCGCAACATCTTTTCGCAGCTTGGCGTGATCCTGATCGGCATCGGCGTCTCGCTGTTCATCTTCTTCTTCCAGCAGAACTATCAGGACCAGCGCAAACGCGAGACCGAGCTGCAGCAGGTGCTCGCCAAGCTCGCAGGTCGCATCGCGCGCGGCGCGCCCGTTGTCGCATCGCTCGGCGAATTCGACGACGTGCTGGACGAAGGCGGCGCCTATGTCAGTCCGGACCTTGGCGGGAAGAACGCTGCGGTGAGCGCGCAGGGAGCCGAGATCGGCAAGCAGGTCGCGAAAATCCTCCTGGTCGAACGCGATATCGATCTGCGCGACTTCGATATCCTGAACCTGTCGCGCGATTTCGAAACGACGTTCGTCGTCAACGAGCTCGACCCCAAGCTGTGGTTCGACATCGTGCGCGACGAGAGCGAGATCAAATACGCCACCACGCAGCTCGTCCTCGACTACAAGGACCTGCAGGACGCGATCGGCGGCGAGCCCGTGGAGACCGCGGTAGCCAGTCCGGAAAAGGAGCGCAAGATCAAACAGGAGGTGCTCGACATCTTCTATGACGCCGATCTCCTGCGCCTGCGCGGCAGGCAATTTCTCGGCCGCGCATGCTGGCTGTTCAGCCAGGGGCGCGGCTTCGTCAAACTCGCGCCGGTCGACGCGATCGAGGCCGACGCCAGGTCGCACCAGGAATGGATCGACCGGGCAAAGCCTGTGCTGACGCAGTCAAAATCGGGCAGCGGCGATTGCTTCACGCTGCTGCATTTTGGCCAGGCGTCGTAAGCCCAGCCGGTCAATCATCAGTCCGTCGCAGCGTGCCCAGATGATTGTCGTCGAGGAATTCGATGGTGATCGCCGACGCCTTGCCTTCAGGGCCCACCATGAAGCTGACGCCGGCAGGCCTTTCCGGCATCTCCGCATCGGGGTAGGTCAGGAAGAGGTCGCCGTCGAAATGGGTCAATGAATAGGACCGGACGCCGTCCGGGCCCAGCTTGAGCAGGAGTGAATCCCCCTCGCTCGACACCAGAGCATCGCCGATGAAGTCGTTTGCGTAGCGGCCGGCATAGGCGCTGGCCGGCCGAGCCGGCGCTGCCGGAGACGGCGGCTTGGCATAGGTGGCCTTGGCCGCCTCGATCGCCGGGCCGAACATGCCGGAGAAGATCCCGTCCCATGCGCCGATCCAATCCTTCTCGACCTTGCCGTCGAAGACGAGGTCGGCAAAGCTGTCGGACAGCCCTTCCGGCACGCCCGACGGAAAGGCATTGGCGAGGACGACGATGCCGAGCTTCTCCCTGGGGAAGATCGTCGCCACCGTGCGTGCGCCCGTGCTGAAGGCGCCAGAGTGGCCCCAGCTCAGGCCGTGCCGCCCGAATTCGACGTTCCAGCCGAGGCCGTAGAAGGACTCACCACCGGAGACGGGGTTCTTGCCGCGGGTCATCAGCGGCACATGCATCTGGTCCATGGCGTCGGCCGAGATCAGTGGCTTGCCGGCATAGACGCCGTTGCCGATCACGAGGCGCAGCCATTGCGCGAGATCGCGCGCGGTGGAACTGACGCCGCCGGCGGGCGCCTGCGCATCCGGCTCGCGCTTGACCTTCGCGGCCCATGCGCCATCGACCATGACGTGGAGCTCGGCGCGATTGTCGTGCTTGACGAAATCGGCGTAACGGGAACTGGTCGAGGCCATGCCGAGCGGGCGGTAGAGTTTTTCCTCGGTGACCTCCTCCCAGGATTTGCCTGTCGGCCCGGCAGCCGCGACGGCTCCCTCGGTCAGGCCGAAATTGGAGTAGGAGTAGCCGGCGCGAAAGCTCGACGATGGCGGCACCAAACGCAGGCGATGCAGGATCGTGGCGCGGTCGAAGCCGATGTTCTCGAGATCGTCGCCGGCGGTGCCCGGCAGCCCGCTGCGATGCGCAAACAGGTCGCGGATGGTGAGTTGGCTGGTCGGATAGGGATCGGCGAGCCGGAAGGCCGGATCGAGATCGGCGATCTTGGAATCCCAGGACACGACGTGATCGCTGACCAGCGCGGCCACGACCGTGGCGGAGACGGGCTTGGAAAGGGAAGCGATCTGGAACACCGTGTCGGCGTCGACGGCCTCCGGCTTTCCGGCTTCGCGGCGCCCGAAACCCTTCAGGAACACCACTTTGTCGTCATGCACGACGGCAATGGCGAGGCCGGGAACGGCACCGTTGGCGACGGTGCCCTCCGCCAGGGCTTCGAGCTTCGATAGAGCGGTCGCGATGCGTTCGGGCGTTATCGGATCGGCCGGCGCCGCATGGGGCCAAAGCGCCATCACGGCGGCGAAGGCCCAAATCCCCCAATGGCAGACACTCCGAACAAGCCGCATGCGCGCCTCCCCTGCCTGCATTCATTTGACCATCGTACAGCCAGGCACCGATAAGGCCAACCCTTGTTCCCCCCTTCGCCGCAATCGACCACGCCTGCATTTTCGGGCAATCTCATCGGACGGCGATCATGGGGGAAGATGATCCGTTGCCGAGGGAGGATTGCCATGACCGACACGCCAGCGGCGCTGCCGCGCTATGAGGATGCCGTCGAGCGCTTCCGCATCGAGGACGAGGTCGCGCGGCTCCATGGCGATCCGGCGAGCGGCATCAACGCCTATGTCGAATGCTGTGGCCGCTACACCGGCGCGAACCGGCTCGCTCTGCGCGCCATCTCGGCCGACGGAGTGCTGCGCGAGTTCACCTTCGACGACCTCGCTGACATGTCCGGGCGCGTCGGCTCCATGCTCAAGGAATTCGGCGTCGGCCCCGGCGATGTCGTCGCCGGCATGCTGCCGCGCATTCCCGAGCTGGTGGCGCTGATCCTCGGCACCTGGCGCATCGGCGCGGTCTACCAGCCTTTATTCACCGCTTTCGGGCCGAAGGCGATCGAGCATCGGCTGAGCTACAGCAGGGCGAAGCTGGTGGTGACCAACATCGCCAACCGCGGCAAGCTCGACGAGGTGGACAATCATCCGCGCATCGCCACCATTCTTGGCCCCGGCGAAACGCTGCCCGCCGGCGACGTCGATTTCCGCGCGGCGCTCGCGGCCGCCTCTCCCGACTGCGAACCGGTCATGCGCAAGGGCACCGATCTGTTCATGATGATGTCGACCTCCGGCACGACCGGGCATCCGAAGGGCGTGCCGGTCCCGCTCAGCGCGCTGCAGGCCTTCGGCGCCTATATGCGCGACGCGATCGGGCTTCGGCCCGACGATATCTTCTGGAACATCGCCGATCCCGGCTGGGCCTACGGGCTCTATTACGCGATTACCGGGCCCTTGCAGCTCGGCATCGCCACCACCTTCTACGAAGGCGCCTTCAACGCCAAATCGACCTACGACATCATCGAGCGACTGGGCGTCACCAGCCTTGCCGGCTCGCCGACAGCCTATCGCCTGCTGATGGCGGAAGGGCCGGAGGCCGCGGCCCGCGTCAAAGGCAGGCTCCGCGTGGTGAGCAGTGCCGGCGAGCCGCTCAATCCGGAGGTGATCCGCTGGTTCGACGCGCATCTGGCAGCACCCATCCACGACCATTATGGCCAGACCGAGAACGGCATGATGGTCAACAACCATCACGGGCTGGCGCATACGGTCCGCGCCGGCTCGGCCGGCTTTGCCATGCCGGGCTACCGCATGGTGGTGCTGGACGAAGCAGGCAACGAGCTCGGCCCCAACCAGCCCGGCGTGCTCGCCGTCGACATCGCCAGATCGCCGCTGCGCTGGTTCGGCGGCTACCACCAGGCGCAGACGCCGGCGATCGCGGGCGGCTATTACCGCACCGGCGACACGGTGGAATATGAGCCGGACGGCTCGGTCTCCTTCATCGGCCGGGCCGACGACGTCATCACCTCGTCCGGCTACCGTATCGGGCCGTTCGACGTCGAGAGCGCGCTGATCGAGCATCCGGCGGTCAATGAGGCGGCCGTCGTCGGCGTGCCCGATCCGCAGCGCACCGAGATCGTCAAGGCCTTCGTGGTGCTGGCACCCGCCTTCAAGGGCAGCGAGGCGCTGGCCGAGGAGCTCGCCCAGCATGTGAAGAAGAGGCTGTCGGCGCATTCCTATCCGCGCGCGGTCGAGTTCGTCAGCGAGCTGCCGAAGACGCCGAGCGGCAAGATCCAGCGGTTCCTGCTGAGGAAGGCCGAGGTGGAGAAGCGCAAGGCGGAGTAAAGATTTGCTCCTGCCTTTGATTTCCGCCACGCAAAAGCCGCCAAGTCGGGCGATGGCTCGCAAGGGGTTTGATCGCTAATTTGGGGTTGCAGCATGCGGCTGGTCTTAACGCTTCTCTTCGCACTGGCGGGCAGCACGGCATATGCGGCCTCGCCGGAAGACGATTATATCGCGGCGCGCGACAAGGCGATTGCCGATATCACCGCGCAGGAAAGCGCCAACACGGCGATCGAAACCATCGATGCCGAGAACGAGAAGGCCCTGGCCGACCTGCAGCAGCGGCTCGCCGCCATTCTCGGCCCGCTTTCGGTCAAGGGTTTTCCGGCGACCGGCACCAGCAACGTTCAAAGCCTCAACGCCTCCGATATCGGCTACGGTATGCTCGACGGGCTGCGATATGCCCAGAGCGACGACGGCCCAAGCATCGTCGCCTCGACGCGCGGGCTGACCGAGCGCTGGCTCAAGTCCAAATCGGCCGAAGCGGAAGCGGATTTCAAGCTGCCCGCCGACATTGGCGCGGCGTTGAAGCTCGACAGTTTCTACACCCAGGCCATCGGCAGCGACGCCGCGTTCGCCGGCACGCTCGATTTTTCGCTGAAGAAGCCCGAGGGCGCCGACATGGCGATCGCGCGGCTCGGCGGCTGGACCCAGGATGTCGGGCCGATCTACGACCAGCATGTCGTCGTGGCGGTCGTGAAGGGCGACCGCGTGCTGATCGCCGAGGCGCCCGCCTCGCCCGCCGTGCCGAAGATCGCGGCATGCGATGCGCTCTGGGCGGCCGCCGACGCCGCGGCGCAGAAAGCCCAGCAGGCCGACCAGGGCTCGGACCAGGACGACCCGCAGGCTTCCGATCCCGCCAACGCAGCCTGGGAAAAGGGCGACGCCGACTACCGCGCCTGCATGGCCCAGCGCCTGCCCGGCGATCCTTCCTTCCCGGCGCTGCTCAAGCAGGCGCAGGACCTTGCCGACGGCATGGCTGGGAAATAGTCCGCCAGAGCAATTCCAGGAAAGCGCAGCGGCTCTCCATGTGGAACTTGCGTCGAACCAAGGCGATAGAGCGGGTCGGCGCTGTCGAAGCCGAACCGCTCGAAGCCCTCAGCCTCCGTTCGCCCGCATGTTGCGTCGGGGAACACGCCGCGCGGCAGGGCGCGCCGTTTCCGCGATGATCCCATTGGCCTGAGGCGCGGCATCCTTGCGCGACCTTGCGTCGGTCACCCGATGCAGCCGCTCGTAAGGCAGCAATTCCCGGATGCGGGCATTGAGAGCTTCAACCTCGGCGTGCAGATCCTCGCATTCCTGCTTCTGGATATCGAGCTGGATCTGCTCGGATGCCTGCTGCAGCGAAAGCTGCGAGAAATTGGTGGTAATCACCGACAGGTTCCTTTTGTCGACTTCGCTCTCGTCCTTGAGAACGGCCAGCCTTTCCTCGGCAATCTGGCGTTCGGTGACGGCATCGTTCAACTGCGTCTTGAGCCTGGCGATCTCGGCCGTGGCTTCGCCATTGGCGACCGAGACCTGATCCAGACGCGACTGCAGTTCCTGGATCTCGGAACGCAAACCGCGCATTTCCGCCTGGCTGCGCGCCAATTCGGCGGCACTGTCGCTTTCCGCGATCCGCGCCGTCTCGGCTGTTTCCGCAAGCTTGGCCTGCGTTGCCTCCAG
>Ga0209758_1005104_pt1 | contig 10389 bp, 7 predicted proteins | sample AraplaMF_Col_mMF_FD_184258 | JGI IMG/M metagenome (GOLD analysis project Ga0209758, IMG submission 184258) | Arabidopsis root microbial communities from the University of North Carolina, USA - plate scrape MF_Col_mMF (SPAdes) (version 2) | ecosystem: Host-associated > Plants > Roots > Endosphere ... | reverse complement strand
TGGTGCCCGGCCGCCGACACGCCATAGGCGCGGCGCAGAATCACCGAGCACCACGGCACCGTGGCCTGGTACACGGCGGCCAGCGCGCGCACGCCGGCGCGCATGATGCCGGCCTGCTCCGCTTCCAGCCCCACCTGCAAGCCGACGGTGTCTACCAGATGCACCACGGGCAGGTGGAAGGTCTGCGCCAGGTCGACGAAGCGCGTGAATTTCTCGGCGGCATCGCTGTCCCAGCTGCCCCCGTCGCATGTCGGGTCGCTGGCAATCACGGCCACGGGCCAGCCGTCGAGCCGGGCCAGCCCGGTGACGATGGCGCAGCCCCACTGCCGGCCGGTTTCGAAGAACGAGCCGGTGTCGACCACGCATTCGACGATCGGACGGATTGCATAGTCGGTGCCCGGATGGCGCGGAATGGCCGACAGCAGCCATGCGTCGCGCCGCGCGGGATCGTCGACGGCCGGCGCGCGCGGCGGCAGTTCATGCACCGAGCCCGGCAGGTAGGAAAGAAAGCGGCGGGCGCGTGCGAAGGCTTCCTGCTCGGTGGGCACTTCGTCGTCTACCACGCCATTGCGCGTATGGATCTGGCTGCCGCCCAGTTCGTTCTTGGTCAGCGTCTGCCCGACCCGCGCCTCCACCGACGGCGGCCCTTCGTTGAACAGTTGCGAGGTCTCGCGCACCATCACCGAGTAGTGGCTCGACGCCACGCGTGCCGCGCCCATGCCCGCCACCGAGCCCAGCGCCAGCGACACCACCGGCACCGTGGCCAGGTTCTCCACCACGTGCTGCCACACCTTCATGGTCGGAATCAGCGTGTGGCCCTTGATCTCGACATTGCGCACCGAGCCGCCGCCGCCCGTGCCGTCCACCAGCCGGATCATCGGCAGGCGCAGGTCGTGGGCCATTTTCTCGGCGTGCACGAGCTTGTCGCCCACGGCGCCGTCATTGGCCCCGCCGCGCACCGTGAAATCGTCGCCCACCAGCACCACGGGCCGGCCGTCGACTTGTGCGCGGCCCATCACCAGGTTCGACGGCACAAGATCCACCAGCCGCCCGTTGCCGTCGTAGCGGCCGCTGCCGCTCAGGCCGCCCACTTCGCGGAACGAGCCGGCATCGGCAAGGGCGTCCACACGTTCGCGCACCGTGAGCTTGCCGGCCTGGCGGTGGCGCTCCACCTTGTCCGCCCCGCCCATCCGGGCGGCCAGCCGTCGGCGGTAAGCCAGTTCATCGACTTCGGGTTGCCAGCTCACGCGTTGTCTCCGTATTTATCTTTTTGATGATGCCGAGGACACTTCGCACGACCCGTGCCAGCTTTCGGCTACCCGGGCAGGCCTTGATTGCATTGAGAATTCCGGGCCCGGCGGCTAAGATGTCCGCCACGACGACATATAAGTGTCCGCACGACGGACACAACAGGAGACACAGGTGTCCTTGGAGACAACACCGCCGCTGGGCGCCGTGGTCTGTTCGGCCGACGGCACGCGGCTGGCCGCCATCGGCGTGTGCGCCGACCCTGCCCTGGCCGATGCCGCGCAGGCGGCGCTGGCCCGGGCCACGGAAGCCGTGAACGGCCGCCGGCTTTTTCCGGTGGAGGCCGGGGCCAGCCGCTACATCGGCCTGGCGCTCGAAGACGGACAGCACCAGTTGATCCTGCTGCACGGCGCCGACGCCCACGCCACGCTGCTCGACTTCCTTGCCACCGTGCCGTTCGCCGGCGCCATCCTCGACTACTTCCTCAACGACCCCTACCAGGCCATTACCGTGGTGGACCAGGCGGGGCGGGTGCGCTTCATCAGCCCGGTGCACGAGCGGTTCCTTGGCCTTGCACCGGGCGCCGGCACGGGCCGGCCGGCTGCGGAGGTCATCCCCAACTCGCGGCTGCCGCAGGTGGTGACGAGCGGCAAGGCCGAGATTGGCCAGCTGCAGCAACTGAACGGCGCCACGCGCGTGGTCAACCGCATTCCGATCCGCGCCGATGGCAAGGTGGTGGGCGCCATCGGCCAGGTCATGTTCAAGGGCCCGGAGGAACTGGTGCGCCTGCACAAGGAGTTGTCCGACCTGCGTTCCGAGGTGGCGCGCTACCAGCGCGAGTACGGAGGGCTGCGCGAGCAGCAAGCCACGCTGGGCCTGATTGGCGAGAGCGCCCCGATGCAGCGGCTGCGCCGCGAGATCCAGACCGTGGGGCGGCTCGACGTACCGGTGCTGATTCTCGGCGAAAGCGGCACGGGCAAGGAGCTGGTGGCCCGCGCCATCCACAACGTGGGGCAGGAAGCCGGCGATGTCCGGCCGCTGGTGAGCCTGAATCTGGCTGCCCTGCCCGCCACGCTGATCGAATCCGAACTGTTCGGCCATGCGCCGGGCGCCTTTACCGGCAGCAAGCGCCAGGGACAGGCCGGCAAGCTCGAACTGGCGGCCGGCGGCACGGTCTTCCTCGACGAGGTGGCCGATATCCCGATGGAAATGCAGGTCAAGCTGCTGCGCGTGCTGGAAGACCATATGGTGGAACGGCTCGGCAGCGGGCGCGCCCGGCGGGTGGAGTTCCGGCTGGTGTCGGCCACCAATCGCGACGTGCAGGCGCTGATCGACGCGGGTCGGTTCCGCCTGGACCTCTACTACCGCCTCAGCGGCGTGGTGCTGCGGATTCCGGCGCTGCGCCAGCGGCGCGAGGACATTCCCGCGCTGCTGCACCACTTTGTGGAGGCGTTCTGCACGCGCAACGGCATGCCGGCGCCGGGCATCGAGCCCGATGTGGCGCGCCACCTGGCCCTGCAGCCGTGGCCCGGCAATGTGCGCCAACTGCGGCAACGGGTGGAAGAAGCGCTGGTGTTCTGCGATGGCCGCTGGCTCAGGGTGGCCGACTTCGCACGCGGCGATGCTGCGCGGGCGGTACTGTCCGCCGGCGACATGCAGGCTGCGTCCGCCACGGCGGAAGCCGGTCCGCCCGCTTCGATGTCGGCGTCGGCGGCGCCGGCCTGGTCAACCGAGGGAACAGGCATGGGAGGCATGCCCGAGCTGGCCTACGCGGCGGTGTGCGATGCCATCGCCCGGCACGGCGGCAACAAGAAGCGCGCGGCCGAGCAATTGCGGATCTCGCGCTCGCACCTGTACAAGATCCTGGAGCGCGGCGGCGGCTAGGTGTGCGGGCAGGCGCCCGGGTGGCTGACTAGCCTTGCGGCACCAGCCGCGGTGTCTGCGTCCTGGCGATAAACGCGAAGGCGATCTGGATCAGCCCGACCGTCAAGCCCAGCGCGGCGCCCACCTGCCATGCCAACCCGTAGTTGTGCATCAGGTCGTAGAGCCAGCCGCCGCCGAACGCGCCGATGAAGCTGCCGATCTGGTGGCTGAAAAACGCCACGCCGGCAATCATGGCCTGCCAGCGCAGGCCAAAGGTCTGTGCAATCCACCCCTGCACCAGCGGCGCCACCCCGAGCCAGAGAAAGCCCATGACCGCGGCAAACACCAGCGTGGTGTCTGGCGTGGGCAGCGTATGGAAAAACCAGATGAAGCCCAGCGAGCGGCACACGTAGATGCCGCCGAGCAGCAGCAGCTTGTTGACGCGGCCACCGGCCCAGCCGAAGAACAGGCTGCCGAGCACGTTGAACCCGCCAATCAGCCCCAGCGCCTTGGCCGACAGCATCGGATCCATGCCGCAGATATCGAGATAGGCGGGCAGATGCGTGGTCAGGAACACGAGCTGCATGCCGCAGACGGTATAGGCCATGGCCATGACCACGAAAGGCGGATGGCGCAGCGCCGTCAGCAGGGCCTGGCGCCCGCCCATCTCGGGCTGCGCCTGCGCCGGGGCCTGGCGTACCGTGTCGGCGCGGCCGGCAAACCAGGCGGCGGGCAGCATCACGAGCGCCAGCAGCACGAACGCCGCCACCCCCATGCGCCAGCCCCACTCGCCCGCAATGCCCTGCCCCAGCGGCGCGGCGATCATCGCGCCGATCGAGCCGCAGGCGGACACGCAACCGAGCACCAGGCTGCGCATCTGCGCATTCACGGCGCTGGCGGCCGCGGCCATCGACATCGCGGTGCCGGTGCTGGCCATGGCCGTGCCAATCAGGATGCCGGCGCCCACCACCACCGTCCACAACCCCTGGGACGTAGCCAGCAACACCAGCCCCACCAGATAGAGCAACGCGCCGCCGAGCATCAGCGGCCGGAAGCCGGTGCGCACCGCCAGCGCGCCCGCGAACGGCTGGAGCACGCCCCAGGTGAGATTCTGGACGGCCACGGCGATGGTGAAGTCGCCCACCGAGATGCCGATATCGCGCGTCAGCGGCGGCACGAAGATGCCCAGGCTCTGGCGCAACCCCATGGCCAGCGACAGCATGACGGACGCGCCGATCAGAATCGGCAACACGGGGCGCAGCGAGGCGAGACGGGACATTGGGGCTCTGTTTCTTGGCGCGGCCTTCAGAGGGCGAGGGCCGCCAGAACCGCCATTTTCGTTGAATCGTCAAGCGTTTCAAATGCTCGGGAATACCAATAAGGGCCTGCCCTGCAGAAGGCGCTGACCCAGTGCTTGCTGGCAGCGCCGGCCGGGGCACTGCACGGCACATGGTGCGCTATCCAACAGACCCCTGCGCGGTCCGGAATCGATACTCCGCAAGTCGGTAAAGCGTGTCAGGGCGCGTCCTAGCGTGCCAGAGCGCGCCAGCCATGGCCGTTCCCCGGCGCCGTGCCGACCGCCCCCAGGAGATTCGCCGTGCCGTCCACCCTGAATGCGAACGCCGCCGCACAAGCGAAGCCGCCCGGCGCAGACGCGCGGCTTGATTGGCTGGGGCGCATGCTGCCCGTTGGCTATGTGCTGGTCTGCGTGCTCTATGGCGTGGTGGGTTATGCGTCGATGGGCTACGACGACGAATTCAGCAACATGGCGCTGGTGGAGCGGCATGGGCTGGCCGTGGTGGCACTGATGCAGACGCAGGACGTACACCCGCCCGGCCAGTACTTGATCAACTGGGGGCTGCACGCACTGACTGGCGACTGGTCGCTGGTGCGGCTGGCCACCGCGCTGCTTACCGCGCTGTCGCTGATCTATGCGACCGAAGCGCTGCGCCAGCGCCACGGCGACCGCGCCGCCGGCGTGCTGTTCGTGCTGCTGTGCCTGAACCCCGCCATCCTGATGTGGTGCACCGGCGTGCGCTGGTATGCGTACTTCGTGCCCGTGCTGGTCTGGCTCAGCGTTACGCCACGGCATGGCGACTGGCGCTACTGGGCCAAGTGCTTTGGCGGACTGGTGCTGCTGGGCTATATCGGCTACGCGGTGTTCGTGGTGGCCCTGCCGGTGCTGTGGCTGTACTGGACCGGCTCGCGCCAGAGCCCCCGCGAGAAAGCCATCGCCATCGGCTGGGGCGCGCTCGCCGGCGCGCTGCTGTATGCCTACCAGTTCCACGTCTTCCTGACCGTGCATCTGCAGTCCAAAGGCTCGCAGGTGTCGTCGCTGCTCCACAACCTGATGGGGTTCGCCATCGCGCAGGTGGCCAACCAGGGTGTGTTCTCGATCTCGGTGCCGGCGGCGTTGTCCGCGCTGGGCATCACCGGCGTGGTCTGGCTGGCGTTCCGCGCGGACTGGCGCGGCAATCTGCGCAACCGCTACCTGGCGGCGTACGCCATCGGCTCGCTGCTGACCATCTTGCTGGGAATTGCCGGCAAGTTCCGCAACCTGGTAATCGTCTCGCCGTGGCAGGCCATGTGGCTGGCCACGCTGCAGGTGCCGGAGCGGCGCGCCAAGGCTTTCCTGGCATGCTTTGCCGCGCTGGTGGCCGGCAACCTCTGGGGCACGGTCAACGTGGCCACGCACCATAACACCACCAAGAACAGCTGGGATCTGCAACTGGGGGCGGTCATGGCCGCGCTGGCCAGCGAGCGCGACGCGTGCGGCGCAGACCTGGTGGTGCTGTCGCATGATCCGGCGCTGACCTGGCATGTCGACCAGGCCCGCTATCCGCAGCTGGGGCCGTTCTCGCGGCAGGTGCTGTCGCGCGATGCGCTGGGCGCCACGCACCGCTGCGTGGCCGTGGTGCGCACCTATGCGGGCATGTTCAGCGACGCCGAGATCGGCCAGATGTACGCCCAGGTTGGCGGCTTGCGGCACGGCGCCGCAACGCACCGGCAGATCGGCCGCGACAGCCACTATCGCATCAAGCAGCGGCTGGACCCGCGCTATCCCGAGTACCAGTTCGACGTCACCGTGTACCGCGACGTGTCCGGGCTGGGCGCCCTAGCCGCCTGGCAACCGCTCGCGCAGCGGCAGCCCCAGGCACACCGCCAACCATGACCAGGCCCGCCGTGAACCCCAGCGCCAGCCGCATTGCCGCCACCTACATCGTGCTGGCGGTGATCGCGATCATCGCCAATATCGGCGCGCAGGACCTGTTCCTGCGCGTCTACGCGGGCGCGTACGCCACGCTGCTGTCGGTGGTGGTGGGCACCGGCGTGGGGCTGGTCGTCAAATACGTGCTCGACAAGCGCTTCATCTTCGACTTCCAGGCCGACAACGCCGCGCACGACGCCCGCGTCTTCATGCTCTACACGGTAATGGGGCTGGCCACCACGGCGATCTTCTGGGCCTTCGAATTCGGCTTCGGCCACGTCTTCGGCACGCGGGAAATGCGCTACTTGGGCGGCGTGCTGGGCCTGGCGCTCGGTTACTACACCAAGTACCAACTCGACAAACGATTCGTGTTCCGGCGCAGCTGGAGCCAGCAGCCTGTCTGCATGGGAGAGGGGAAATGAGCTACGCCGCCGTTCCGCTGTGCGTCGACCTCGACGGCACGCTGATCCACGGAGACCTGCTGGTCGAAACCTGCGTGGCGCTGCTGCGCAAGAACCCGCTGTACGTGTTCCTGCTGCCATGGTGGCTGCTGCGCGGCAAGGCGCACCTGAAGGCGCAGGTAGCCAGCCGCGTGCTGCTCAATCACGCGGCCCTGCCCTTTCATCGCGACCTGCTGCAATGGCTGGCCGACGAGAAGCGCGACGGCCGCCAGATCTGGCTTTGCACGGCCTCGAACCAGCGCCTGGCCGAAGCCGTGGCGCTGCATCTGCAATTGTTCGACGGCGTGCTGGCCAGCACCGACACGCTGAACCTCTCCGGCAAGCAGAAGGCCGAGATGCTGGTGGCCAAGTTCGGCAACCGCGCGTTCGACTATTGCGGCAACGACCGTGTGGACCTGCACGTGTGGTCGGTCAGCCGGGGTGGCGTGGTGGTCAATGCCCACGGCAACCTCGAGCAGCGCGCGCGCCAGGTGACCGAGGTCTACCGCACGTTCGGCTCGCCCGGCCATCATGCGCGTGCCATCTGCAAGGTGCTGCGCCCGCACCAGTGGGCCAAGAACGTGCTGCTGTTCGTGCCGCTGGCGGCCGCGCACCGCGTGCTGGACCCCACTTCGCTGGGCAGCGCGGCGCTTGGCTTCCTGGCCTTCTGCCTGTGCGCGTCGTCGGTGTACGTGCTCAACGACATGCTCGACGTGGAGGCCGACCGCCAGCATCCGCGCAAGGCGCTGCGGCCGTTTGCCAGCGGCGCCCTGCCGCTGAAGGCCGGCTTTGCGCTGGTGCCGCTGCTGCTGCTGGCCACGGCCGGCATCGCCTGGCTGCTGCCGGTGCAGTTCGGGCTCACGCTGGCCGGCTACTACCTGCTGACGCTGGCCTACACGCTCGGCGTCAAGCAGGTGGTGATTGTCGACGTGCTGTTCCTGGCCGGGCTCTACACCATCCGCATCATCGCCGGCGCTGCCGCCGTGGCGGTGCCGCTTTCGCTGTGGCTGCTGCTGTTCTCGATGTTCCTGTTCCTGAGCCTGGCGCTGGTCAAGCGGTTTGCCGAGCTGCAGGTGATGCAGCGCCAGGGCAAGCTCGAAGCCGCCGGGCGCGGCTATCGGCTGGACGACCTGGCGCTGCTGGAAAGCCTGGGCACCGGCGCCGGCTACATGTGCGTGCTGGTGCTGGCGCTCTATATCAACAACCCCGTGGTGGAAACGCTGTATCGCCGCCCCGAGGTGCTGTGGGGCCTGTGTCCGCTGATGCTGTACTGGATCACGCGGGTCTGGGTGGTGTCGCATCGCGGGCAGATGCATGACGACCCGGTCATGTTCGCGCTGCGCGACCGCGCCAGCCTGGTAATTGGCGTGCTGGCCGGCATCGTGATCTGGGCCGCCGCCTGAGATGATGCGACAGACCGTTTTCTCGTGGGGCCGTACCACGGCGAGTGACAGCGACGTGCAGGCCCTGGCCAGCCGCTTCGCCACGCTGCCGGCTGGCGACGGCCAGACCATGCTGCCGTTCGGCAACGGCCGCAGCTATGGCGACAGTTGCCTGAACCCGGGCGGCACCCTGCTGTCCACGCGCTACCTGGACCACTTCATGGCGTTCGACGCCGCCACGGGCGTGCTGCGCTGCGAGGCCGGCGTGCTGCTGGCAGACATCCTGAAGCTGACGGTGCCGCAGGGCTGGTTCGTGCCGGTCACGCCGGGTACGCGCTTCGTCACGCTGGGTGGCGCCATTGCCAACGATGTGCATGGCAAGAACCACCTGACGCACGGCACCTTCGGCCGCCACGTTCGCGCGTTGGCGCTGCGGCGCTCCGATGGCACGCTGCTGCATTGTTCGCCCACCGAGAATGCCGACTGGTTTGCCGCCACCATCGGCGGGCTGGGGCTGACCGGCATGGTGCTGTGGGCGGAGATCCAGTTGCGCGAGATTGCCTCGCCGTGGGTGGAGGAACAGACCACGCGCTTCGCCAGCCTGGACGAGTACTTCACGCTCTGCCAGGCCTCGGCGGGCAAGGACGAGTACACCGTGGCGTGGATCGACTGCTCCGGTGGCACACAACGCGTGGGGCGCGGCCTGTTCACCCGCGCCAACCACGCCGCCGCCGACGCGCATCCGGCGCGGGACGGAGACCAGCCGGCCGCGCGCTCGATGCCATTCACGCCGCCGTTCTCGCTGGTCAACCGGCTCAGCGTCAGTGCCTTCAACGCGCTGCACTACCACCGCGTGGGAATCAATGACCCCGCGCGCCTGACCCATTGCGAGACGTACTTCTATCCGCTCGACCACATCCAGCAGTGGTATCGCATGTACGGCCCGAAAGGCTTCTACCAGTATCAGTGCGTGATTCCGCCCGACGATGCAGACCGGGTTCTGGGCACCTTGCTGACCGAGATCGGCCGCAGCCACGCGGCGTCGTTCCTGGGGGTGCTAAAGCAGTTCGGCGCGCTGGCGTCGCCGGGCCTGCTGTCGTTTCCGCGGCCGGGCTTCACGCTGGCACTCGACTTCCCGAACGCCGGCCATGCCGTGCACGCGCTGTTCGAGCGCCTGGACGCCGTGGTCATTGGCGCGGGTGGCCGGCTGTATCCGGCCAAGGACGGACGGATGAGCGGCGCGTGCTTTCGCGCCGGCTATCCACATTGGCAGCAGCTGACGCCCTACATCGATCCGGCGTTCTCGTCGGGGTTCTGGCGTCGCGTGACGGCCGGGTAACGGGCCGTTAATGGCCAGGTAACGGCATGGAGACCATCCAATGAAAAAGGTTCTGATCATCGGCGCCACCTCGGCCATGGCCGAAGCCACGGCCCGGCGCATGGCGCAGCGTGGCGACGCGCTGTTCCTGGTGGGCCGCAGCGCACCACGCCTGCAGGCCATGGTTGACGACCTGCGCACACGCGGCGCGCGGCACGTGCACATGGCCGTGATGGACGCCAACGACTTCAAGGCGCACGACGCGGTGATCCGCGATGCCGACGCGGCGCTCGGTGGCATCGACACGGTGCTGATCTCGCACGGCACGCTGTCCGACCAGGCCGCGTGCGCGCAGTCCGTGGACCTGACCATGGCCGAGCTGCGCACCAACGCGCTGTCGGTGGTGGCCATGCTGACGCTGCTGGCCAACCTGTTCGAGCGCCGGCGCGCCGGCACCATCGCCGTGATCTCGTCGGTAGCCGGCGAGCGCGGGCGCCAGAGCAACTATGTCTATGGCAGCGCAAAGGCCATGGTCACCGCGTTCCTGTCCGGCCTGCGGCAGCGGCTGGCCAAGGCCGGCGTGTCCGTGGTCACCATCAAGCCGGGCTTCGTCGATACGCCGATGACCGGCGCCTTCCGCAAGAACGCGCTGTGGATCGGCCCCGACGCCGCCGCCGGCCACATCCTCAACGCCATCGACCGTGGCACGGCCGTGGCCTACGTGCCCGGCTTCTGGCGCTACATCATGCTGATCATCCGGGCGCTGCCCGACGTGGTATTCAGGCGGCTGGCGCTGTAGGCGGCATGGCACGGCGCGCGAGCACCGTGCCGCGCTCCACCAGCACGCAGGGCACGTCAACGGTGCGCGCCATCACCTGTCCGCCGATCTGGTCGAACAGCAGCGTGCGCGTGGCGTCCACCATCTGGTCG
>Ga0209758_1005102_pt1 | contig 10394 bp, 9 predicted proteins | sample AraplaMF_Col_mMF_FD_184258 | JGI IMG/M metagenome (GOLD analysis project Ga0209758, IMG submission 184258) | Arabidopsis root microbial communities from the University of North Carolina, USA - plate scrape MF_Col_mMF (SPAdes) (version 2) | ecosystem: Host-associated > Plants > Roots > Endosphere ... | reverse complement strand
CGGGTCGTGATACATTTCGGAGGGTGTGGCGATCTGCACGATCTCGCCTTCCTTCATGATCGCGATGCGGTCGCACATGCTCATCGCTTCCACCTGATCGTGGGTCACGAGAACGGCGGTGATACCAGTCTCGCGCTGGATGCGGCGGATTTCCGAGCGCATTTCGAGGCGAAGCTTCGCGTCGAGATTGGCAAGAGGTTCGTCGAGCAGCAGGACATCCGGCTTGCGGATGAGCGCACGGGCGAGCGCCACACGCTGCTGCTGGCCGCCGGAAAGCTGTGCCGGCCGGCGCTCCATCAGATTGCCGATCTGCACGAGGCCGGAAATGCGCTCGACCTCCTTGCGGATCTCAGATCCGTTGACACCCTTGACCTTCAAGGGAAAGCCGATGTTCTCGGCAACCGTCATATGCGGATAGAGCGCATAGGACTGGAAGACGACGCCGACATTGCGCATCTGGCTCGGCAGGTTGGTGACGTCACGATCGCCGAAGAGAATACGACCGCCAGTCGGGCGATGGATGCCGCAGATGGCAAAAAGCGTCGTCGACTTGCCGCAGCCCGAGGGTCCGAGCAGCGCCAGCATTTCGCCGCTGCCGACTTGGAGCGTCATGTTCTCGATGACCTTGGTGGAGCCGAAGCTCTTCGAAAAATTGTCGAGGAGGATACGCATCAGCCTTTGCTCCCGCCGCCGTAGATGTTCATGAGATATTTGTGGAAGAGTGCGTAGGCGATCAGAACCGGGATGACGTAGAAGACGCCGACCGCCTTGAACATGTTGAAATCATAATTGTTATCGTCACCGAGGAAGCCGGCGAGATAGACCGAGAGCACCTGCACCTGATTGCCTGGCGCCAGCACCTGCGGCAGGATGAATTCGCCCCAGCCCGACAGGAACGAGAAGAGGCCGAGCGCCATGATACCCGGGCCGACCTGCGGCAGAACGAGGCTGCGCCAGACACGGAAGCGCGAAGCGCCGTCGACGACGCCAGCCATCTCGATTTCCCAGGGAACGGTGTCGTAAAAGCCTTTCATCAGCCAGATGCCAAGCGGCAGGTCGATCGCCGCCTTGACCAGGATGACGCCGATCAGGGAATTATAGAGGCCGATCATCTGCAGCACGATGAAGATGGCGATGATGAGCGTCACCGACGGGAAGGCGTGCAGCACCATGACACCGGCAAGGAAGAAGCCGCGTGCAGGTACATTGAGCCTCGAGAGCACATAACCCGCCATCGACGAGACGATGACGACCACGCTGGTCGTGGAACTGGCGAAAAGCAGCGTATTGAGCGTCACGATCCAGATGTTCGGTTTGCCTTCGGTCGTCTGCCACAGGAAGCGCCAGTGCTCGATGGTGAAGCTGGAGGGTATGAGCGAGCCGGCCTCTTTCACCGTTACCGTGTCGATGAAGAAATAGGCGTACATCAAAAGCAGCGGCAGGCTGACGACGGCGAGCACGGCAATGACCGGCCAACTGCTGAAATTCGCGGAAGGTTGCGCTTTTTCGGCCATGGATTAGTCCTCGATCAGCGGCTTGGAGACAAGCGTGCCGTAGTTGAAGATGCGCAGATAGATCAGCGACAATGTCACGCCGATGACCACAAGCACGAGGGCCATGGCAGCACCGAGACCGTATTCCAGGTTGCCGGCGTAGTTGCTGAGCGCCGTATGATAGGCGGCGAGCGCCCAGATCTCAGTCGCCCTGCCGGGTCCGCCGTTCGTCGAAAGCAGGATTTCGTTGAAGGAGGCAAGCAGCGAGAGCGTCTGGTAGCAGGTGACGAAGAGGATCGGCCAGCGCATCTGCGGCAGGATGATGTACCGGATCTGCTGCCAGCGCGACGCGCCGTCGACCTCGCTCGCATAGAACTGGCTCTTCGGAATAGCCTTCATCGCAGAGGAGAAAACCAGCATGCCCATGGAGGCGCCGATGAAGCCGTTGATCATGACAACGAAGATCCAGGCGTTATAGGCGTTGTCGAGCAGGTAATTCTTGGGTGGGTAGCCGAAATTGCCCATCAGCGTGGAAATGAAGCCCGTGTCCCAGGCAAGCCACTTCCAGAGCATGACATAGATGACGACAGGCGTGATACGCGGCAACAGCCATACGCCGCGGAAGAAGGAAGCCGGTGCCGCCGGCATATAATGCGTCCAGATGGCAAGCAGCAGTGCATAACCAACGTTGAAGATCGTCAGCACCAGCGCGACATAGAGCACGGTGTTGAGAAGAACGCGGGCCATATCCGGCGAAGAGGCCATGCGTGAGAAATTGTCTGACGTCCAGATCCAGCCGGTATAGGTGGCCTTGGCGACAGCCTCCTTCTGCTCCGGCGTCAGCTTGAAGCCGAGCGTATCGAGGGCGGAAAAGAGCTGATCCTTGCTGTCGAAACGTGCGCTGACGACCGAGCGGTTGAACTGGTCGGAGATCTGCTTGACCTCGCGCGTCGAGGGGCGCTCGTTCAGGTCCTTGATCATGCGCTCGATCTCGCGGCGCGAAGGAAAGACCTCGTTCATATGCTTTTCCCGCAGCTCCGAGACGATGCCGGCGGAGAGATTGAGGCCTTCGAGAGCCTTGAGACCTGCCTCGTCGATCGTGTAGCGCGGCTCGCCGAGCTGATCGGCAATATCGGGCATGGTCGATTTGAGCGTGATCAGCGAATTCGGCGCGACCTGATAGACGCCGCCGGAAATGCCGGTCGCCGTCGTCATGTTCGTCATCGAGAAGACGGCCGTCAGAACGACCGGCAGCAGGAAGAACAGAAGGATCATGATCGCTGCAGGTGTGATCATCACCAGCCCAAGCGTTCTGGACGATTTCATGGAAGTCCCCTCATGGACGACGCTCCGGAAGGCGGTGTTTAGCCACCGCCTTCCGGCAGAGTGCGTCGATCTTAGCGGATGACGATCTTGTCGCCGAGCGTGCTCTTCAGCTCGCTCTCGGCATCGTTGACGGCGGCGTCGACAGTCTTGGCGCCGGTCCAGGATGCTTCAAGGTTCTTCCACATGATGTTCCAGTAGGTGCCGAAATCGGAATTGTTCGGCATCGCGTTGGCGTGGGGCAGCAGTCGCTCCGTCGCCTCGCGGGCCCAGCGATTGGCGGCGTAGAAATCAACGGCCGATTCGGACTTGGAGACACCGAGATGCGCCGACTTGATAGCGTGCAGCGCATTGGTGCGCGGCTCCGAAGCGATCGTGATCAGCTGGGCTGCGATCTGCGTGTCCTCGTCGCTATGACCCGATGTCAGCAGGTAAACGAGAGGGTGCGTCAGCGTGTTGGCCTTGCCGCCTTCGCCAGCCGGAATCAGCGTGAAGGCGATGTTGCCGAAGAAGTCTTTCAGGCCTTCCTGGTTGACCATGCGGGCATAGTGCCAGGTGCCGGCGTCCCAGATGCCGGCCTTGCCGCTGGAGACTTCCTTCCACCACTGGTCGCCCGGCATGCCGATGTGGTTCTTCTTGGTGACGCCGGAAGCAACGGCATCAGCAAAGAACTGGTACGTGCGCTTCATCGCAGCCTTGTCGAAAACGAGTTTGCCGTTCTCTTCCATGACGCCGCCGAAGGAGGTGTAGAACTGCCAGTAGTCAGGACCGTTGCTGGTGCGCGGATAGAAGCCGTAACCGGGCTGTACGAGGCCCTTGTCCTGCATCTTCTTGGCGTCTTCGAGCAGGTTCTTCATCGTGTACTTGCCGTCCTGGACGTTCTTCGGCAGCGCGTCGAGGTCAGCGTCGCTGTAGCCGATCGCCTTCATGTGCGGCTTCCAGAACAGCATCGGGCGGGATTCAGCATCCTGCGGGATGCCGTAGACCGAGCCATTGTAGGAGGCGATCTGCATCAGGTTTTCATAGATGTCGTTGAGCGGCCAGGAGTCGAGATCGACATAGTCCTCGATTGGAACAATGAGGCCGGCCTGTGACCAGGGAGCGATGTCTTCATGGCCGCTGACGACGATGTTCGGAGCCTTCTTGGCTTCGGCAGCAAGCGTCAGCGCCTGCTTGAAGTCGTCCCAACCCGAGTAAGGGGTCTTTTCGACGATGATCTTCAGATCTTCGCCCTTCAGCGCAGCTTCGCGCTGAAGCTGCTGAGCAGCGATCTCGATGGCATCGAGGCGGTAGACGTCGTTCGGACCGGTACCGCCGGCCCAGACGCTTATGTGAACGTCCTTGGCAAGTGCAAATGCGGAAGTCGAGGCCAGGATTGCGGCCGCAATAGTGAGGGATTTCAGTGTCGGCAAAATGGTCATCTTCTTCATCTCCCTGGAAGAACAGTGTGAGGCCTCTTGACGGGTCATCACTGGTGTTGATGGCCGTTCCAATCGCCCCACGAAAACGTGGCATGTCCCGCTCTAGGGGGCGAACGTAACGACCAAATGACAAAATTGAGCACGTGTGCAAAATTATTATGACGATGTTCTGGGCGCGGTCAATTGCCGATGAAAAGACCCGGTCAGTTGCCGGTGGAAATCACGATCAGACGGCGGCGGAGCGCCGTCCCAGGCTGGCGATGGGCCCCAGATCCGAACGAGTGCCCTTGCCTGCTCATCCCCGATCGGCTAATGATTGCGTCGGAGTTCATTAACAATGGAGGCGTGCAATGACAGATATTTCTTCGTCCCGCGCCTCTTTGGCATAGGTCCTCGAAGCTCCAAACCTCGGCCACGTCCGAAACTTTCAAGCTTCACCATCCAGAGATGGCGTCTTTTTCGCGCGCAGCGTCCGGCTACGGCTACGGCAACGTCCGCTCCGCATGGCGCTGTGCATACTCAGCTTGAAAGAGGGCGGTTCAGATTTCTGGCCGCAGATCATCATCATGACCAATCAACACGCCGGCGACAGCCTGGCGGCATCCATGCGCGAGCTTTGCTCGCGATTCAGCTTCAGGGAAATTCTGCTCGCAACCATTATAGCCCGATGGAGGCGTCAGCGCATGACAAACAGCGCCAGCAGTCTGCCTGCATGGTTGCGCCATGACCTTGCCCTGTCCGATGACTAGAAGGCCCCGCGACGCATATGCCGGGGGCTGTCCGGCAGGGATGGTAGCATTCCTGCCGGTATCCCTGACGTTGTGGCGATCAGATCGCGGCCCAGAGATCGAGAAGCATCTGGCGGAGCAGCAGCGCTTCCGCCCACCGATCGGTACTTTCGTTGCCGTCTCGGCCGGAAATCGCATAGGGCTTCGGACCCAGCTCGCAGGTAAAGACGAGTTCCGCGTCTGAAGCGGCGCGACCACGCCAATCGCGCATGCCGTGGTCCCACCATTGCAGGAAGAGCTCGACCCAGGGCCGGTGGTGAGGGAACGAGATTTCGATCTGCACCTGCTCGCGCGATGCGACCCGGCCATGAAAGGCGTGAGCATTGCGGAGAATGCGGTGGATCATGGCATGGTTCTCGGCATCGACAGGAAAGGCGAACTCGCGGGCGACCATGAAATGCGACAGATCGGCAAGCAGCGGCAGATCCGGCCGCCTGTCCAGCAGATCCAGCGTGAAGAAGAGGTCCGTCGTCATCCGGTCGCGGTGGGTCTCTATGAAGACGGGAATGCGGGCTTCCTCGGAAAGCCGCATCCAGCCATCGAGGATCGGCAGGCAGTCTTCGACCCGCCGCAGGCGGATATCGGGCTGCAGGTTGATATGGTTGACGGGAAACTCCGAAGCCAGTTCGAGCGGCAGGCGCAGATCCTCGACGGTGCGCGGGAAGCAGACAGCTTCGATCTTCAGCCCGGTGCTGCGGATCGCGTCATTCAGCGTGACGACATCGGCCCGGTTGGTATAGTGGGCGCTTATGCCGTCGAAGCCGGCCTCCCAGATCATCGCTATATTCTCGCTGAGACTGCGCTCGTATCCGTCGGTGTGCCGGCGCTCCATGGCCCAGAGTGACTGGAAGATCAGCAGTCTCTGCATCACGCAGCCTTCTCCCTTTTCAGAAGGGCCTTTAGGTTCAGGTCGGGATCGGCAAGCGCGGCCGGATCAGGAAGGATACCAGCTGCAATCAGTATCTCTGCGAGCTTGATATCCCTGGCCAGGGAATTGCCGGTACCGAGGCCGGCTGCGGCCACAAGGCGCCCATCGTCCAGATAGAATTCAAGCTCGTTATCGCCGAGCGAACGGATCACGCGCTCGTGCGTCGGCTGCGGCAGCCCCACCACCTGCAGGCCGAGGTCATACTGATCGGACCAGAACCAGGGGATGGCGGTAAAAGGCTCAGCGATGCCGATCATGTTGCGCGCAGCAGTTTCTGCCTGCGCTCTTGCATTCCGCCAGCTCTCGAACCGGGTATGAATTCCGCCCTGCTGGCTCACCGCCGCACAATCACCCGCTGCAAAGATATCAGGTGCGCTGGTGTGAAGATGGCGATCGGTCAGGATACCGTTCCCGATCGCCAGTCCGGCTTGCTCAGCGAGTGTAATTTCCGGCGTGACACCGATAGCACTGACGACCAGATCGGCGCGCACCAAGCTTCCATCACTCAGCAGAACGCCATCGTCAGCGATGGCGACAACGCCCCGGCCGAGGTGGAAAATGACGCCTTCCGAGCTGTGCCTGGCATGAAGCTTGTCGGCAAAGCGCGGCGGGACCGCGCGTCCCAGCGGCTTGGGTGCCGCTTCGATGACGCTGACCGCGATATCTTTTCCGCGAAGGACGGATGCGAGCTCCATGCCGATAAGACCGCCGCCGATAATGGCAACGCTACGAGTGATCCCCGCTTTGGAGAATATTGCTTCGGCATCGGCATGAGTGCGAAAATCGAGCGCACGCCCGGCACCCGGACAGCCAAGCCTTCTTGGGCGCGCGCCGGTGGCGAGTAGCAGCTTTTCATAGGTCAGGACCTGCCCGTTGTCCAAGGTGACTACAGCAGCATCGGCATCCAATTCCGAGACCGACACGCCCCGGAGATATTCGATCTGGGCTGCAGCTAGTGCGTCTTCCGCGCAGATCAGCTTCATCTGGACGGCGCCATCCATCGGTTTCGACAAGGGCGGCCGTTCGTAAGGCAGATGCGGCTCGGCACCCAGCAGGGTTATCGATCCGGAATATCCGGTCTCGCGCAGGGCGAACGCCGCGCGTGTTCCGCATTCTCCTGCGCCGATGATGACAATGCCGCTCATAAAGCTCTCCATGAAAGGAGGCCGGCGCTCGTGAGGAATAGACGCCGGCCGGGGAGGATCAGTTCTTTTGCCGGTACTGGTCCATGTTTTCGGGCGTGATCAGTTCGAAAGGAACCCAGACCTCCTTTTCAATGCCCTTTCCTTGAGCGAGCGCAACGGCTGCATCGACGGCGCTCGCCGACTGTCCCTTGGCGTTCTGGAATACCGTCACGTCCAGATCGCCCGCGGCCATCGCAGCAAGGGCATCCTGCGTCGCATCGATGCCGACGACCACGACGCTGTCCATCGAGACGCCGGTAGCTTTGAGTGCCTGGATCGCACCGATTGCCATTTCGTCGTTATTGGCAAAGACCGCGTCGATCGGCCGGCCGGCGGTGATCCAGTTGGTCGTCAGATCCATGGCGTTCGTGCGCGTCCACGCCGCCGATTGCTCGTCGGCGATGCTCACGTCTTTGCAGTCGCTCGCCGCAAGCGTTTCCTTGACCGACGATGTGCGATCGCGCGAGGCCTGATGTGCGAGATCTCCCATCAGGATATAGGCCTGGGCACTGCTTGCCTTGCCATTCTTCTTCAGGATCTGACAGGCGGCTTCCGCACCGAGACGCCCGGAGTCGGTTTCCTTGGAGCCGACATAGGCCTGCTTTTGCGGTAGCTGAGCGAGATTTCCCGGCTCAAGGTTGAGATAGACGAGAGGAATACCAGCCTTCTCGGCCGCCGCGCTGATGCCAGGCGCTGCGGATGTATCCGCAAGTGTCACGATGATCGCATCGACGCCTGCAGCGATGAAATTGTTCACCTGATTGAGTTGCTTGGAGACATCGGTCTGAGCGTCCTCGATCTGCAGGGTGACGCCACCCACTTCAGATGCCCTTGCGCTCAGACCTTCTCGCAACAATGTCTGAAAGTTATTGTCAAAGCTCTGCATCGACACGCCGATGGTCTCGGCCGAGGCAGCACTTGCCGTCAGGGCGACCAGGATGGCCGCCACACAAAATGACTTCATGATTTCCTCCCATGGGTGCCGGGCCACCCCACGCATTCCGGAGGCCACTCAGGCCTGCAAAAGATGCAGGCTCAGGCGAGAGCCACGCGCACCTCCCCGTCGATCACCTCGGCGGGATAGGTCTTCAAATTCTCGCAGGCCGGAAGCCGCAGCGCCTCGCCGGTGCGATAGTCGAAGGCGCCGGAATGTTTGGGACATTCCACTTCGAAATCCATGACCAGACCTTCGGCGAGATGGATGGCCTCGTGGGTGCAGAGGCCGGCAGTGCAATAGACGCTGTCATCGGGACCGCGATAGATGGCATAGGTGCGGCTGCCGTGATCGAAACGCATAGCGCCTTCCTGTTCGATGTCTTCGAGTTTACAGGCAGTGATCCAGCTCATTCGGCTGCTCCCTTCACTTCCATGCCAGCCTTGCGGGCGGCGAGCTTTTCCTTGCGGCGGCGGTAACGCTCCTGCATGCGCGCCTCGCCTTCGGACGAACCGTCGTGCCAGGTGCCGAACCACCTATCGAGCGGGATCAATGCATCGCCGTAATTCACCTCGAAATATTTGTGATGCAGGTAGTGCGCATAGGCGTGGCTATCGACCAGCGTATCCTCGCCGACCTCGACCTTGTCGAAGCCGACATGGCCGGGAATGGCGCCGAAGCCCGCATAGTGCAGCTGGTAGAGCATCAGGATCGGATTGGACGGCAGGATCAGGTGGTAGAAGGCCGTTCCGAGATAGAGCAGATGCTCGACCGGATGCATGGATAGCGACGACCAGGGCGACGGATTGACAGAGTTATGATGGACCGAATGCACCCACTTATAGAGGAAGGGCGTGTGAATGAGCCGGTGGATGCAGAAGAAATGGAACTCGTGGATGATCGGCACCACCAGCGCGACCAATGCCAGCGTCCAGGGATGTTCGGCAAAGCTCAGCCATGGCGCATAACCATTGGCATAGGCCCATAACATGCCTGCTTCGATCGCCGTCCAGATCGTTACCCCCGACAGGAACGTGCGCAATATATTGTCGAGGTTCTGGCTTTCGAACCAGAAGGCCTTGTTCTTCTGCTCGGAGGGAAATTTGCCATTGTACTTGAAGCGGCTCTCCTGCCGCTTCAGCACATAGAGATGCAGCTCGAATGCGCCGTAGAACAGGAGTACGCAGACCGCATTGACGGCATATAACCAAGCAATCCAGCCAATGCCCGGCGTCCGCATTGTTTCGACGGGCGGAATGACCCAGGCCCAATAGGCAACGGCCGAAGCGGCGAAAATCGCATTCCACGGAAAGAAATAATGCGGCAGCCATTTCACGATGGCCATCAGCCGCGGCGGAAACGCAAATAACGGCGCGGTCTCGACCGGCTGGTTCGGCGCCCAGTCGCCGCGCTTGTTGCGCGTGCCGAATTTCAGATCGTCCATTGCACTCTCCTTCAGGTGGATCCGATATCGGTCCGCGCAGATCTGATGAAGGAGAGCGCCGTCTGCGCCCTGTCCGGTGTCGCTCCTCGCGACGCTCCGGCTCTCCCCCTGACGCAAAAGTAACAGGGGAGCGCGTCGGAGCCGAAGCCATTCTTGATCAAATCAGATCAAAGCGCTTCCTTGGTGATGGTGATGAAACGGATGGGTGCCTGATCCGGCTCGATATCGGTCAGGCCAATGCGGCGCAGGATGAGATCAAGCGATCGCCTGGCTTGCGCTTCCGGCGCCTGATCGAGGACGACATCCATGATGCCATCCTGAAGTGCCTTGCGGGTGTAGTCCGTCAATTCGTGGCCGACGAAAAAGATATCGCGCTTGGCGGCTTGGCGTCGAAGCACATCAATGAGAGCGGAATTGGCGCCGCCGGCATTATAAAGACCGGCCAAGTCCGGATAGGTCTTCAGAGCTGACGCGAGAAGCTCGGCGCTGATATGCTCCTCATCAAGACCGAAGCCCAGCCACTGGAAGCTGGTGGCACCGGCATGCTCCAGAAAATATTCGGAAAATCCGCGGATACGATCGCGATGGACCTGATAGATCGGATGGCAGATCGCCACGACAGAGCCCTGCCGGCGGGCCATTCGACCGATGAAGAGTGCTGCAGTGCGTCCGGCAGCATAGTTGTCGATGGCGACTAATTCGCCCGAGCGATCGGAAGCGCGGGTCACGACATGAACCACAGGCAACCCTTGGGCGACAACCTTGTCCACCGCCGCCTTGATGACAGGGTTGCTCGGCACCGCGAGGATGAGGCCCGCGCGCGGCAGGTCGGTCGACAAAATGCGCCTGGCGATCTCCTCGGGCTTCATCTCCTCGGTG